>Ga0209717_1002627_pt1 | contig 16979 bp, 17 predicted proteins | sample AD_UKC048_MetaG_FD_184418 | JGI IMG/M metagenome (GOLD analysis project Ga0209717, IMG submission 184418) | Active sludge microbial communities of municipal wastewater-treating anaerobic digesters from USA - AD_UKC048_MetaG (SPAdes) (version 2) | ecosystem: Engineered > Bioreactor > Anaerobic >... | reverse complement strand
CATCCTGACGACTTACTTGTTTTACGTTACTTTCTGCTGGAGAAGACATTAACAAGTTTAAAATAAAAAATAAAATTCCCATAAAATTGTGTTTTTAAAAATTATTTGTTAAATATAATAAAATATCTCACACTTATTTCTTGGAATACAATTCTTCAAAAATTTCGCAGTTCAAATTAAAAATAGAATTACTCAAAGCTTCGTTGGATGCTTTGAGTTTTACTCTTAAATCCTCTGAAAGCTTTATTTTTTGATTTTGATCCTCCAGATTAGATTTCATCTCCAAAATAATATCTTCAAGAAGCATTACACGCCTCTGGAAATCTAAATTGCTAATTTTGAAATTGGCAATCAAACCGAAAATCACAAAGCAAAGCGCGCCTATTATTAATATTAAAATATAAACCATATTTCCTATTATTTAATTCACAATCAGTTTTTTGGTGGTTTTACTACCTCCTTTTTCAACTTCCAGAAAATAAATTCCTTTGTTTAAAGTTTGACTTGTAGTCGCAGTTTTCAAATCGAAATCTTTTATTTTTTGACCCAGAAGATTGTAAATAGTGGCTTTGGAACCGATTGTATTTTCATCAACTTTGATGTTGAAATTTCCTGAAGAAGGGTTTGGATAAACACTAATTTCAATAGCATTTTCTGTATTTAAAGATAAAGTTGGTATGTTATAAACAAAAAGTTCAATTCCTTCGGTAAGTGTTTGCCCAACCATAAATAATTTATTTCCGACCGTGGTTAATTTTTCAGGACTAAAATCAGCAGCACCCACATTCGTATCATAAACCATAATTGTTCCTGCTTCTGTGCCATCACTTTTCCATAATTCGTATCCGTTTGTACCGTTTTGTGCTCTAAAATATACGTTCGTTCCCACTACATAAGGATTTATAAATCCACCATAACCTGTTCCATTAACATTATTGTCTTTTACCATAACAGTTCCCGCAGTTGTTCCGTCTGTTTTGCAAATTTCGCCTCCAGTGGAAAGTGTCCCACATTCAAAAAACAACGTCCCATTTACATTGATTAATGATGTTGGTTTAATATTAGTTGATGGTCGCACTAAAACTGTTCCGGCATCAGTACCATCACTTTTCCAAAGTTCATAATTGCCTTTGGTGAAATACAATATCCCATTAACGTTAGTCAAATAATCACAGACAGTATGTGAATAAATACCTCCCAGAGTTATGTCTTTTACCATTACAGTTCCTGCTGCTGTACCGTCACTTTTCCATAATTCACTTCCATTAACTCCATTATTAGCTAAAAAAAACAAAGTACCATTCACATCCGTCATTTGACTTATTGAGCTATCAACACCACCAGGATAAATATCTTTTACCAATACTGTTCCACCAACAGTGCCATCAGTTTTCCAAAGTTCATTACCATAAGCTGCAACATAAGTTGTAAAATACATATTTGTCCCACTAACGACTAACGGACTTGTAGCTGTGATATTTGCAAAACCAACTGTGCCTGCTGAAGTACCATCACTTTTGTGAATTCCCTGTGCAAATAAGGAAGAAGTATTAAAGTACAATGCATTTTTAAAAACGGTCATTTCTCCAGTTGCAGAAGTAGAACCCAATGATTTGACTAAATAGGCCCCGTTCCCATCAGTAACCCATAAGGATTGAACTGCGCCATTTTTCCCAACATTAAAATAAATTAGATTCCCCCATTTTTTTGTAAAAGTTATCGATTCATTTAATCCAAATGTTCTAATTATTGAAGTCCCAGCCAATGTGCCATCAGATTTCCAAAGATTTCCTGCGGTGTTATAGGGAACATCAGTTGCAAAAATTAACTTTCCATTGACTTCCTTTAATTCCCTGGGAGATGAAAACCCTGCTCCCAAAACAATATCTTTAACCAAGTTGATTTGTGAAAAACCAACAGAAAAAGTAATCAAGAACAAAACTGTAAAAAGTAGTGATTTTTTCATTTTGATTTTATTTAAAAAGTTATATCCAAAGTTGATTCATTTTTACGCACAAAAAAATACGACAATTGTCGTATTTTGAGGATTATTTTTTTACTTTTTTTATGTCAATCCTTTACTTGAATCAATTCTTATAATGGCACACAGATGCCACGGATTTAAACTGATAAAAACAGATTTTTTATATAAAAATGCGTCTAATTTGTGTCGTGTGAGTGCTATTATTGAATTATTAGTCCGCTGACGGATAGTCATTTTGCATTTTATCATAATCAATCCGGTCTATTCCTGTTTTCATATAAAGCGCTATTTCTTTTGCACCCAATGGAACTGGTTTTCCAGAATTCCAGACGGCAACTGTAAAAAGGGTTGAATCTGCAATCTGTTTTCGTTCGATTTTTAAGGATGCACCTTTTTGAAAATTACTATAATACGGCATATAAATAACCGAGTCATTTGTTTCTAAAGTACCACCAACGATGATTAATTTCCTTTTTTCAAGAAATTGGGAGGCTCTGTTCCAAACTAGTTCCGAGCTGTCTTTGCTGACAGTAAAAGAATTTTTTTGGCTGGCATACATTTTTTGCATTTCCAATGAGTTTTCTCCTGGAAATATTGATTTGAGTACGACAGGAATCACTAGTACCAGCAACATAATTGTTAGAAAATATTTTAAAAAACTGTTTTTCATAAGTAGAAAAAAAATGAAATCTATTTCAATTGTACTTTATACTTTTTCAGAAATTCTTTTGTGTAGCAATTGTAATCTCTGGAGTAAATGATAGGCTTGTTATCCTCCATTTTCAGGCTGTCGATGGCAAAATTTGGGGATAGAAATTCTTCATTAGAAATTGCCAAACCCTTTTCAGTATTTGAAATTAAAGCTAAATGAGGTTGTACACAATTTCCAATTGCTCCGGGTTCTGCATTCCAATAAGTAATTACACCCAACTGACTATTGAACAAAAACAATTCGGAAAATTCAATCACTTTTTTGCCTTTGTTTTTGGGTAACCATCGAATACCCGGCTTTTTTTCGATTTCGTCTTGAGTTAGAAACCCTTTGGATTTGAAATGGGCATATAAAGTTTGGGTTGCTTTTTCAGTTGAAATGGAATCCTGATTGGTAACTGGATGTACAGCCTTTATATGGACAACCGTGTCTTGAATAGTTTCCACAATTTTTGACTCGGTTTTGGTTACCGCTTTGGGCTCAATTTTGGGCTCATCCTTTTTGCAAGAAAACAAGGATATTACCAGTGCTAGAATTAGTAGTGCGTTTTTCATTCTATTTATTAGTTAGTTTTTTTCTGAATATCAAATCTATTACCCACATTAGTATCAAATAAACAACAAACATAACGGGATACCAAAATAAGATTAAAATATAATATCCGTGGCGTTTGCTTGCCTCTATTCCTATTAAATTATCAATCAAATCATATGAAAGAATATAGCTATGCAGCATACAGTAAGGAACTAGCAAACTTCCTATAAGTACTACCCAAGAAAATTTTTTGATCGTATTTTTCTTTCTATACCAAAAAATAAGTCCGATGTGAATGACAAAAAGCAAAATTCCAATATACATCATTACTCCAAAAGGTTCTATTGCAATTAATGTTTGAGCACTTTGACTTATTTGGGTTTTATAGTTTATTCGAATCAAATCATAAGGTAATTCATTGAACTTCCAAGTCGAAATCGCTCCAATTTTTCCTTCGAGAGGATTGCCTAAATTGGTGGTTATGGGTTTCAATTGTCCGTCCTGAAACACGGTAATAGTCAAACTTCCGAATGATTTCCAGTATTTAGCTGGTGCCAATGAGTACAAAAAACAATATTCTCTAACCCAATTTGAATTATCAACCCATACATTTGCAAGGTATTCTACTCTGATTTTATGCTCCCCTTTGGATAAATTAGCTTCAAAATATTTTAGGTCGTCAAGGTTGTAAAGTTCTGTATGATTGCGTTGCCAATAAATAGAAATGTATTGATTGTTATCAATACTTTGATCGAAAGAATTGGCAAAATTGGCAAAAGGCGAATTTTCGGTTTTGTAATATTGCGCAGGAATATTTTGAATTGCTATTGGTTTTCCGTCTAACCAAACCGTGAAACCGTTTTTGTACTCCTTGGCCAAAAACAATAAAGGAATTTGCCCACCAACAACATCACTTTTGATAGTATATTCGATGGTGAATTTAGCGGTTTTAAAATCTTGACTAATATGAACCACAATATTTTCGTGCAAAACAGTAACGTCTTTACTCGAAAAAGCACTCGCGTTTTTTGATCCTTCGACAATTGGAGAAGCCATATTGGCAAAGCAAAATTGCTTAAACAGAAGAAATAAAAACAGTAGTTTTAGCTTTTTCAATATTGTTGGTTTTGTTTTAGTAAACGATAAAAAATTTATTTTTTATCAGTGACAACACCTACAAGCCACATAGGTTGAAGGACCATACTGAGCAACGGTTTCGTTATGACTTATTCCTAATCCATTTACAGGTGTTACAGAATAGGTTTTTGAACCTAAATACATTCCTTTTATTTCTTGTTGACCTGTTCCAAGACAGCACACACATTTTGCAGTTCTTTGGGCTTGAGCGTTTTGTTTTTTTAATTCTTCTTGTTGACTTTCGGAATTGGTACTATTGTATAAAACTGTAGGTGCACTATATTCATAAGTAGTAGTTACTCTATCAGGGTCAACCCAAACTCTGCCTTCAACATCGGCTATAGCTTTGTCTATCCATTTTGGTTCTTCGGGTGTTAATTGTCTTGCTTTATCAAAATCATTTTGTGCCGCTATTTTATTTCCTAACTTGTAATTTGCTTGCCCTCTGTCAACATAAGCACGGTGTAAATTTGGAAAAATTCTAATAGCTTCGTTGCACAATAGTAATGCTTTTTCGGGATTTACTTCTTTTGTTTTACTTAATCCTAAAGTTAAAGTCATTGCTTCGAATCGCAAATCTACATACGCTTGATAACCATTTTGGCTACGGACAGCGTCTTTACCTTCAAGAGATGAAGTATCGATTTGATCTGCAATATAATTGGGTTGCAAATGAGAAGTTGCAAATTGTGGTTTGGTTTCTGGGGTTTTAACATTTTCAATACTCGACGATTCTAAAACATACTTTTTCAAATCTTGATGTGCAATGTTTGATTCCTTTTTTACGGGTTTTGAAGTTGTTTTTGCAATAGAATTTATCGGTTTTGGAACACTAATTTTATTTTCTGTTACATAACCTTGAACCCAATTACTGGTGTTTTCATTGGCACAAATAGCAATAGAATACAAAAGTTTTGGACTAGTGGAATTTAACCAAATATATGCAACTGGACTTATACCATCTACACTATAATAGGTGGTGCATTTTGTTTCGATTTGCTCGATGGTGAATTTTAATTCTTTTTTGGTGAGTCTATCTTCATTTACTAATTTTTCAAATGCTAGTTGTACCGTTTGAAAAAACAGTTCTCCTCTTGTGTCGTCTGACTCAAATAGAAACCTATTGTATAAAGATTTGTCCTGTTTTATTTTGGTAGTAAAGAAATTTTTAGTCGCATCATTTTGATTTTTAGCAGTATAAACAGTTACATCTTTAATGTCTTTGCTGATAAAATCTCCTTTAAAATTTTTAAAATCATTTTTACCATCAATCAGAATAGCGTAAATGTTGGCAGTAATTCTATTTTTTTCGATTTCTTGACTTGATTTATTTTGAGCCAATAATAAAGTGCTAAAAAATAGGGTTATTGCAAGCAGTAATGGTTTCATTTTTTTTAATTTAAATTAGTATCAAATTTGCAGCAATCTGGCAAGAACCACAATACGAAGAACAACGTATATTTAGAAAACAACTTTACAATAATAGTATAACCTATGTCAAATGTATTGTGTTATCCTAAAATTATAATGAAACTAGAAAATTTACAGTTGTTTTTATGTAATAATTCAACACAATAACTATTTATAATCGGTACGAAAATCTACTAATGTATTGCCGTTTTTTGTAGTAGTTGTGGTTTTTGTGGTTGTCTGGTTACTACCTGAATTATTTGAGGGATTAGAATACAAACTCCTATTAGAAAAACTATCCCAAGCTGCTTTATTTAAGGCTTCTAGTTCGGCTTTTTTTCTGAGTTCTTCTGCTTTCTTTTCTGAAAGTTCAAATACAGAATTTGTATTTAACGAACTTGTATTTGATGTACTAGTATTTGATGTACTTGAGCTAGAATAATACACCTCTGATTTGTTCACTTTATCTGGGTCTATATATTCTCTACCTTCAACAGCTGCAATTGCTCTATCAACATATTTTGACCTAAAAGGGCCCAATTGTTTTGCTTTATCAAAATCATTTTGAGCGGCTTTAGCATTGGCCATCCTAGAATATACTTGTCCTCTACCAATGTAAGCATCGGATAAATTTGGAAAAATTCTAATGGCTTCGTTATTCAATGCTAATGCTTTTTGAAGATTTATTTCTTTTGTAGTGCCATAACCCCAAGTTAAATCCATTGCTTCCTGAACAATTTTCACATAATCCCGGTATCCTTTTTGACTGCGAACAGCATCTGGAGTATCAAAAGTTGAAGTGTCACTTTGATCTGCAATATAATTGGGTTGCAAATGAGAAGTTGCAAATTGAGGTTTGTTGGGATCAATATATTTTCCGTTTTTGAATTCTCCTTCGATAGTATTTCCGTTTTCTAATCGATAAATACCCTTTCCATTATTACAATCTCCAGATAGGCATCTTGGAAGAAATAAATCACTTTCTATTCGAGAAAATTTCAAGTTTACAATTTTACCATTTCTGGAAAACTCAAAACTAGCTTCATCTCGTTGTAACTGACCAAGAATGTTCCCAATTTCTTGATTTGTTTTTCCAAGAAGCACAATGTTATTTATTTTCAGCCAGATATCATCGACTTTTACACCTGCTTTTTGGGCAGGTCCAATTTCAAAAACTTTGATAATAACTATTTTTTCTGGAGTATTTGCAAATCCAAATCCAAAACTTTTTTGAGCCTGAAGTTGGCTAATAAACCCTAAAAATAGTAGTACTAGTATTTTTTTCATTTTTTTAAATTAAAATATCCATTCAAAATTGCAATAGTTTGATAAAAACTACAATACGAATAATAGCGTATTTTTTTGGGTATTATCTACAACAATCACAAGGAACGTATCGAGATGGTCCATATTCGGAAACGGTTTCGTTATGACTTATTCCTAAACCATTTACTGGTGTTACAGAATATGTTTTTGATCCCAAATACATTCCCTTTATTTCTTTTTGTCCTGTGCCTAGACAACAAATACATTTTGAAGTTCTTTCTATTTGAGCTGCTGCATTTCGGGTTTCTATTTCGTTGTTTTTTTTATTTATTGCAGCAACTTCTGCATTATATTGTTGATAACTAATATCTGATGCTAATTTATTGCTCTTTGCTAATGCCAAATAATTGAGTTGATTGGTGTGGTCGTCTACAAATTTTATTTGAAATGTTTCCCAATCTATTATGTAAAGAGAAACATAATAGCCAAATTTATATACATCTGGAACTAAATTTTCGGGTAACTTTGAGTTTAATTGCATACACGATTTTGTAAGATCTTCATTCCAAACCAAATCAATGTATTTTCCGTTTAAGGTTACTATTTTTTCGCAACTATTGTTTTTTTTATTTATGAAATAAAATGTTTTTTTATCGTCTTTATCTTGTCTATGCAAGTCTTTAAAAATCATATAATTTTCGTTGGCAATTTCTAATTCTACATTACCTGCTGGAGCGGTTAGAATATTCAAATCATTTATAATTTGTTTTACCGCCTCGTCAGAATAGTTTGGTTTAAATTCATTTGTTTGTGGTTTTTCAAAGAATTTTACTTCCATTTTTCTTGCTATTTCAGTTTGTTCAAAATTGTCAAACGATCCACTGTATAGTCTTTTTTGGCTATTTGCTGAGAAAACAGTAATAAAATCGTAATTAAAGTCGTAACTACTTGGGCTGATTTTTTTACGACTGATACACAATAAATTATCTTTACTGCTACTAAATAGTATATCTATATTTGATGTTCGAAAACTCATATCAGACAAATCGGTTGCATTTATATTAGGAATAGTAATATCTTGTACTACAGTTCCTTTGTTTTTGAGTATAAATTGTTGCAATTTTGATTCTTGTTGCTGGCTAAAATTTTGATTAGCATTAGCAATTGTAATTCTTTCTTGGCTTTCAAATTGTTCTTTAGTAACACTCTGATTTTCAGTATTAAAATACTCATACCTCTCTTTTTCTCCATAGGTATTCATTGAGCCTTCTACAAAATTTCCTTTTTTTGTGTATCCATTACTAAGCGTGTAAATTCCTTGACCCCTTTTTTCACAATATCTATTCATTTCGCCTGTATATTGTGTTCCGTTTAAGTAAATCATTTTTCCAAATCCATTCGGATTGCCATAAATACTTTTTCCTTCCCAAATATTTCCGTCTGCACGAATTACTTTCGCTTGACCTATTTGTTGACCATCTTTAAATTCTCCTGTAATTTTTTCCCCATCGGCATAAATTTCTGTCCCAATTCCTTCAAATTTGCCTTTTTTAAATTTCCCTTCGTAAATAGTTCCATTTTCATAAACAAATTTTCCAAAACCATTTTTACAATTTCCAGATATACAACTTCCTTTAGGAATTTGCGAAAATAAAATGGCACTAAAAAGTAGAGCAGATAATATTAGTAATTTTTTCATTTTTAAAATTTAAATAATCATTCAAATTTGCAACAATTTGATAAAAAACACAATACGAAGAACAACGTATTTATTACATATTCTTATTCGGCACCGATTGCCACAAAACTTTGCCTGTTTTATCCATTAATTTATTGCGATAGGTATCGGTTTTTGGGTCGTAAAGCGCAACAACTGCTCGACCGTTTTCAAAAGAAGCTATACCTACTGCTAAATTGGATGCGAACGAAATGACTTGTTTTCCTTTTTTATCGAGAAATCCAGTAGAAGTGAGACAAAGTCCTTCGGAAAAAGTAAAAAAATCTTTATTATAATTGTTGTTGTGTTCTGCTAGATCTTGCATTGGAATAACGAGATTGAAATTTTTATCTAAAAATCCAAATTTAGATGTATTGTCACCTTCTTCGACTTCAAAAATTTTGAAAACTGCTGCCAAACCGTCTTTGAAATTTCGTGCCTCGTCAAATTGTTTTCGAGTGGCTTGATAACCCGTTTTGTCAATGAAAGTCATTCCAAAAACACCGCTATTTTTACTGTCGCCAGGAACGGTAACCACTGCAAAACCTTCGGAAAAACTTTCGCCAAAATGATAGGCACACTCTATGGTAAGTTTGCCTCTTTTGTCAATATATCCAAAGTTTCCTTCTTTGTTTTTCACTACCGCCAAATCCTCGGAAAAAGGTTCTATCCAAGACCATTCTTGCTCAATTACCATTTGCCCTGTTTTATCAACAAAACCCCATAAACCGGTATTGCCTTCATAATCATCGACAAATTCTGTATTGTTGTTTTTGATGGCCAAGCCGTCGTTAAAATCATATAATCGCCCAACAGAAAACGGAATTATCAATTTTCCATTTCGGTCGATGGCTCCAAACTGATAGCCCTCTTTTTCGACAATTGCCAATCCATCGCTGTAATCATAAATAGTCCAATTGCAAAACGGAACAATTATTTTTCCTGTTTTGTCGATTACGGCAAATTGATCGTTTCCCACTTCAAGTCGTTTTTCGACAATTGCCAAACCGTCAAAAAAATCGTGAGCATAAGCTGGGTTTTCAAATTGGGGTTGAATGACCCATTCGCCAGTTTTTTTACTCAAATACCCCATTTTATTGGTTTTGATGTCGAGTGCACAAATTAAATCTTCGGTCGATTTTCTGTAATCATTTTTACTGTCTGCACCATTAATGTCATAAATTTTTATGCCTTTGAACGATTTAATGACTTTTCCAGCTGGCGACAACAAAACGTGTTCTTCTCCATCAGGATGGTTTGCATTTTTGTTTTCGGCCAAAATATTTTGACCAATGCAAACACTTTGAAATGTTGCAACAAGCAGTAGAATGAGGATATTTTTCATTGATAAAATAAGTTTAATTATTTCTTTTCGCCATTTTCATCGTAGTTTATAATGACAGCCGTTTTTGGTTTTCCGTTTTCGTAGTATTCTTTTTTGTCGCCAATGATTTTGTCGTCTTTGCATTGTGCTTCTGATTTTATTTGACCATTTTCATAAAAAGATTGAGCAAGACCATTTCGAGCATTATTCTTGTAATTTTCTTGAATTTTTATTTTTCCGCTTAAATAATATTCTTTTGCTATTCCTGTAATTTCATCATTATTGTATGGCAACTCATATTCTAACTCACCCGTTTCTAAATAAAATTTTTGAATGCCATTTTTTTTGCCGTCTATGAAATTAATGGTGAATTTAGTCTTTCCGTTTTCGAAATATTCGGTATGAATTCCATTGATTTGATTCTTGGAATAAGGTGACTCGTATTTTAATTGTCCGTTTTCATAATAGGCTCTCTCTATGCCAAATTTTTCATTATCTATAAATTGGGTTTCGCCCGAAAGTTCACCACTTTCGTAATAAGTTTTATAGGTTCCGTTCGCTTTGTCGTCTTTGTAAACCACATCGCTTTTGACCTTTCCATTTTCATAATATTCTACAAAACTTCCATTTAGTTTATCGTTAAAGTAGGATTCCATTATTTTGGCTTTTCCATTTTCGAAATATTCGATGGCAATACCATTTTTCAAACCATTTTTATACGGTATTTGATATTTCAATTGCCCGTTTGGATAGTAGTCTTTTTTGATTTCGGTTTGTGCATTTGCAGTTATGCAAAAGACAAAAAGTAATATTCTAAAATAATTTTTCATCGTTATTGATTTTTTGGAACAAACAATTTTCCGTTTTTGTCGTACGCTTTTACATCGCCAATTTGCTCGTTATTTACATATTCGGTTACATATTTTAATTTACCGTTCTCGTGATAAATTTTTTCGGTTCCGTTTATTGAATTTTTTGCATAAGCTGTTTCCGATTTGAGGATTCCATTCTCATAATATCGCTTTACCACACCAGTTATCGTATCATTTACGCAGGTTGTCTCTCTCTCGATTTTGCCATTCTCATAATACTTTTTTACAATACCGTTTATGTTTCCGTTGACAAATGGAGTTGTTGACGCTAATTTTCCGTTAGTGAAATATGTTTTTTTGTTTCCACTAACTTCTCCATTCACATAAGGCGTTTCGCTTTTGAGTTTGCCGTTGTCGAAATATTCTTTCTTAATTTCGGTTTGTGCATTGGCTATACAACTGAGAAATAAGATTGCGTTTATTAAAAGATATTTTTTCATTGTTCTGTTATTTTAATTTTCTGTTTTCGTCGTATTCTTTACCATCATCAACTTGTACGTCATTGATGCATTTAACTTCCCATTTTAACTGACCGTTTTCATAGTATTCTCTTAGATAACCGTATTTTTTATTGGCAACATAATCAACTGTGAAATTGAGCTTTCCGCTTTCAAAATAGCCTCTCAAAACACCCTCAATTTCATTGTCTTGATACGGAATTACTTTGTACAATTGGCCGCTTTCGTAGTATTCTTTGGCATCGCCATTTTTAACATTATTAGAATATTGGAATTCTAATTTTAGCTTTCCACTCTCAAAATATTCTTTGACAAGACCTTCGATTTGATCGTTCTTGAACGGAATTTCTAATTTTAATGTTCCGATTTCCAAAAATCTTTTTTCGAGTCCATTTTTTTTGTTGTCAGTGAAATTTACTTGGTATTTTATATTCCCGTTTTCGTAAAACTCAGTCAAAATTCCGTTTGTGATATTGCCTTTAAATGGTTCTTCTAAAAGTAGTTTGCCCGATTCGTAATAGGTTTTTACCAAACCATTTATTTGATTGTCTTGGTACGGCGTTTCTTTTTTAATTCTACCACTTTCGTAATATTCAATTGCTTTTCCGTTTCTAGAATCGAAAATATAGGGCTCTTCCAATTGCAATTTTCCGCTTTCGAAATAGACTTTCGAAACTCCGTTGATGAAAATCCCTGTAAACGGAATTTCGGTTTTAAGGTTGCCATTTTCGTGATATTCTTTGGCAATGGTTTTTGTATTTGCAATTGGCGTTGGAATTTCACTTTTCAGATTCCCGTTGGGATAATAGGTTTTTACGACATCGTTTTGCGCATTCGCCGAAAGGCAAAAGAGGAATAATGCTAGAATTATAAAATATTTCCCCATCATTTTATGTTTTATTTATTGTTTTGGAACTGTTTTAAAATCGATTATTTCATTTCCAGATTTGGTAATTGTTGTCGTTTTTACTGTTGTTTCATTAGATGATGAAGAACTTGGCGTAAAACTAACGTTTTCCATTTTTTTCATTAATTCTAGTCCATAAGCTGCTTCGTTTTCTCTGTCTATTCTTTTTCTTTCGGCCTGGCTATTTGCCATATTCGTATTGAAAAAATAATCCATAAAATGATAATATTCGCCGTTTAACTCTCTATATACTACGCCCGAAAATTCTTCCATACTATTAAAAGTTCTAGTATTGACACCGTTTTTCCATTCGCCAAAAGATACTTTTCCTGGTGTAACAACTGGAACTTGTTTTAAGGAATACAAACCACCATAAGGATCACGACCATCTTTATCATCATACTTGTATGTAGTAACGTCGGGTGCAACAACATATCCAAGTCCTTCGTAGGTTCCGTTTTTACACATTCCAAAATATTTGGTGCCATCGCTATATCTTATAACTCCATACCCATTTTGGCAGTCCCCCGAAATACATTTTGGTTGAGCTGCAATGTCTCTCCTTGCATTTTCTTTGACACTATATTTATTTTTCTTCATTTCGGAATAGTCTTTCCAAGAGATTTCAACATTATCTTTGGAATAATATTTTTCGTTCTTGTAATTATTTAAATGTGTGAATTTACCTTTCATATAATAGCCATTAGGTAGTGTTTCTATACCCTGACCTCTTAAAAAAAGATGATCCCAATTTCCGGTAAGACTTATGCCGTCTGTATTTGTTTCTGTTCCTTCTCCGTCTCTTTGACCGTTTTTCCAATTTCCTTTATATGTAGTCCCATTTCTATCTATTGATGTTCCTTCGCCGTGTGGGCTACCATTTTTAAATTGTCCTATATAAGTGTATCCCAAAATATCACTAGCATAAGTACCTATTCCATCTTTGCAATCACCTGTTAAGCAGCCTCTTTCAAACCAATCGTGATTTTTCCAAGCACCAGCATATACTTCTCCCTTTGAATTTGTATAAGTACCAATACCATCTCTTTTAAAATTTTTAAATTCACCTACATAAACTCCACTTTCCCATTTATAAGTTCCAGTACCATTTTCGCAATTGCCAGACAAACATTGTGCTTTTGCAATGAAACAAATGGATAGTAACGCTAGTATTAAAATTGATTTTTTCATATTTATTGTTTTATGGATTTACCAAAATTGATATCATTTATAATGTTTGAATTCTAAAAGTGGTTTTTTAGTCTTTGGTTGTTGTTGTCGAACCATCGGCATTGATAATTTTTCGCTCAATTTTTTTAGCATTTGTTCCGTTCGTGCCATCATCATTTTTTGAATAAGAAGTTGGTATTACTTCTGTTTCCATTTTTTCAAAACCTGCAAAATAGTTATCCAAATTTGCTAATCTTTCTTTATTTCGAGCTATTGCTTGTTCTTTTTCAATTTTAGCTACGTCAACAATAGTTGCGGTTAATTTACCATTAGAATAAACGGTTTGTTTATAAAGGCTACCTTTGTAATACCAATTATATAGACCATTCATTTTGTTATCTGCCCAAGTGATTTCATACAGCAATTCACCATTTTTGTAATAAACTTCCACTCCTTCTTTTTTATCATTGAGCCAAGGTGTTACCAAAACTATTACGCCTTCTTTGTCATAATAGGTTTGAATTCCATCCTTTTTACCATTAACATATACTGTTTTTGATTTAGGTTTTCCATTTCCATAATTTTCTGTTTTCACTTCTGTTTGAGATTTTGCCGAAAGGCTAAAAAGTGTAATTGCAAGTAGTAATAGTACATTTTTCATAATTATGTTTTTAATTTGTTATTAGTGTTTTATTATTACATCTGATGATCCTCCAACAGTTTTATATATTATCGCTGGCATTTTTGTATCACCTGTCCCGTTACCATAAGATGAAGTTGAAGTGTTTGAAGTATTCGAGGTAGTTGAGGTATTTGAGCTACTCGTTGAACTTGAAGCTGAATTCATAATTTGTAGTGTTCTATTAAATCCTGCCCATTCAGCATTTCTTGCATCTCTTTTCGCCTGCTTTCTCGCTATTTCATCCATTCTCATTTTGTGATCAAGTTCATCCATTTTTTCGTCACTCGCAGTTTTCGCTATGTTATAACGTACATACATCATTTGATCTCTGATCTTTGGATCATTATCCAAATATTTTTGTGCTTCATTTTGGGTTAGTGTTTTAACTAGTATATTATTTTCCCATAAACCATACTGTTTTATGTTTGTTTTAGTAAAATCGATACCAAATCCTTCTTTTTTCCAATCATTCCAATACCCTAAATGATACCTTACATCATTCACATCAGGAGTGAAATAGCTATATTCACAAACACCAAGTCCTTTAAAACAATTTCCCTCAAAACTACTTAAACTGGGTGAAGTTTTTATCTCAAATTCCCTCCAGTCTATTTCAATGTTTTCGTTTGTGTAATATTTTTTATTAGATTTTGGTATAAAATCAAAAATTGCTTTAACATAATATCCGTTAGGGTATGTTAAAATGCCTTTGCCTCTGTATGAACCACGGTCAAATTTACCTTCATATTTTTCGCCCATTGTATAATTACTTATTTCTGTGCCTTGCCCATCTTGCCAGTTATCTTTCCAATGCCCTGTATAGCTATATCCATTGTCCTGAGTTAAAGTACCTTCTCCGTTTTTCAACCCGTTTTTCCATTGTCCTGTATAAGTACATTTATTTCCCCAACTAAACCAGGTATAAGTACCTGTGCCGTTTTTACAATCGCCAGATACACAGCCGTAGCCTGTTCTGTTTAGTATTTCTAAATCGGTTATTTTGGTAAATTCACTTTCGGCAATTTCTACATTTTCGTTTGTATAATACTTTAAATTGTCGGGGAATATTCCTTTTTTATAATACCCATTTTTGTATAATAAAACACCCTCCCCTTTTTTTTCATCGTTTTCCCAATGCCCTACATAACATACACCCAAATAATCTATTTCGGCACCTTCTCCATTTTTTTGATTTTTAGACCAATCTCCTCCATATTCACTATTATTTTTTTTATGCGTTAAAATTCCTTTGCCATCCTTCACTCCATCCTTCCAATCACCTTTATATATTGACTCATAATTTTCATAAGTTCCAAAACCATTCTTACAATCGCCATCAATACATTGTGCTTTTATCAGAAAACAAGGAATAAGCATTGTTAGTATTAAAATTAAGTTTTTCATAATTATGCGTTTAAGGTTATTATTATCTGTTTGTAATTTTTTCAATCAATCGTTTTATCATTCTTAGGAGCCAAAAAGCCAACATTGTGGTCAAAATCCAAGATATAATTGGACTGTCTTGAAATTGTTTTTTCACTATGTAAACCGCCATATCAAAAGATGAATCAGATTTTGGGTGTACATAATTTTTGACAACTTTAATTTCTGGTTTGGGTGTTTTTTTTACCATAAAACTATCTAAAGTATCTACCGAAATCCCTTTGACAGTATTCGAATCAGCTTTGATATTTATTTTTGATTCTTTTGAAACCGAATCGGTTTTTGCTTGATTTTGAGCATAATTGACACTCAAAACAAACAAGAAAACAAGCATTATTATTTTTTTCATAATTGAGGAAATTAGAAGTTGTTATTTGAAATAATACATTTTTTCATACTCAAAACCGTCCATTCTAAGTAGCTTTCGAAAATCGGAGCGACTGGGTTTTAATACCACAAAAGTGGTGTCGTTGCTCTCGACATTGGTATCAAAAGGAATTTTCAAGAGAGTATTAATTATTGCAAAATCATTTCGAGTGCCTAATTGCAGGTATTTATTGCTAGAAAAATCAAATTTTATGATGTTTACCTGATACTTTCCGTCAATTTTTTTATTCAAAATCAAACTGGATTTGTAAATTTTGGCAGTTTCGTTTTCGGCAAAGGCGAATAGGGTGTCTAGTCGTTCTGTCTCCCATTGAATACTGTCGTTTTTTACCACTGTTTTATACGCTTTTTGGGTTGCTTTGTCGTAAACTGTATTATTTTTGAATTCTAATTCAGGCAAGGAATCCAATTGATTTTTGGTCGCATTGAAACTAGTAATTTCAATATTGATGATGTACTTGGACTCCACTTTCAACAAGTGAGAATGATCCCTTCCAAAAGTGCCTGTGTATCTTTTTGGAAAACTGGAAACATTTTCTATATCGGCTGGTTGCGCTTCGTCGAAATAAATATAACTGTCCGTCAGCTGGTCGTTTTTGCATGAAAACAGCATCGTTATTAAACCAAAAATTATGATTTTGTTTCTCATCCTTTTATAAATTTGAAGTGTCATATCCGTGAAGTTCTAAATTATAATTGACCCAGTATAAAGCCAGAAACCCTAGAGCTAATCCAAGTAACAAGGCAAAATAAAAAATCTTCTTCTGTTTGGAAGATAAATCCTGTATCGAAAATTTCCCGCCATTGGTAAATACTAAAAGATAGATTCCCACTACAAATAAGGCTGGACCAATCAAAATCCCTTTGAAAGAATAATCGATAGTGTTTCCTAATTTTATTTCTTCGACTGGCGAATAAATAAAATAATAACTGCAAAACAAACCAACCAATAGTAGAAAGATACCACCTAATGATT
>Ga0209717_1002625_pt1 | contig 16987 bp, 18 predicted proteins | sample AD_UKC048_MetaG_FD_184418 | JGI IMG/M metagenome (GOLD analysis project Ga0209717, IMG submission 184418) | Active sludge microbial communities of municipal wastewater-treating anaerobic digesters from USA - AD_UKC048_MetaG (SPAdes) (version 2) | ecosystem: Engineered > Bioreactor > Anaerobic >... | reverse complement strand
GCCGATAGACTCCGAGGCGATCGAGCGGGCGGTTAGGGAGACGAGGCGCGTCATCACCGTCGAGGACCACAGCGTCGTAGGCGGGCTCGGCAGCGCCGTAGCGGAGGTCGCGGCGGGCACGGGCAAGTCGTTCAGCTTCAGGCGCCTGGGCGTGCCGGATTGCTTCTCTATCATAGGCCTGCACGAGGACCTGCTCGCCCACTACGGGCTCGACGAGAACGGCATCGCCGCCGCGGTCCGCGAGATGATGGGCAAGGACTTCGAGGCCGACGAGAACTGGGAAGACGAGGTCTAGCCATGGGCGACGACGATCTCTACGCGTCGAGGATCTTCATGGGCGCCGCGCTGCCGCTGCTCAAGGTGCTGAGCGTCGACCACGCCGGCGTACGCAAGGGCTTCGCCGGCAAGTCCGGCACGGTCCAGGTCAGCGCGCTGACTGGCGACCGGGAAGCCGTCTACGGCGGCCCGAAGATCGGGGTCCACTTCGTCCTGGAGAACGGCGAGCTGCGCTTCGAGAAGAGCCTCGCCGAGGCGCCGGACATCGAGCTCGAATGCAAGTCGGTCGCCGCGCTGAACGGCTTCTTCTCGGGCAAGGCTATGAGGCTACCGCGGATCAAGGGAGCGCTCGGGAGGCCGGGCCTCCTCGTCGCCACCTTCAAGGGCTTGCTCGCCATGTCCGCGGCGCTCGGCGCGACCAAGCCGCCGGCTACCGAGACCGAGCGAGAGCTCGTGGTCAAGCTGTACTTCTACTTGCTGTCGTCGGGCATCAGCCAGCTCAACAAGGCCGGCCACCCTGACGTGGCGCGCTGGGTCGCCGCCAGCCCCGACCGCGTCTACGCGTGGTCGGTCGAGGGCAAGCCCGAGCTGTCGGCCTACCTGCGGCTCAAGGCCGGCAACAGCCGGGCCGCGCGCGGCGTCTACGAGCGCTCGAAGCCGTTCTTCACGATGTCGTTCGACTCCACCGCGAGCGCGCTCGGCATACTCATGTCGATAGACGACATGGTCGAGGCGACCAAGGCCGGCCGCATCATCATGAAGGGCGCCCCGGAGTACGGGGCGGCGATCGGCGAGTACATGATGCTCGTCGGCGCCTACGCCAAGTAGGAGGCTACCGTGAAGGCTCGTTCGATCTGCCACGCCGGCCTGACGGTCTCCGACTTCGGGGCCGCCGTGCGCTGGTACCACGACACCTTCGGGTTCCTGCTCGTCTCGGAGGACGTCCTGGAACCGGAGCGGACCAAGGAACTATTCCCGCTCTACGGGGTGGAGGGAGCGCGCGTGCGCATGGGCTTCCTCCGGGCGCCGGGCGGCTCCGTGCTCGAGATATTCGAGTTCAGCCCCAAGGCGCCCGCGCGCGAGCCGATATGGAACGCCCCGGGTTTTACCCACGTCGCGCTGAACGTCAGGAACGTCGCGCGCTGGCGGGAGGCGCTCTCCGCCAGGGGCGTCGCGTTCGTGACGCCGCCCAACAGGACGGGCGACGTCGACTGGATATTCCTGAAGGATCCCGACGGCAACCTCGTCGAGCTTATAGACCTGAAGGCGGCGCGCCCCGCCATCAAGCTCGTCGGCGCCTTGCTGGGCTCCGCTCTGAAGCGCGGCAAGTTTTCTAGTTATTACAGCGGATCTTAGTATTTTCTCATCACCAAAAACGGGCGGCGGGCGTTAATGACGGCCGTCGCCCGGTTCGCTCACGGCTACCTGGTGGCCGTCAGGCTCTCCATCAGGCCCTTCAGCGCCAGCTCGTTCTTGCGGCCGGCCTCGCTAAGCGCGGCCGACTCGGCGCGTATCCTGCCGAACTTGTCCACGACCGACGACAGCTGGGCGCGGACGCTCTCGGTAGTCCGGCGCAGGCTCTCCAGGTCGGTCTCGGAGGCGGCGATGGCCTGCCCCATCTTGCGCGAGGCTTCCTTGACCGTGGTCGTGAACGACACCGACTCGGTCGTGCCCTGCAGGATCTCGCCCGATCCCGCGGATATCTCGGAAAGCCCGCGGCCGATCTCGTCCATGGCCTTGGCCACGGCGTCCGCCTCGGCGTCCACCTTGCGGAAAATGGTCTGGGCGCTCTCGTTGACGACGCCGGCGGTCTTCATGGCGTCCAGCGTCCGCTTGATGTCGGCGTTGATGATCTTGACGTTGGCGCTGGTCTCCTCGGACAACTTGCGGATCTCGTCCGCGACGACCGAGAAGCCTTTTCCGGCCTCGCCGGCGTGGGCGGCCTCGATCGCGGCGTTCATGGCCAGCAGGTTGGTCTGGCTGGCGACGTTCCGGATCACGTTGACCACCTCTACGATGGACGCGGCCGAGGCCTCCATGTCGCGCAGGGCGTCGGCCGAGCTGGCCATCTGCCCGGTGCCCTCGTCGGTCGTGGCCTTGAGCGTGGCGATTGCCGCCAAGCGCGCGTCGGCGATGGCCGCGATGTTGTTCACCGACGCGGTCATCTCCTCGATCGCGGCTGACGACTCCGAGATGACGGCGGACTGGTCGGAAACCTTCGACTCTACCAGGCGCGACGACTCGCCTATCCGCAGGTACGACTCCGCGATGACCGAGGCGCTGCGCTCCAGGTCCTGGAACTCCTTGCCGGCCGCCTCGAGCGTCGCCTTCATCTCGTCGACGAGCCGCTCCGTCGCCTCCGCCGAGTCCCGGGCCGCGACGCCGAGGCCGAGCGCGTCGCCGCTCGACCGAATCACGCCCTCGAGCTTCTCTATCTGGGCCAGGTTCTTGGCCGACTCGGCCTTGGCCATGCCGAGCAGGACGGAGTCGCGCGACTTGATGGCGCGCTCGATCGCGGTAGCGATGACAACCACGAGGACGGTGATGACAATGTCGCTATATCTGGCGCCGCCTTCGCCCGCGTTCGGGATCACGCGGAGCGCGAAGTCCGATACAAGCGCGGCGAGGGCGCTGGCCAGGACCACCAGCGATTGCCAGCGCCGCCTGGCGATCAGGCCGGTGATGATGAGCGCGAAGCATTCCAGCGTCGCCAGCAGGTACAGCTCGTACTCGTGCCTGTAGGGCTGCAGGAACGGGATGGCGGCGAACATCGACGAGAGGAGCGTCGTGGCCGCTACGCTCGAGAAGACGGCGAAGCCCGCGCGCACCAGGAGCATGAGCGCGGCGGACAGCAGTACGAGGACGATCAAGGCCAGCCGGATGACCGGGTTGGCCATGACTACGGCGACGGCGATAGCTCCCACCCCGATCGCCGCCAGCGTATACAGCAGCGCCCCGATCTGTTGCCGCTCCATCGGCTCCGCGCCGGCGTGCTTGACCAGGAACCATCTGACGAATCCGTTGTTCATGTAATTCCCTTCCCCATCGCCGCTGACCGCGGAGGTGACATAACCGCATGCGCGGTCCGGCCGCGCCCTGTAAGCATAATAGCGCGGAGTATATATATTCAAATCAGCAAATTCAAGCGTCTGGTAATATCAATACATCCGCGCCCGATCCGGGGCCGGGCGGCTAGTCGACGCGCTTGATCTTAAGGATCGACGGAACGTGCTTCAGGTTGCGCTCCGCCGTCCGCGCGTCCTCGGCGCTGGGATACGCCATCGTGAAGAATCCCGACAGCGCCTCTGCGCCGTCCTCGAGGCGGCCCTCGACGAGGCGCCCGCCGTGCTTGCGCACCGCGTTCTCTATCTCCGAGAACAGGTCGAGCACGCGGCGGGCCGTGACGTGGTAGCGCCTCGTCAGCGACGGCGCCGACTCCCAGCTCACCTCGACGCGGCGCTGCTCGAACTCGGGGATGGCGGCCAGGTTCTTGCACGAGGCTCGGTGCACGATGATGCCGCGCCCGCGCGAGACGTAGCCCACGATGCGATCCCCGACGGCCGGCTTACAGCACGAGGCGAAGCGTATGAGGAGGTTCTCGGCGCCCGAGACGCTGATGCCGGCCTTTGACGAGTCGGTGGCCTCGCCGGCGACATAGGGCCTATAGTCCATCGCTCCGGCCGCCTGCTCGGGCTGCCTCGGCTCGCCATGCTTGGCTTCGCCATGCTTGGCTTCGCCATGGCGCACCTCAAGTTCCGGCCTGCGCTCGCCGGCCTTGCCGCGCTCGTCGTGCCGCTCGCCGGGCTTGCGCGCGACGACATTCTTATCGATAGCGAGCACGGTGCCTTCGGCGACGAGCCAGGAGCGGATCTTGGAGCGCGCTTTGCTTGTCCTGACTATCTTGAGCCAGTTGACGTTCGGCCTGGCGGCGGCCCCGGTGACGATGTCGACGACCTGAGTGTTTCTGAGTTCAGAGTCGAGCGGGACGATGGCGCCATCCGCCTTGGCGGCCAGGCAACGGTTGCCGACGTCCGAGTGGATCGCGTAGGCGAAGTCGAGCGGCGTCGAGCCCGCCGGCAACTCGATCGCGTCGCCTTTGGGTGTGAACACGATGATCGAATCCTTGAGGATCTCCCGCTTGATGTCGTCGAGGAAGTCCGAGCCCTCCTCGAGCATGGCGGACCAGTCCTTGAGCCGGTTGACGATGGACAGGTCCTCGGGTCGGACGATCTCGGCGCTCGTGCCCTTCTTATACAGCCAGTGCGACGCGACACCGAACTCGGCGACTCGGTGCATCTCGCGGGTACGTATCTGGATCTCGAGCAGGGTACCGTCGTAGGACATCACCGTGGTGTGCAGGCTACGGTAACCATTGGACTTGGGCATCGCTATGTAGTCCTTGAAGCGCCCATCGAGAGGCTTCCAGAGCCCATGCACGATGCCGAGGACGGCGTAGCATTGGCTCTCCTCGTCGCATAGCACGCGGATGCCCGACAGGTCGTACAGCTCGTCCGCGCCTTTGGCGCGCCTGCGCATCTTCTGGTATATCGAATAGAAGTGTTTGGCCCTGGACATCACCTCGACGTTTAGTCCATCCGCGCGAGCCGCCGCGTCTATCTCGGCGCGCGCCCGTTCCAGGAAGGCTTCGCGCTCGGGCTTCTTGGCGGCGACGAGCAGCTTGATCTGGTCGAAGGCCTCGCGGTTGATCTCCTTGAGCGCGAGGTCCTCGAGCTCGTCCTTCATCCAGCTGATACCCAACCGGTCGGCCAGCGGCGCGAAGACGTCGACGCACTCGGCAGCGATGCGGCGCCGGTCGGCCTCGGGCAGCCATTTGAGGGTACGCATGTTATCGAGCTTGTCGGCCAGCTTGACGATGATGACGCGCAGGTCGCGGGTCATCGCGAACAGCATCTTGCGTATGGTCTCGGCCGCCTGGATGGTCTTGTTCTTGGCCTTGAGGGTAGCCATGCGCGACAGCTCGTCGACGAGAGCGCCGACCCGCTCGCCGTAACGCTCTCCTACCTGCGCGCCTGTGGCCAGGGAGTCCTCGATGGCCTGATGGAGGAGCCCGGCGACGACGCTGTCGGCGTCCATGCCCATGCCGGCCAGGATGGCGGCGACCCGTTCCGGGTGAGTCACGGTCGGTTCGCCCGACGCCCGCGTGCTGCCCGAATGCAACTCGGCCGCCCAGACGCGCGCGGACCGTATGCGTTGCGCCTCGTCGTCCGTAAAATTACCTAGGTAGTCGTCGAGCCGTTCATCGTACTGCATGCCTGCCCCCGGAGACCACGCGGTCGGAGCCGGCCAGGTCGACGTGGACCCGCACCTCGCCGAACCCGGCCGCTTCGAGTATGGCGCCGACCGCCCTCCCCTGCTCCTCGCCTATCTCGACGGCCAGGGAGCCGCCGTCTGCGAGGAGCGCGTAAGCCTGGGCGGCGAGCGCCGGATAGATATCGAGCCCGAGCTCGCCGCCGTCCAGGGCCATCCTCGGCTCGCCGTCGCCGGAGGCGAGCAGGCAATCGGTCAAATCGGTCGTGACGTAGGGCGGGTTGGCGACGATCAGGTCGAAGGGGCCGACGGCGGCAGACAGCACGTCGCCGAGGCGCGCGTCGAGCTCGCGGCCGAGCAGCTCGCGGGCATTGGCGCGCGCCACCTCGAGGGCGGCCGGGGACGCGTCCGATAGCGAGACCTCGACATCGGGACGCTCGGCCGCCAGCGTCACGCCGATGCAGCCAGAGCCGGTAAAGGCGTCGTGGCACCGTACCCGGGCCGATCCTCCGCGCGTTCGCGATACCGGCGGGAGTAGCGACAGAGCTACCTCCACGAGCAGCTCGGTATCCGGGCGCGGTACCAATACGCGCGGGTCGACGGTATATCGTCGTCCATAGAATTCCTTATACCCGACGATATACGCGATAGGTTCGCCGGAGGACCTGCGGGCCACGAAGGCCTGGTACGCCTCGAGCGCCGAGGCGCCGAGCTCATCCGGCATGGAGGCGAGGACCCTATCGCGCCCCACACCGAGTGTGTGACCGAGGAGTAGGGCGGCGTCCAGGAAAGGCGATCCCGAGCCGCTCCCCTCGAGGGCGCTGGATCCTTCCGCGAGCGCCGCCCACACGGTCACGGGGTCGGCTCCGATCGGGGGATCACTGCCCCTCCGCCTTCATCGCGTCCTCGCGGGCGCGGATGGCGAGGCCTTGCACGATCTCGTCCATGTCGCCTTGCATGAACAGGTCCAGCTTGTACAGCGTCACGTCGATACGATGGTCGGTGACGCGGTTCTGCGGGAAGTTATAGGTACGGATGCGCTCGGAACGATCGCCCGAGCCTATCTGGCCGCGGCGCTCGGCGGCCCGCTCCGCGTTCTTCTTCTCTTCCTCGAGCTCGTAGATGCGCGCGCGCAGGATGCGCATCGCCTTGGCCTTGTTCTTGATCTGGCTCTTCTCGTCCTGGCAGTGGACGACGAGGCCGGTCGGTATATGGGTCAGCCGGACCGCCGAGTCGGTCGTGTTGACGCACTGTCCGCCAGGGCCTCCGGCGCGCATCACGTCGACGCGCAGGTCTTCGGGCCGGATCTCGACCTCGGTCTCCTCGACCTCGGGCAGCACCGCGACCGTAACGGCGCTCGTATGGATGCGGCCGGAGCCCTCGGTGGCCGGTACGCGTTGCACGCGGTGCACGCCCGACTCCCAGCGAAGCTTGCCGAAGACCTGGTCTCCGGAGATCGACAGGATGATCTCCTTGAAACCGCCGAGGCCGGTCTCCGAGCTGGACATAACTTCGATCTTCCAGCCCTTCTCGTCCGCGTAGCGCGTATACATACGGTAGAGGTCCGCCACGAACAGGGCGGCCTCGTCGCCGCCGGTACCGGCGCGGATCTCCATAATGGTGTTCTTATCGTCGAGCGGGTCGCGAGGTACAAGTAGCTCAGAAACACGCTTCTCGGCCGCCTCGAGGCCGTCCTCGAGGCCACGCAACTCATCACGGGCCAGTTCCTTGAGCTCGGGGTCCGCCTCGTCGTGCAGCATGGCCTTGGTGCCCGCTATCTCGGCCTGGATACGCCTTACGCCGTCATAGGCCTCGACGATCTCGGCCAGGCGGGAGCGCTCGCGCATGGCGTCCTTATAACGCTTGGGGTCGCGCGATAGGCCTGGATCGGAGACGAGGTCTTCCAGCTGCCTAAGGCGGGACGCGACCGCTTCGATTCGCTCGTTCACGGCGCGATCTTTTCCTTGAAATACGGGCAGGAGTAGATGACGATTTCCATGCCTTCGCCGTCGTCAGGGCCGACGAGGCTCAGGTTCTCAATCAGCTTGCGCTGGACGCGGCACGACCCGTGCGATACGCACAGGGGGCAGGCGCCGTTGCCGCGGGGGTTCATATCGAGCTTCATGGCGCTAGGGTACAAAAAAAACGCTTGGAATACAAGACGCGAGCCGGACGGCGCGCGGGACCGTTGACGCGACGACCCGGTTGCCTACCTGCCGCGCCGCAGGATACTATGCGGCATGGGCCGAGTCGACGTAGCCGGAATCACGAAACCTTCCTCGTCATCCTCCTCCAGTCGAGGCTCCTCCGCCGACCGGCCGGGCGGGGCGAGCGATAGCCGTTCCTAAGGCCGGACGAGCGCGCCGGCGCAAGCCACGCCAAGACCGACATCCAGACCAAGGAGAACAGCATGCTCGACTTTAAATATATCAAGGACAACCTCGAGGCGGTCAAGAAGAACATCGACGACCGCTTCATGAAGGCGGACGCCGACCTGGTCGCGTCGCTGTACGATAAGCGCAACGAGCTCCTCAAGCGGCTCGAGGACGAGAGGCGCGCCCGCAACGAGAACGCCGCCGCGATGAAGGGCAAGCTCGAGCAGGCCGTACGCGAGCGGCTGATAGCCGAGGGCAAGCGCCTCAAGGACTCGATAGCCGCGATCGAGGCCGAAGCCGAGCGGATACTCGCGAGCCTCGACGACCAGGTGCGTAGGATACCGAACATGGCCCATCCGGACGCCCCAGTCGGCAAGGAAGACAAGGACAACCTCGAAGTCAAGCGGGTGGGCGAGCCGACGGCCTTCGATTTCGAACCCAAGGACCATGTCCAGCTTGGTCAGGACCTCGATATCATCGACTTCGACGCGGGCACCAAGGTATCGGGCACGAAATTCTACTACCTCAAGAACGAGGGCGTGTTCCTCGAGCTCGGGCTCGTGCGCTACGCGCTGGACATCCTGGCCAGGAAGGGCTTCACGCCGTTCATCACGCCGGACGTCGCCAAGACCGAGATACTCGAGGGCATAGGCTTCAACCCGCGCGGCGCCGAGTCGAACGTCTACTCGGTCGAGGGCGAGGGCTCCTGCCTCGTCGGCACCGCCGAGATCACGCTCGGCGGTTACTACTCCGATACGATACTGCCCAAGGATCGGTTGCCGCTCCGCATGGCCGGCCTGTCCCACTGCTTCCGTCGCGAGGCGGGCTCCTCGGGCCAGTTCTCCAAGGGCCTCTATCGCGTGCACCAGTTCACCAAGCTGGAGATGTTCGTCTACTGCCTGCCCGAGGACTCCGACCGCCTGCACGAGGAGTTGCGCCTGATCGAGGAGGAAATCTTCGCCGGGCTCGGACTGCCCTTCCGCGTGGTGGACACCTGCACCGGCGACCTCGGCGCGCCGGCCTACCGCAAGTGGGACCTCGAGGCCTGGATGCCCGGCCGCAACGGCGGCGAATGGGGCGAGGTGACGAGTACCTCCAACTGTACCGACTACCAGGCCCGGCGGCTCAATATCAAGTACAAGGACGACGATGGCAGGAATAAATACGTGCACACCCTCAACGGCACGGCCGTCGCCATCTCGCGGGCCCTCGTCGCCCTACTCGAGAATTACCAGCAGGCCGACGGCAGCGTCATGATGCCGGCCGTTCTCGTACCGTACGTCGGCTTCGAGGTTATCCGCAAGAAGTGAGCCGCCGGCCTACGGTCTGAGCGGATCCGGCGACGCTCAGGCCGAAGGCCGATGCGTGTACTCGAAGAACTGGCTGTCCTCTCGGACCAGGTGCTCGACGACGACCTTGTCGACGAGGAAGTCGAACAGGGCGCCGTGGTCGAGTTCTCCGGCCTCGACCTTGGCGCGCAGCTCGAGCGATTCTGATACCAGCTTGGCGTGCAGGAGCGCGTGCCCTGCGAGCCCCGGATAGACGAGCTCGGCCAAGACCCGTTCCTCATCGCCAAAGTGCTTCTGGATATGGCCGATGAGGGCGTCGAACGCCTCGAGCATGGCCGTCGCGTCGGCACCGACGAGCGACAGGTCTATCAGGTTGTTCGATAGGCCGAGCAGCTCGCGGTGCTCGCCGTCGATGAGCCGATTGCCGGACGACCACTCGGCCTTCCAGTCGATGCGCACCATCGCCGCCGGCGCGGCCTCTCCGGCGTCGATGCCCACGACGCGATTGCGTCCGGTATTCTTGGCCCGGTAGAGCGCCCGGTCCACCCGCTTGAACCATTCGTCGCAATCCTCGCCGGGCTTCCACTCCGCGACGCCGAAACTGGCCGTCACCGTGCCGGCCTCCGGGAAGCTCTCGGCCTCGATGGCGGCGCGCAGCTTCTCGGCGAGCGCCGTCGCGCCGGCCCTATCGGTGTGCGGCGACACGAGCATGAATTCCTCGCCGCCCCAGCGGAACAGGTCGTCAGGCTGGCGTAACAGCGCGCTCGTCAGTTCGGCCATACGCTTGATCACCCCGTCGCCCGCCTGGTGTCCCCAGGTATCGTTGACTCGCTTGAAGTAGTCGATATCGAAGAGTATGACCGACAAAGGCACTCGATACCTCGAGGCGCGTTCCAGCTCTCCCTCGAGTTTCAGCTCCAGCGCATGCCGGTTCCGCAGGCCCGTCAGCCCGTCGCACATAGCCAGGCTCTCGAGCTTAGCGTTCTTCTTCTCAAGCAGGCTCACGAGATGGGACACGTCGATGATCAGGATGAGCCCCGCCATCGCTATCGAGAAGATCAGGGTGAACGAGAACGTATAGGCGTTGACGAAAGCGTCATCCATAAGTCTGGCGTTGGCGTTAGCCGCGACCAGTCCGACGCGAACCAGGTGGCAGGCGATGAACGCCAGTACGACGCCCCAGGCGGCACGCCGGATTATAGGCGGTATCCCCTCTCCGACGCCCCGGACGGCGACGAGAAACTCGACGCTAGCCGCGATGATGAAGACTGAAGCGCCGATGGCCCGTACGGCGAATGAATCGTAGACGTAGGTACCTATGGTCAACAGAGCAAGCCATGCGGCCATGTAGGCCCAGAACCGGGCGGGCCAGCCCTTGCCGACCCCGAAGAAGCTCCTGACGCCCCAGGCCATGCAGAGCTGGTAGAAGACGATCAGAGCGTTGGCGAGTATGAACGAGGCCCAGTCATGGGGCTTATTCTGGCCGATCAGCAGTACGAAGCCTACCATGGCCGAGAGAAAGCCGAGGGAGAAGATGGCGAGGCTACGCTCGTGACGAAAGGCTACGAATAACGCCGTGACGGCTACGATGGATAGTCCGGCCATGGCGACGGCGAGCGTCAACGTTTGAGTATCCATGGCGATCATAGTAGTTTATTAGCGATTCGGAATCCAGCCGTCGGCTCTCGCGTACCGCGCCGGCCTTAACGCGCCACGTCGGGCCGGACTCGCTCCCAGGACTCGACGGGCCCCGGCGTCGATACGAAGACCGGGTTGAGCGCCACCGGTACCGAGGCGGGTAGCCCCGTAGCCAGCTCCGGGTCGCGGGCGTTAAGCTTGCTCCTGAGTAGTTCGAGCTCGTAGGCGACCTGCCCGAGGGTCACGGGAAGCGGCGCCGGGTCAGGGCGATCGAGGCCGTGGATCTTGGAGGCATCGAACGTGTAGCCGCGAGCACCGGCCTCGCCGGCGAGCGCCTCGAGGAAGCGGCCGAGCGACGCCGCGGGGTCGGGCGCCCGCCTGAAGCGCTCGAGTTGCGGATGGCGGGCGTAGCCGACGGTACGACCCTCGAGCACGGCCTGGGCGAGTAGCGCCTCGCGCCAGGCGGCGACGAGGCCCTTGGCGTCGAGGTAGCGCGGGTCCAGGGTCCACAGGCGCATCGCGCGGCGCCTAGATCTCTACCGCCAGCACGGCCACGTCGTCGTCCGCCTTGTCGGCTCCCATGGCCTTGACGAAGGCGAGCGGCAACTCCTCCAGGGGCAAGCCGCGAAGGCGTTCCGCCACCGTTACGAGGCCGCCCTTGGCGTCGGTCCAGCTAGCCTTGTCGTCTCCGCCGCCCTCGATCAGGCCGTCGGTATACAAGATGAAGCGATCGCCCTCCGCGACGTCGAGCGACGTCGCCTCGTAGCTGGAGTCGTCCAGCATGCCGATAAAGGGGTTCTCCCGCTCGGCCAGCCGTGGCGAGCCGTCCTTGGGGATGAATAGGGCCGGCGGATGGCCCGCGGCGGCGAAGACGACCTTGCCCGCGCGCCGGTTGACGCGTAGTGCGAAAGCCGTCAGGTAATTGTCCTCGAGCACGGTCTTGGCCAGCACGCCGTTTAGATAGGCCAGCGTCTCCTCGACCGAGTGGGCCGGCGTCGCGCTCTGCTTCAGGAGCACCTTGACGGCCGGCGTCACGTAGCTCGTACCGACGTCATGGCCGGCCACATCCGCTATCAGGTAGAAATAGACGCCGTCGGACACCGGCACGACGTCGTAGAAATCGCCGCCAGCCTCGTGAAGGGAGCGATAGTAGACCGAGAAGCGGGCCTCAGGCAGCTCGGTCGGCTTGACCAGGAGGGATCTCTGGGCCTCGGAAATCTGCCGCAGGCTGGCGGCCCTGGCCTCGATCAGCTCCTCGTTGGCGAGCGCTAGCTGCACGTGGACGCGCACCCTGGCCCGGACTTCGGCCTCGTTGGCGGACTTGATGATATAGTCGACGGCGCCGTAGTCGAAAGCCTTGAGCTTGGATTCCTGGTCGCCGAGGCTCGTCAGCATGATAACGGAGATGCGCCTGGTGGCCGGGTCGGCCTTGAGCCGCTTGAGCGTCTCGAAGCCATCGAGCCTAGGCATCACCACGTCGAGCAGGATCAGGACCGGCCGCTCCGTCGCGGCGGCGACCAGGCCGGCCTCGCCGTCGGCAGCCTGCGCGACGCGGTAGCCATCCTCCTCCAGTATGCTGGAAAGGAAGGCCCTGTTGGCGCCGGAATCGTCGACCACGAGCACGGTATACGAAGCCTCGGCCATACATCCTCCGCTACCAGTATGCGCGTTTCAGGCGCTTTGGCCAGATCGGGAAAGGCGCGAACCCGCCCTTATAGGCCTATGCGCTGCTGGATCGCCCTCCGCCAGTCGTACTTCTCGCCTTCTTTTTCCCACTGGAGGCGGCGCTTGACGGTGAAGGCGGTCATACTCTTGTCCCGATACTCGACGACGGCGAACGAGCCTCGACCGATATACGCTATGCGCTCGGTCGGCTCGAGGCGCTCCCCCTCGGAGACGCTGGCCAAGGCGCAGTCGAAATGGACCGGCTGCCCGCCGTCCCGCCCCGCCAGGGCGCTCGAGAGGTCGAAAATCTGTTTGCCGCATATGGAGCATACGACCGGAGGCTGGTCGGAGAAGATAGACTTCTGTTCCTCCGGCATCTCGGCCGCGACTGGCCCGTCCTGCACCCCGGTAGTCTCCACGCCCTTAGCGCCGGATCTTCCGCGCCCCCGCCCTCTCCTGCCGAACCGTCGCTTCGAGCCGTTATTTCCATCCGCCATAGCTTACTCCGATACCGTCCATGATTTCATCGCTCAGCACGTTGGCTATACGAAGTATGGCCCCGCTCATGTAGGACTCATCATGCACCATGGCCTTGAGTTCTTCAAGCCGTTCGGCGTGTTCTTCCCTGTTCGTTTCGCTACTCATGTACGCTCCGAGAAAGCGTTTTCGAAGTAATCGGCCAAGGCGCCGGCCGCCACGGTGGCTACGTCGTAACGGACGGCCGCGCTATTAAATTCTCGATGGGAGTGGATGAAGAGTTTAGACGTTTCGACGATCCTGGCTCGTTTTCTCCCGCCGACCGAAGCCTCGACGCTCTCGAGGCCGAAAGCGTCGATATCCTTGACCTCGACGACGGCGAGCACCCCGTCCCGGAAGGCGACGATATCGAGCTCGCCTCGTCCGCGCTTCCAGTTACGCGCCACCACGTCCCAGCCGCTCGCCAGTAGCGACGCCGATACGATCCCCTCCGCCGCGCGCCCTTTCGCGCTACGGCTATCGGGCGTGCCACGCCTATCGGGCGTGCTCATGCCTAAGCCGACAGCTCGCGCGGGTCGACGGCCCTGGCTATGAAGAGCGATTTCTCCGCAAGCAGGTCTATCGTATCGCCCGAGTCGTCCTTGAAGTGCTTACCGAATTCGTCGACGATGATCTTGAGCCTCGGACGTAGCGGCGCGTCGGCGTGAGTATCGACGACCCGCGCGATGGCGGCGTTGTTCAGCACGACTATGGAGCCGATAGGATAGATGCCCATACTACGGACGAACGCCTTGAGCACGTCGGGGTCGAAACGCCGCGAGTTGTCCGACAGCAGATTCTTCATCGCGGCGTAGCCTATCATCGAATTCCGGTACGGCTTCTGGCTGACCATGGCCTCGAAAGCGTCGGCGACCGACACGATGCGAGCGAGCAGATCGATGCCCTGGCCACTCGTCCGGCGCGGGTATCCCTCTCCGTCCCATCGCTCGTGATGCTGAAGGCCGACCAGGCCGACGTCGTCCGGATACTGCAGCTCCTTGATGACGATGCGGTAGGTCAGGAGCGGATGGGCGCGCATCTTCTGCGCCTCCTCGGGGCTGAGCGCGCCTTTCTTCTTTATGATCTCCTGAGGCACGCGCAGCATGCCGACGTCGTGCAGGAGGGCGCCGGACGCCAGGTGCACGAGCCTATGGGGCGGCAGCTTCATGGTCTGGCCGACCACGACCGACAGGATGGCGCAATTGATGCCCGCCCTGGCCATATCGTAACCCGAGAACTCCGAGGACAGGATAGCCGAAACGACCACGGCCTCCTTCTCGCGTACCAGCTGAACGAGATCCTGCGACAGGGAGTCTATATGCTTGGGTTCCACGCGTTCGCTCGCGGCGATCTTATCCATCAGGGCCTTGAGCCTGTCGATCATATCCGTATAGGACGCGTAGAGCGCGTGATCCGAGAACGACGCCGCGAGCCCCTTCGACGCGGGGGCGCGCCCGTCGTCGTGGCCGGTCCCGGCGCCGGACGAGGAGTCCTGGCCCACGGGCTTCTCGTCCGGAGACTCGAGCTGGCCCTCGCTGAATACCGCGGTAATACCCCAGCGCTTGAGCCCCTCGAGGTCCTTGGCCCTGACCTTGACGCCGGCGGGCACGAATAGGTTATTACCGTCCGAGAACGCGTCGGCGGTGAATCGAGAGCCTGGCAAGACCCTGTCGAGCGAATACTTCTTCTTCATGATCGCACTTTCCTTATAAAGACGAACACGCGCGCTACGAGTTCCCAATACTCCGGTGGCACGAACTCGCCGATATCGACGGGTTCGAGGGCCGCAGCCACGACGTCATCGCGGACCAGCGGCACGCCCGTCCGGGTCGCTATCGCCTCGATGCGCTCGGCCACTCGCCCGCTACCCTTCGCTAACACTATCGGCGCAGGAAGCGTCTCGTCATAGCGCAGGGCTACGGTTTTTTTACCGGAGCGCCTACGCATCGGCGTCCAAGCCGTTCCCGGAGGCCAACTCGCCGCAATAGCCGCGCTCCAGCCCCTCGACGCGCACGGTCCCCTTCCCCCCGAATTCGAGCTCGAAGGTCGACAGTTCGCGCTGGTCGTCGCTATAGTAGGCGATATCGGGACGCGAACGCGGGCCGCGAAGCTCCAGGAGCCGCCGCGAATCTCCGCAACGGATATCAGCGGACATTCTTCCCGCTACTCGAGCTCCCCCCTTACTATAATACCAAATTCGGATAAAACCCTGAAACTCCGTTCCTCCGTACTCCAGCTCGAACGGCGCGCAGACCCAACCGGAGCCGTCGGCTTCAGGCTTGTGCATGGCGGCGAGCCTCGGATCGGACATGGCTCGCCCGGCCGCCTTCATGAGGGCCTCGGATAGAATAGCGACAGAAATGGCCTCGTCCTCTGATGTCGACCGTCGAGCCGACTCTCCCCCGGTTCGGCGGTCGGAGTTTCCGGAATTTCCGGAGTCACCGGAGCCGTCCGAACCGCCGCGACGGCCTCCCGGCGAGTCGAGGATACGGAGCACGCTATCCAGATCGGGCGACTCAGGATCGATGCCAGCGGCTACCGCCCTTGCGGCCAAGCGGGCGGCGGCCGGATCGGAGCCGTGGCGCAGGGCGGCGCGACGTACGGCCATGATCCTGCTTGGTTCTAGCCTGAGTCCCTCTCCCATCAGCGCGGATATAGCCGCCGCCGACAGTGGGTCGGCGGGAACGCGTAGCGAGGCGCATAGATCGGCGGTCTTGGCTACCCGGCCATCATGAAGAGCGCTGGAGGCCGGCGCTATGGGCGGAGCGAGGGTCGGTGCGGCGCGAGACCACGGCGACGATGGTTTTAGCGCCGTCGCCCCCTGAACGGAGCGAGGCACGTCGGCCTGGGCGATTCTCGGGACGGTTTTTCTTAAAAAACGAACGTCGGCCGATGACGCATCGCCATCGCCGACGTTCGTTGTATGCGGAGCGGTCGACCTGTCGTTAGGACCGACCGGTCGCAAGGATCAGCCCTGGACCGCCTGGGAGCGGACGGGAGGCTTGCGGCCGCCAAGCTGCTCCTTGATTTTGGCTTTCTTGCCGATCTTCTCGCGGATGTAGTACAGCTTGGCGCGGCGGACCTTGCCGTAGCGCACGATTTCGATGCTCTCGATGCGCGGCGAGTGCATGGGGAACACGCGCTCGACGCCGACGCCGTATGAGTTCTTGCGTACGGTCAGCGTCTGGCCGATGCCGGCGTTCTTCATGGCGATCACGAGCCCTTCGTAGATCTGGATACGCTCGGTCTTGCCCTCGACGATCTTGAAGTGCACGCGGACCGTATCGCCGGCCTTGACGTCCTGATAGGCCTTGGTCTGCTCGGCCTCGATCTTCTTTATGAGGTTCATGCCTCTCCCCCTTGTCCAATTAATTCCAGTATCATCGCCCTGAGTTCACCCTCGAGTCCCTTGCCCTGGAGCAGGTCGGGACGGTACAAGAGAGTCTTCTCGAGCCGTTTCTTCATGCGCCACTTGACGATGTTGGCATGGTGGCCCGAGACCAGAACGTCAGGGACTACCATGGTATCATAAACCGCCGGGCGTGTATACTGGGGGTACTCGAGCAAACCGCCCTCGAAGCTCTCCTCGTCGAGCGACTCGCCGGTGATGACTCCCGGAATGAGCCTGTAGATCGCGTCGACGATGACGAGGGCGGCGGTCTCCCCCGACGACAGCACGTAATCGCCGATGCTTATCTCGTCGGTCACGTAGCGGTCTATAACACGCTGGTCGACACCCTCGTAACGGCCGCAGAGTATGACGAGCTTCTCCTCGGAAGCCAGCTCGCGAGCGTAGGCCTGATTGAACAAGCGACCGCCCGGAGTCACATACACGACCCGCGACTCACGAGCGCCGACCGATTCGAGCGCGGCGGAGACCGGCCCGGGCATCATCAGCATGCCGGCGCCGCCGCCGAACAGCTCGTCGTCGCATTTATGGTGCTTATCGGTCGCGAACTC
>Ga0209717_1002624_pt1 | contig 16993 bp, 14 predicted proteins | sample AD_UKC048_MetaG_FD_184418 | JGI IMG/M metagenome (GOLD analysis project Ga0209717, IMG submission 184418) | Active sludge microbial communities of municipal wastewater-treating anaerobic digesters from USA - AD_UKC048_MetaG (SPAdes) (version 2) | ecosystem: Engineered > Bioreactor > Anaerobic >... | reverse complement strand
AAATTTAATAAGTGGATATATGAGACCGTAAAGCCGTTTATTAAAGGTGATATCCTTGAAATCGGAAGCGGCATAGGAAATATTACGCAGTGTTTTATTGAGGACAGGCGCAGGCTGACCTGCAGCGATATAAGTGATTCATACTGTTCCATATTGAAAGACCGTTTTAAAAACAGCTCATACCTGCATGAAGTCAGGTGCATTGATATTATTCATAAGGATTTTGATAATGAATATGCAGATTTAATTGGAAATTATGACAGCATAATTGCCGTCAATATGGTGGAACATGTTGAAAATGATCGGCTCGCTGTGCAGAATTGCGGAAAAATTCTGCGCAAAGGCGGTCGTTTGGTCATATTGGTACCCGCTTACCAGTGGCTTTACAATCGTTTCGACACAGAACTGGAGCATTTCCGGCGTTATCGTATTGAAGATCTGAAAACTCTGGTTGCTCATGCAGGATTCAGGATTGATAGCGCCCGGTATTTTAATTTCATAGGCATTTTGGGCTGGTGGTTCAGCGGCAGTATGCTGCGCAGTAAAAACATACCGGAATGTCAGATGAGTTTGTTTGAATTCCTGGTTCCCCTGATAAAAGTTACGGACAGGATAATAATGAACAAGGCCGGCCTGAGTATCATTATCAGCGGTACTAAAGAATAGAAAGGTTACCGAACATAAAACAACGATGAAAGAAAAATTTATAACTATTCACCCCATTGAAGCACTTGAAAACAAAGAGATTCCTCATTTCGTACCGATAGTTCCGATAGTACCGATAGATATCGGTATCGGAATCGGTACTCTATTCGGAATGACATTAAGGTTTGTTGCCAGGGAGGAGGAACGCAGCGGGGCGCAAAGCGCCCCGCTGCGTTCCTCCTCCCAATACCCTCCAAAATTGAATTGTCATTCCGAAAATCGTGAGGAATCTTTTTTAATCCATGAAACAAAACAAAACATTGTGAATAACAAGCATATGGCAAACCGGATAGAATTACTTTATGATGTTTTATATGGGGTGAATAGTTACAAAAATTATTTTTATCTCAAAACGACAAAGATTTAAATGTCCTGAAGATGAATTTCACGGCAAAAAAATTATTCTCTGTGTTTACCTCAAAGCTGGCTGTCCGGGCACAGGACTGCCGCAGGCAGCCGCTAAAGTGTTTTCTTGTCACTGGCATTGTTCTGGTCACTATTTCAAAATTATTCCTTATCGGAGAAGGCGCCCTTGCGTTTTCCGATGAATTCAGGCACAGGTATTCGTTGATGGTAGCTTATGATCTGGCAAACCTGAATTTCAAAGATGCCGTGTCTTACATATTTTCTGCCATGGGCAGGCCACTGTATGTGCTGATCGATATGATCCCGGCACTGTTACAGTTCCTTACAGCAAAGATATTTCATCTGGATGTTTATGAAAGTGATAATTCATATCCGCTGTTCATATTTAACTTTATCATTTATTGTTGCATCCTGATCATACATTACAAATTCTCAAAACGGGTAGTAAAAGATCAGTCACTGGCCTTGTTCAGTGTTCTGTTGTTCGCTACGCTCACCAACTCTTACCTTTATCTCCGTCATGCTTTTCCTTATGATGCCGGCTTGCTGATTTTATATGTGGTTTTATACAAAACGGTCATCTGCACCAGCAGGGGAGCATTATCCTTCAGACGGTCATTATTTTTGGGAATGGTTTCGTCTTTCGGGTATCTGACCTACCCGGGTTATTTTCCCCTTGTTATTATCATTGGCCTGTTGTTGTTTTTATATAAGCTGGAAAGGAAAGAAATAGTTAAAAAAATAAAATATTTATTTTGTTTTGTCTGTGGGGCCTTGTTATGTTTGTTTGCTACTGAAGCATTGTCGAGGGTGGGGGAGTATTCATACATTAAAGTGGCGGTTTCGATGTCGGATGCCATAAATATGGGCTCGTTTGACGAATCCTTTTCTTTTTTGATCAAATATCTGTTTGAAGTGGAGCGGTTGTCAGGAATTATAGTACTTATTTGCCTGTTGATTTTTTATGTTGTTGTGATAAAACACATGATTCAAAAACGGGGAGGGATACATTCCCTCATCATTGTGTTGGCAATAATTGTTACGGCTATTTTTCTTTTTTATGCCGGAACAGGATATTTTTTTCATAAAATGATCTTTTATGGCCGCTTATTGCATCAATATTTTCCCTTGATCTGCATTTTTTCTGTGTATGCGATAGCGGCCCTGACGGGGAAAAAGTTGGGGAAAAGTATATGGATTGTAATGCTGTCGCTGATTTTGTTCGTGAATTATGGCTATAATTTCCTTGATTACCGTTCTTACGCCTATCCGCGCGACATTGCCTGGAATTTGTCGAAAAAATATCAACCCGTCCAGGTGGCCAATATCGCAGAATATCAAGATATTTACCACGGAAGCGGCTCTGAAATGAATCATGTTTTTTTTCTTGCAGAAAATACGGCCGACAGTTTGTCAAAGGATGTGATCGTGACCAATGCGTATTTATATCATTATTTTGACGATATTAATAAATATCATTTGTTTGATCCCGGGAATGATTATAAACGGATAGCATCGAAACCGTATTTTTTAAATTGTAAAGCCTATCAGTACGAAGGGGCAGGTATGGAGCAGCGCAGCATTATTGACGAGATCAACCTGCATATACGAATTTATTCCAGAGTAGACACAACTCATCAATGAAAAGAAAAACTAAAAAAATACTTGCGGCATCATACGAATATCCCAACCGGGTGAAAGAGCTCATCCCCGATCCCATGGTTCAGGTACAGACCATCACTTACCAACACGGCCCTTATATTCGCGACTGCATTGAGGGGATACTGATGCAAAAAACCACGTTCCCCTTTGAGTATCTGATCGGCGAGGACTGCAGCACCGACGGGACTCGCGAAATTGTGCTGGAATATGCCCAAAAATACCCCGGCAGGATCAGGGTGATCACGGCTGATGAAAATATGGGTATGATGGGAAATATCAGAAGGTGCCGCATGGCTTCGCGTGGTAAATATATTGCCTTGTGCGAGGGCGATGATTACTGGACCGACCCGTATAAATTGCAAAAGCAGGTTGATTTTTTAGAAAATAATCCTGATGTGGCTATAACGTATCATGATGCCTCAAGAGTGGATAATAATAAAAATATTATTGAAGAATCGTTGCTTCCCGAAGACCGGAAAAGAGATTTCAGCAGTGAAGAACTGAAAAAGGGAATATGGATCATGACAAATACGATGTGCTTCAGGAATGTAGTGGATCAATATCCCGAAAACTATTTTAAAGTGGTTAACGGAGATACGTTTATTACCTCTTTGCTTGGCAATTACGGCAGAGGGGCATATCTGACCGGTATTAAACCCAGTTGTTACCGGATCAGCAATACGGGGATATGGTCCATGAAGACCGATGTCGAACGTAAGATCAGGACACTGGCAACCCCATTGGAACTTATGAAATTCTATAACAAACGGAATGATAGGGCGTTTTATGAATACTATAAGGACAGCGCCAGGAAATTGATATTATCTTTACTGGAAAATAAATTATCAAAAAAACAAAAAAAACATATTATAAAAAAGATATGTACCCATTTGAATGATTTGGGACTTAGAAATTCATTCTATTATATAAAAAAAACAATAACAACAAATAAATGTGCGGAATAGCCGGAATATGTTTCAGTGACAGGCCCCCGTCAGCAGAGGAAATAAATAAAATGACCGACGCCATTGCCCACAGAGGCCCCGATGGCTCGGGCATGCATATTCAGGGAAATGTGGGTATCGGGCACAGAAGGCTGTCAATCATTGACCTGCAGACAGGCGATCAGCCCATGTGCAACGAAGACAGGTCGGTATGGATCACTTTTAACGGTGAAATCTATAATTATAAAAAATTAAGGGAGGAACTGAAGAGCTTAGGACATGTCTTTAAAACGAATTCCGATACCGAATGTGTTATTCACGGTTATGAAGAATGGAAGGAAGGTTTGTTGGGCCGATTGAGAGGGATGTTTGCTTTTTGCATGGTGGATTACAATGCGCATATGATGTTTCTGGCCCGGGACCATTTTGGGATAAAGCCGCTGGTTTACAGAAAGGAAAAGGATTATTTTGCTTTTGCATCTGAAATAAATGCTTTGCGGCAGGTTGAAACGCAAAAACCCTCAGGAAGTACGGATGGGCTGATCAGCTATTTAAGGCTCGGATATATCCCTGCACCATTGACTATTTATGAAAACATCCGGAAACTTCCCCCTGCGCATTATCTGACATATGACCTGAAAAAAAATGAGCTGACAGAGAAAAAATACTGGGCTCCTGAATTTATGCCGCAAAAGTTAAACAGCAGGGACTGGCTTGAATATGCGGGTTCAGTGATCGAAGACTCGGTAAAATGTCATTTAATATCTGATGTGCCTGTCGGCATTTTTTTATCCGGAGGAATCGACTCTACACTGATTGCCTTAAAAGCCGCCAAAATTGCAGGCAATGAAATTGAAGCATTCACCATAGGTTTCAACGAATCAGCATTTAACGAACTGACGTATGCACAGGAGGCGGCAAAAAAAATCGGGATAAAGCTGAATTATGAAATCGTACAAAAAACGGATATTGAAATTGTCCCCCAACTGATCACAGGGCATTATGGCGAGCCAATGGCCGACAGCTCCATTTTACCTACCTGGTACGTGTCCAAAATGGCCAGAGAAAAATTAAAAGTTGTGCTCACCGGCGATGGAGGCGATGAGTTGTTTGCCGGTTACCCGAAATATCTCAGATATATCAATGAAAATGTTTGTAATGTGATCGAAAAAAAAATCAGGATGAATCAAATGGCAAGCATCCCAAGATATTTGCTCGGTACACTTAAAAAATACCTGAAAAACCGCGGTGTCTTGAATGATGTAGGTTTCTGGATGGATATTACGGCCAAATACGATGGGAACATTCAGGAGATCATGCCGAAAAAGTATCATTCAAAAATAAATAAAAACATTTTGCAATTTCAAAATGCCCATTCATATTATAAACACTGTGATAAAATGTCTTATGTCCAGGCGCTGGATATCCTGACGGCTTTTCATGGAAACATTCTTTCAAAAGTTGATATTTCCACCATGGCCAACAGTCTTGAATCACGTCCGCCATTAATTGATACCGAAGTCGCCCGTATGGCTTTTTCATTGCCTTATCAGATGAAAGTTCATTACATTGACCATATCCCTGAAGGTAAATATGTATTAAAAAAAATATTGACGGAACATTTTCCCGCTGATTTCGTGAACAGGAAAAAACAGGGATTTGTCATGCCTAAGGACCAATGGTTAGAAAATGAGCATGTAAACAGGCTGTATAAAAATTATATTTTTGATCACAAAACGGGTATGTCGAGGTTTTTTGAAATGGATAAGGTGGAAAAAATGTTTTCAAAACTGGATCATCATGTCAATAAGGATATGGTCTGGCATTTATTTGTATTAGCGTCGTGGTTGAGTAAAAACTCAGACATTGAATTTGGATGAAATGTTTGGATCTTTTTTTGAGGTACTGGAAGAAATTATTTTAATTTTTAATTAAAATAAAAATTAAGCACCATTTGAAACGCAACTTGTTTAAAACTTGAGTAATTCCTTTTTATGAAAATTCACTGTTATTACGTCTATATTCTAACAAACACTAATCATACTGTTCTTTTACTGGAGTTACTAATGATTTGGCAAGAAGAGCTTTTGAACACGAAAAGAAAATTATTAAAGGATTTACTTCCAAATATAATGTTGATAAGTTAATATATTTTGAATTATTTGATTTTATTAATATGGCAATAAAAAGAGAGAAACAGATTAAGGGTTATTCGAGAATGAAAAAACTTGCACTTATAGATGCATTAAATCCAAAATGGGTCAATCTATATAATGACGGAAAAATTGATTGGGAAATAATACGAAACAAAAAAAATAATATGTAAAACTTTTCAAAAAAAATTAAAGATTCCTCGCTATGCTCGGAATGACAGTTCGATTTTGGTGGGTATTGGAGGAGGAAAGCAGCGGGGCGCAAAGCGCCCCGCTGCTTTCCTCCTCCCTAATAACAAACCCTAATGTCATTCCGAATGTAGTACCGATAGCAATCGGTACGAAATGAGGAATCTTTTTGTTTTCAAATGGTTCAGTGGGGTGAATAGTGACAAATCAGATCTTCTTTATGTTTTATGGATATTTATCCCCAAACGGGCAATTTGATTTTTTAAAGAAGTGCAATTTATAATGTCAGCACCTCAAAAAAAGATTTAACCGATAAAATAAAAAGTTTTTGTTATTAACGAAAACTAATTAACTTTGCAAACGAAAACTATTAGCAATGATCACAAAATTAGTATTAAAGCAAATACTAGAATCTCAGAAAGAGAGGATTGATTCATTAAATACCGGTTTGCAAAGGAATGTTTATAATTATCAAAATATTGGTTCGAATGCTTATATCTTAACGGGCGTTCGCAGATGCGGAAAAAGCACGGTTTTGCAGCAAATCAACAAATCAAATGAGTTTAATTCCATGTATATCAATTTTGAAGATCCAAGATTATCTTCTTTTAACATGGATGATTTTAATCGTTTGCATGAAATTGCATTAGAAAACAATATAACTGCGTTTTTTTTAGACGAAACTCAAATTATTGAAAAATGGGAAAATTTTGTCAGATTCCGGGTAGATGAGGGGTATAAAATATTTATTACCGGGTCAAAAGCTTCTATGCTTAGCAGGGAATTAGGAACTAAGTTGGCGGGACGACATATATCTAAAGAGTTGTTTCCTTTTTCTTATGGTGAATATTTAGATTTTAAAACTAAAACCAAAAATAAAGATACTCAAACAGAATATATGACAGGGGGAGGATTTCCTGAGTTTATTAAAACAGGAAATGAAGAAATACTGATGCATACATTTAGCGATATTGTCATCAGAGACATCGCTGTCCGGTATAATATTAAAAATGTATTAACACTAAAACAATTAGCGGTATGGATAGTTTCAAACATAGGAAAACCAATTACAGGAAATAGTTTGAAAAAAATATTTAATATCGGCTCTTCTTCAAGTATAATGGAGTATTTGTCTTTTTTTTCGGATGCTTATTTGTTTTTCTTTGTTCCGAAATTCAGTTATTCAATAAAAAATCAAATTGTGAATCCTAAAAAAGCGTATTGTATAGATAATGGATTTATAACAACAAATTCTGTTTCGTTTTCAGAGGATAATGGAAGACTTTTGGAAAATATGGTTTTTTTACATATCAGACATAAGACAAAAGAAATTTATTATTTTAACGAAAAAAAAGAGTGCGACTTTGTGGTTTTTGAAAATGCTAAGATTAAATATGTATGTCAGGTGTGTTGGGAGTTAAATGAAAGTAATACCGATAGAGAGATAGGCGGCTTACTGGAAGCCATGGAATTTTTTAATCTTTCCATTGCGGAAATTATTACTTATAATCAATCGGATTCATTTCATATAGATGGTAAAACAATTAAAGTTATTCCTTTTTACGCATGGGTAAATTAGTTATGAAGGTAATTTCATTTATAATTCCCGTAAAAAACCGCTCCGGTTTATTTGAACAGGCCATCAGCTCGCTGCTCACTCAATCTGATTCAGCATGGGAAGCCATTGTCGTTGATGATCGGTCGGACAACCATGAGTTTGAGAAAATTCAGCAGATATGCATGGCGGATAGCCGCATAAAGCTCAAACGCAGGGACGGTACCAGGGGCGGAGCGCCGGTATGCCGCAACCTCGGCGTGCGTTATGCAACGTCTGATTATATGGTGTTCCTGGATTCGGACGATATGATCGGTAAAGACTTTGTCAAGACAAGGCTTGAAACGATGGCGAAAGAACCTGGCTGTCAGATGTGGATTTTTCCTGTCAGGGTGTTTATGGATATCCCGGGTGATTCCCGCCTGCTATGGAATGTCTTTAATGAACATAATGATCTGGACCGGTTTTTGAATGCCGACCCGCCATGGCATACAGCCTCGCCGGTATGGGAGAAAAAATCGTTCCTCGATACAGGCGGTTTTGATGAGGAGCTGCTTTGCTGGCAGGATTGGGAAATTCATGTGAAAGCGCTCGTATTGAATTTAAAATATATAAAAATTGATCAGAAGCCCGATATCTTTTACCGCCTGCACGATCGCGATGCCATCAGAAAACATAATATATCCAAAGAATCTTTGTTAAGCAGGTTTGCCGCTGTAAAAAGTACTTTCCTGCTGATGAAAAACAATTCAACACTTAATAAAAGGAGGAAATACCTTTTTGGCAAATTGATAATAAATATTTATATATCTTTATATAAAACAGACTCCCGGGAAGCTGATATCTTACTTGATTTTATAGCCCGGGAAAAAATACTTTCCGGTTTTGAAATGAAAATCTGGCTTGTACGGATAAAAAATAGTAATATAGAAATACTAAATAAAGTGATTGACAAAATGATCTACAGAAAACATAACGATCATTTTCTGGACACTAAAACGGATTATCTGCATACAGAAACAGTTGATTAAACAATTATCGGATTATCAATACCGTGTTGTTAAGCGTTTTTCTCTCATAAGCCGGAAGAATGCTGCCTTTCTGCAGGGTGATAGCAGTCGGCACCGGAAGTGTCAGGGGCTATTTAGTGCCTGTCCATAAAGTCAGAGTTTGGATCAGAATGTTCGAATTCGAGGCCTGACCGACTGCGTCATTCAGGCGGGCTTTCGAAGTTTTGAAAATCAAGGAGTCCGCCAACTGGCGGATCAGGCGGGCCTGTCTGACTGGCTCAGCCAGGCAGGGATGAAGTCGGACATTATGGACAAACTCTATTTAGATACTTTTAAATCACAACCGGTCATTAATCTTATTAAATTTGCAGAGCCGTTCAATCACGCCTGTGTATAATTTCAGAACCGAATGAAAAGTGCCATCCATATAAATTATAAACTTCCTGAGAATTTTCAAACCGGATGGTCACATTTGTTCAGGTCTGATTATAAATACAAAAGCGTTGACCTTAAAGTCAGGGAGCTCAGTAATGTTTTTGTAAATCATTACGGGCTGGTCATAAAAAACGGGCTTCTGGTGCAGGGTTGCGCCCCCAATACCGGATTTTCAAATTATGATAATGGTTACTATTTTAAGCATTGGCGAAAGGCAACCGAACAGATGCTGGTTTGCAGGTATGGAAAAAGTTTGACCTCGCTCAGACTCGATGATAATAAAAGATATCTACTTATTCATTCTCCCTGGTTCAGTTATTATTTCTGGCTGACAGAATGTTTACCCCGCTTACTGATGGTGAAAAATGAACTGAAAGACCTCGTTTTGATTTATCCGGAAAACTGGAAATACTGTGCTTATGTCAACGATACCCTGGAATTATTTCCGGAACTGGACAAATGTCTTATTCCTGCCGACACGCATCTTTTTGTAAAAAACCTGGTAATGCCCGAGGTTAAACCCTGGACACCGATGGTGATTCCTGAGCAGGTTTTTGAAGTCAGGGAATTCATCGTAAGTGAAGCAAAAAAAAGAATGAATTTCGGACATCAACATAAAAATGTCTATATTTCCAGGAATGATGCGAAATACAAAAAGATCGCCAACGAAGAGGATTTTATTGAATTAGCCGCCAAATATAATTATGAAGTGCATACTATGTCCGGAAAATCTGTCTTTGAACAAGCGGCGCTGATGCAAAGTACTCAAAATCTGATTTCCATTACCGGTGCGTCCATGGCCAACTATGTATTTTTAAATGCAGATTCGGCAGCTCTTGATTTAACGAACAAAATGTATATTAACGATAAAAAGTACAAATTTCATTTCAAAAAAATATTGGATTGTCTGAATGCAAAATATTATGTTCAGTTTTGTGATCCGGTAATTGATAAACAGCTTCCATCAGTAGCCATGTACGATATAAAAGTTGATTTATCTGCCTGTGAATCTATATTGATCAGGATGGCTGCTCCGCGAAATTCGGACCGTTTGATTTGTGACCAGTGATGTAATGCACAGAAAACAGTATCAGTCAATTCATTATTCGGCGTCAGAAAATAAAAAAATAAAAATGTCCGGCAAAAACATGAATCCATTTTTTTCCATCATAATTCCTGCTTATAACCGTGCCGGCGTGTTGGATAAAGCATTGCTGTCTGTCAGAGATCAGACTTGTCCTGACTGGGAATGTATTGTTGTTGACGATGGCTCTACTGATAATACCAGGGATTTACTGGTAAAATGGTCGGAAGCTGACACCCGATTCAGATATGTTTACCAGGAAAATGCCGAACGCAGCGCGGCCCGGAATAATGGCATCAGAAATGCCGGGGGAAAATATATATGTTTTCTGGACAGCGACGACGAATACCTTCCGTGCCATCTCAGCGTTTTATTTCAGAAGATAAAGGCAGAATCGGAACCCGAGGCTCTTTTTTTTACGCACACACTGTTCCGTAAAAACGGGGAGATTATAAGGGAAGAAATGCCTGAAATGAAGGAAGATATCTTCGGGTACCTGATGATCTATCCGGTAATACCGGCAAGGGTGTGTATTCACAACCATATACTCAGAAGGTATAATTTCAGGGAAGATACCGTCATTGCCGAAGATCAGGTTTTATGGGGAACCATTGCTTTACATTACCCGGTGATTCAGGTGTCTGAATATACTGTCGTATACAATATGAGCGACGACAACTCTGTGAATATATCAAAAAATTGTCACAGGATCAGACTAATAGCATTAAGGAGGTTTTTTGCACAGAAGGATGTTAAGAAAAAACTCAGAAGAAAACTAAAATGTAAACTGATAAGCGACTGTTATTTCGGCATGGCACGGTATCACAGTCATAAGAGGGCGTATTTTAAATCTGCCTTCAATTTATTGATTTCGGTTTTCTATTGCCCGGTACATCCGCAAACCAAAGCCAAAATACACATGATATTGTTCCCGCACAGGCACCGGTATTAATAATTGAAAAATAGATGAAGCATATTTTGTTCATAAAACTCGGAGGATTTTCACATATTAATGACAGGGTGCATCAGCAACTGTCTGAAAAATTCCCCCGCTTCAAAGTTGATACAATTGATATTGCTGAATTCATTGATTCTTACCAAACAAGAAAAGTTGCCAGTTGTTTTTATCTGTTATACGAATATGGATGGGACTTCTTAACCCGGAATAAATCAAGGTATGATTATAAGTCCTGGGAGATAGTTACATCTTATAATTTTCGTAGGATAAAAAAAATGATCGTTAAAAAAATTGAAGAGAATCCCGGTAAGTATGTGTTCAGCTTTCAGACACAATCCATGTTTGATGGCAGTTCAGGTCTTATTCCTCATTTTGTGTATACCGATAGCACGGTACTTGCCAACCGGTATTATCCCGGAATTGACATGAAAAAAGTTTTAAAATCAAAGGCCTGGATGCGAAAAGAACAGCAGATATATGATAATGCCACATGTAACTTTACTTTTTCCACTAATCAGTCCAGATCGCTTATCGACCAATATGGAATAGAGAAAAACAAAGTCGAATGTGTTTTTGCCGGGAGCAATGTTATTTACAATGAATCTGATCATGTCAAAAAAAATTACGATACAAAGAATATACTTTTTGTTGGTGTGAATTGGGAAAGAAAGGGCGGAGATATTTTATTCAGGTCATTCATGAAAGTACTCGAAACGATGCCCGATGCTACGCTAACCGTTGTGGGATGTTCTCCCGGAATTAAGCACCCGAATGTCGAAATTACAGGCAGGATACCTTTAGAGGAAGTTGAAAAGTACTATCAAAAAGCCAGTGTATTTTGCATGCCTACCAAACAGGAGCCTTTCGGGATTGTCTTTGTCGAAGCGATGCAGCGGAAAATACCGGTGGTCGCTTCAAATATTGGCGCTCTGCCCGATATGATTAGCAATAATTATAACGGATTTATCCATGAGTGGGATGATGTGGAAGGTATTGCCGGATCGCTTTGTGTCTTAGTATCTGACCCTGAAAAATGCAGATTGTTCGGGGAAAGAAGTTATAAAATAATGCAGGATAAGTTTACATGGGACAAAACAGGTTTTGCTATCAAGAAAAAAATTGAAACGTTTTTACCATCGTTGGCAGGTGAAAGTACTACCGAAGTGTCTTTTTAATAAATCTTAGTTCATGAAGATCAAACCTTTCTTACTGAAAATCTATTATTGGCCTTACCTGTCGAAAGAAAAATATGATTTTAATCAAAAAAAAATCAGAGAAACAGAATGGGATGCGATCAGCGGTTTTATGCGAAAAAATATAAAATTTCTCGATGTGGGCTGTGGTACCGGGTATGTTATGGAAAAAATAAAAAATGAATTTGCAGGAGATTGTTTTGGAATTGATCCGGAGCCGCTGACACATGGTGTTGACAAATTCCAGGACCATACTCAAAAAAAACTGAATATTGTTCGCGGTATAGCAGAACAAATCCCTTTTCCTGATGGATCATTTGACGTCGTTTATAGCTCCCATGTGCTGGAGCATGTGGATGATGAACCAAAATCATTAATGGAAATCAAGCGGGTACTTAAGGATGATGGTATGCTGATTATCGGGATGCCCACCGCAGCTATGGCCTGGGTGAGTTTTATTACGAATTTGCTGTTTACTTCGCATATCCGTTTTTTTAATGTCATTTCTAAGCCTTTCCCTTTCATTCATAAGGGAGAAACGAAAATGATACACATGTTCATTCCCGGTTCACACAGCCCCAACAAGGCCGATACCGTTTTTTTTGATATGCGGTTTTACAGAATATCCCGCTGGAAAAAAGCCATCGAAAATTATTTCCAGATACAAAAAACCCTATTACCGGCTTTTTATCCTTATCCCGAGTTCCGGCAATTGTTTAAAATGAGGAAATACAAAAGTATTTCAAGCAGTGTTTTTTTTATATGTAAGAAAAAATAAAGCGGGTCAGGAGAATTATAGGATTATGGCAAATGCCTGATAATTGTGTAAGAGCCGGGGTTACGGTGCGCAGGTTTTATACGGATGCCGGCCATTCCGACACAACAGTAAGGAAGGCTTGTGTTTTGTTTTGACAGGTTAAGTAAAATTTACCAAATAAAATATTGTTTTCTTAGTAAATATTACTAAATTTGTAAAATGAAAGAAATAATAAAAAACATAATACTTGAAAACCAAAATACTGAACTGCCAGTTATTATAGAGCGCGATATTCAAATTCCCGTAAATCAAAATATTATAATCAGTCTAATAGGTGCCAGGCGAAGTGGAAAAACTTATATTCTCTATCAAACTATAAAAAAACTTGTAGAAAACGGAATTTCAAATAAATACATATTGTTTATAAATTTTGAAGATGAAAGATTAAATCTTAATTCAGAAAATTTAGATTATATAATACAATCCTATCAGGAATTATTTCCGGAAATTAAAATTAAAGATGCCTACCTTTTTTTTGATGAGATTCAAAACATCAGCGGTTGGGAAAAGTTTATACGAAGGATATTTGATACAAAAACGCGTAATATCTTTCTAACGGGTTCTAACTCGAAACTTTTAAGTAGTGAGATAGCCACAGAACTTCGTGGGCGCACTATCACATATACGGTTTTTCCTCTGAATTTTAAAGAGTTTTTGAAGTTTAATAATACTCAGCCCTTATTATATCCGCAAAAAAACAAAAGCAAGATTATAAATCTGGCGCATAAGTATTTAACGGAGGGTTCATTCCCAGAATCCCTGAATTTTAATGGCATTATAAAAAACAAACTTTTACAACAGTATTTTAATGTGATGATATTTAGAGACATCATTGAAAGATACCATGTTAGCAATATTGAAACATTAAAGTTTTTTGTCAAAAAAATATTTGCAAACGTTACTAAACCACTATCAATAAATAAAATTTATAACGAGCTTAGGTCTCTGGGGTATTCCATAAGCAATAAATATTTATACGAGTTTTTAGATTATTGTAATTCTGTTTTTTTAATACAGAATATTAATAAATTTAATTATTCTGAAATTAAGCAGGAAAAAAGTGATAAAAAAACGTATGTGATTGATAATGGATTAATTAGCGCCATTGAGTTTTCGGTTTCGCAAAACATGGGAAAACTGTTTGAGAATATGGTGGCCATGGAATTTATAAAGAATAACAAGAAAATTTTTTATTTTAAAAATAATTTTGAATGTGATTTTATTGTTGATGATAATCACAACTATTTACCTGTTCAGGCTTCTTTTGCATTTGCAGACAATGAAACAAAAAACCGTGAGATCAGAGCTTTGATTGAAGCCTGTAACTATATTAATTCGAATAATGGAACAATAATAACATTTGATACAGAAGAAAATATAGTTTATGACGGGATTAAAGTTACTATTGTGCCTTTTTATAAGTATTTTTTATAATTGATGACACTTATGTTTTTGAAATCGGAGGAAAAAATAAAACAATGAAACAACTTTTTTTACAAATAATCAAAAAGAAAAAAACTACGGTCAGTCAGAGTAGTAATTATGCAACGCATAAATAGAACATATTATGACAAAATTCAGGTCACATTGAGTCCCCGCCTTGGCGGGGTGTCCTTGCCTGTACTGCCGTTTCGGCAGGCAGGGAAATGGGGCCTGTTTACTGAAGAATTTCTTCAAACATTTTTTTCGGTCGACTTCGACACGTTGTTCTTGGTGTTTTTTATAATAAAGAATTTTTATCCAGAACAACGGCTCTGTCTGACCGAAAATACTGTCTTACAAATAATTAACATAAAGTCATCATTGGTAGCAGATTCTCCTGAAACAAAAGTGCCTGCTGCGGCAAGGCAGAGAAGGAGAAGATTGAGTGATATAAAAAAATCATGCGAAACTTAAGTTAAAATGAGATGAAAATCCTTCACATCATACCTTCATTGCGTAAAGGAGGCGCCGAACGGCTCGCTCTTGATATGTGTAGCGGGCTCGCAAAGGTTTCGGGAATAGTCGTCAAACTGATTTGTTTTTCTGACTGCAATGACTATAAAGCCCTTTCGGCTCATCAGCAGGTCGCAGTCATTCCTTCGGGTATCAGTTTGTCACTCTACAAAAAAAACAAATTCAGAATTCAGGAATTACAAAGCGAAATAGAGAGGTATGCCCCTGATGTTATTCATACCCATTTGTTCGAAGCGGAAATTATCAGCCGTTGTGTTCATTATCCCCGTGCTGTATGGTTTTCGCATTGCCATGACAATATGGTGCAGTTTGAGAACTTTTCCTGGAAAACCCTGTTCACCAAAAAAAGACTGACCAATTTCTATGAAAAAAAATTCTTACTGAAACGTTATAAAGCCAACGGAGGAACACATTTTATCGCGATCTCTGAGGATACAAAAAAATATTTTGAAAAAACGGCGCCTGAATATCCGGTTACCTTATTGAACAATGCCGTAGATTATAATAAATTTTACAGAAAAAAAGAGATAACAGATGGCAGTGACAGTTTAAGACTGCTAAATGTCGGTTCATTTGTGGCAAAAAAAAATCAGGCATTCCTGCTGGATGTTTGCCGGGTGCTTGGGCAAAAAAATATTGATTTTGAACTTCATCTTCTTGGGGATGGAGAAAATCGCAAAGCTTTGGAAGAAAAAGCAAAAACCATGAAACTGGAAGGTAGGATTCTTTTTCATGGCAATGTGGATCATGTTGAGGAATTTCTGTGGAATGCGGATATATACTTGCACAGCGCCACATACGAACCTTTCGGATTGGTATTACTTGAGGCTATGGCGGCAGGGCTGCCGGTGGTAACTCTTGATGGCCGGGGCAACCGCGATGTGATGGAACAGGGGAGAAACGGGTATCTGTTATATGAACAAAACCCTGAAACCTTTGCAGAAAAAATTACAGAACTATGGAAGGATAAAGAGAAATACCGTGAAATTTCAAGATATGTGCAGATGTATGCTAAAAAGTTTGATATAAAACAATATGTGACAGGGTTGCTGGAGATTTACAGTAAAGAGATCAAGGAGTTAGTAAAATAAAACCGTTGATCGAAAAAGGACGTTTTAATGAGGAATATGGAAAAAATCAGAAAACATTCGGATTTAAAAGTTTATCAACTTTTTTTAGGACGACACACCCTCTCGTTCCCTCGTTCCATCGTTCTCCTCGTCCCCTCGTCCCCTCGTCCCCTCGTCCTCTTGCCCTCTCGTCCTCTCGTCCTCTCGTCCCCTCGTCCTCTCGCCCTCTCGTCCCCTCGTCCTCTCGTCCCCTCGTCCCCTCGTCCTCTCGCCCTCTCGCCCTCTCGCCCTCTCGTCCCCTCGTCCCCTCGTTCCCCTCGAAAGATGATAGAGATAGTGTAAAAAAACGCATGAGCGAAAAAAATAGTTGGATAAAATAATATGGAAAAAATCAGAAAACATTCGGATTTAAAAGTCTATCAACTTTTTTTAGGACGACACATCCTCTCGTCCTCTCGTCCCCTCGTCCCCTCGTCCCCTCGTCCTCTCGTCCCCTCGTCCCCTCGTCCCCTCGTCCCCTCGTTCCCCTCGAAAGATGATAGAAATAGTGTAAAAAAACGCATGAGCGAAAAAAATAGTTGGATAAAATAATATGGAAAAAATCAGAAAACATTCGGATTTAAAAGTCTATCAACTTTTTTTAGGACGACACATCCTCTCGTCCCCTCGTCCCCTCGTCCCCTCGTCCTCTCGCCCTCTCGTCCCCTCGTCCCCTCGTCCCCTCGCCTCCTCGTCCCCTCGTTCCCTCGTCCCCTCGTCCCCTCGTCCTCTCGTCCCCTCGTCCCCTCGTTCCCCTCGAAAGATGATAGAAATAGTGTAAAAAAACGCATGAGCGAAAAAAATAGTTGGATAAAATAATATGGAAAAAATCAGAAAACATTCGGATTTAAAAGTCT
>Ga0209717_1002622_pt1 | contig 17001 bp, 7 predicted proteins | sample AD_UKC048_MetaG_FD_184418 | JGI IMG/M metagenome (GOLD analysis project Ga0209717, IMG submission 184418) | Active sludge microbial communities of municipal wastewater-treating anaerobic digesters from USA - AD_UKC048_MetaG (SPAdes) (version 2) | ecosystem: Engineered > Bioreactor > Anaerobic >... | reverse complement strand
CTCAAACGCCCAACACGGAACACCCAACAATCAATGCCCATCTGATGATAGAGGGGACTTCCAATGGTGTGCGGCGCGCGACAATGCACGGCATCTCACAGAGATGCCCTACAAAATTTGTAGGCCGGCGTCCCTCCCACGCCCAAAGCGACGGTATGTCGGGCGGGTTTTTCAACGGGTTGTCAGCGCAATGAACGATGCCCGTGGTGTGAAGTCGATGGGTCAGCCCGGAATGGCGCTAAGTTAAGGGACATTTGGGATCGTGGCATGGGCATCCTGCCCACGGCCAGGATGGCCGTGCCACTGTCGCGACAGACTTAACTTAGCGCCATTCGGATCAGCCCCCGACCCGCCCCACCTTGACCGCCACCGCATCGGCACGCCTCAGGCTCAACCGATGGCCCTGCAGTTCCACTGTGATCGGATCCCCGAACGGCGCCACCGCGACGACCTTCACCTCGAGTCCGGGAAGAAAGCCCATGGCCAGCAACCGCTGGGAGGTGCTGCAAACCGCATCGATCGAGAGCAACCGCCCCCGGCCGCCAAGCGGCAGATCACTGAGCGCTTTCATGGGCCCTGAAATATCGCAACTTCCACTCGTAGAACGTCTAGAACCAGCACCCGGAGTGTCAAGGACGGGGGCGCCATCCCTTGACCCGGATCAAGAACCGGCGATACCGTTGTGCCATGGGCCAAGATCAAACGACACCGCGAAGGGCCGTGCTGCTCGTCAACTTGGGTTCGCCCGATTCCCCATCCGTCCCGGATGTCCGGCGATACCTCACCGAATTCCTCTTGGATCCGCGGGTCATCGACATCCCGTGGCCCCTGCGCCAGCTGCTCGTCCGAGGCGCGATCATCCCGAGGCGGGTGCGAAACTCCGCCGAGGCCTATCACTCGATCTGGACCCCCGACGGGTCGCCGCTGACGGTCAGCAGCAAGAAACTGCGCGACCTTCTCCAGGCGCGCGTTGAGGTCCCGGTCGCCCTGGCGATGCGCTATGGCAATCCCTCGATCCGCGATGTCATCGGCCAACTGGCCACCATGGGCGTCGATGATCTGTTCCTGATCCCCCTCTACCCGCACTACGCCATGTCGAGTTATGAGACGGTGGTCGTCCGCGTGCGCGAAGTGCTCGCGCGCACCGTCCCGCGCTGCCGCCTGTCCGTGCAACAGCCGTTTTACGTCGACCCCGATTATGTCTCGGCCCTCGTTGCGTCCGCCCGACCGTGGCTGCAGCAGCCGCACGATTACGTCCTCTTTTCGTACCACGGCATACCCGAGCGACACTGCCGGAAAGCCGACGCCTCCCGATCACACTGCCTCGCCCGGCCCGATTGCTGCGATGTGCCGCACCCCGCCCACAGTGTCTGCTATCGCCACCAGGTGTTCGCCACCACCCGCGCCTTCGCCGCAGCGGCCGGCCTTGCCGAAGGAACATATTCCGTCTCGTTCCAATCGCGCCTCGGAAAAGACCCCTGGCTCGGGCCCTACACGGATTTCGAACTGGATCGCCTCGCTCGCTCCGGCATCAAGCGCCTGCTGGTCGTCTCTCCAGCCTTCGTCTCCGACTGCCTCGAGACCATCGAGGAACTCGGCTTCGCTGGCAAAAAGACGTTCCTCCGGGGTGGCGGCGAATCCTTCGAACTCATCCCCTGCCTCAACGAACACCCGGCCTGGCTCGATTTTCTGGAGCACCGAGTCCGCGAATACCTGTCATCAGGACATGAGACTAACACCCCATCCTGTTAGTCCCGTCCGCCTCTCGCAATCCTCGGGTTCAAGTTCTACGCCCCCGACCATCTCGCCACCCACTCAAGAACCCGACTCGTCGCCTCGGGCACCGCATCGCGGACCGCCGGCGACATCGCATCCCCCAGTTTCGCTGATCCCAGCGCCACACCCACGATGCGCACCCGCCCCGGCAAGATCCCCAGCCGATCGGCAAGCCCCAACTGTTCGCCCACCGACATCGCGTGAGAGCTGATCGCGGCCCCCCCCGCCAACCCCGGTCGCGCGGGATCCCGCCAATCCACGTCCACTACTTCGCCCGGCACCAGCCCCGGCCCCGTCACCGCATCGACCAGAATCAGTCCGGCCCCCTCCTCCAACTCATCCAGCAGCGCCGACGGTCCCCTCGATGCCAAATCTACCACGCGCATCCTTGAGTCATCCCGCGCCAGCAACTCCCTCGCCATCTGGGAACCAACCCCGTCATCCCCCGCCTCCGGATTGCCTAACGCCAACACCAGGACTCTCGTTTCACCCGACACGACTCTCCCAATCCTCTATGGCGCTCGAGCGAGCCCGTTGCCGCCGCTACACCACCCCCCGCGTCCGGCGCACGCTCCGGGTGAACCTCAGGAAGTGCGCGGAACAGGAGATGCACGGATCGTAGTTCCGGATCAGGTGCTCGCTGCGCAATCTCGCGACATCATCGGACAGCTCGTTCAACTGCGGGGCCAGTTCCACCAGATCCTCCTCCATCACGCCCAAGTTCTGGCCCGTCGGAGCCATGATCCGCGCAGAGGCTATCGTGCCATCCGCCTCCGTCCGATACTGGTGCCAGCAGATCCCGCGCGGCGCCTCGGTGCCATGCCCCCCGATCCCCGCGCGTGGCTCGCACGGCACCCGCGATCGCGCCGGCGGGCTGTATTCCGCCAGGATGTCGTGCGCCAGCGCCAGCGCGTGCACCGTCTCCAGCCCCCGCGCCAACAGCGAGAGAAAGTTGTTTCGCCACGGCAGCTTCCTGCCCACCCGTTCGCACACCAGGCGCAACAGCTCCCGCGCGCGCGGGTGTAGTTTCTCCCCGTTGAGGTTCAACCTCGCCAGTGGCCCCACCAGATAGTGCCCCCGACCCTTCACCGCCGCGTGCAGCGCCGTCGAATGCGCCACGTGCCGCTCCTCCACCACGGAGAGATACTCATCCTGATCCACGTCCAGCCCCTTGTTTGAACGGATGCGACCCAGGTTCATCGGATACCCGTCGACAGGGCACAGGGACACAAACTCGTAATCGCGCTCGAGTTCGGGAAACTTGATCTTCTCCGCCAAAAACAGCGTCAGCTCAGCCATCTCGTCGATCGCGATTCTGACCTGGCGCGCCAACTCGTGGCACGCCGCCCGCTCCGGAACCGCATGGAATCCCCCCACGCACATGCCCACCGGATGCACCGCCCGTCCACCCACCAACGTCACGATCGCGTTGCCCAGCTTCTTCAACCTGAGTGCCTGTTTCACGACCGGCCCGTGGCCGTTGACCAACGACAGTGCGCTCTCCTGACCGAGGAAGTCCGGCAGGTGCAGCAGAAACATGTGCAGCACGTGGCTCTCGATCCACTCCCCGCAATAGATCAGATCCCGCAGCGCGCGGATCGCCGGATCGATCTCGTTGAAGATCCCCATCGCCTTCTCCAGGGCATGGCTGGAACTCGCCTGGTACGCGACCGGACAGATCCCGCAGATCCGGGCCGTGATGTCGGGCACCTCCCGGAAATCCCGGCCCCGCAAGAATGCCTCGTAGAATCGCGGCGGCTCGTAGATGTCCACCCGCGCCGACACGCACTTGCCATCCACCATCTCGAGGTGGAGGCCCCCCTCCCCCTCGACGCGTGCCAGCGCCTCCACCCGAAAGGTCCGGGTCTTGCCCTCAGCGGCCCTGCTTCTCGATTTGCTCATAGTGGTCGCTCGCCTGCTTGAAGGGTTCCAGATATCCGTTGAAAGATCGCAGCTTCCGCTTCATGTCCCTTGCCGTCAGCCCCAGCCCCGTCAATCGCTCCCCGAAGCTCCTCATGTTCGGTTGCTCAGACGGCCCAAAACAGCCGTAGCAACCCCGGTGAAGCGCCGGGCATAGCGCCCCGCAGCCCGCCTGCGTCACCGGACCCAGGCAGGCCTCGCCCTCGGCCACCATGACGCACGGCAGCCCCCTGCGCTTGCACTCCATGCACAACGAGTAGGTCGGGATATTCGGACGCCGTCCCACCAGCAGCGCACAGATCAGCTCAAGCAACTGGCGCTCGTTGACCGGGCACCCGCGCAGCTCGAAATCGACGAACACGTGCGACGCGATCGGCGTCGCCGTCTCCAGTGACCGGATGTACTCCGGGTGCGCGTACACCGCCCCGATGAAATCTCCCAGGTCCGCCCAGTTGCGCAGCGCCTGGATTCCCCCCGAGGTCGCGCACGCCCCGATGGTCACTAGGAATTTGCAGTCGCGACGCACCTGCCGGATCCGCCGCTCCTCCTCCGGCGTGCTGATCGACCCCTCCACCAACCCCACGTCATACGGCGGCGGCAACGCCCGGCTCCTCGCCTCCAGAAAATACGCGATCTCCACGGCCCCGGCCAACGCCAGGAGTTCGTCCTCGAGATTCAGCAGCGAGAGCTGGCACCCGTCGCAACTGGAGAATTTGAATACGGCCAGGCGCGGCCGGGTCCCGGCCTCCGGCGGACTCAGCAGCGATCCCACCATATCAGATCTCCTCCTTCGCGAAGATGTCCGCGATCTCGTCAAAGCAGAACACCGGGCCGTCCCGACAGACGAACTTGGATCCGTACTGGCAGTGGCCACACCGCCCGAAACCGCAGTTCATGTTCCGCTCCAGGCTCACGTAGACCTGCGACGGCGGCACGTGCAACTGCAGGAAGTTCCACGCCGCCACCCGATTCAGGATCCTCGGCCCGCAGACGATCACCACCGTCTGCCGCGCGTTGACCTTCACGCGCCGCAGCAGGTTCGTCACCACGCCCACCGGCCCCGTCCACCCCCCCGTCGCATTGTCCACCGTCACCAGCACATCCAAAGCATGGTCCCCCGACCACCGCTCCAACTCCTCGACGTAGAGACGATCCTCCGGCGTGCGGCACCCGTAGAGCAGCACCACGCGCCGACAGTGTTCCCGATGCTGGAGCAGCCAGTAGATCACCGGTCGCAGGGGCGCGAGCCCGATGCCCCCTGCCAGGATCACTACGTCCTTGCCCTTCAGTTGCTCCAGCGGCCAGCCCCGCCCGAATGGCCCCCGGAGCCCGATCACGTCACCCGCCCCCATCCGCGCGATCGCCCGCGTCACCGTGCCCACCAGGCGGATCGTGTGATCCAGCCGCCTCGGCTGGTGCGGGTTGGAACTGATCGAAATCGCCGCCTCCCCCACCCCAGGCACGTACACCATGTTGAACTGCCCGGGCGCGAACCCGTACGTGTCCCGGATCCCCTCGTCGCAGAACTCCAGCGTGAATGTCTTCGTGTTGAAATTCTCCTCCCGCACCGCCAGAATGCGCGCCGGCACCGGCACCCAGCTGTCCATCCCACACACCGGCTCCGGCCTCCCCAGCATCTTCGCGCTCATGACGTCACCTCCACCGCGCCGGGCGCCATCGCCTGCCGGATCCGCGCCGCCTCGGCCGTCAGATCGATCCCCGCCGGGCACCAGGTGATGCATCGCCCGCAGCCCACGCAGCCGCTGCAGCCAAATTGGTCAAACCAGGTGCAGAGTTTGTGCCGCATCCAATGCCGGTACCGCCCCCGCACCGTGCTGCGCACCGGCCCCGCCGTCGTGTAGCTGAACTGGTGCGAGTGACACGACTCCCATTGCCGCCACCGCGTCACCGTCGCACTCCCCAGCTCCGTCTGATCCATTACCGTCGAACAAAAACATGTCGGGCACACCATCGTGCAGTTGCCGCAGGACAGGCACCTCTTCGCCACCTCGTCCCACTGCGGGTGCTCGACCGCCCCGTCCAAAAGCTCCTTCAACCCGGCCACCTCCAGCCGCCGCCCCATGTGTTCCCGCGCGTTCTCCAGCTTGATCTCCGCAAGTTCCAGTTCCGCCGAACTCGGCTCTCGCACCGGCAGTCTCCCCAATAGACTCCGCCCGGCCTCCGAGCCCGCCTCGACCACGAACCCCGCACGCAATTCCGTCAGGCACAGGTCGTATCCCCCAGAAGCCGCCGGACCCGTCCCCATCGACGCGCAAAAACACGTCCCGGCCGGCCGCGTGCAATTCACCACAACCAGCAGCGCCCTCCGCCTCGCCTCCCCATACAGATCCTCCGCCGCACACCGCGGCGTCCCAGACTCTCCCACACCAAAGGCCCGATCCTGCACCCGCAGCGCCGCCAGATCGCACGGCCGTATCCCCACCATCGCCAGCTTCGACACCTGCGCCGGCCCAGCGTCCAACATGAACCTCTCCCCTTCCACGTGACACCGGTACATCCGCTGCATCGCAGGAAAGAAAAACGACTTCGGGCTGTTCATCCCAACCGCACACTCAAACCCCAGATCCGGATCTCCCGGCCCCAGCCGATACCTCCCCCCTTCCTGCTCGTCCCTCACACCACGCGCCAAATCCTCCGCCGACCCCACCTCCCCAAGCAGCAACACCGCCCCCTCACGCCGCGGACCAATCACCGTATATCCATCCGCACGCAATACCCCGATCAACTCCCCAAGCGCGCCCCTCGGCAAAAAACTCCGCCCCCCTCCCACCTCATCCGTCGCCATTTCACCCTCCTCCTTCCCGACATCCCCGAGACGGGAATTGCACGATAAATCCACCGCGATCAAACCCCATTCTTACGAACGTTCCTTGCGCGGGTTCCCGCATGCCCCGTCCACGTGGCTGCCGCTCCCCCTTCACGTGTTAGGTTACTTTAAGAGGGGGCCAATTGCAAAAAGAAAGCGTGATGGCGCCTAGGGTGCAGGGACAGGCGCGCTAATTGAGGAATCACGATGCAGGCAACCATGGCATTGCATCTGCCTATACGTTGGGAAGGACTGAGCGTTCGGGCGGTGAAATCAAAATCCATCGACCGGGCGAAACCTCCCTGACGTCACCACCGAACACAGGCCCGGTAGAACCGAGCAGGATGCTGGCCGGCTTCAGGGTCTATGACTTCGGCAAACCCTTCGAAGCCAGAAACAAGTCCGCCGGGGAGTGGATTCCAGCGAACAAGATCGGCAGAGAAATCGACCTGATAGGTCCTATTTGAGTAAGCGTGAAAACCAATAATGGCCTGACCATTGACAAGCCTGAACGACGCAATCGTGAAGCAGCTGGCGCGGTCGTGCGGGTCGGTCCCTGCCAGATATTCTTCCAGATTCGAGAGTCCGTCACCGTCAGGGTCGAGTGGCGCGTCGGAGGGATCATTGGGATCCAATCCGTTGTCATCTTCATATGCGTCGTCCATGCCGTCGCCGTCGGTGTCACGAAGCACAAGGGTCAACGTCAGGGCGACATTGTTGGCGGGGACCGGATCGGGCTGGAGCGCGTCAATGGTAGCACTATTGGTCACGAGACCGGCGGCGACGGGGGTGACGTTCATGCTGAGCGTCGCGAACTGATCGATCGAAAGCGTCCCGATCGACCAGACGACGGTGCCGGCGATGTTGGCCCAGGTACCTTGGCTGGCTGAAGCCGAACCGAAGGCGACATCCGCAGGCAATGAGTTGGTAACGACCACGCCGTAGGCCGCATTGGGACCGATGTTGGTGACGACGACAACGTAAAGGAGGTTGCTGCCAAACCAGACGGGATCGGGCGAATCCGATGCGGTGACAGCGAGGTCGGCGGGCGCAGTGACGGCACTCCCGTAGGCAAGGATGTTCGCGCGCAGATTGGCGGCCTCGGGTTGCGGGTTGTGATAATTGTCAGTGGTCATCCCACCGAACAGAGCGTGGCCCGACCCATAATCCATCTCCCCGAGCACAATCCGGCCTGTGGCGGTATTGGTGATCACGGCCGAAAGCCCGGTTCCCGAGACCGTGGCGTGTCCAAAGTCAGTACCGGTCCAGGATGCACCGACAGGAGTGAAAGGCCCTTGCCCGATCGGATGATCCGTCGAAACCAGCCCACCAGTTGCTGTGGTGTCCGAGTATGTCAACGTCACGCCAAAGCCGAAGCTCATCCCGTCGCCCTCATTGGGGGCCGCATTGACGAAGAGGCTACCTCCGGCGTTGACCCAGTTCTGGATGGTTGCCGTGTTGGCTGTGAGGAAACTCTCCAGTTCGTCTGCGCCGTCGTCGCTACCATCCATGAAGATGAATCTCATGTGGGGCGCAAACAGCGACACGACGTCGGCCGTCTCGAACCGCAGATCATACCAGCCGTTTGTTCCGAAAACCTTATTCATGGCCGTCTCATTGGCGGTGGAACCCCAAGGGGAGCCAACCGTCGACCTCAGATAGGCAGCCTGCGGGAGGTCGGTATCAATAACGGCGAGGGTCGCAGACGACGGCGAAACGAGGATCCCGCCACCGGAGGGATTGAGGAGGGACAGCAAAACGGTCTCATCGCCCTCGCGGATTTCGTCATCCAGAATCGGCACATAGAAGGTGTTGGTCAATTGCCCCACGGCGAATGTCAGGGTGCCGGTCGCCATCAGATAGTCGGCGCCCGCCGTGGCCGTGCCGTTGCTGGTCGCGTAGTCCACCGTGACGCCCCCGAGGGCGCCGTTGGCCCGCACCACCTCAATGCTGTGGAGCATGTTGCTCTCAGTGACAAAACTCGTCGCCGAGGCGAACCGGATCATGTCGTCCGCGGTGGTGAAGGACCACACCGCCCCGGTGGTGACCCCCACGACGTTGGACGCCAGCACCTGCCAGTAGTACGTGGTGCCGAAATCCAGCAGGTCGGGATCCCAGGTGGTCTGGGTCAGGTTGCTGGCGACGAGGTCCAGCGCCGCCGCGTTGGTGCCAAAATAGACGAAGTACTGATTGAGATCCGTGCGGCAGGGCCACTGCGCGGCATTCGCGAGCAGCCGGGCCATGTCGGCGTTATACGAGTAGCAGTCCCACCCGACCAGCACCACCCCGCCGGCGCCGAAACTCCTGGCGGCCACCATGGGGCGACCGTCGGCCGTGACCGTCACCAGAACCTCGGCGTTGGTCACGCTCGTGTACGCGACGCTCCCGTCCATGGCGGTGAACGTCGCGGCGACTCCCTCCGTGATCGGATGGGCCGCGGCGACTGTGGCGCTCCGGTCGCCGGTGCTGTCACCATAGACGACAGTCATGAGCCCCGCGTTCGCCAAAAACGCCGCCGACCCGCCGGTCGGGCTGTAATCGCAGACTATTACCGTGCCTCCAGCCGCCACAAAATTGCTCAGCGTGCCGGCGAGGTTGGCGCCGAATGCGCCCATCGACGTGACATCCCAGCTCTCCTGCTCGGGCATCAGGAACACGTCCTTCCCGACCAGCTCGAACGCGAGCGTCGCGGGATCCTCCGCCGCGGTGGCGGTCACATTGACGTTGCTGAGGCTGCCGGTGATGGCAGCCACCGTGTTCTCATACTCGCCCCCGGCCGAATTATCGGAATGCCCGTTGAACACCAGCATCTCGATGGCCGAAGCATCGGTGGCCGCTTCGGTCATAAGCTGTCCCACGGCCGCTCCGCCCCCGGGGTTATTCCACGACAGATCGAAGTCGGTCGGCACACCCACGGCCCCGTTGGTGGGACTGGGGTTGAAGGGTTCCGGCGGCGGAGGCGGCAGTTCCACGACGTTCAATTGGGCCTGGCGCGTCTGTGCCACGCCGCTGGTCAGGTTACTGATGATGGCCACGGCGCTGTAATTGCTCACGACCAGACCATTGGCGTCAGCCGTCAGGCTCAGGGTGACGCTGTTGGTCTCGCCGGCCGCCAGGTTGCCGGAGCCGGGCTCCAAAGAGATCCACGACTCGGTGCATGCCGCTGCCCAGCTGACGTTGGACGGGCCCAGATTCACCAGCGTGTAAACCACATTCGAGGGCTCAAACGGGCCACCGATGTAGCCGGACGCGCTCAAACCCGTGCCGGGGCTCACCAGTAGGTCGTCCTGCCGAATCCCGGTGACCGCGATGTCGTCGATGCCGATGCCGTCGGTGGCGATCGCGTAGTTGTCGTACTGGTTGAATCGGATCATGAACCTGCCGTTGTACGAGAGACCGTGCGCCGCGATGGCCGCATCGAGATCAACGGTGAACTGCTGGTAGGTGGTAGTAAGGCTCCTGAGGCCTTGGACCTCGTACCAGGTGACCCCGTCCTCGCTGATGGCCACGCCATCGAAATCCGCGCCGCCAATGAACGGCATGCTCGGAGGCCCGTGCGATTCATCGCTGTATCCCAGAGCCCAGAAAGCGAGCACCACGTTGGTGTAACCCTCCAGATTGATGGTCAGGGTGAACTCGTTCCGGGAATACAGGCTGCCGTCCACGGAATCGTCCATCGTCAGGTGGTAGCCGCCCCCGTGGGGGCCGTTGGCGCCCGTCAGCTGTGTCCGGTACTCGCCGGTGCCGCTGACCTGCCAGTAGGGCCTTACCCCGCCGCTCTCGAAATCCTCGTAGAAGGGCATCCTGGCGACGTTGTCGTCATCGACAATCGTCAGTGAGGCCGTCGACGGGGAAACCAGTACGGCCCCACCGGAGGGATTGCCCAGGGACAACAGCACGGTCTCGTTGCCCTCCCAGATGTCGTCGCCCAGGATTGGCACCTCGAACGTGTTGGTGAGCTGCCCCGCGGCAAACGTCAGGGTGCCGGTCACCATCAGGTAGTCCTCACCCGCGGCGGCCGTCCCATTGCTGGTCGCGTAGTCCACCGTGACGCCCCCGATGGCGCCGTTGGCCCGCACCACCTCAATGCTGTGGAGCATGTTGGCCTCCGTCACGAAGTTGGTCGCCGACGCGAACCGGATCATGTCGTCCGCGGTGGTGAAGGACCACACCGCCCCGGTGGTGACCCCCCAGGCGTTGGACGCCAGCACCTGCCAGTAGTACGTGGTGCCGAAATCCAACAAACTGGGGTCCCACGTGGTCTGGGTCAGGTTGCTGGCAACCAATGACAGGTCCGCAGCGTTCGTCCCCAGATACACAAAGTAGTTTGCGGAGTCTGCGCCACCGCCTCCAACCCAAGTCAACGCGTTGGCCATCAGTCGGGCACCGTCTGTTGCGGCCTGCCAGAAATCGCTCCGCACGTCCGATGATGGAGGGTAAAAAGCCAAGTCAGCGCGCGGGGTGTTTCCGATAACCTTTGTCACCACAAGTGGGCGTCCATCAGACCAGTCCGCGACACGCGTGCTCCCCGCCGAAATGTCAAAGGTGACCGTGCGGTAGCTACTGCTGCCTCCGTTGAAGTTTGTCACGCCCTGCAGGATCGGGTGGCTCGGATCATAGACGGTCCCTAGGGTCGCGCTAGAACCGGAAGTGGAACTGCCCCGTGGGATGGCATAATACCCCTGGCTGTTCCAGCGTCCCTGCATCCAGGAACTGCCTGCACTTTCAAACATCATGCAGACGACGCCACCTCCCCAATCCACATAGTCCGCCATGACATCGCCAAGCGCCGTCGCATTGGCATAGCCAGCGTTCGAGAAAACCACGACCGCGTCGAACGCCTGCAGTTCCGCCAACGTCGGGGTCACCAAGGACACATCGATGACGGTCACGGTGTTAAACTTGCCGGTTCCAATCAACTTGGCCTGGATATCTGTCAAACGGGATGCGTCGGCCGCCCCACACACCACCACATTCATCCCGCCCAGGGCCATGATCCCCGCGTCAGAGGCGGAACGCACATTCGCGATAGCGTCCGGTTCCGTGACGTTGACCGAAGTTGCGTCTCGTCCGTCGCCGGTCGCAGTCGTGCCCGACGCGACGGTGATGGGTCCGCTCCGTATCCCGCTGCGCTCGATGATGGAAAGCACCGAGGCCGCGACTCTCGACGGGACTCCCGGCTCGGCCTGTGAGGCTGCGCCTGAGTTGTTCCACAAGAGGGTCGCGTCGATCGGCACGCCCATGGCCCCGTTGGTGGGACTGGGGTTGAAGGGCACCGGCGGCTCGTTGTCCAAGACCTGAACGGTGCCGGTACCGCCCGCGAAGCCGGGGGCCTCCGCGGTGACGTCGACGGTTTGGGCGCCGTCGGGCTGGGCGTCGTCGGCGACCGTCAGGCTGAACAGGGCGTTGCTCTGGCCCGCCAGGATCGTGACGCTGGCGGGCACCGAGAGCTCGGTCGTGTCGCCCGAGGCCAGGGCGACCTCCAGGTCGTTGCTCAGCACCCCGCTGATGGCGATCCGGCCCGCGTTGGTCAGGGTCCCGTCGCCCTCGGTGACCTGCGGCGGCACGGCGACCATGAGGTTGGTGTGCTCGTTGTCGAACACCGTGATGGCCGCGGCGCCATCGGTCCAGTTCTCGAAGTGGGCGGTGATGGTCGCGCCCTGGGCCCCGTCGATGAGGTTGTTGTCCACCACGGTGATGTCGAAGTTCGTGGAGGTCTGGCCCGCGGCGATGGTGACCGTGGCGGGAACCAGGATCTTGGCCGTGTTGCTGGAGATGAGGCTGGCCATGATGTTCGTGGACGGCGGCGCGCTCACCGAGAGGATACCCGCGTTGGTCAGCACGCCCTGCCCTTCGGTCGCGCTCGAGGGCGCCAGCAACGTCAGCGTCGCGGTCTCGTTGTCGTGGACGGCCATCGTGGCCCGCCCGCTGCCGTAGGACAGCGCCGATGCCGTCACCGTCGCCAGCTGGGGGCCATCCAGCTCCACGTCGTTCTCGACGGTCACATCGAACGCCACGTTGGTCTGGCCCGCCGGGATGATCACGCTGGACGGCACGGTCGCCTCGGTCGTGTCGCTGCTGGCCAGAGCCACCGTCAGGTCCGCCCCCGGCGCGACAGAAACGAAGACCTGGCCCCCACCGGCCAGCACGCCGTCGCCCTCGGCCGCATCGGGCGGCAGCGCCACCGAAAGGTCGGCCACATTGAGGGCGCTGAAGACGTTGCCCGTGCCGCTGTGCCCGCCGCCGTCGTCGGCCCGCAGGTACATGTTGGTGGCCACCTCCAGCACCGTGACAGAGCCGGTCCACACGCCGCCGACGAAGCTCCCGGAGCTGGTCGGGGCGATCGCGACTGGGGTACCGGTGCCCACGGTGTAGCGGAGATCCACGAACCACCACCGGACCGAGTCGGTGGTCGTCGGAAAGGCGTCGCCGGAACTATAGTAGCTCTCATTGATGGCGCCATCGGGGAAACTCGTCGCGCCATCGTAACGATAGTAGTACATCAAGCCCCCGGTATAGACGGCCACCCGGTAGCGGCTGCCGGCGGTCAGCGCCACCGGCGTCGCCAGCGCCGTTTCCACCCACGTGCCCGGCGCGCTGGTCACCGCCTGGCTCGCCAGGAGCACCCCGCCGTCCGTCCACAGGGAGACCTTGGTGCCGGAGTAGTGCCGGACGTGCGTGACGGTCAGGTCGTTGGTTGGCGTGAAGGAATAGCCGAGCGTGAACGTCCCGCTGCTCGAGTAGCTGTGAGCGATGTCCCCGAGGATGCGGTTGGTGCTCGCCCCCCCGCCGCCCGTGGCGCCGCCCAGCGCGACCCCGCCGGTGAAGGACGCCACCGTGTTGTCCGCCGCGTCTTTGGCCTCGATGGTCACCGGGATCGCCAGGCCGACATATTGCGTCGGGGCCACGCTGCTCCAGCCGAAGTGGTGCAGCGGCCCGACCACCACGTCGAAGGGCGCGCTGGTGCCCACGTGGCCAGCCCCGTCGTCGGCAGAGAGCCGCACATTAGTATCTGGCGTCTGAACCGCCATGCTGCCCGCCCACCGGCCGTTGCTGAAGGTTCCCGCGGAGGCCGGCGTCACCACCACCGCGCCGCCATCCCCGGCGCCACTGAGGTAGGCCGGGCCGGGGTAGTTGCTCATCGTCACGTTGTTGACGTCCTGGGCGGTGAGGGTCACGCCGAAGGCCGTGCCGGCATCCTTCGGGCCGGAGATCGCCCCCCAGGCGAAGTGGTGCAGGTCGTTGTCCAGCACGCTCACCGTCGCGCCGCTGTCGGCGAACCCGGCAGCGCTCGCGGTGACCCCGGCCAGCTGCGTGCCATCGGTCTCCGCGTCGTCCTCAACGGTCACGCTGAATGCGGCATTGGTCTGGCCCGCGGGGATGGTGACGCTGGCGGGCACCGATAGCTCGGTCGTGTCGCCGGAGGCCAGGGCAACGACCAGATCCGTTCCGAGCGCGCCGCTGATGGCGACGCGGCCAACGTTGGCCAGTGTGCCCTGACCCTCGCTCACGGCACCCGGCATCGTGAGCGCCAGGTTCGTGCCCCACACCGTCAGCGTTATTGGCCGCGCCTGCACGACCCCGCTGGTGGCGTTGCTGAAGCCCACCGTCGCGCCGTAGGTCCCCACCTCCAGGCTGTCCGCTTCCGCGCCGAGCGATACCGTCACCCCGTTCGTCTGGCCCGCCGCCAGGACGCCACTGGCCGGCGCCACGCTCACCCAGTTCGACGGGCACTCCGCCACCCACGCCAGGTTCGACGCGCCAGAGTTGGTCACCGTGTAGACCTTGTTGGAGGGCCCAAACGGCCCACCAACATATCCGGAAGCGTTTAGACCGGTGGAGGGGGTCACTGCCAGATCATCCGGTATGCCGAAATTCACGATCTTCGCTAAATCCGCCACGGTAATCCCCGACAGGGCACCCAATCCCAACGTAGTCAGCTGGGGCGCCTTGCTTATGGCCGTGCTGCGGTTCGGATTCTGTGCGCCAAAATGCATCACGATCTTGGTCTCACCAGGTGCCAGCACCACCTGGTATTCGTACCCTAGGTATTCCGTGCTGTAACTCACTGCCGACGGTCGCTGTCGCCCGCTGTCGTTGCCAATGACATGCAATACCGTCGGATCACCCGAGCCGTCGCTGTCGTCGGTCACAATCCAATTGTCGGTCGCCTCAAACAGCGTATCGCCGTCCGATGTCCTAACGAGCACGGTACTCCCGTCTGACCCCAGATTCGTGTCCAGCCGCACCCGGTTCGTCACTGTGGACACCCCAATGTTTTGGATGACCTCAAGGAACCGTGCGTACGCCTGACTGGTCGGAACGTAAATCCGGCGGGAGGTGACAACTCCCCCGTTTGTAACCGAGCCAATTCTCACTTCCCGTCCCTCGGCAAACAGCATTCCACTGGAAAAACTCGGGAAACCGCTCAGCACATGCCCACCGTCGTAGGCATCGCTTGTCCCGTTCAAGATGTTTCCATTCTGCTGGATGTCCCAAAGATAGCTGCTTCCATCGTACAGACTCACTGGCAATGCGGTCGGCGTGCCATCGTCATCCGTGATCGTCAGCGTCGCCCGATAAGGTGACACAAGGACGGTATTGCTAGAGGGATTGCTCAGGGCCAACAGGACCGTCTCATTACCTTCGGAAACGCTGTCACCAAGGATCGGCACCTGGAACGTGTTGGTGAGCTGCCCCGCGGCGAAGGTCAAGGTGCCAGTCGTCATCAGATAGTCGGCGCCCGCGATGGCCGTGCCGTTGCTGGTGGCATAGTCCACCGTGACGCCGCTGAGGGCGCCGTTGGCCCGCACAACCGTCACGCTTTGGAGGACGTCGGCCTCGAGGACGGAACTCGTCGCCGAGGCGAACCGGATAATGTCGTCCGCGGTGGTGAAGGACCACACTGCGCCGGTGGTGACCCCCCAGACATTGGATGCCAGCACCTGCCAGTAGTACGTGGTGCCGAAATCCAACAAACTGGGATCCCAGGTGGTCTGGGTCAGGTTGCTGGCGACCAGTGACAGACTGACGGAGTTCGTCCCGAAATACACAAAGTAGTTCGCCGAGTCTGCGCCACCGCCGCCAACCCAAGTCAACGCGTTGGCCATCAGTCGAGCGCCGTCTGTCGAGGCAGTCCAGAAATCGCCACTGATGTCCGATGACACCGGGTAGAAAGCTACGTCAGCACGCCGCGCGCCGCCGATGTCCTTTGTCACCACGAGCGGCCGGCCATCAGACCAGTCCGCGACGCGCACGCTTCCCGCCGAGATGGCAGTCGAGCTCGGGCGGTAGCTGCTGCTGCCTCCGCTGAAGTTTGTCACGCCCTGAAGGATGGGATGGATCGGATCATAGACGGTCCCAAGGGTCGCGCTAGAACCCGAAGTGGAACTGCCCCGTGGGATGGCATAATACCCCTGGCTGTTCCAGCGCCCCTGCATCGGGACGACGCCCACCTCAAACATCATGCAGACGACGCCCCCGCCCCCATCCACGTAGTCCGCCATGGCATCGCCAAGCGCCGTTGCATTGGCATATCCATAGTCAGAGAAAACCATGACCGCGTCGAACGCCTGCAGTTCCGCCAACGTCGGGGTCATCAAGTAGACATTGATGATAGTAACAGAATTGAACTGCCCGGTTCCAAGCAACTTGGTCTGGATATCTGTCAAACGGGACGCGTCGGATTCCGCCCCACACACCGCCACATTCATCCCGCCCAGGGCCACGATCCCCGCGTCAGAGGCCGAACGCACATTCGCGATAGCGTCCGGTTCCGTGACGTTGACCGAGGTTCCGCTCCGCCCGCCTCCGCTCGCGGCCGTGCCCGACGCGACGGTGATGGGTCCGCTCCGTATCCCGCTGCGCTCGATGATGGAAAGCACCGAGGCCTGGACTCTCGACGGGACTCCCGGCTCGGCCTGTGAGGCTGCGCCTGAGTTGTTCCACGAGAGGGTCGCGTCGATGGGTACGCCCATGGCCCCGTTGGTGGGGCTGGGGTTGAAGGGCACCGGCGGCTCATTGTCCAGGACCTGAACGGTGCCGGTGCCGCCCGCGAAGCCGGGGGCCTCCGCGGTGACGTCGACGGTTTGGGCGCCGTCGGGCTGGGCGTCGTCGGCGACGCTCACGTCGAAGAGCGCGTTGCTCTGGCCCGCCAGGATCGTGACGCTGGCGGGCACCGAGAGCTCGGTCGTGTCGCCCGAGGCCAGGGCGACGTCCAGGTCGTTGCTCAGCACCCCGCTGATGGCGATCCGGCCCGCGTTGGTCAGGGTCCCGTCGCCCTCGGTGACCTGCGGCGGCACGGCGACCATGAGGTTGGTGTGCTCGTTGTCGAAGACCGTGATGGCGGCGGCGCCATCGGTCCAGTTCTCGAAGTGGGCGGTGATGGTCGCGCCCTGGGCCCCGTCGATGAGGTTGTTGTCCACCACGGTGATATTGAAATTCGTGGAGGTCTGGCCCGCGGCGATGGTGACGGTGGC
>Ga0209717_1002621_pt1 | contig 17004 bp, 14 predicted proteins | sample AD_UKC048_MetaG_FD_184418 | JGI IMG/M metagenome (GOLD analysis project Ga0209717, IMG submission 184418) | Active sludge microbial communities of municipal wastewater-treating anaerobic digesters from USA - AD_UKC048_MetaG (SPAdes) (version 2) | ecosystem: Engineered > Bioreactor > Anaerobic >... | reverse complement strand
CAGTGCTTTCAAATCTGCCATTGTAGTAGAATTTTAAAAAGTTGTTTGCGAAAAGTGTGTGAATGAAGGTTTTAAGGTTTGGTTCTCCGGGGGTATAGTGCGAACTTGGAAGCCATTGTGTGAGTAGTGAGTCGTGAATTGTGAGTGGTTGAATACTCACAACTGACAATTCACAACTGACTAAGCGGGGCGTTCTTCCAGCGTTTTCACGATACCAGCGATTTTGGCGCCGGTAGCAGTGATCTGGCTGGCGAGACGTTTCGCCGGGGACTGGAGCAGGCCGATGATCTCACCGATCATTTCGTCGCGGCTCTTCAGTTTAACGAGAACAGCAAGCTGGTCGTCGCCGAGGTATACCGAAGAATCGATGTAGGCTGCTTTCAACAGCGGGCGTGCTTCCGTTTTGCGGAATTCTTCCAGCAGTTTGGCAGGCGCTTTCGGGTTCTCGGAGATCAGGATCGTAGTCGGTCCTGCCAACGCTTCGAACAGGGCTGCGTAGCCTTTCGATTCAGGTGCGTCTTCCAGTGCTTTCTGGATGAGGGTGTTTTTAGCCACCTTCATCGAAATGCCCTGCGTGAAGCACATGCGGCGAAGTTTGTTGATTTTTTCAACAGAAAGCGTCGAAGAATCGGCGAGGTAAAAGAACTGGGCGCTGCCCAACTCCTCCTTCAATTCCGCGATCGCTGCCGTTTTATCTTCTCTTGTCATTTCTATATATTGTTGAAATGTTGAGTTGTTGTTGAGAGGTGGAGATGTTGAGTTTGTTGAGTGGCGGAGGGTTGTAACCCTCAACAATCTCAACGCTCAACGATCAACCATCTACACTTTGATGGATTTAGGATCGACGGAAATACCCGGGCTCATGGTGCTGGCTACAGAGATGGTCCTCATGTAAACGCCTTTTGCACTGGACGGCTTCATCTTTTGAAGGGTTGAAACCAGCTCGTATGCATTGTCCACCAGTTGCTGCGGGTCGAACGAAACGCGGCCTACGGACGCGTGTACAATCCCGAATTTGTCGACGCGGAATGCGATCTTACCTTTTTTTACCTCCGAAACGGCGGAAGCGATGTCATTGGTTACCGTACCGGTTTTCGGGTTGGGCATCAGGCCGCGTGGGCCGAGGATACGGGCAACCTTACCGAGTTGGGCCATGACGTTGGGGGTAGCGATGATCACATCGATATCCATCCAACCTTCCGATACTTTCTGGATGTACTCATCCAGACCAGCGTAGTCGGCGCCGGCTGCTTTGGCTTCGGCTTCCTTTTCAGGAAGGCAGAATACCAGTACACGTTTGGTTTTACCCGTACCGTGTGGCAGCGAAACCGTTCCGCGCAGGGCCTGGTCGGCTTTCCGTGGGTCCACCCCGAGGCGAACGTGCACATCGACCGATGCGTTGAATTTGGTAATGTTGACGTCTTTCACCAGCGACATCGCTTCTGTGAGCGAGTACAGTTTGTCGGCGTCAACCTTCCCTTCAACGGCTTTGCGTTTTTTTGTCAATTTTGCCATTGATAATGTATGTTAAGGTGTAACGTCCCGGAAAAGGCGGGACTTCCTTGTTGGTTGAAAAGTTTATATGTTTATAGGTGTATGGTTTATGGCCGCTCGAAAAGAGAAAAATCTGCCCAGCTGCGTTGCCAATAAACTTATAAACCCATCAACTATAAACTAGTTTTTCTGTGCGTACGGTGGTTCACCGGTAATGCTCAGGCCCATGCTGCGAGCGGTACCTGCAATCATTTTCACGGCGGCATCCACGGTAAAGCAGTTCAGGTCGGGCATTTTTGCTTCCGCGATAGCGCGCACCTGATCCCAGGTAACGCTGCCTACCTTTTTACGGTTGGGTTCCGGAGAACCTTTACCCGGCGCCAGCTTGGATGCTTCGAACAGTTGGATAGCAGCAGGCGGCGTTTTGATGATAAAGTCAAATGTTTTGTCTTTATACACCTGAATGATAACCGGCAGTACTTTCCCAATCTGCTCCTGAGTTTGCGCATTGAAGCGCTTGCAGAACTCCATGATGTTCACACCTTTCGAACCGAGGGCCGGACCGATCGGGGGGGCAGGGTTTGCCTGGCCACCTTTCACCTGGAGTTTAATATAGACGTCTACTTCTTTTGCCATTTTTTCAAATTTTCAGAATCTAAGATCCTGATCTTGACTAAGATATGAAACTGTTGTGCGCACCTGACCTGTGGAAAGCGAGCCTGGGAGAAGCAGGCATCAGCAAGGGCGTTCAACTAATTTTTTCAACTTGCATAAAGTTCAGTTCGACTTCGGTACCGCGACCGAAGATCTTCACGATCACTTTTACTTTTTTCTTCTCGTCGTTCACCTCCTGTACGTCGCCGATAAAATCTGCAAAAGCGCCGTCGATGATCTTGACCGTTTCACCTTTCAGGAAAGGTTCGGCCATGGTTTCACCGGCTTCGCTGCTTTCATCCACCTTGCCCAGCATACGGTTGGCATCGGCGGGCGGCATCGGGGTAGGGGTTTCCTTGCCCAGAAAATGAATCACGTTGGGGATGTCGGCGATGTGTTTGGCTACGTCGCCGTTCAGTTTGGCGCCGACGGCTTCTACAAGGATATAACCCGGCAGGAGATTTCTTTCCTGCATCACCTTTTTCCCGTTTCTGATTTTATACACCTTTTCGGTAGGTACGATCACCGAAAAAACAATGTCTTCCCAGCCGGAACGCTTTACTTCAAGCATAATCCGCTCCTGAATCTTCTTTTCCTTGCCGCTGATGACGCGGAGAGAAAACCATCTTCTATCATCGGCAGTCGTTGATACCGCCGTGTCTTTTTGCTGATCCATGTGCTGGTGAGGGATGTGTAATTGGGGAAACTGTTAGTACAGTCCGTAGATGGTTTTGAAAGTCGCACCGCAAGCCACGTCCATCAGGAAGATGATCAATGCCAGCAAGCCTGAAGTAGTCAAAACAACCATGGTGCTTTCCTGTAATTGTGCAGCGGTCGGCCAGGAAACGTTCTTGGTCAGTTCGTGGTAACTTTCGCGCAGATAGAGAGTCAATTTTTCCATTAGAGGTGGAATTCGTACCGGTGAAACCTTACTGCTTTTCGGCAAAAAAGTCCGTTGCGGCAAAAGCCAGTCAACGAACGCGCCGAAAAACAAGTCTTTTTTTATTTGCAGGGGCAGCAGGGATCGAACCCGCAGCCTACGGTTTTGGAGACCGTCACTCTACCAGTTGAGCTATGCCCCTGTGTTAGAAGTGAGAGGTGAGAGAGTGAGAAGTGAGAACTCGTAGAGTGTACCACTTTATTCTTAAAAATCTTAAGAACGAAGCGGTGTAATCTACGGACTCTCACTTCTCACTTCTCTCTTCTCGCATCTTATTTAATGATCTCAGTCACCTGACCAGCGCCAACCGTACGGCCACCTTCGCGAATAGCGAAACGCAGACCAACTTCCATAGCGATGGTGTTCAACAGGTTTACTTCGAGTTCTACGTTGTCGCCCGGCATTACCATCTCAACGTTAGCAGGCAATTTTACGTCGCCCGTTACGTCAGTGGTACGGAAGTAGAACTGTGGACGGTAGCCGTTGAAGAACGGGGTATGACGACCACCTTCTTCTTTCGACAGAACGTACACAGAGCATTTGAAGTTTCTGTGTGGTTTTACGCTACCTGGTTTGCAGATAACCATACCACGTTTGATTTGCTCTTTGTCGATACCGCGGAGCAGCAGACCAGCGTTGTCGCCGGCTTCGCCACGGTCGAGCAGTTTGCGGAACATTTCAACACCGGTGATGGTGGAAGTCAACGGTTTTTCGTCTTCTTTCATCATACCCATGATCTCAACAGGATCACCTACGTTGATAACGCCACGCTCGATACGACCGGTAGCAACTGTACCACGACCAGTGATCGTGAATACGTCTTCCACAGGCATCAGGAAGGGCTTGTCTACTTCACGAACCGGATCAGGAATATCGTTGTCGCAAGCGTCCATCAGATCCATGATCTTTTGAACATATACCGGATCTCCTTCGAGGGCTTTCAGAGCCGAACCCTGGATGATGGAAGCGTTGTCGCCATCGAATTTGTAGGAGCTCAACAGCTCGCGCAATTCCATGTCAACCAGTTCCAGCATTTCCGGGTCATCTACGAGGTCCACTTTATTCATGAAAACCACGATTTTCGGAACACCTACCTGACGAGCAAGCAGGATGTGCTCACGAGTTTGTGGCATTGGGCCGTCTGTAGCAGCACAAACCACGATAGCGCCGTCCATTTGGGCAGCACCCGTAATCATATTCTTAACATAGTCAGCGTGACCTGGGCAGTCAACGTGTGCATAGTGACGCTTTAATGTTTCGTATTCTACGTGTGCAGTGTTGATGGTGATACCGCGCTCTTTTTCTTCAGGAGCAGCATCGATAGAATCATAGGAGGTCTTTTTTGCAAGACCTTTGTCAGCAAGCACGCTAGTAATGGCAGCCGTCAGCGTCGTCTTGCCGTGGTCAACGTGGCCGATGGTACCGATATTCACGTGCGGTTTGGTACGAGCGAATGTCTCTTTTGCCATTGGATTTGAAACTTTAAAATATTCAGACTTTGTGAAAAAAAAATGTGTAATGCTTTAATTGACAACCGGCTATAAATATCCGTGGTTCGTATTGTTCACAAACGTATGGCAGTATTTATATCCGTATCACTTTTGTCGAGCTGTTGATGAGAATTGAACTCACGACCTCTTCCTTACCAAGGAAGTGCTCTACCCCTGAGCTACAACAGCAAATCAGCGTGGGCCTGGTGCAGGTGCTCGGTGCGGAAACACGTCACCTTACATCCATACTCACACTGAACAATTTCTTTGAGCGGCGGACGAGATTCGAACTCGCGACATTCAGCTTGGAAGGCTGACGCTCTACCAACTGAGCTACCACCGCGAAACTCAGAAGTGAGAGGGTGAGAAGTGAGATGTGAGAATTCGTAGAGTGTACCAGCCTTTTCTTTGCGTCCGCTCAAGCGAAGCAGTGTACTCTACGAATTCTCACTTCTCACTTCTCACTTCTCACGCTCTGATAAATTGGGTGGGGGTGGTGGGATTCGAACCTACTCAGTAGTTAAACACCAGATTTACAGTCTGGCCCGGCTCTCCAACTCCGGGGCACCCCCTTTTTTAGAAGTGAGAGCGTGAGAAAGTGAGAGCGTGAGAATTCGTAGAGTGTACCGGCTTTTTTTCAGCATCCGCTTAAACGAAACGGTGTACTCTAAGAATTCTCACTTTCTCACACTCTCACTTTCTCACCTCTCTTCATTGAGCCACTGGAGGGACTCGAACCCCCGACCAGCTGATTACAAATCAGCTGCTCTACCAACTGAGCTACAGTGGCGTGTAGCAAAGGCCTCAATGGCTATATTTCCTGCTTCTTCAAACAACTTTTTGTCTATGCCAAACACCCCTTTTCAAAAGCGAGTGCAAAGGTAATCTAATGGTTTGAAACAGAAAAACAATTTTTAAAAAAAACGCTAAAATTTAGCAGCATCTTTGTCGCACCCATCTGAATGGGGCAAAAATCGCTTTTTTTGCGGCATTCCTACCCGTTTCGCGGGTCCATCTGATCGCCATGGATAAAACACTGGATTATTGTTACACCCACACCACCGCTCCCGGCAGCGTTTTGACGGCCGTAGAACGCGCCACACACCTGCGTACTTTGAGCCCGCAAATGCTGAGCGGCCCTTACCAGGGTATGCTGATTCATCTCATCGCCCGCATGATACAACCTGCACGGGCGCTTGAAATCGGCACCTTCACGGGCTACACCTCTATATGTATTGCACAGGCTATGCCCGACGAGGGGGTGCTGCACACCATCGAGGTAAACGACGAACTTGCCTGGCTCATCCGTTCGCACCTGGAGGAAGCCGGCCTGGAACAAAAAGTAAGGCTTCACATCGGCGATGCCGCTCAGGTCATTCCCACACTCGACGAACTGTTCGACCTGGTTTTTCTGGATGCAGGCAAACTGGATTACGCCCGGCACTACGAACTGGCGCTGGCCAAAACCAGACCGGGTGGTTTTTTGTTGGCCGATAACGTATTGTGGGACGGGAAAGTAGCCGGCGGCGATGAAAAGGATGAAACGGCGCGGGTGCTGCGCGACTTCAATGATTTTATTCACCACGACCCGCGGGTGGAAAATGTTTTGCTGCCCGTCAGAGACGGAATAATGCTGATCAGGAAAATATAGTCTGAAAGCAGTGCGAAGTCCGTGGGAGTGCGAAGTCGTCAGTGCGAAGTCCGAAGTCATCAGCATCGTGAGTGGCTAATGACTTCGCACTTCGCACTGACGACTTCGGACTCCCACGGACTTCGCACTGACGACTTCGGACTTAATCTCTTGTATTTCTCACAAGTTACTTATGTTTGCCCACCCGTTAACAATCTATCATTCTTCAATATGGCCGAAACGAAAGCACACCTTTTATATGTAGAGGATGACGAAAGCCTCAGTTTCGTAACACGCGACAACCTGGAACTCAATAATTATGAGGTTACGCACTGCGAAGACGGCCAGATAGCCCTCGAAACCATCCGGTCGGGTCAGAAATTCGACCTGTGCATTCTCGACGTCATGCTGCCGGAAGTAGACGGTTTTACGCTGGCTCAGGAGATCCGCAAACGCGACGAGATCGTGCCGATCATTTTCCTGACTGCCAAAAGCATGAAACAGGACAAGATCCACGGCCTCACTATCGGCGCCGACGATTATATTACCAAACCGTTCAGCATCGAGGAACTGCTGCTCAAGATCGACATTTTCCTGCGGCGCTCGAAGTTTTCCGGCGTGGTAAAAGGCAATGTGCCCGTTTCCGTCGGTTATTATTCGTTCGACTACAAAAACCTGAGCCTGACGACCGAAGGATATTCCGAAACACTCACGCAAAAGGAAGCCGATCTGCTCAAACTGCTCAACGAACACCGCAACCAGGTGGTGAAGCGCTCCTTCATTCTGGAAACGATCTGGGGCAAGGACGACTATTTCCTCGGCCGCAGTCTCGACGTATTTATTTCGCGACTGCGGAAATACCTCAACCTCGACGACCGCATCAAGATCGAAAATATTCATGGCGTGGGCTTTAAGTTCAGAGTCGACGACTAAATAGAAGTGAGAAAGCAGTCCGAAGTCTTCAGTGCGAAGTGCGAAGCCGGGCATTGTGAGTGGCTAATGACTCCGCACTTCGCACTGAAGACTTCGGACTGCTTTCTCACTTCTCATTTCTTGTTTTTATGGAATCTGCATATCTGAACGTTCCATCCGGCCGCATCCACACCTATCGTTTCGGGGTGGGGCCGGAGTTGCTGATCGCCATCCACGGCTTCAGCGACCGGGCGCGGATGTTTACCGTGCTGGAGCCGGCGCTGGCTTCGAAATACACGGTGGTGGCGCTCGACCTGCCGTTTCACGGGCAAACGGAGTGGAATAAAAAAACTTTTACCAAAGAAGACCTGCTGGCTGTCATCCGGCAAATTCTGGAAACACAGGGCAAAACGCGTTTCAGCCTCATGGCCTTCAGTTTCGGCGCGCGCCTGGCCCAGGCTATGCTGCCCGACCTGGCTTCGCAACTCAACCACCTCTACCTCATTTCGCCCGACGGCATCAAAACCAAGGGCATGACTACTGCCACGCACACACCCGTGTGGATGCGCCGCCTGCTGTACCGCATTTTGCAGAAACCCGACTGGTTTGTCGGCATGGTGCAGGCCGGCCGGAAAGTCGGCGTGGTGCCGGGCCTGGTGCACCATTTCCTGACCAACAACCTGACCAAACCCGAGCGCTTTCGACGCACCTTCGGCTGCTGGCTGGCGATGGATTCGTTTTACCTGCGCCGCCGCGACATCAAAAAACTGTTGCTGGAAACGGGCCTTCCCACCCGGATTTTTATCGGAAAAGACGACCCGATGCTGAAACATTCGAGCCTGGAAAGAATATACGGTGGAATCCCGAATGTGGAAATGACCTGGGTCGACGACGGGCACCGGCTCATTGGGGAGGAACTGGGAGCGATGCTTTAGAGAAGTGAGAAGTGAGAGGGTGAGAAGTGAGAGTCCGTAGCGTACACCGCTTCGCTTCAAGCATGGAAGCCGAATTTATTGCCTTTGCCCATTCTAACTGCCCGTCGACCGGGTTGTTTTGCCCGCCCAATAGGTCTTCCAGACCGCCGAACCCGTAATACATCCCGTCTAATACGTCCGATTGACCGTCAGATACGTCTGTAACGTAAACGAATACGTCGGGCAACCTATCTGTTTACGTTCCAGACGTATCTGACGGTCAAACGGATGTAATAGAATAGGTCGCCGACGTATTCTAATACGTCGTACAACGTGTCTGAATACGTAAAAGACGTATCTGACGGTCAAACGGACGTATTTGGATAGGTAGCCGACGTATCCAGATAGGCTGCCGACCCATCTCAATCTATAAAAGACCTATCTGACGGTCAAACGGACGTATTTGACGGTGTTTTCGGCCGGGGCAGCATTGGCAACTATGAACGCCAACGAGAGGAGTAAAGCAAGTTCAATTTGGGCAAAAAGTTGTGCATAAAATCTGCAGGGTATTGGAAGTGAAAAAAAAATCCGGTAAGTTTGCTTCATCAGTGATGATCCGGACTTCACTGCAACGCACTTCATTATGTAACTTTTTAAATGCCCAAAATCATGCAAAGCACATTTCGTTTGCTCTGTTTATGTTTTATCCTCTTTCACTTGTCTTCCTGTCAGAAAAACTTTGAACCTGCCCCCCCCCTCGAAAATGAAGCCTCTTCCCATGAATTCCTGACAGAACGTGATCCTTCCCCTACTTGGTCTACCGCTACGACCGTACTTGGTTCTCCGAAAAACATTCCCTACGCCGTCAATACCATACGCCAGGCCTACAATCAAGTGTACGGTACTAACCTGACTACCTTGCAGCCCAATTATCTGTACGTACGCTTTCTGCCGCAGGATGCTGAAGACATAGGCTTGCTGCTGAACACGGAACTGGAATTCTGGGATTTTCCGCTACACAGAGAAATCATATCCTTGGGCGAAAAATACCACGACCCAACCGTCAGTTCGCCGGATTTAACCTGGCAATATGCAGTGGTGCCGGCTGATTTTAGTTTTCCTTCCGTACAATACGAAATCCTGGAACCACTTGCACTCGTACCCGAAGACTGCAAAGTAGCCCAGGCTGCATTTGCGATTTCGCAAAATGAATACGAAGTACCCGATGAATTTGTCAAAGACCCGGAAATCAAAAACGGCACCGTCGATTTCCAACTCACGAAAGATGGAAAAGACCTTGGAGGGGACACGCCGGAGGCGCCAGGGCCGGGTAATACTTTGCTGAATCCGGCTGCTTGCGGGTGTGCCTTGCCGGATAATGTGCGAAAACCTTCGGGATGCGTGACGGTGCAGGACGAGCGCCTGGGTGTTTTTGATCCCGTAAGGCAGGTACAGGTAATGACTTCAAGCAGCCGAATATTCGGGTTTATTTTTCATCGGAGTACCTACACCAACGAAAATGGTTGCTGGCAGATCAACCACAAATACAGTGGAAAAATACATGTATGGGTGAAGTTTATCAGTGCGACCTGCGAAATCAGGACGATGAGCAGTCTGCTTGACTTGTGGGACTATTCACTCCCCCGGAAAGCCTATATCGACAAGTTTTACGGCCCCAACTTTAACAATATCAGCATCCAGTTTAACTGGAACAATATCATCGATACGCGGCAATTCCGCAATTGGGTAGCCTCCACCATCAATAATTCTATTTACGAAACCCAGCGCTATTTCGCATTTAACGGATTGCCGCACCCGCCCGGAAATTTGAAAATTCTGGTGTCACTCTGGGGTGTAGGCAACACCGGCGCAGCTCCTATGCTGGACAAATTAAAGCAATATGGTGTTGGCATTCCTGTAGTGGCCGGATTTTCATTGCAGCAATTGATGACGGGTGTGTTTGGGGTGGAGGCATCCAATCCTGCCGCCTTGATCGGGTTTACGGTCGGTTCGCTCATCGAGGGCGCAGCAGTACCCGACATTGTTTTTAATTTTAATGACCCGACAGACGTAAACGCGGATGATGTTCGGGAGACAAGTTATCATGAACTCTCCCACACCATACATTTTGATAAAACGGGGCCTCTTTACTGGCTGGATGAGATCGGGTTTACGGCCGCTCACTTTGGTTATGGCGATGGAACTGACCCGGGGTCCGGTCGTGTGGAAATTGTGGAATCATGGGGGTTTATGATGGGAAGAAGAATGGCGCATATAAGGTATGGTGACTCGCATAGTAATGATGGTCAAGATAATACATGGCAGAGACGCGTTGAAAGAGGTGTATTGCAGGATGGGTTTATTCCATTTGGCTGGCAATACGATCTCATAGATGACAATAACCAGAATCCCGTCAATTTAGTAGAGCCTTTCGGAATAAATAGCATGCCAATTCAGGATGCGATTAGTGGTTATACACTTTTAGAAATCTACGCGACCATGAACAACAATATGCTATCTATTGAGCAGCAGAAGGCTGCGTTACAACCTCTTCTTGTACCCAAAGGTTTGTCATTATCTGCGTATAATGCCTTATCGGCAGGTTACGGATTCTAATTCGAAATAATTCTCCGCCTTGATATATTAATTAAGGCGGAGAACAAATCCTTTTTGTAATGAAAGTTTCAGAATTTTCAATCTGCAAATCACTTCCAATATGGGCGTTTATTTTTTGCATTTTACATTTCTCTTGCAGAGATAAAAACTGCCCCGGCGTCTTGGAATACCATTTGCCTGTATCCATAGCACCATTGCAGGACACATTTGATATCGGTGATACCTTATTTCTGGCTATCAATTTTCCCAAAAAAATGATTGATAAGCAGGCTGAAATTGAAAACGTTTTTGAAAACTACGATTTTAGAATAGAAGTTTCAGGGTCCAGATATGATATTCGGCATTCTGTGGTATCGCATATAATCGATCTTACTTCTCAAGTGGGCAAAGATTCGCTTTTAAGTTATAGCTCATTTGATATATTCAGATTGAACCCAAATTTTGATGGAAATGAGTATCATTATAATGGTTTACTTATTTTACAAGAATCAGGTGTTTTCGCCCTCAGTATTTACTGCTTTTCAGATAACAGAATAAACCCATTTGAGATTACAGGCAACTGCGACCATCTGAACATACACTTTTATTGTGATACGAATGAAGGCATGGATAATAATGTGGAACTCGTAAAACCGTATTTTGTCGGCAACCCTGACAACTGGGATAATGATTTTAAAAAGAATGGCGGTTTTGCTTTCGTGGTTCGCTGAGAATAAAAGTCTATGTCCTTTTTGCCAGGTCCGATATTGGAATTGTATTCCGCCCTCGTTGGTGTCCATTGTTGCCCAGGCCGAGCCGCCCCGGCAGCTGTTGCGTATCCCCGCCAACAGCAACTCCGTGCGGATTCCAGTGAAAAGAAGGATGTATAGCAGCGGTTTTTCAACCAAATCTTCTCCCGGGTTGTTGGCTACAATAAAGAAGACCATGCGCTATACCCTTCTCCTCTTGTCCATCTTCGCCATCCAACCCCTTTCCGCGCAAACTACCCTCCGCGACTGGAACGAACACCGTTTTCAACGCACCGAACGAAGTATGTGGGTACTGGGCGGCTGGGCCGCAGCCAACGTACTGGTCGGAGCAGTGGGCATGGGGCGCACTTCGGGAGAACGCCGCGCTTTTCATCAAATGAACCTCGGTTGGGGTGTTGTCAATCTCGGTCTGGCTGCATCCGGGCTCTGGACGGCGAAGCATGGCGACCCGGCGGCGCTGGACGGCTGGGCGAGTTATGAAGCGCTGCAAAGAACGCGTCACATTTTTCTGTTCAATGCCGGACTGGACGTGGGTTACGTCATGGCAGGCTTTTGGGCGCAGGAACGAAGTAAAAACGTGGTCAAACATGCCGGGCGCATGCGCGGATTCGGCAAAAGCCTGGTTTTGCAGGGTGCTTTTTTGTTCGCTTTTGATCTGGGCGCGTATTTTTATCATCAGCCCCTGGCGGAGCAGTTTCGGCAGCATATGCCGCTGGAAAACTGGAGTATTGGGATGCGGCAGGACGGTGTGGGGCTGACGTGGGTGTTTTAACTCATAGTTCGAATTATTTTGGCCGTTGTTGGCGTCCTCGCTAGGGGTGTACGGAATGTTTACTCCGACATTCGGTTTGGTGTTCGATATTCGGTGTTCGGTGTTCGGTGTTAAAAAATATCGAATATCGAACACTGAATATCGAACTCCGAATAAGGTGTAAATGGTTGAATGTAATAAGTTTTCAGCCGTTGTGGGCGATTCCGTTGTGGGCGACATTCGGTTCGGAGTTCGGTGTCCGATATTCGGAGTTCGGTGTTATTTACGAGGTGCGAACAGGTGACAACTTTACTTTTCCAATCCTTTTTATTTCAAAATATACCTACTCTTACTTCGCAGATGTTACCTTCTTACTCAAAAACACCATAATTTCTGGATTTTTAAACATTCCGTACACCCCTAGCGGGGACGCCAACAACGGCCAAAATGGCTACCAACGTTATGCCGCTACGCGGCTAAAGTGACAAAGCAGAATTAAGAAGGCTCATTTCTCACGACTTTCCCTTCCGTTTCAAAAAAGCGCACTTCCATCGTTTCTCCGTCGAACACCGCGTACGAATTGTAGTACATCCATTCACCCAGGTTAATATACCTGCTACGGCCGTTTTTCAGTTGCCAGTCGATGGGCAAATGCCTGTGGCCGAATACGAAATAATCGGGCCCCACGCCCCGGTCGATTTTCCGGTTGCAGTATTGCAGCAGCCATTCGCGGTCCTCGCCGAGCCAGTTACGCTCTTCGGGCGGCGTGGCGGAGCGGCTTTTTTGCGAGGAAAAATTAGCCAGGCGAATACCCAGATCGGGATGTAACCAGCCGAACAACCACTGGCTGAACGGATTGGTGAACACCTTTTTCATCCGTTTGTAACCCATATCGCCGGGGCCGAGCCCATCGCCGTGGCCGATCATAAAGGTTTTGCCGTGAATAATCGTATCAATAGGTTTTCGGTACACCTTGATGCCGAACTCCTGTTCGAAATAGCCGAACATCCAGAGGTCGTGGTTTCCGGTAAACACGTACACGGGAATACCCGCATCGCGCAATTCCGCCAGCACGCCGAACAGACGGCTAAAACCCTTGGGAATCACCGTTTTATATTCGAACCAGAACTCGAACAGGTCGCCCACCAGGTAAATTGCTTCCGCTTCCGGCGCTATCTGACGCAGCCAGCGCACCACCTGGCGCTCACGTTCGGCGCTGGTGAGGCGGGCATCGACACCCAGGTGAAAATCGGAAGCGAAAAAGGTCTTTTTCAATGCTTGGGAAGTGTTATTTAACCACTTTTATTTTTATAAACCACAAAGCCGCAAAGGGCACGAAGTAAGAGGACGCCACGCGTAGTGTCCTTTGTGACTTTGTGGTTTATAAAAAAAGTAGTGTTGGCATGTCTGATTTTTAGAACTTGTATATAGTTGGGGTGGATGAGAAAACCCAAAACCCATTTCCGCAAAAGTAGAAACCCCGCGTCCGCTTTTGGAAAACCTTCTGTAAAAAATCCGCATTTATCAGGAAAGTACAATACATATGGCTTTTTTTCGTAAAAACACCGGATGTTTGTCCGCCCATGCCTGATAATTTGATTGTAATACCTGAGATCCAGGTTTTTGAGGATTTGAGGATGTAAGGATTTGACTGACAACGAATCATATTTTTTCAACTCCTCAACTCCTCAACTCCTCAACTCCTCAACTCCTCAACTCCTCGCATCCTCAAAAATTTAAACACATATTTTCCCGGATGAATTATTTCCGTACCCTGACGCTTTCCTGCCTGTTTCTGACGCTGCAGTCTCTATCCGCCCAACAAAAAATAAAAAGCCCCGACGAGTTTTTGCCCTACCGGCTGGGAGAAGCGTTCACGCCGCATTACCTGCTAACCGATTATTTCGAATACCTGGCAGCCAATGCGCCGGCTACCATGAAACTGGAGCGCTACGGCCAGACCAACGAAATGCGCCCGCTGCAAACGGCTTTTATTTCTTCACCGGAAAACCTGGCGCGCCTGGAAGCCATCCGGACGAACAACCTGCGCCTGGCAGGCACACTGGATGGTTTACCCGACCTGAGCAACCCCGTCGCTATTGTCTGGGTCAGCATGAGCGTGCATGGCAACGAACCTTCCGGCTCCGAAGCAAGCATGGAACTGGCATATCGCCTGGCTACGCAGACAGACCCGCAAATAAAAGAATGGCTGAAAAATACGGTTGTCATCCTCGACCCCTCGCTGAATCCCGACGGCTACGACCGCTACACGAGTTGGAACCGGATGAGCGGTAACCTGCTCAAAAACGTACACCCCGATGCCCGCGAACACCGCGAACCCTGGCCAGGTGGCCGCCCCAACCACTACTATTTCGACCTGAACCGCGACTGGGCCTGGGCCACGCAGGTGGAAAGCAGGCAGCGCCTGAAGTTGTTTCACCAGTGGCTGCCGCACGTGCACCCCGACGTGCACGAACAGGGCATCAACGACCCTTATTACTTCGCGCCGGCCGCCGAACCCATGCACGATTACATCACGCCCTGGCAACGCGATTTTCAGGTGCGCATCGGGAAGAACAATGCACATTATTTCGATCAGAAAGGCTGGCTGTATTTCACCAAGGAGATTTTCGACCTGTTTTACCCTTCCTACGGCGATACGTACCCGATTTACAACGGTAGCATCGGTATGACGTACGAACAGGCCGGCGGTCCGCGCGGCGGCCGGGCGATCATGACGGAAATGGGCGACACGCTTACGCTCCACGACCGCATTGCGCACCACCTGACAACCTGCCTGTCGACCATTGAAATGGCCAGCAAAAACGCCCCGGCGCTGGTGGAAAATTTCCGTGAATACTACCGCCGTACCAGCACCCAGCCGCAGGGACAGTACAAAACCTTCGTGATCCGAAATACCAACGACCCGAACAAAATAGAAACCTTGTGTCAGTTGCTCAACCAGCACCACATCCGGTATGGCAGGGCAGGGGTGGGTTCCAGCACGAAAGGTTTCGACTACGTGAGTGGAAAAGAAGCGAACGTGAACATCAATCCGGAAGACCTGATTATCAGCGCCTACCAAGCCAAATCCGTGTTGCTGCAAGTTCTGTTTGAGCCGGAATCGAGGCTTTCCGACTCCGTTACCTACGATATCACGGCATGGGCATTGCCTTATGCGCACGGCCTGGAAGCGTATGCCCTGAAGGACAGGCTGGAGCCTAAAAAGGAGTATACGAGAAATTTTATACCTACGGTTATAGCGAAGGCCACGCCGTATGCCTGGTTTTTCCGCCGCCACTCGCTGAACGACATGCAAATGTTGAGCGCATTGCTGCAGGCAGGTGTAAAAGTGCGAACTTCTACCAAAGGCTTTCAAATGGACGATCGATCCTACGACCCGGGTACCCTGGTCGTCAGCAGGATCGACAACCGGAATATGGCCGACAAACTGGACCAAATCATCAGCCAGAATGCCCTGCAATACAATGTGCAGTTGTACCCGGCTTTAAGCGGTATGGCTGAAAAAGGTTATGACCTCGGCTCCGACGCTTTTACGTTTATCAGCAAGCCCGAGGTAGCCATGGTATACGGCGAGGATGACGATGCCAACTCCTACGGCCACACCTGGTATTATTTCGAACAGGAACTGGGTTATCCCATTACGCCCGTTTCGCTGGACAGGCTGCACCGCATTCATTTGAACGATTTTTCCACACTCATTTTCCCCGACGGCTCTTTCAGTCTCACAGAGCGGCAAATGAATATCATTGAAGAATGGGTGAAAGACGGTGGCCGCCTGATCGCATTCGACGGCGGCGTCAAGGCATTTGCCGACAAGGACGGGTTTGCGCTGAAAAGCAAGGAAACGCCCAAAGATACGCTCAATCCTGCCCGCCCGTTTCTCTCCCGCGAACGCGCCGGCGCGAGTGAACAACTGCCGGGCGCTATCATAAAAACCAGGGTAGATAACTCGCACCCGCTGGCTTACGGCCTGCCCGACTACTATTTTTCCCTGAAAACGAATACCAACGTTTTCCAAATGCCGACGGATGCCGATACGCCGCTGTATATCAACGATACTTTGCAGACGTACGGATTTATCGGCAGCAAGATCCGGCCGCGCCTGAAAAATTCGCCCATCGGCGTGGTGCAAACCATGGGCAGCGGGCAGGTAATCTATTTTGTAGATAATCCGCTGTTCCGGTGTTTCTGGCAGCAGGGGAAAATGTTGTTTGCCAATGCGGTGTTTTACCGGGATTGAGGGTAGATGGGGATGCAGATGGTGCAGATTTTTTCTTTACCAAGTGGTGGCATGGATTTGAGAATTTTAACCGGTTTGTATGGCGTCCGCCATACAAACCGGTTAAAATTCTCAAATCCATGCCACCACTAAGCAGAGTATCATCTCTTGACTTAAAACCAACCAGGTAAAAACATGAAAACTCTTTTCAGCCGATGAAGATTCTGAAAAAGTATTTCTGGGTAATATTCCTTGGCATTACGCTGGCACTCCGCGCGTTGTTTCAGGCATTTCCCAACCTGGCAGAGCAGGTATACAGCCGGGGCTTTTTTCAGGGTATCCGTACCGGAATAGATTACCTCCTGGGCTGGCTGCCTTTTCCGCTTGTGTACATATTGTTCGGCGTGCTGCTCTGGAAACTGGGAACCGGCATCCGGTACCTGTTTTTTCAAAAAACAGTGGCGCTTCGGCAGCGGCTGCTCACGTCGGGCCGCCATCTGATCCTGTTTTTGTGCGGCGTGGTAGCCCTGTTCTACTGGCTGTGGGGCTACAACTACAACCGCGTGCCGATCGAGCAGCAACTGGCGCTTCCGGAAATTCAACTCACGCCC
>Ga0209717_1002619_pt1 | contig 17005 bp, 10 predicted proteins | sample AD_UKC048_MetaG_FD_184418 | JGI IMG/M metagenome (GOLD analysis project Ga0209717, IMG submission 184418) | Active sludge microbial communities of municipal wastewater-treating anaerobic digesters from USA - AD_UKC048_MetaG (SPAdes) (version 2) | ecosystem: Engineered > Bioreactor > Anaerobic >... | reverse complement strand
GTTTCAGATTTAACAGGAACAATGCTAAAATCTCCAAGCTCCGTTAAACTTCCTTCATTTCCTCCGTTTCCATCTCCAAGCTGTCCTCTGCCATTTGATCCCCAGCAGTAAACCCCGCCATCATCGGCAACTGCACATGTATGCGCAGAACCGCTTGATATTTCTATAATTTTTCTATCTTTTAAAACTCCAGTCATGTCAACAGAAACAGGTTCATAAACAAACTGAAGATCCGTTTCAGTTCCAACACTGCCAAGAGTGTTTCTGCCCCAGCAGTAGGCTTTTCCGGCAACATCTATTGCACAGGTATGAACTGTTCCGGGAGCAACATCTGCAATTTTCTTATCTTTCAAAGCTCCATCATATTTTACTGATACAGGATAAAAACTTTCTATACCACCACCTTTTCCAAGTTTTCCGTTATCGTTACTGCCCCAACAGTAAATTCTTTTATCATCCGCAACAACACATGCATGGGCAGATCCTGTTTTCATAATTTCAACTGTTTTATCCTTAAGAATTCCGTCCATAAATATAAGGTCAGGATAAGACCTTTTGAGCCCAATCTGATTTCCAAGCTGATTTTCTGAATTATCTCCCCAGCAGATCACCCTTTTTTCTTCATCCACTGCACATGTGTGCTTTTTCCCTGAAGAAACCGTTTCAAACGGTTTGAGCTCTTTCAATACAGCTTCCCGCAATTTTGCAATATCTTCAATAAAGAAGCGGCTCTCTTTCGCTCTTGCATTTTCATTTATAAGCCATGTTTCGGGCATCCGGTACAGAGTCCGCTCCTGACCATAATTTACTACAAAATAAATATACTCTTCAAATGAAAACGCCTCTCCAAAAAAGCCGACAAGATCTCCCATAAAGAAATTCCTGATGTATACCTCTTTTTTCTCAATATCAACTGCGGCAATTGAAGGCCGGTAAAGAAAATCAGTTTTTTCAAGAAGTTCAGGAGTTAGCCAGTCCTGACCTTCATCTTCCATATCAAAAGTCGATATCAATGACACAAACAATAAATTGCTGTTTTCTTTACTGAAAATGGCTGGTTCGGCAACAGGGTGATTTCCCGAAACTTCTCCAACCTCAAATCTCGGATCTTTTATTCCGAAAGAAAAAATTGTGTCATTGTCAGAATGGTCAACATATAATGACGGATTAAAGCTTTGGATCTGTTCATAATCAAGGTGTTCAAGTTTCGTTCTGACGCCCCCGACAATGGAATATTCTCCTTTTTTAAGAAAACTAAAAGGATACATCATATTATATCCTTCGTATGGGGAACCGTCAAAAGCCAGTTCATCAAAATAATTCTCAGGTCCTTCCGTTTTAAGGCAGAGGTCTTTTTCATCAAAACTGTAGATAAAACCGGCATCCGTTGTTTCAGTTTCATTGAATGTACTTTCTTCGTAAAATGAATATATCTCACCATTTTTGCTGCCTGCAATGTTTTTTGTCAACGCAATATATTCAGACTTCATCATTTTTCTGTAAACAGTGTTTCCGTTTATTACATTTATTTCGGCATTTATCATGCCTTCTTTCATATATATTTCAGGATCAGGAATCCAGTGTGAGCAGAAAAGGACAATTTTATCATCAGTCTGGGTCAGATCAGAGCAGATGCTTGTTCCGTCGTTTTCCCATGAAATATATGACAGACCGCCTGTTGAGTCTATTTTAATTACAAACGGTCTTGCTGAATATTCATCGCTGTATGGAGATTCAAGTTTTGTCATCATTGTAACAGAAATAAGGATTTCCTGCCGATCTTTATCAAAATAATAGCCCGGCCAGAAAACAAACGGTTTGTATGCATCAATTGTTCCGATGCCGAAAGTGATTTTCTTTCCCTTGTCAATTTCAAGAATATACCGCTTCGTTGTTCCGTCAGGGTGCAGAACTGCAAGGATCGAATATCCTTCCAGAGTATTATAATAATCACTCAGGATCAGACTTCCGTCATTCAGGACACCAAGAACTCTTGAGGGATCTCCTTCAAACACAAGTTCATCAAATTCTTCCTTTTTTTCCCAGTTCCACTTCCCGGTCTCCACCTTTATATCAAAATCAAACATCGTGCTCACATCTTCGATCAGTTCCGTCTTCTCCCATTCATCAGCACAGGCAAAAATCTGATCATCATCAGACATATTTTCATCATTTTCAATTACATCATCATTAAGAGCCTCATCATCTCTGACGAGCTTTTCCTTTTCACAGGAAAACAGAAAAAACATTAGAAAAATCAGAAAAATTCTAAAAAAAGTGTTCATCAGGGAACCTCCTGAAAAATATAAGGGGCAGAGTTTTCTCCGCCCCTATTTCAACCTTCCTTAACAATTTATAAATTATTAAGGTCGTAACATTTAATTGGACCGAAATTAATAGGCATAATTACATAACCAATTCCCGGAACATAAACAAGCCCGTTTTCAATAAATCTCGCTTTTGCCCATCTGTAACCACTATATTCACTACTGTTATACTGAACCGAAGGTCCGGAAACTGTTTTAATGCTGCTGCTCTGTCCGCCACTTGTTACCAACCAGTGCATAGAACCATCCCAATCTCCCATAGAGCCAAGATAAGAAGAAATCTTACCAAGCCAAGCGTATATAAATCCGCTTGGAGTCGTTACTCTCTCATATATTTTTAAAACCGCTAAGTTTCCTTCGCAATCGGCTGGGAGAGATTTAATCTGAATAAGTCCTTCAATATTCGCAATTACTTCGTCAATTGACATTGCTTCATCTTTGCTTATCTTATCCGGATCTGCAAGAATCATTTCCATTTCAATTCCTAAAGAACTATATGCTTCTGCAAGTCTGTTGAGGTCTTCAGCAGTCTTTTCATCAATTTTTATTTCCTGTCCAAAAAGACCTGCAAACATAAATATCGCAGTCAAAAAAACCAATATTTTCTTCATCTCCAACTCCTTAAGTTTAGTTAAAAAAACATCTTTTCAAAAATAAATGAACCGTTTTCCCGACTAATTTTTAAGGGGGGACCCCTGACCGGAATTTTTGTAAGAAAGAGTGATGAATGAATGAATGAATGAATGAATAAGCAATAAGTGTGCCAGAATTGCGTTTAAACCAAAGGTTTTCATCACTTTCTTCGTTTTTTTTAAATTAACAACACAGCTTATGCTAACAGCGACTAAGTTTCATGTCAAATTATTTTTGGTTCGTTTTGTATTCAAACTTATATATCCTAATTTAAACATAATGATTTCTGATGTTTGTGAACGCTTCAGGATCTTAGGAAAGCTGATAACGACTGTGAGTTATTGAAAAGATTAATCTTTCGCTTCTTCTGTCACCGTTACAAATCCATCTTTTCCGCCTTTTTAAAACAGTCTCTATTTATTTCTTTAAAAAATGTATCAGAATAACCAGTTTGATTATATTCAAAATAATACTGACCCATTAAAATCAGCTTGTCATCAAGTGATTCCAATCCATAAATTTCAATTTCATTTTCACTGGGAATGGATATTGAATCAATCACTTCTCCATCATCCCTGTCCAGATTTATAATAAAAATTGTTGTTTTCCTGCTTTCCAGAATCATTTCAACAGCTGCAAATTTAAAACTTCCGTCTTTATCAATTAAGGTTTTTTGTGGATAAAAATAGGTCTCAGGTTGTTCTGATTTAAATATTTTTGACCAGATCAGATTACCGTCAGAATCAAATTTTCTCACTTCTGATGACACCAGATCGGATGAATAAATAAGGCTTAAAACAAAAATATTCTGATCTTCATCCAGAATTATCTGTTGTCCATATTCATATTCTGTTTTCTTATCACTTCCCCACTGTCTTGCCCATATGACATTTCCTTCCATGTCAGTTTTAACAAGAATTACATCTCCACAGGCATGTCTTTCATCTCCGCAGTCACCCATTTCATTTGCATTTTCATTCCCTTCAAAATCACCATTTGTATTGCCGGTTAAATACATGAATCCTTTTTCATCAATCATCATATCATTGAAATAATTGTGACCTTCCGCTCCCCATACTTTTTTCCATAAAATATTTCCTGCAAGATCTGTTTTTGCCAAATAAAGCTTATGAAATGTCATCGAGCCATCTTCATTCCAGCCACCCGAAAATCCTGATAAATACAAAGACTTGTCAAAATATTTTACTTTGCTTATTCCTTGAGGTCCTGATTTAAAGAAACTGTCATCACTCCAGTTCTTTTTCCATAAAACATTTCCGTTTTCATCAATTGAAGCGAGAGCCATGGAATAAGAGTTCGGAATATCTCCTCCTAAGAAAATTTTCCCGACACCATCGGTTGCAACACTTCCGATTAAAAAACAATCGATTAAAACCTGCCAGCCAAACGAATAATCTTTGTTCATAAATGCGACGTATCCGGGAAGATACAGATCGCTATTCGGTTTATAAGGAAAATCGATAACACCGGAAAGAAGATATCCCTTTTTATAGGGAATAATTCTGCTTACATGATCAACCTGACCAAGATCAAGAACATAATCCCACGAATCATATTCTTCATCATTTAAACACGATTCCTCTTCTTCTGAAAAATCCGTCATTTTCTCGCTATCAAAGTCAGAAAGATCTAAATCAAAGTCATTTGATTTTTCAGGAGAGTTGCAGGAACAAGCAACGATCACTAAAATTGTGTAAAACAAATAAGATATCAAATATTCCTCCTACAAAAAAAGCACTGTCCAGCCACAAGACTGGACAGCAGCGTTTTTCAATAATTATAAGGGTAACCTAAATATGTACAATAGCTTTGTAGTTGCGAGAAAGAACATCCATTCCACACAGGATTAAAGTACTGTGCTCCGGAAGAATATGTGGATACCCAGTTCGGAGAAAAAATTCTGATTTGAGCAGATGTGAGTTCTTTCGGAATCAGGTTCTTTTTTATTGCATTTGTGGCATTTATCCATTTTTGAGGAGACATCGTAAACGCATTCAATCCTGCTTCTTTTCTAAACCCCTCGAATTCGAGGGGTTTAAAATACTGATTGTAAAGGGTTTCCCAAATACCTAGAAATTCTATTGTGTTACGATTTCTCATCCAATTACCGATCACAGCACTTGGATCATCTGTTTTGTATTTTGCAATATCCGTTAGCGATATATAGTCCGAATCATTTACGGTGACAATTGCAACTTCTGTCTCTTTCACATTGATCTTTCTGTTCATGTGTGCCTCACTTTAATTTTAGACATATCTAACATGTCATTCCAAATTTTATATCATAGACTTTAAAAATAAACCATTTTTTTATTTATCAGAAAGAATTTCCCAGAGAAAAATAGAAATTGAGTTGTCCGCTTTTTGTCAATCCGTAGGCGGTTCCGAATGTAAATATTATCGGGACGCGGTACCACCAGACTGAATAAAGTTTTAGTTCTGCTCCGATCCCGGCGATGAACTTGTCATCAAACATGTTAATGTCGGGAGAGCCGCTTCCGATGTCAAAAAACAGTGCTCCCTGAACATTTCTGAACATGAGTGGAAATGTGTTAAAACCCTGGCTTATCGAGAAAAGGTGGAATCTCAGTTCGTTGTTTGAGTGGTAGACATGCTTTCCTCCTGCGGCTCCGTAATTGTATCCTCTGACGGTTACGCTTGATGATCCGCCGTAAATGAATGTGTTCAGGTTCAGAATATCAATGTCAAGTTCGTCTCCGCCAAGAAGAAAATAGTTGTCGGTCAGGAATCTCATATAAAGCACATTCCTTGTGATAAATCCGAGTTTCCCGTTTGGAAGGATGAGAAAGCTCAACTGCATTGAAGGGGAGAACACAAGCGACCTGTCATCACCCATCAAAGATCTGTAAATTGTGACCGGAAAAGAAAACGATGTCCTTTCCATATTGCTGAAAAGATAATATGATCCAGGGTTGAAAGAGAATGAAAATCCGTATGAAAAATAGGCGGTTATATCCAATCTGTCCTTTTCAGAAGGAGTTATGTCAAGGGGATCTTTCAATTGTTTCACATTCATGTCAGTTCCGCTCAGACCGAGACCGGAACGGATGCTGTGATTCATATTCACGATCTTTGAAGGAAGGATGAAAACAGGGCTTGAAGTTGAAGAAGAAAGCGAAACACCTGAATTAAATCTGTTATATGCCGCATCAGTTCTGTAAAAACCCCCTGTCTTAAAATCCTCTCTGCTATAAGAAAAATACCATCTGAATCCGGGCCAGACAGCTTCATCAAAATAGTTCAGTATCGCAAAATGTCTTCCCGTTTGACCGAAAGTTTTGTAATAGGAAATATCATAAAACCTTTCCTGATCATTGGATTCTCCCCATACTGTAAACCCTATTGTGTGGGAATTAACAGAACCCTGATAGTCAGGAATTATGAGAGCGGGGAACATCCCTTCATAAAATTTTGCATCCTTAAGTGTAACTTTCTCAAATTCCTTAACTTTTCTTTCAACTGTTACAAAAACACCGTCCGGCACTTTTCCAAGGTCGATGTTCTCTGTCTTCTGCCATGCCGGATAATAGCCGTCATTGTCAAAAGCAATAAAAAATATCTCGTCATTTATAACTTTAGGAAAAATTGCAACAGAAGAGGGCCTGTGAAGCTGTTTTAACCGTTTTTCCTTAAAATTAAGTGACATCGGAACAATTCTTCCGTTCTTTTCGGCTGAAAAAACGATCTCGTCATCATTTCTGAAATATACCGAATACTGGTCACCGTCAATCCTCACTTCAGTCAACTCGCTGTTTTCAGTATCAAAAATGAATATGTTCTTTTCAAAATTATAAAGATTGCCGGTAAAAACCATTTTCTTTCCGTCACTTGACAAAGAGATGCTGAAAATCGAATCGAGCTCTCTGAAATCCCATTCACTGATCACAGTTCCGTCAAGTTTCATGCGGGTGATGCGGTTTATACCGTCTCTGAACGAAGTGTAATAAATATCGTTGTCAGATCCGAAAACGACTTCGCCTGCAGTTTCATTTTCTGTTATCTTTTTTATAGACCGCTTTTTTAAATCGGCATAAAATATCTCATTCCTGTAGTACCTTTCTTTATGCCTGATATTTAAGGGAAAAACATATTTTTCATCTTTTTTGGAAAATGATTCGTGGGACGGAAAAGATGAAAGTTTTTTAAGTTCACCTTCGTTGAAGCGATATATCCCTCTTTTTGATATTTTTTCACCCGAAAACACATAACCATCTGAATTGAGATCGACAAATACCGAATGAAACCGCTCTTTTGAACCGTGTTCTCCCGAAGAGTCCTCCACTTTTGAACTTAATTCATCTTTTTTTTCCCTGATGAATTTCTTATAGAGATCGGTTAAAGATGAACCGAGAGTGGTTCTTGCGGCTCTGTTGGCAAGAAAAGGAAAAGCATCGTCCGACAATTCGTCAAAAAAAGCTGCCATCTGTTTTTTTCCAGTCTTTTCAACAAGATACGCATAGAAATAAGTCCCGTAAAGATAAGGAAGTCCTCCCCCCATCCAGTGATCAGGTATCCCCGAAAGCTCTCCGAGCGACAACTCTTTCCCTTTCAGAAAAAAAGAATCAAAATGAGCTTTGTACAGAGGACTGTTGAGCCGCCCCTTCCCTTCAATGAGAGATTCGCTGTATATTGCCGCACCTTCGAGAGCCCATCTTGGAATCATTCCGCCCGGAAAATAGAGATTGCCGAAAACAGTATTGATAAATTTCGGGAATCCTTTCGTGTTCCCTATCTGAACGGAATGGGTGTATTCGTGAACATGGAGTCCCTGTTCCCAGCTTGTATAACTTGAAAGTGTCGAATATCTTTCAGGAGGATAAGTATAGAGATATATTACATTTTTAAGATAACTCCTTGACCATCCGTTTGCTGTATCGGTCTCTCTGTCATAAACTGTGATTATTTTTTTCTGAGGAACCCAGCCGTAAAGATCTTTGATAAACTCTTCTGACTTTACCGCCTGTTTAATGAGCCGTGGAATGACCGAATCGTCAAGATTGGATGAAAAATAGAGCACCTGATGCTTTGTTTCATATTTTCTGAACTTGACTGCTTCATGAGCTGAAATTACCTGTATCGAAAAAACCGTAACAATTAAAAATGCAGCGACATTTCTAATCATACGACTTTATAACCCCTTGATTCAACCGCTTTTTTTATTTCATCCATGTTGATATGAGATCCAGTTATCTGAACTTTACCGCTGTGGTGATCTACAACCGCATCTTCAACTCCTGAAACACCGAGCAGCCCCGATTTTACATTTGCCGCACAGTGACTGCAAGTCATCCCCTCTACATGAATTACAATTAACTCTCCGGTTTCATTTGCATTTTCACAGCAGCATTCTTTGTCATGGCAATGTGCGGCTTCTTTTTTTCTTGTAAGATATCTGAAAAAACTCATCAGCAGTAATACGGCAAGAATGATCGAGGAGATAAGATAAAGATAATGCAGTGCTCCATGATCATGAGAATGAGCATTCATCAACTGAACAGAAAACCACTCTGCCGGCAGGAAACTGTCAATAATTGCTCCTGATATCAGAGCCCCGGCAATAATTGAAAAAAGATAGCTGAAAAGAGCTTTTTTCCCAAGCGTTTTGCCAATCACAAGAACCGTTGCGGCATTAGTTGCAGGTCCTGCCATCAGAAAAACCAGTGCCGCACCCGGATTAAGCCCTTTCAGCATAAGAGCAACAGCTATCGGAACAGAACTTGTTGCACAGACATATAAAGGAACTGATGCAGCAAGCACAACTATCATGCTAAGATAGTTGTTCCCGATATAAGTTGTGAAAAAACCTTCAGGAATTATTACAGAAATAAGTGCCGCAGTTATAAGCCCGACAAAAAGCCATAGAGAAATATCATCAAGAAAATCAACAAAAGCATATTTCATAGCGGCATAAAATTTCTGTAACAAAGACCGTTTGTCCTCTTTCTCCTTTTCATCCGTGCTGATCTTTTTTGACTCAGTTGCACTTTTTTCAAGTGCGCTGGTCATTACTCCCCCTGCGACACCTGTTATAAACGCAATGACCGGCCTTAATATCGCAAAAGGCAGACCGAGCAGTGACCATGTGACAAGTATGGAATCAACACCTGTCTGCGGAGTTGAGATCATGAAAGAAACCGCTGAACCCTTTGATGCACCGCTTTTGTGGAGAGAAACTCCTGTCGGAATGACTCCGCATGAACATAACGGAAGCGGAACTCCGAGAATGGAAGCGTTAATAATACTAAGAAGATTGCTTCCTCCGATAAATTTTTTCAGTTTTGTCCCTTTGAAAAGCTCGTTAAGTATCCCTGCAATGAAAAATCCCAGAAGAAGATACGGGGACATTTCCATAAATACAAGAAGAATGCTATTTAGAAAATCTTTCATGGTATGCACCTGAAATTATTGACAATAAATAGATAATACCTGCAACTGCTGTAATTGTCGCTCCAGTAGGAAGATTGAAGTTGTACGAAACAAAAAGACCCGAAAAACTGAACATGAAACTTAATATGGAAGATAATAAAATTATTTTGCCGATCCTGTTTGTAAAAACTGCGGCTGTTGCGGCAGGAAGGGAAAGAAATGCGATCACGAGTATCAAGCCGACAATTTTCATGAGAACAACAACTGTCAGAGCGATCATTACAAGCATCATTGTGTAAACGACAAACCCTTTCACTCCTCTTAATATTGAAAACTCAAGATCAAAACTTACCGATTTGAACTGTCTGTATAAAACTGCGGCAACAGAAATGACCGCAAACCCCAGAACTGCAAGCACCATTATATCATCCGTTGAAACAAGAAGGATGTTCCCGAAAAGATAACTGAGGAGATTTACTGAATATCCCGGTGTAAGATAAATAAAAATTATTCCCGCCGACATTCCCAGTGCCCACAGAGCGCCTATAACAGTATCTTCATGCTGGGATGCCTTGAATTTTATTATTCCGAGAACAAACGCAAAAATAATAGAGGCCGCAACTGCTCCTGAAAAGGGTGAAAAACCGAAATAAACAGCCGCTCCGACCCCTCCGAGAACTGCATGGGCAATACCGCCTGCAATGAAAGTTATCCTGTTGACAAAAACAAAAGTTCCTGAAATCCCGCATAAGACTGAAGCAAGCAATGCCGCAAAAACTGCATTCTGCAAAAACTGATAGTTGATCAATGCACCGAGAAAATCCATTTAAATACCGCACTTATGTTTTATCATTATATTTTTTCCACTATACATCCCGTCAACAATTTCAGCAGACATCTCTTCAGTTCTGTGACAGACAAATGTTCTGTTTACACAACCCACCTTGTTGACATACTGAGAAACAAAACCGAGATCGTGGGAAACCATGACCACAGTCATTTTCCTGTTCAGCTCGACAAGCATATCATAAATGTCTTTTTCAATAGAGCTGTCAACGCTTGCAACCGGTTCATCAAGAAGAAGAAGCTCCGGATCGCTCACGATCGCTCTTGCGATGAGCGTTCTCTGTTTGAGTCCTCCCGACAGATCACCGAAACGGTCTTTGGCCCTTCCTTTTATCCCCAGCAGATCCATCATTTCTTCAACTTTCATCAAATCTCTTTTGTTATAAAAAGGGAAAAAAGAATTTCTGTTGATCAGACCTTGCGAAACAACATCCCTGACTGATATGGGAAACATCCTGTCATGACTTGAAAACTGAGGAACATAGCCCGCTCTTGAAGTGTTGATATCAGGTTTGTCACCAAATATCTTTATTTTTCCTTTGCCGGGAACTTCCAGACCGAGAATGAGCCGTAAAATGGTTGTCTTTCCTCCACCGTTAGGACCGACAATTGCAAAAAAATCACCTTTTTCAACGACAAGATCAACATCTTTTAAAACTTCATTCCTGCCATAGGAAAAAGTGACCTTTTGAAATTCAATTATGTTTTGCACTAACCAGTCCCTCTTTAATCATAATAGCGGAATCCTTAATGTTTTCAAGCACATTTTCTTTTAATGGATCCATGAACCTGATCTGTACACCCGTCTGGGAGGAAAAAGATTTTACCGTCTCAGCTGAAGACTGGGGCTGAAGAAAAATATATTTTGCCTTGTTTTTATTCATATGATCCGTCAACTCAGCCATTTTAACTGCTGTCGGCTCTTTCCCTTCAACCTCCACAGGGATCTGCTTCAACCCGAATCTGTCTGCAAAGTAGCCCCAGGCCGGATGGTAAATTATAAAACCTTTTCCACTGCTTTCTTTGAAAAGATCAACCAGTTCATCATGCAAAATCTGAACTTCTTTTTTAAACAGATACAGGTTCTGCACATATGATACTCTGTGTGCCTGATCTATTCTCATCAACTCGGAAACAGTGTTTTCAGCCATTTTCATCAAATTCACAGGATCAAGCCAGATGTGAGGGTCTTTTTCGCCATCCGGCTTAAAAGGATGATCGTTCCCGTGGTCATGATGTGAACCATGATCAGGATCTCTCAAGTTGATGCCTTCGTACATCGGAGAAAACACAACATTTTTATATTCATCTTTTATTTTGAGGAACGCATCTTTTTCAAAAGCCATACCAATTAAAAAATATATGGCTGAATCTTTGAGCTCCATAATTTTCTGAGGTGATGGTTCATAAGTTTCAGGACTTGCGGCAGGCGGTACCATCACATTTACCTTGACCCTCTCTTTGCCTATTTTTTCAACTATGAATTTCTGCGGAAGGATGCTGACTGTCACTTTTATAACGCCGGTTTTGTTTAAATCCGGCTGTTTTGAAGTGCATGAAGAAAGAAAAAAACTTAAAGCAACTAAAATTAAAGAGATAGCCCTGAACATTTTTCCTCCTGAAAAAAACTTTTCTGATATTAGCACTGAATCGTCAGAGAGTCAATCGGCGTGATATTAAACAAATCTTTATGGAGCAACAGTACATTTGCCTTTAAAACAGGAGCCCGATTTGCACTGCTCATTAAAAGTACATGTTTCTCCTCCGCCAAGCAGTTCAGCACAGATCCCGACAAGTGTCCCTTTTGAATCCTCAACTTCTACACAGCGGTGAGTTGTTGATGTTGTACTCTCCTGTGCACAGATGCTGTCATTCAATATTCCTGTTTTGCCTCTACAGTTAGTGTTGCATACGGTTGTTCCGAAATTGTATACACTTGGCCATGAAACAATTTTAGTTCCAATCTTAATAAGTCTGGAATAAGTACATTCTTCACAAGTTGTATCTGCGTTGCACACTGCTCCTGAGCCGGTATCAGCACATGAGTCAGCATTATAGAATCCCGCCTTTGTTTTCCATGGTGCAGGAGTACATCCTCTTTTTGCAACATTTGTGCAGTTTATCGCTGTTCCCCATGAATCGGGTGTACATTTTTTATATGTCGTTCCGCCTGCTGTCACGCAGAAAGTAGTATTTGCAATATACCATGAACTTTCTTTTGCACAGTGTGCCGGAGCATTAGGAACACAGTATTTAAACCCGTCTGTTCCGAAATCATCAAGAGTACAATCATTTGATGAACACTGATTATTTGAAGTGCAGTAACTTCCGTTGGGTTTTTTGTTAACACAAGTGGATCCTTGACAATAATATCCAGCAACACAGTCTGAGTCGATAGTGCATGAATCACCGGAACATATTCCCTGAGGAATATCACATGTGTATGGTTCACAATCAGCTTCAGGACGATTAGACAAATCACAAGTTCCTGATCCGTCACAATATGCTGAGCCTTTTGATATATTTCCTACACAAACCGGCGTCTGACAAATCGTTGATGTATCATACATCTGACAGGCACCGAGTCCGTCACAGAATCCGTTCTGATCACAATCATATGTGTTTCCTGCTTCACACTCATCATCAGGATCTGTTCCTGCCAGGAAAGGAGTGCATGTTCCTTTATAAAAATCGCTAACATTACAGCTTTCGCAAAGTCCGTCACAGACATCGTTGCAGCATACTCCGTCAACACATTTTCCGCTTTCACAATCATCTCCTGCGTACTCAGTAAGATCACATACTGCCCCCAATATTCCTTCAGCTATGCAAAGATATTCCGTATTCTCATAATACCCGTCCTTGCAACCTGTACAAATCCAGTTTTCGTTAACTTCGGCACAATTTCTGTTGCTGAGATCACATGGTGCACAAGGATCTGCGGTGTCGCCTGTATTTCCAGTATTTCCAGTATCACCAGTGTTTCCAGTGTTTCCAGTGTCACCTGTGTTTCCAGTGTCACCTGTGTTTCCAGTGTCACCTGTATTTCCAGTGTTGCCAGTGTTGCCAGTGTTGCCTGTGTTGCCTGTGTTGCCTGTGTCACCTGTATTGCCTGTGTTTCCAGTATTTCCGGTATCGCCTGTATCACCTTCGTCATCAGTTATTTCATCTGTATCTCCGGCAACATCTTTATCGTCCTGCGGAACTATTTTTTTGTTATCATCCCCGCACGAAACAATAAAAACAAACATTCCAATAAAAACCAAACCAAGTAATTTCTTCATTTCCCCCTCCTAAATAAAATAAATGGAACAAATAGTATTTAATATGTTACTTTCTGCCGGTTATTTGTCAAAATAATTTTTTCATGCTTGGTTTTTGCGTTAATGTGAGTATAATTTTTACCGTTGTTGGTGTTGACTTGTTCAACTCGATGCATTGCATTGTAATAATTGAACAAAAAAGTCAGGAATCTATTTTGCTCATATTTATTGTAATTGTGTTTTTTAGTTATTTTAAATAAGGAGGACTTGATGTTAAAAAGGATTCTTTTTGTTCTATTGTCAATGCTTTTGCTATTTCAGGTTTCAGCCGTCGAATTCTCAAAACCGGTTCTTGGACAGCAGATAGAAATAAAAGGTCGGGAATATGACACATTCTATTACTTCAAAGGCACTCCGCAGCACCTTAAGCAGGTTTATGATCTTATATCAATTCCTTTTTCAGTGAATTTGAATTCACTTCAGCACATTGATTTTCAGGGAATACCTGTTACGAGCATGATCCGCGAAGTGGTTATAAGCGAAGGGCATGTTAAGGCACACAGAATTCAGCTCATTAACGCTGACAGATCAAACTGGATCGATCTGAGGAACCTTCTTGCCGCAAACGGAATACCTGCGTGGCCTGTAGTTACTTATTATGCAAAAGATCCCCTTGTCCTTGACGGAAGAATAAACATTCAGTTCTCAAAACACATGCCGCTTGAAAAGAGAGATGAGATATTAAAAATTTACGGGCTGGAAGTTATTGAACTCGGAGTGAATGATCCTGATTTTTATACTGTTTCAGTATCAGCAGGAAAAGACCCTTTTGCTGTTGCCAACTCTCTGGTTGAAAAAGACCTCGTAAGGTGGGCTCAGCCAAACTGGTTCTGGCACATGGAGCTCAAGACCACCACCCCGAACGACACATATTACAGCAATCAGTGGCATCTCACTCAGATCCTTGCTCAATATGCCTGGGACACTGAAACAGGTGCGGGGAAAGATGCAAAAATAGCAATAGTCGACAGCGGTGTTGACACGACCCATCCTGATCTGAATGTTCTTTCAGGATACGACTTCATATCAAATGACAGTGACGCTAACCCCAACAAGGCACAGGATGACCATCAGGGGGTTCCGCACGGAACATCGTGTGCCGGACTTGCAGGGGCGAAAACCAACAACAGTCTCGGTGTCGCCGCCGCATGCTGGGGATGTCCGATAATTCCGATACGGCTCATCGGAGGAACATATCTCTATCCCACAACTATAAAGGATGCTCTTCAATACGGAGTTGATCAGGGCGCCTGGGTAGTAAGCAACAGCTGGGGACCTCAGGGTACCGACAACTACGGTAACTGCATTTCCTCCCCTGCCGATAACAACCAGTCTGCCGCTGTAGATTATGGAAGAATAAACGGTCGAGGCGGAAAGGGAACAATCTTTCTGTGGGCCGCTGGAAACGACGGATGCAACACATCCTATCAGGGATTTCTTAAGGATGATGATATGCTCACGATAAGTGCTCTTGAATCAAACGGATCAATGGCAAGCTATTCCAATTTCGGTTCTGAAATTGATGTCAGTGCGGGAGCAGGAAATTACACCGTCGATATTCAGGGAACTTACGGTTACAACTATTCGACCGGATACGACGGAGACAATTTAAGTGATCTCAACTATACCAGTGTTTTTTCAGGTACGAGTGCCGCCACTCCCGTTGCAGCCGGAGCTGTTGCATTAATGATCGCAGCTAACACAAGTATGACTTTTTCAGGCATTATGAACTGTGTGAAAGCAAGTGCCGCAAAAACTTCGAAAACATGTTCAAAAGGTGGCTGGTCAACAATCCAGCCGACTTCAACAAACTGGCTTCAGAATGCCAAAGATCACTGTCCATGCTACGGTTTCGGTATTGTTGATGCCAATGCAATGGTCAACGGTGCAAAGAACGGAACATGCGGTGCATGCATCTCAACTGCTGATATCGACCTCTGCTTCGGTGACGGTTACGACAGGGACGATGACTGTGACGGAACCGTTGACAACGAATGCGATACGGGCGGTATAGGAAAAGCGGGCGATCCCTGTTCAAAAGCTGACGACTGTCTTAACACTGCCGCCACTGTAAAATGTATTACCGATTCCGGCTGGACAGGTGGATATTGTTCAGCGAACTGCACAAAAAATTCAGACTGTTACAACAGCAATTCAGGTGTTGAATGTTATGAAGGAGCGTGCATAGCAAAATGTGATTACAATGAAGTCAGGTCCGGGTATGAATGCATTTCGGATAAAATTCTTCCGGAAGGAACAGAAGTCGTTGCATCATGCGGGAACGACCTTACTGAAGGAGATGAAGTTTGTGACGGAAATTTAAGGCCATGCACAATGATAGATGATTCTTTCACAGGAGGATACGCAAACTGCCGCGATGACTGTCGCGGTTATGACACATCAACTTGTGAAGGGGGCGGCGGTGATCTTTGCGGTAACAGCAATGTTGATACAGGTGAAATTTGTGACAGTGAAACAATTGCATGCAGTAAACTTGCCAGCACACCTCCCGTCGGCACAGCAAAATGTCTGAAAGACTGCTCCGGCTGGGATAAATCCGGATGTACTGAAGAATCCGGTGATTCAGGTAACTCCGGTGATTCCGGCAATTCCGGTGATTCAGGCAATTCAGGCAATTCAGGCAATACAATAGCGGAAAATGTTTGCGGTAACGGAGAGCTTGAATACGGTGAACAGTGTGATGACGGAAACACTGAACCCTTTGACGGTTGTGATCCGAACTGCCGTCTTGAAGGTGTAAAGAAAAAGACCAGCGGTGGCTGCTCTGCTGTACTTTTTTAATAAAATTCTCATTAGAAACAATAAATTCAGGTATTTATCATGAAAGAAAACACCAAGATCATTTATTTTTTGTTCTTTTTGCTGATTCTTTCCGGATGTTCAACATCGAACAAAGATACTCCGGACAATGATACCGTTTCAGATCCGGACAATTTGATCTTTGATAACGAAATGACAGATGAGATCAGTGATGATGAAAATCCTGATGCAGATGAGCAAAACAACCTTGAAGAAGGTCCATACGGCATAGAATTCGGCAATACAGCAGGAGATTTTACCATCTCTCTTGAAACCGGTGACTGGAATTTCGCTCAAAACAGATCTGCTGATGAAAACTATATTTTCATATTTTACAGAGCATCTAACTCTGAAAGCACAGCGATCTGGAAAACGGACATGATCAGACTTTTTGACAGAACTCCTGACAACACTCACTATTTCTTCCTTGTTGACGGCACTGCTGAAACATTCAGTGCAAAAATGGAACAGCTCAAGAAAACCATTGAGGATTCTCTTCAGATCGGTGGAATACCAGGCATCAGAAAAAAGATTCACCTGACCACAAAACCGGTGCGTGAGATAAATTGCTGGTTTACAGAATGGCTTGAAAAATATTCTGATTTCTTTCTCGGAATTGACCGCTTTCAGAAAATCCGGTCATCAGGA
>Ga0209717_1002618_pt1 | contig 17010 bp, 11 predicted proteins | sample AD_UKC048_MetaG_FD_184418 | JGI IMG/M metagenome (GOLD analysis project Ga0209717, IMG submission 184418) | Active sludge microbial communities of municipal wastewater-treating anaerobic digesters from USA - AD_UKC048_MetaG (SPAdes) (version 2) | ecosystem: Engineered > Bioreactor > Anaerobic >... | reverse complement strand
CGGCCGATGGTCGGCAGTGAAGCGATGGTCTGCGAGTTGAAAGACGTGGCAGCGCCGGTGCGGTCTTTACTGAACACGTCGCCGCGGGTGCCGACAACGGTTGCTTCGGTCAGCAGCATACCCGATTCCTGGAGTGTGAAATCGGCGTTGGTACCGCTACCCAGGCTGGTATAAACGTTTTCAAGAGTTTGTGGCTCAAAACCGGTATACGATACAGTAATAGAAAAAGGACCGCCTACACGAACAGCCGGAAGCGTGTAACGTCCCTGTGCATTGGTAGCCGAACCGTACCGGGTGCCGGATGGAATGTGGGTGGCTACGATCGTTGCACCGATGAGCCCTTCTTTGTTTTTATCGGACACGAGTCCGTAAATGGAAGAAGTGGTCACTTGTGCAAAGACAGAAATGCCGCAAAGTATGAACGCCAGTGTCAACAGCGTCCATTTTTTGAAAGTAGAATGGTTCATACAAACAAACGGATTTAAGTGAAATAGTAGAAACTTCGGTGCGAAAATACGCGACCATTGTTAATTACCCATTAAGTTTGGTCGATTTTAGACGGGACTATTCAACACATAATTTTTTAAATGTAAATTATTGCCCGGAATATTGGAATTATATTTCGTTTCATTTGACCTCATGCAAACATTTGTTAACATTCATCCCCGTAATCGGGTAACTTCATCTGATTCGGCGAATGCTGGCGGCTTTGTATCTTTTCCCTACTTTTGCAGCAATCTCATTCCCACAAACAAATAAGATGCACATGAAAAAAACAACGCTATCGCTTGCAGCCTTCTTCCTCACCCTGATGTCGCTGCGTGCACAAATTGTTATCACCGAGATAATGTATAACCCTCCGCCTTCCGGTGTCGACAGCCTGGAGTACGTAGAAGTCTTTAATAATTCCGGCACGCCGGTGAATCTTTCCGGTTGGAATTTCACCCAGGGCTTCAACTTTACTTTTGCCGAGGGCACCTTCATCGGACCGGGTGGATACCTCGTCATTGCACAGAATGCGCCTTTCTTCGAAGCGCATTTCGGGTTCCAGCCGCTGGCTATGGGCGCTAACAGCGCGCTCACCAATACCGGTGAAGATATTGAACTGCGCGATGCCCAGGGTAATGTGCAGGATTATGTAGATTACAAACCTGCCGATCCATGGCCGACGGACGCCAATGGCTTTGGCCCCTCCCTCGTTCTCTGCGATCCGAATACGGACAACAGCGTGGGCGGCGCCTGGCAGGCAGCCACTACCACAACCAGTATTGTGCTCGGCGGTATCACCGTTCTGGCCAACCCGGGAGCACCGTCCGATTGCGGCAGCGGCAGCCCGCTCGTTGCAGCCGATGACAATGTGGTGGTTACCGCAGGCGTTCCGGCCGATTTCAACGTACTGTCCAACGACTTTACGCTCAATCAGGTAGCGTCGCTTACGATCCTGAACCAGCCCACGCAGGGCACGGCTACGGTGAATAATGACTTTACCATTCATTACGTGTCGCCCGCCAACAATTGCGGAGAAGATGAACTTTCTTATATCGTGTGCGACGCTTCCATTTGCGACACCGCTACCGTGCACATCGATCTGCGCTGCTACCCGGTGTATACCATTGCACAGGTGACCAATGAAACCGGCACCGGCGCAGCCGACTCGCTGGGCGTGGGCGCCGAACTGGAAGGTATCGTGTACGGCGTGAATCTCCGGCCGATCAACAACAGCGTCTCCGCACTGCTGTTTACTATTATCGACGCGAGCGGTAACGGGATCGCCGTTTCCAGCCTGAATGGCAACTTCGGTTACACCGTACAGGAAGGCGACCAGGTGAAAGTACGCGGCGTGATCGGACAATTCAGCGGCCAGACCGAAATTGTACCTGATTTCATTACCAAGGTTTCTTCGGGTAATGCCCTGCTTGCGCCGACGGTCGTGACCAAACCGAGCGAAGCAACGGAATCCAAACTGATCAAAATCAACAACCTGCATTTCGTTGATGCAGCGGAATGGACTACCGGCGTAGGTACCAGCGGCTTTAACGTGCGCGCTGTTTCCGACGACCATCCGAATGATACCATTCAGATCCGTATCGACCGCGACGTGGAAACGTATAATGCACCTGTTCCTGCCCAGCCTTTCAACCTGACGGGTATCGGCGGCCAGTTCGATTCTTCTTCGCCCTTCGATGCCGGTTACCAGATCCTGCCGCGCTACAATGCCGACATCAGCACCCTGAACCGCACGCATGAAGCGGATTTCAGCGAATTTGTGCGCTTGTCGCCCAATCCGGTAGTGGATATGCTCAACGTGAACTCCACGCAGTCTTTCGACCGCATCGTTCTGATGGGTACCACCGGTCAGCGCCTGGAATCGTTCGAACATCCTGACCTGAGCCTGCAGATTTCCATGAACAACCTGCCTGCCGGCGTTTACTTCCTGCATTTCCAGCAGGGCGGCGCTGTGTGGACGACGAAGTTCGTGAAACGGTAATTGGTTATTAGTTATCGGTTATTGGTTATTAGTTATCGGTTATTGGTTATTAGTGGTGGTAACGCTTGGTATTTCGATCAGCCAAGCGTTACCACCACTAATAACCAATAACCAATAACAACAATATGAAACACCTCCTCCTCTTTCTTTTTTTTAACACTTTCCTTCACACCGCCTCCGCCCAATGCCTGCCGCACCGCACGCGTTTGCCGGCAGCCCTGAAGGAAGTTTCCGGTATGGTGCGCCTGCCGAACGGCGATTTCTGGCTGCTGAACGACGGCGGCAACGGTCCGCATTTGTTCCTGTATGACCTGGCGGCCGACTCCATCCGGGAAACACGCCTCTTGTCCTGCACCAACATCGATTGGGAAGACTTGAGCGCCGACCCGGCAGGCAACCTCTACATCGGTGATTTCGGGAACAACTTCAACAACCGGCGCGACCTGCGCATTTACCGCTTCCATCCTGCGGACAATTCACTCGACAGTATTGTTTTTTCCTATCCCGACCAAACGGCGTTTCCGCCCGGCGACGAAAAAAGCAGGAATTTCGACTGCGAAGCCATGGTGTTTTTCCGGGATAGCCTGCACCTGTTCAGCAAAAGCAGGTTCAAAGGCGATCATGTGACGAAGCATTACGTGGTGCCCGCACGCCCGGGACATTACATTGCCGAATTGCGCGAAAGTATCCGTTTGAAAAACCGTGTAGTGTCGGGTGCTGCGCTTAGCCGCGACGGAAAAACGCTGGCACTGACCTCGTACATAGTGGGCTTCAAACTGGGTTTTATTCCGTTCTCCAAAGCGCACGTTTTTTATTTCAGCGAATTTGCCGGAAGCCGCTTTTTCCAGGGAAAAAAGAAAAAGGTGCGCCTGCCGAAGTGCTTCATTGCCAGGCAGTTCGAATCCGTGCTGGAATGGTCGCCGGGGTGCTGGGGTGCTGCGAATGAAGGAATTGGACCGCAGAAGCAGTCGGTTTGGTGTATTCGGGGGGGATTTGGGGACGCGAATTGAGCGGATAATGCGGATTTAAACGGTTTATTGGTGGCTTTGCGGCCATGACTTGTAATTTTTCATGGATTCGGGTGAATTTCGGACATGCTGCTGAGTCATCCGATGACTCGAAGTCATCGGATGACTCAGCAGCATGTCCGAAATTCACCCGAATCCATGCATCATTTCAGTTAGTTACCACTTCCAACAAAGCCTTCCCTGTCTTACCCTTGATCCGGAGTTCCAGTTTTTTCACCCCGCCATCGATCGAGCCCGTATCCACCAGCCAGAAACATAACTGCCAGTCCCACACCTGCGCCGGGTCGTCGGGATCTTTAAAATCCCGGGTGCAGGACTTCAGTTGCCGGTAAAAAAAGATGCGGTTATCGGGTCCGGAAGTGGTGAGCGTTTCCCATTTCATCCGGTCCTGCACAAAGGAAATATGGCTTTCCGTGCTGCTAGAATCCACAAATGTCACATCTTTCAGCAGTTCGTCGACCACTGCGCTGCGGTGTGCCGAACAGCGGTTGCAATCGGGCAGGGCGGTTACAAAATCATTGTGGTAACGCGGCACAAACGGCATGTAAACGGCTACTTTTCGTTTGTCGAGCGCCGGCGCAATCAGTCGCAGGTCCTGCGGATTGTCGAAATTGCAGGGATCATAGGTAAATACGTCCATTCTGTCTAAAAGGGTGTCTGACAATACTTTATACAGATTGAGGTAGTCGAACAGGTTGCAATCCAGGTACAGAAAATCAAGGTCTTTTAAGGAAATGCTGTCTTTAGCCGGGAATTCGCTCAGGAAATTGAAAGACAAATCCAGTGCATTCAGCGATTCGGGCACTTTTGGCATTTGGGTCAGGCGATTACGGGCCAGCGACACGGATTTCAGTTTTTTGAATGCCTGCAACGGCAGCAGGCTGTTCAGGTCGTCGAGGCCGCAATCTTCAATGGTCAGCCAGCCGAGGGAAGGGTAGGCCTTGCCGAGTTGCGTGAGCAGGTTTTGGCAATGCCGGCTGAAGTTCCCGATGCGTACGAACCGCAATTCCTTGAGTTCTTCCAGCAGTTCTATTTCCAGGTTGCAGGAATCCTGCGTTTCAAAATTCGTATCCGAAAAACTCAGCGATACGATGTCATTTTTGAATTTCCGGTACATATCGTCGTCGTGGTCGGCATCGCGGCGCGCTTTTATCTGGTCGTTGATGCTTTGCAGGTTGACGAAGGGGCACTGTATAAAACTGAGTTCGAACAGGTGCCGGAAACCGGTCAGTTCTTCCGGCAAATTCCGCCAGTTGGCGCCTTTGATTTGCAGGTTTTTGATCACGCCGTGGTAATGCGGCCACAGGGGTTGTACGCCGGGCGGCAGGTTTTTTCCCAGAAACATACGCAGCGTATCGAGCATGCGCTGGTCGCCTTCGGGCGTATTGTTGCCGGTGATGGCGACGTATTCGAGCGCGCCTTTGCGGAGTTCTCTGAGGTGTCCCGCTATTTCGTGGTAATGAAAAAATCGGGGGCCTTGCGCGGAAACAGCCGCTTGTATAAACAGGAAAACGAGCAGGAATATGCCGTTTTTCGTGCTGTTTTTCTTATTTTGAATAGTTGTGGTTGACATATGGATAAAAGAGGTCTGTATTGAATTCGTAATAAAAACGGGGTTTGCTGTAATACAGCGGCTGGCTTTCCCAGGGAAACAGGGGCGAACTGACGCCGGCCATTTTCATAAAAATCTTGCGGACGATGCTGCCCGGCAAATGCGCATAACCCTGGTGCGCGAAGCGCTGCATGTCGCGGCCCCATTTCATATCGTCTTTTCCGAGGAACAGTCCGAGGCCGCCGAACCCATTTTCCACTTTTATACGAACGCCATAGTAGCCGTGAAAACTGTTGACGAGCCCCAGCACGTCGTACATGCCCATACGGGTCTGGTTGGAAGCCAGTTTTTTATGAGTGCGCCGGTCGGTGATCATACGCAGCGATACGGTGGTTTCCAGTTTTTGCAGGCTCTCCGGCCGGTAGGCGAATACTTCGTTGGCATCGCGGCTGCGGTGTTCCATCGGACGGAAATAGGCCGAAATAAAGGCGGAATTGGTTTCTCCGTGGTCGTGGTTGGTGAGGAACGAACGCATGAATTTCGGGATGAACACATCGTTTCCCCAGTTGATGTTGAAGCCCCAGCGATCGTCGAGGCGCGCCACATTCACGGTCACGTAGCCGACGGTATTGCTTAGTTTGCGATAATAGTAAGAATGATACCGCGAGGTGAAATCGTACCGCAGGCGGATTCGGCTGCGTTTGCGGAAACGATCTGTCAGGTTGCCTGTTTCGGGTTCGGAAATGCGCCAGGTTCGGTACAGCCCATAATCGGCCGAGATACCGACGTTGGTCAGGTAGGTCCACGACAGGTTTCTGAACTGGATATCCTGCGCTTTTTTGGAAAAACGGGTGCCGTAAAGTTTGAAATCCTTGCTGGTCTGGAGTTTCAGGTGAATGTTTCCGCGGAATTTGTTGCGCAGCAATTGGGCATGCAGGTCTTGCGCCGGCCGTTTAAAATGGTTCACAGCGCAGGAAAAGCACACGTCCGTTTCGGTGAAAAAATAGAGTTGTTCATTCTGGTTGCTGAACTGCATACCCACGCCGATGCGGCCGTTCAACCAGGCCGGACTCCGGTAATCCCACCAGGGAAAATCGTGGGTCACTTGCGCGAAAGCGGGTGCAAGGAAATAGAGGATACAGATGCAAGAGGCAGTAAATCGGTACATGGTTTGGAAATGAGTTCGGGTATGAATGTCGCGAATGAAGGAAATGTGAACTGATTCGTAAAAAACCACGAAAATCCACCCAATCAGTGGTTCCGGCGTTGCAGGATTTTTACTTTTGCCGCTGCACTCCGCATACCGTTCATCAATAGCATCATATGAAACTCAATTTTAAAGACAAAAAAGCGCTCATCCGGGTCGATTTCAATGTCCCGCTGGACAAGGAATACAACATCACGGACGATACCCGCATCCGCGAGGCGCTTCCCACGATTCAACATATCCTGGCACAGGGCGGCTCGGCCATCCTGATGTCGCACCTCGGCCGTCCGCTGGAAAAACTGAACGCCGACGGTAGTATCAACAAGCAGAAATTTACGCTGCAACATCTGGTGAAGCACCTGAAAAAGAAACTGAAAGTCAAGGTGCATTTCGCCGACGACTGCGTAGGTAAATCCGCCGTGAAAAAGGCTGCTGCCCTCAAACCGGGCGAAGTATTGCTGCTGGAAAACACCCGTTTTTACCCGGAAGAAGAAAAAGGCGACGCCGATTTTGCAAAAAAACTGGCTGCACTGGGCGATATCTACGTCAACGACGCTTTCGGCACCGCGCACCGCGCACACGCCAGCACTACCATCGTGGCGCAATATTTCGACAAAGACCACAAGACGTTCGGCTTCCTGATGGAGCGCGAAATCGAGAATGCTACGCGTGCCATGCACAATCCGGAACGCCCCGTTACCTGCGTAACCGGTGGCTCCAAAGTGAGCGACAAGATCATGCTGCTGGAAAAATTCCTCGATTACGCCGACAATATCCTGATCGGCGGCGCCATGGCATACACGTTTTTCCTGGCTAAAAAAGGCGCTGTCGGCAACTCGCTGGTAGAAGCCGAAAAAGTAAATACCGCCAAGGAATTTCTGAAAAAAGCGAAAGCGGCGGGCGTAAAAGTCCTGCTTCCGAAGGATTCTATCTGCGCTGATAAATTCGCAGCCGATGCGGCTACGCAGGTTGCTCCGAGCGATAAAATTCCCGACGGCTGGATGGGCCTCGACATCGGTCCGGCTGCTGCACGCCAGTTTGCCGGTGTGATCCGTAAAAGCAAAACCATCATCTGGAACGGCCCGATGGGCGTGTTCGAAATGCCTGCATTTGCCGACGGCACCAAGATTGTTGCCAAAGCCTGCGCGGCTGCCACCAAAAAAGGTGCATTCACGATGGTCGGCGGCGGCGATTCCGTAGCAGCGGTGAATCAACTGAAACTGGCGAAAAAGGTCAGTTTTGTGAGCACCGGCGGCGGGGCGATGCTGGAGTTTCTGGAAGGGAAGGAACTGCCGGGTATAGCGGCTATTAAGAAGTGAGAGGGGGTGAGAGAAGTGAGAGAGTGAGAGGCGTAGAGTAGACCGCTTCGCTTTCGGCGTTTAGATACGCGGTGGCTTAGTGGTGGCATGGGTTTTTGAAAAAAAGGACCGTTTTAGTTCGAAAGAACTAAAACGGTCCTTTTTTTCAAAAACCCATGCCACCACTACGTATCCACTCAAATCAAACCAAAAACATAATACAACCGAACAACCACCGGACCCATTATGTAGCGTCCTACCTGCTGGAAAATCCAGCCATTTTATGGTGAGGCGCCGTAAGCGAAGCGGCGTAATCGAAGTCGGCTCTCACTCTCTCACTTCTCTCACTCTCTCACTTCTCTCACGGCTCTCACTTTTCTCACTTCTCTCACGTCTCTTAAAACCGGACAACCACGGACCCCATCAGGTAGCGGCCCGCCTGCGGGAAAAAACCCGCCTGGTGGTACACGCCGCCGCCTTCAGATCGCGTATACGGATCATCCGGGCGCGGATCGTAACCCGTTGAAATATAGCGGTACACCCAGCCATTGGCGGAATACTGATTGTTAAACAGGTTGTTGATGGAAAACACCAGGCCGACGTTTTGGCCGATGACATTTTTCAGGTCGTAATTCAGCCGCAGGTCGGAGAAGAAATAGGACGGCAGTACCGAGTTTTCGTTGGACGTGTTATCCAGGTACTGTTTGCCGACGTATTTGCCTGATAATGAAATGGATAGGTCATGGTTTGTTTTTCGAAGCAACATTGCAGTGGCTTCCAGGCGGGCCATCGCATTGGGCGAAAATGCCAGATCCGTATTGCTGTAATCAATTCTTTGCTGGCTCCCGTCGTCCCAGTTATCGCGGTATTCCGTGAGTTTTTTCACTTTGTTGCGGCTGAAAGTGGCGTTGGCATTCAACTGGAGCACTTTCCCAAAGGTGGCCTTCGCCTCCAGTTCCAGCCCGGCCCGGTAACTCTTCGGCACGTTGGTGCGGATGTAGGCGCCCACGTCGTTGAGGCGACCGTCGAGCACCAGTTGGTCGCGGTAATCCATGAAATAGAGATTTGCAGAAGCGGTCCAGTTGGCCTGTTGCTGATGAAATCCCAGTTCCAGGTCCAGCATTTGTTCCGGCCGGGGCCTGCTGCCGGGCGACGATTGAGTGTAGTCGTCGCGGTTGGGTTCGCGCTGCGCGATACCGGCAAAACCGGTCACCATACACCTTTTGAAAACATACCAGGAAAAACCGGCTTTGGGATTGAAAAAAGTGAGCGATGCATTTTGCGTCACATTTTCCAGGTCATTATTAAAACCGAGGAAATCGTAGCCCACCCGGCGAACCTGCAGGTCGACAAAGGTTCGCAGTTCCGTAAACGGCCGGCTTTCCCATTTCAAAAAAGCATTGGCGTCGCTTTTGTCGGCGTTGTTGTCATAATACACGAAATCTTTGGGTACGGCGGGTGCGTTTTGTGTCCAGATCAGTTCGCCATAATGCCGGCCTTCGTAACGGCTGGCGGCAGCGCCGAGCAGGAACGTGCTGTTCCACTTCGACCGGGGTTCCCATTGCAGGGCAAAAGTGCCGCCGTAAAAATGGTTGTCGAGCCAGCGCCGGCGTACGAGGTCCGTTTCGGCGACGGTGGTATCGCCCCAGGATGCAAGGCCGTAATCCGACGCTTCTTCACCACCCTTGTACTGCTCGTAATACCCGAAACCGCGGGTGTAGTGCCCGTTCAGTTGCAGACTCCAGTTGTTTTTGAACTTGTATTTGTAATGTGCCAGGAAATGCCGCTGCGTGTAGTCGTCCACTTCGTCGGGGTAAGGATCGCCGGGTCGCTCGGTGCCGGCGGGGTTGTACGTACGGATGGAGTCGAGGAACTGCGCGGGCAATCCGTACCAGGCTTGGTACGTGCGCTCGTGCCCCGACAGGATATGCGCTTGAAACGATTGTTTGTCGTCGATGTAGGCGCCGGTCAGGTGAAACGAATTCAGGTCGGAACTGGCCCGGTCGATATAGCCGTCCGATTGAATGGTGGAAATGCGCCCGGTAAATGCAACTCTCCCGCCGATCAGGCCGGTGCCGAGGTAGGCCGAGTGCTTGCGCGTGCCGAAGGAGCCGAAGGTATTGGACACCACGCCAAATGGCTCCGGATCCACTTTCGACAAATCGATATTCACCGTAGCGCCGAATGCCCCGGCCCCGTTGGAACTGGCGCCCACGCCGCGCTGCACCTGAATTTCGGCTGCGGAAGCCGCCAGATCGGGCATGTTGACCCAGAAAACGCCCTGGCTTTCGGCGTCATTGAACGGAATGCCGTTGACGGTCACATTGACCCGCGTCGGGTCGCTACCGCGAATGCGCAGGCCGGTGTAGCCGACACCCGCGCCGGCGTCGGAATTTTCCACCAGCGACGGTACGCTGCTCAGCAGCATCGGTACGTCCTGCGCCTGGTAGGATTGGCTGATTTTTTCCGCCGAAAAATTGCTGTGGGGAGCAGGGTGATCTTGGCCGGCCCGGGTCGATTGAATAACCACTGTGCGCAAAGCGATGGAATCGAGCGGATTTTGCTGGGCTGAAAGTTGGGAAATGGGCGTTGCCGCCAGAAAAATACTCCAAACACTTGCCTTTAAAAGAACTGGCAGGGTGCTGAAAAACTGGTTGTAAACCATTGTAAAAGAACCTGTTGAGTGAAACATCCGCCTTCCGAAGGGGCTTCGGACGCGTAGTGATGCCACTACCCGCTTCATTCCTTATCCGGCATTACCCGGACAAGTTCGATGGGTGTAATCTCAGCCGGAACGAGCCGGCACCCCAATGAGTTATGGACGTAAAGGTACGTGTTATTCGTTATCGGTTATTCGTTATCGGTTATTAGTTATTAGGGGTGGGTAAGGGTTGTTTTGTACTAATGTTTAGCATTCCCGATAGTGCGGCCAAAAATTAGTACAAAACAACCCTTACCCACCCCTAATAACTAATAACTAATAACTAATACCCAACGCCGCTTTCAGGCGCTCCTCCTGCGTTCCTTCCAGTATAAAAAAGTTTAATCCCCGCTTCAGCAGCAATTCCCGGTACAATTCGAACAACAGCCAGCGTTCTTCGGGATGTTCGCGGAGCGGGTCGGGCTGCCAGGGAAAATCCGGGCTGCACAGCAGGTAGATGGTGTTTTTGGATTGTTCCCAATCGTCATTCTCCGCTAAAACGGAAGGCGTTCGATAACCGTATTTTTCCCAGATACGCAGCACCGTCCAGTCGGTGTCGCAAACCAGGCAGGGCAGGGTAGTGGAGGAGCGGGCTTTTTCCAGAAACCAGTTTTCCCAGGCTTTTTGGCCGTGATAGATTGTTTTGAGGTCGTTTTGCACATAAGGCCGGCCCAGATGCGCAACGTAATAGCGAGCAAATTCGGGCGCCCACGACACTCCAAGTTCTGCAGCGAGCGCTTCCGCCAGCACAGTTTTTCCGGAAGATTCGGGTCCGGTCACAACGATTTTCGAGATGCTGCGTTCCATGATCGTTTTTGTGTTTTAACCACAAGGTTCACAAAGGGATTGCACAAGGTTCACAAAACGTCATTCATCATCTCTTGGTTAACTTTGTGCACCTCCTTCGTGAACCTTGTGGTTAAATATTAAATTTTTCAAAAGCCCAGGCGCAACGCCCCCCAAACACAAAACCCCAAACCCCAAACCCCTAAAAAAAGGTATTTTTGCAAGCGATTTTTTCTTTACCATGCACAACATAGAACCATACTACCGCTGGCGCGACCTGTACGCCGCCGAAGAAGATACGAACTCGCCGTTTTTCGGCCGTAAATACAACGAATTCGCCTACACGCAACGGATTTATAACTTTTACATCCACCCGCAATGGGACGCTTTCGGGTCCGCTACGCTGTACGGCAAGATCCTTTACGCCGACTACGACGAACATTGCGCGCTGATCGAACTGATGGGCGAGTGGAACGACACGCTGCACAACGACATCATGTTTCTCAAGCGCAACGTCATCGATCCGCTGTATGACAAAGGCATCACAAAATTCGTGCTTTTCTGCGAGAACGTGCTCAATTTCCACGCCTCGCCCGACGACGATTATTACGCCGAATGGGCCGAAGAGGTGAACGAGGAAGGCGGCTGGATCGCCATCCTCAATACGCGTACACACGTGGAGGAGGAAATGCATGCGGCGCGGCTGCAACACTATGTGCACTTCGGGGAAGATTACAACGACATACACTGGCAGGCGCAGAAGCCGCTGGTGGTGTTTCAAATTTTGGATGCGCTGGTGAATGGAAGGGTGCGGCGGGTTGACGGGTGAGGCATCAACAAGAGCATATAAATTTCAAATCGTAATGACTGCGCTCCGCTTGCCTTCATGAATATTGCACTTATCAACATAACAAACGGCAAACAAAATATCACTGCCGAAACATTGACTTTGACCGTCAATTTCCTGAAAGGCCAACCTGCCGAAGGGGATTTCGTCTTTTTAAAAGACGGTTATTTTACAGTTTATGCCTACCCAATCAGGAAAATCGGGCAATTGAGTTCGGAGCATCAATACGAACTTACGCTTTATTTCCCGGAGAAGAACGGCGTGTACTGGGCGAGGATTGAAGAGCAAATAACGGAGAAGGACAGCATTGCTTTTTGCGGTATATCCTTTGAGTCATACCATCTATTCGACCTCGATCAAAGACTTGCCTATTTGTTCAGGATCTCTGCGTTTCTGGGAAATGACGAGATAGCCGAGTTCATCAAATCGAATTACAGGTTGGCAAACAAGATTGTGCCAAAAGAACGGGAAGGTGAAGCAGGTTTGACAAAACTGGGCGGGCTGCCTGTTGCGCACCCGGGTTTTCAGTTTCCCAAAGATCGAAATGGTTTGTCATCCTTATTTATCGGACAATTGTATATCAACGATTTTAATCAGGGCAGCAGATCTACACAAGAGTTCAAAAATGATGGAGTGCTGTATTTTTTCGGTACAATTGTCAGGCAAGATGATTTATATTCATTCGGAGATATCATTGTAACGTATTCGGAAGAGGTTGAAAATGTGGTAGAGATTGCATTGCCCGATGATTTGGCAAGTTTTGGCAACCTTAAGGAACAGGATTTGATAACCGCCGAAGAAATCAATATTCCGCCTCTGGAAAGTTCATTGTGGACAGGCCCCTCCATGAGTAAAGCAGAAAACGATTCTTACCTGTATATTCAGGAAATACTTCGCGAATATGGATATGTTGATTCGATAAAACTCCTGGGCCATCCCAACCAGATCCAGGGCTGTGTGCTACTCGAGGCCGAACTGAAAGATAAAAACCTCCTGTGGTTTGGAAGTCATTATGCGGATAATAAGAACGAAGTCAGTCAAATTATAAACGACAATATTCCCGAATGCAGGGACTGGAGGTTGCTATTGGAGTTTGAAGGCAATGTATTCACCGAACTTTCGAACCTGAAAAACAACTTCAACAACTATATGGATGGCAGGTATTATGTTATGATCCGGCAAGGTGATTTGGATAGTATGAATTTTACCAACACCGTAACAGTCTATCAAGTAACATAAATAAACCGGCGGTAATTACAACTTCACCCCCACCGTCACATACACTCCTCTTCCATCCGAAGGAATAATCCCCGGTCCCGGATAACTCTCGGCCCGCCGTGTGAAATACCGGGCGTCCAGCAGGTTGTTGCAACTACCCTCCACTATGAGCCAGCGCCAGCGCCAGGAGGCTGAAAGATCCATCACAAAATACGAAGGGATTTTGCCTTCCACGGCTGTAGCCGTGCGTTCGGCATTGGTGGCGTCTGAATAATGCGCGGCGATGTAACCCGCCTGCAGGGCCGCGCGCCAAGGGCCTCGTTGCAGCGTCGTGCCGGTGCGGAACAACAGCGGCGGCGCCATTTCCACTTTTTTATTGCGCACCGAAGCGTCTTCCGTGTGAATGTAGCGCGCATCTACGATGGCCGTATTAACGAACAAGGTCCAGCGCAGCGGATGGCGCTGATGGCCGAACAGGCGCAACAAATCTACTTCACCGAAGGCTTCCAGCCCGATGTTGCGGGCATCGGAAATATTGCTGCGAAAGCGGTAGTCGTTGTACAGCGGCGGCTGGTCGGCGCGCAGCACCTGTCCGATGCGGCCGTTGTAAGCCACGTAAAAAGCCGTCAGTTCCCAGGTAAAAAAGTCCGATTTCCGGCCGCGCAAACCAAGGTCGGCAGTAAATCCCTTTTCATCGTGTATCGCGCTGTCTACCACGTAGTTGGGATTGGAAATACGCAGGTCGGTGAAGTTGATGGCCCGATAATTCTGCGAGACGTTGGCGTAACATTCCAGCGTGGGTTTCGGCTTCCAGGAAATGCCGAGACCGCCGATCAGAAAACCGCGGTTGCGTGTTTGTGTGTCGTCAAACTTGTTTTGCACGATCACATTGCCGGCGCCATCCAGCACGCGCTGCGTGTAATATCCTTCGGAGCCGGTGTTGATGTGTTCGAGCCGCAGCCCGGGCGTGAGGCTCCATTTCGGTGTGAAATTGAGCACGTGCTCCACAAACAGCGCCTGGTTGCGGTTAGGGAAAGTGTAATCCGAGTTTTCCAGTTCTTCGGGATGCAGGAAATAAAAATCGGGGCCGCTGCCGTCGTTCGCATCGCCCTGCCGGGCAGTGGAATGCCCATAATACAAACGGTAGCCGAACAAAATGGTTTGCGGCAGATCGCGCCAGGTGTACTGGTGCAGGAGGCGGCCTTCCTGCCCGGCGTTGCGGAATTGTCCGGAAATCAGCGTTCTGTTTTCGCCGAAATCGGCTACGTTGATACGTTCCAGGTTGCCGACGGACTGGCGCCGGGCGATGAGCCCGAAGTTTCGAATATTCAGGCTGGTACGTTCTGAAAAGGCGTAGTTGAGCGACAGCGCTGCCATGTTCCAGTCCACCTGAAACCAGTTTCGACTGCGCACCGACTGCCGGGCATCGTCCTGGAAAAGTTTGTCGGTAAGGCCGCCCGGCTGCTGTGCCAGGTAATCCATACGCGTCAGGTCGAGTTGTACGGAAAATTTGTCGGTCGGTTTATAATCCAGGGAAACGTAACCGCAGCGGTAGTTGAAACCGCCGTTGGGGCGCCAGCCGTCGCCTTTTTTGTACTGAAAATACGCGTAGTAATTGAGTTTACCTTTGGCGATGGTACCGCCAATGCTGTTGAACGAACCGAAAAATCCCCAGGAACCTGCCGTCTGGCGGCTGGTGAGTTCGAGTTTTTTGTCCTGCGGACCGCGTTTGAAACGGAAATTGAGCAGGCCGCCGAACTGTGTGCCGTATTGCAGCGAAGCCGCGCCGCGCACAATCTCGATGCGGTCGAGCGCTTCCGCAGGTGGTGTGTAATAACTTTCGGGGTAACCGAGCGCATCTGCGCTGATCTCGTAGCCGTTCTGGCGGGTGTTGAAATTGGCGGTCCGGTTGGGGCTCAGGCCGCGGCCGCCGATGCCGAGTTGGAGTCCTGCGCCGTCGCTTTCCCAGATGTTGAGGCCGGTGATGCGGCCGTAAATCTGGCGGGCATTGTTGGTGGAAACGTTGGCGGTGAGGTTGTTCATCGACACCACTTCCGTTTTTTTACCGGTGTAAATGCCGAAGTTTTCGATGCCGCGCATGCTGGTATTCGTAAACCCTTTTCCTTTCTCCTGCACGGTCACTTCGCGCAGTTGCTGCGGCGACATGGAATCCTGTGCGACCTGCGCCGATAAAGTATGCAGCGCGAGCAATTGCACCACAAAAACCACTGTCAATTGCTTCGTACAGGTTTGCTGACGAAGAGTATTTACTGGTCGCTCCATATCCATGTTTTGGTTTGCCAGCCGTCCTGAATCGAACTCAGGTCCAGGTTGGGATCGAACAGCAGGCGACTTGGCCGTGCATTTAGCGTTACGTACACGGCGGCTCGTACGGACGGGTTTTGCATGCCTTGCTGTTCATAATGTTGTTTCAGAAAATGCGCGTATTGCAGGATCATATCGGGCTGCATGGCCATTTGTTTTTCCTGGTGCGCATTCAGGAATTCTCCGTTCACTACTTCTCCTTCGCGCCCGGTTTTGCCGTCTTTTACAAAAAAGGTTGCTGTGCCCGCTTTTTCCATCAACATGACCCGCCAGCAAAAGCGATAACCTTCTTCCGTCCAGAAAATATTGCCCGGATACAACAAATAACGCCATGGAAACAGCAGTTGAAACACAAAATGCACCGTCAGGGCCGCAAAGATATAACGATGTGTAGGTGTGGGGGCGGATATTTTCATGTTTGTCCGTAATCTCGACCTTGCAGCGAAACGGTTTGCCCAGGTCCAGATATTGTTCCAGAGCCGGGTGTGCCATTCTTCTGAAAAAAATACCAGTGTGGCGCCGATCATGACCAGGGGAAATACACCGATCTGAAACATCAGACCTGTGAGTACATGGAAAAAAACAACCGTTGCGTAGGCAAACAACCGCGTCCGGTACCAGGAAAGCCAGAAAACAATACTCACATCGTACAACATACCGAACCAACTGAACAGGTACGGCGTCCATTTCCATCCCAGGAAATCTCCGACAATTGGAAGTTGGTCATTCGCCGGTACCCAGATTTTCAGGGGGAGCGCCAGTATCAGCCAGTCGTAATTGATTTTCCAGATACCTGCGTAAAAATAAACGATACCAAGTTGAACCTGAAAAATGAGGATGCACCAGCGGGCTACCTGCGTTTGTCTGATATCGGGTTTTCGCCAGGCATCCACCGAAAAAGCGCGGTTGGCAGGCACGAGAATCAATAAGCCTGTAGCAATGCTTACGAAGTAGTAATGATTGAGATAATAGGTAAGATCGATCAGTTCGGTATAGGTAAACAACAAAAACTGCAGGACTGCCGCCAGGCGATACCTGTAGCCGATCATCACACACAACGAACTGACGGCCAGCAAAATATGCACGGCGTACATCGCTCCGGCCGGCAACACCGGCACCCAATCGAACCCGAAATACTTGAAATGAAATTTCGGCAGCAGGTAATGGTCGCTCACCCATCCCAACGCCAGAAACCGCAGCGTACTCACCAGCAACATACCTCCCAGCACAAACCGTAAGGTAGCCAGCGGCGCAATACCGACGGGCTCGTCGAGCCATCTGCGGGAAGTGAAACGTTGGAGGTGGTTGAGCATGGATGGATGGGGGTTGTTGAGATGTTGAGGGGTTGAGGGGTTGAGATTGTTGAGGGGTTGAGATTGTTGAGGGGTTGAGATGTTGAGGGGTTGAGATGTTGAGATTGTTGAGGGGTTGAGATGTTGAGGGGTTGAGATGTTGAGGGGTTGAGATGTTGAGGTTGTTGAGGGGTTGAGATTGTTGAGGTTGCTTCGCTCAAGTTATTCAAATAGGTTTGAGCGAAGCAACCTCAACCCCTCAACCCCT
>Ga0209717_1002604_pt1 | contig 17057 bp, 8 predicted proteins | sample AD_UKC048_MetaG_FD_184418 | JGI IMG/M metagenome (GOLD analysis project Ga0209717, IMG submission 184418) | Active sludge microbial communities of municipal wastewater-treating anaerobic digesters from USA - AD_UKC048_MetaG (SPAdes) (version 2) | ecosystem: Engineered > Bioreactor > Anaerobic >... | reverse complement strand
TTTTGAGAAATTAATTCTTACCTTTAAGCTTTGATGCAATACCCGCCTGCCCGGCCAAAAACACTGCCCGGCAGTTGCGCCAACCGTTAGCCCCAATAATTTTTATTAAAGATTTGATGTGGTGAACTGTGAGCGGTGAAGAGTGAACGGGTTATCTGACCAGCGTCACCGTCCCAACCCTCTCCTGGTTCCCGGAAATACCATCCAGGGAAAATACGATTTTGTATACATACACTCCACCCGGACATTCCTTTCCATTTTTCTTTCCATCCCAACCAAGAAGGATGTTTTCTGATCTGAAAATTCGTCCTCCCCACCGGTCATATACCTCCATTGTGAAATGTGAAATGTCATTGCCATTGTAAAATGCTTGAAAGGTATCATTCACTCCGTCTCCATCCGGGGTAAAGGCATTGGGGATGAACAAATGAGTTTCGGGTATTTCTTCTGATGTCAATTTTACATAAACGGAATCTGAACCCAAACAACCCACTGGAGACTCCATCTCAACTTTGTACATTCCTGTAGCATTGATGACAATACTTTCCGTGCTGTTGCCGGTATTCCAGCGATAGGAAGATAAGCCTGCTCCAGCATCCAGCACATCCCCTGCCTGCATTTCCAGGGTATCGCTGCCATGGAAAGCAGCTACCGGATTATCGCTGACGGTAAGTTTGATAGTATTTTGGCCAGTGCATCCTATGGTGTCTGTAACCGTTAACTGGTAGTCTCCAGCCTGATTTGCCTGGATTCCATCCAGCTTGAGTTCTTTGTCAGTGCTTGAAAAATTTGAGGGGCCTGTCCAATAGTAATCATACTCTCCTGTACCTCCCATGACAAATGCCGGTAAGTAAATGTTATCGCCTTCGCATACGTGTAATTCTATTCCCAAAATGATCTCCGGCCGTGTGAAGATTCGGATCGTACCCAGTTCGTATTGCACAGCAATTTCTTCTCCGTAAACATTGAAAAACTGCCCTTCGCCCGGTTCGGCTATCCAATCGACCTGGGATACCCCTTCTTCAAGTCCGCTGAATACCAGTTCCAGCATTTTTGCATTTGCAGACAAGGTGATGGGCATGTTCCCTTTCCAGGTGATATGGACTTCTCCCAGCGCAGGGATCAGGCTTGCCTGCAATCCGTTTTCCAGATCAGGATGGATCTGAATATAACCATCACATTGGATAACGGCCGGATCGTAGGTCAGTTGAACATGAAAACTATCTACCTCGGTAAAATTATTCAACAACAATTGACTGGCCGTTACATCGCCGATACAGGTGTAACCGTCACCTGCTATGGCATCAATAAGCTGCGAGAGTATCCTGTCAATGGTCACTGTAAAAGATGTATCGCAACCAAAGTCATCTTTTACCACACAAGTGTATGTTCCTGCACTAAGATTCTCAAAAAGACCGTTGTTTGTTTGGAAGCTGCTTCCGTTATCGACTGAATAGTAAAGATCGCCACTACCAATGATCGCTTCCATGTCAATGCTGCCATCGGCAAGGTAATCGTTTTCCGGTGTAGTAGTAACTGCCGTGATATCCGGGCCAGGAATGTTTTCGATCACCACCGGGTTGCCGGCATAAACGGTTTCACAGCCCACCTGGTCGCCGACTTTAATAAAGTAAGCGCCCGCCGGCAGGTCGGCAAACTGGTTGCCTGTCTGCCAACTGTTGCCATTGTCGATAGAATACAGCAACTGTGTGCCGGAACCGGTAGTGGCCGTGATCTCGATGAAGCCGTTTTCCTGGCCGCAATGTCCGGGGCTGTAGTCAACCCCAGATATCTCAACATCCCCGGCATCGGTAATGGTATAGGCTTCGGATACCGTTTCGCATCCATGGTCATCGAGTACATGTAAATAGTAATTGTTCACAGCCAGGTTATAAATGTCTAATGCATCGGCCACCAGGTTCCCGTCGCCATCATACCATTCAAGGGCAAGCGGTTCGGTTCCTTCGACTATAAGCCCTTCGATGCTGCCGCTGCTTCCCCCGCAGGCCGTGGGTGTGATGGTCAGGTTGTCTTCAATAAAAATTGCCTTGCCGTAAAATGCAATTTGGACTGTATCAGAAAATTTACATCCATTTTCATTGGTCACCCTCACCCAGTAGGTACCGCTGTCTGAAACCGTCACGCTGAATACATTTGGTCCCCAATTCCCGGTGCTCCACACATATAATCCTTCATCATCACCTGCTATCAGTTCTATTTCATCGCCTTCACAGATCACCTGATCCGGGCCCAGGTCGGGATCAGGCCCATCCAGTATGGTGATCACCCTTGATGTTTCCTCCACTCTCCCGCTGGGATAGGTAACCGTGACATACACCTCGTATTCCCCACCGTCTTCATACTCATGCACAGGCCAAAGATTAGTTGATATCTCACCATCTCCGAAATTCCAGAGGATGCTGGCAGGTTCGGGAAGAAAATTGGGCTGAAAGGCAATGGGGTGGTGGGCGCATTCACCCTCCCATTCAAAGCGGTAAAGGTGGTCCAGTAACATATTTGGGAAGAACCAGTCAGTTGTGGTTCCATTCAAGTAAATGGCATTTGGTTGATAATTACAAGCCGCCCCTCTTTTCCAGGGTTCATGGATCACACTTACGTAATCATATTCTGTAGTCCAATAGCCTGTACAATATATCTTCCCGTCCCTGGCTAATTGCAAACCATTGACAGGCCCTTGTGTTATGAAAACTTCAGATTGCTTAAACTGCGCGGAATCCTCAACATACTGCATATCATATTGATATAACTCCATTATGTCAGATGGAATATTGTGAAAGGTTGCATATAACAACTTAGAATCCGGCGAAAATTCAACTGCCCAGGGTTCAAATTGGGGAGTCCAATCATTCGGGTTCTTACTGAGAGTAAAGAGCAAATCAATTTCACCGCTTGAAGCGTTAAAACTGCAAATATCAATGCACTGGGTATATGCTTCATTCACATTTTTGGGGATTCTGTATGCAGCGGTCAGGTATTTTTTGTTATATGAGATTTTCATATTTCCCTGATTGTTGACTTCATTTCTCCATTGGACGGGGCTTGTAACACCCTCTGTTGATAACCCGCTTGATGTCAACAAAAAAGCAATATAATACTGGTCTGATTTGAAGTTTCGTGTAATGATCCATATATCCTCCCCGTTGGCATGCCGGACCGATGTAAGTTTATTGCTCGCTGCCCAGGCTTGTATCAGGGGGACGTTTTTTTCCGAGGTTACATCGCCCAGCCCTCCATCCAGGGTCATATCCACAACAGAATAATGCATGCCAATATTATAAGGCCATTCTCTACCGACAGTAAACACATAAAACAAATGTTCCGATCCGGGTTGCTGTACAATTAATGCACCCATATTAGCAGCCTCAAATCCTAAGAGGTTCTCACCATTCGGCATGGTGTGCCCTTCCCTGTTCTTTACTCGTATGCCATTGCAGCAAAGCAGAAGATCACCATTGGTATCACACATGATTGACATGGCACTATGAGAACCTATAATTGTTTGATCCTGATAAACAGGGATACCTGAATTGAAATCTATTCCGCAATATTGACTCCAGAGCCAGAGATTGGCCTGGTTTTGGGAGTATGTCTGATAAAAAGACATACCAGCCAGCAACAACAGGTAATAGTTGAATTTGATTTTCATCCAAGTATAATTTGATACTTTACAAATATATTGAGAATACACGCCTTTACCGAAGCAAAGGCGTGTATTAATTTAAGTAATTCAATCCATTACAACCGCTACAGACGCCATGCTATTATAGAAAGCATTACATGTAAGATTAATACTCTGTCCGTTATCAGAACAGAATTCTTGTGATGCTGAGTCGACAAAAGCAACTTTGGCATAAAGATAAAAAACAGGTGTATTGTCATGAGACTCATCACAATAATCGCTAACCCCGCATTGAGCCGCGCTAAAGTTTGTTGACATTACACTTGTGCTTTCAATATTAATAGGCGGATTACCGGCGGGCGTTACCCATTCGCCATTGGCAACATCATATATCCACAGTGTTACTTCAATATGATATGTACCTTGAGCAGGTAAATTTTCAGGGGTACAATTTGCTCCTGGCGGATAAGTCCAGGTAACATCACAATCATATTGCGCAAAAACACTACTCGCTCCGATCAGTAGCATAGCAAATAAAATGATAATTTTTTTCATGTGAATAAGATTTAAAAGGTTAATAAATAGGTTAACTTGGAGGCAGTTAATAGGAAGACTTGCATTAATAATAGGATAATTGATGAATACGGGTACAGATCAAAGTTTCCTCTCTAAATCAAGTTGTTAAAAGATAATTAAGGAATTTGATTTATTAGGGTCTTTTTAATTTTCTCAGGGTTGTTGGCCCTTCATGGCGGATGAGAATTCGCAAGTAGGTAAGAAATTTGACAATATTTTATTTCCCTTGTCATTAAATCGGGGGGAGGCTAAAGATAATCATAAATATCACAAAATGCAACTTTTGGTGGAAAAATATTTTTGAACAGGAAAAATCTTACTTTCAGAGATGGTGACATTGGGCGAACAGCTCTTCTATTAAATTGCCATTTTCGATTTGAAATTACTGGGGCTGATAAAAACGCAACAGCCAGCCAGTGGTGGAGTGTGAAGCGTGAAGCGTGAAACGTGAAACGTGAAACGTGAGGCGTGAAGGGTGAACGAAAGAATTTGAAAATTGGTCAATTTGGAAATGTGATAATTAACTCATTGGCTAATTTCCAAATTTCCAAATTATTCACCTCACCAGCATCACCGTCCGAAGAGTGAACTGTGAACGGTGAAGGGTGAACGGATTATCTGACAAGCATTACTGTCCCGACCCGTTCCTGGTTTCCAGGGACACCATCCACCGAATAAACGATCTTGTAAACATATACTCCTCCCGGACAGTCTTTTCCATTCTTCTTTCCGTCCCATCCGTTATCAATACCGGAAGACGAAAACACTTCTCCTCCCCATCTATCGAAAATGGAAATTTGAAATTTGAAAATCGGTAATCCGTTACTCCATACCTGGAAAAAATCATTCACTCCATCTCCATTCGGACTGAAGGCATTTGGAATATAAATCTCAAACTCCGGAATTTCTTCCGAAACCAGCTTGACATACACGGAATCTGAACCTAAACAACCCACCGGTGATTCCAACTCGACCGTGTACATTCCTTCGGAATTGATCACAAGGCTTTCAGTGGTATCGCCAGTATTCCATAGATATGACAATAAGCCAGCTCCTGCATCCAGTACATCACCGGTTTGCAACTTCAGCGTATCTGTGCCATGGAAAGCAGCTACGGGGTTTTCGCTGACGATCAGTTCGATACTTTTCTGATCGGTACAGCCAACCCGGTCTGTAGCCAACAGCGTATACACCCCACCGTCTGTAGAAGAGACGGAGAAAAAGAACGGATCATTGTCGGTAGTGTCGCCGGCTGGATAGATCCATTGGTAATCGATGGGAGGTTGGTTGCCGATGGCTATGCTCATGAAATTGACCATATCACCTATGCAAACAGTTTTTGATGTCTGCAAAACGATTTGTGGTGTTTCGTAAACGACTACTGCTCCCGTACTGAACTCCGTCGGGATGGGCATTCCGTTGGTGTTGGTGAAATAGCTCTCCGTAGCTCCGGTGTACCAAGAAATTTCGCCCTGGCCCGGGTTTTTCGTGGTAAACACCAGGTCGGCGACTTTTTCCGTTCCCAGGAAGGTGACCGCTGTCGGTGATTGCCAGGTAAAATGGATCTCTCCGACAGCTTGATCTACAAAGCCGGTCAGGCTGTCGATCAACTCAGGCTGAACGTTGGTATAGCCTTCGCATTGCAGATTATCAACGTTAAATCCCATCTTCAGATTAAATTCGGCAACATTGTTAAAGTTGTCCACGTTCAACGGCACCATCGCAGTGTTGCCCAGGCAATGTCCGCCTTCACCTGTAACCACTTGTAGATAAGTCAGTATAATATTCTTAATTTCAACTGTGAATGTTGTGTCACAGTCGTTTTCGTCTTTCACTATGCAGATATATGTTCCTGCGGTTAAATGGTTAAAGGTTCCATTGTTTGATTGATATGTGATACCGTTGTCATTGGAATAATAAAGCGTTGTAGTGCTGCCGGTTGCAATTATTTCAATCGAGCCGTTCCCCAGGAAATCCGTTTCGTCTGTTACAACCGGCGGCTGAACTTGCGGACCGGGAATATCGGCCAAAACAATCGGGTTTTCCAAATAAAAACCAGAACAAGAATTTTCATCTCTGACCTGTACCGCGTAATCCGAAGCAAACAGATTTGGAAAAATGCTATCTGATTGAAAATTCACCCCAGCATCGATCGAATATTCCATTATTGATCCGGAAGGTGAAAAAGCATGAACGATGATCTGACCGTCGTCACTGAAACAATGCGGTCTTGTTATCTGAACCTGTGTTACCTGCAAATCACCGGCATCTTCTATAGTATAGACATTGGAAACCGTTTCGCAGCTATTGCCGTCGGTGATGGTGAGTTGGTATTGCCCGGCAGGGAGGTTCGTTGCATCGATGTTTGTGCCATTGGGATTTCCTGTTAGGTCAAGCCATTGATATGTGAAGGGCGGAGAGCCAAGGGCAGCGAGACCTGTAATCGATCCGCTTGCTCCGCTGCAGGTGGTGGGGATTATCACAAGATTGGTTTCGTCGATGAGAGTTGGTGGATGGAAGCCGATATGGATCGTGTCGTAGCCTTCGCAACCCGATTCACTGAATCTGCCCTTCACCCAATATGTTCCGCTATCGGATACCGTGATCGAAGAAACGCCGAACTGGCCTGTGCTCCAGGAAAAGAAATCGGCGTCGCAACCAGCGTTGAGTGTTAGTAAAGCGTTTTCACAAATGATCGTATCCGGGCCAAGATCGGGTTGAGGAGAATGGAAGATTTCAATTTCTCTTGATGTGTGTTCATATCGTCCGGAAGGGTACCAGACATCAACCTTTACTTCATGAACACCGGGGTGTTGAAAAGAATAGGTTGGAGAAAGCTCAGTTGAAATACTTCCGGGGGCGAATTCGTCGAAATTCCAGATGATACTATCAGGAGTGGGAATGAAATTTGGCTTGAAGTGAATCGGGTAGCCCTGGCACCGCTCACCTTCCCATTCGAAACGAAAAAGATAGTCTAATAAAATATTAGGCAAACTATATTCAACTTCTCCCGGAGCCATATTTAGAACTTCATTTTCATAATTGCACCCAACGCCTCTTACCCATGGATTATTAATCACATTCAAATAATAATAGTGTTGGGGTTCGCTGGTAATTGTGCAATATATTTTCCCGTCTCTGGCTAGTTGCAAGCCGAATGCCCCACCCGAACCAATCCATATAGCAGAATTGTTAAATAAGATTGGGTCATTAATAAATTGCATATCAAATTGATATATTTTATTAGTGTCAGTTGAAGAGTTGAAGCCAATGTACAAATATTTAGAATCTGGCGAAAACTCCATGCCTGTCAGTGGATAATTTAAATAAGCCGGATTATTAATGGTGTACATGTATTGTATAGTACCATCAGAGGCATTAAAGCTGCAAACTTCAATATCATTAGTTATCATATAACTGGAAAATAAAAATCGCTTATTGTATGATAATTTTAAATAGCCCCAATGACCTATTGAAGCTTCCTGATCAGGCATCTCACATAAAATCGGATTTGGATTAAATCCATTTTCGTCAACGAGGTAAGCCGCAAACGCATCATCTGTGTATTTCCTGGTTATTACCCAAACATATTCGGAATTATCTTTCTTAACGATTGCTATTCTATCTGCGGCGTCCATTGCAGACAAAACAGGAATTTCTTTTTCTGTTACAGCACCTAAACCACTATCAAGCGACATGTCAACAACCGAATAAAAAAGTCCTGTGTTCATTTGAGGGTGTATCGCATTAAAAATATAATATAAATTATCATTCCCAGGCCATTTGACAATTGCCCTCCCGAATGTACCCGCGTAGGCCAGCCCATCACCGTTATCCATGATGAGATGATTTTTGTTAAATACTGAAAACTTAGCTGTATAGAATAGTAAATTACCAAGGGAATCAGAAATTGTTGCATTACCCAGATTTGTCCTGGTCTGCCCATCATGAAGAACTTCAGGTATTCCTGATTTAAAATCCAAACCACAATAATCACTGAAATACCAAAAGTTAGCCTGGTTTTGGGCGTATGACAACTTAATACTTAGAGATAATATAAATAAATACAAAAATACCTTCATTTATTTTTAAATTTAATGCCTTTAAAATCTGTTTTCGGTGATATTTTACACCGAAAACAGATCATTCAAAAGGATTGTTAAATTGCTTCGATCTTCATTGAAACTTTGTTGAAGCTTTAATCCCACTCAATTGTAATGGGTGTATCATTATTCATCAACCAGTTGCACGAAACATGTTCATTACCTTTACCGCTGCATACTACAGTAAATCCGCCATGACCATCAGGGCACAGCTTTTTAATTACTGCAGTGACAAGATAACAAGGCTCAAGGGTGTAATCGAGGCAGGTATAATCAAGAATAAAAAGGGCATCATCCTCTGTCCCTGATACAATTTGATAATCTTCATAGACAGTTTGGTGCTCTTCATTGCATTGGTCAACAATTGCTATATCTATCCTATAGAAGAAGTTTCCTGGTGAAGGGCAATCACAAGATGTAGGAGGGTCCCAAGAAACAGTTACGGTGCCCTGTGCAGTAGCACTTTGCATCCCAGTAAAAATCAAGGCCATAATGATGGCTGAGGTAAAAACAGTTTTTTTCATACTTGTAAGATTTAAAAGGTTAATTGATAAAATTAGATTGATTTGCGGTGGTTAAAACTTTGGCATGTTTAATTGGGGAGATAAATTGAAAGTCCAGTATTCCTATCGAATATCTCTAATGAACATGTTGTCACATGAGAAAAAACAGTTTGATAGATCGGAATATTTAATTAATTCAGGGGTGGCAGGCCCCACTATGGTGGATGAGAATGACAGAAACGGGTTCTAATGGTTAGATATCCAAAATTAGAAATCTGATAATATTTAAAGCTCCTGTTCATTTACTGGGGGACCTAAAGATAATCATTATAATTTAAAAATACAACATTTGTAGGAGAAAAATTTTTGAACTTGAGAAATCTTACCTTCAGAGATGGCGCGATAGGGCGAACATCTCTTCTTTTGATTTACCATTTTCGATTTGAAATTACTGGGGCTAACAAAAACGCAACTGCCAGCCAGTGTTGAAAAAATCTTGGCCGAACAGGCGGGCGCTATGGTATTTTGAACTTAGAATTCTTAACTTTGAACTATCGTACGCCCGCCTGTGCGGCCAAAAACACCGGCCGGCAGTTGCGCCAAACGTTAGCCCCAATAATTTTTATGATGATTTTTGGAAAGTGCAGATAGCCATCAGGAAGATCATCTCACGATCACCACGGTTCCGACTATGGTTTGTTCTCCTTCAAGCCCGGGAATCCCTTCAACATTAAATGTGATCCGGAAGACATATGCCCCTTCGGGGCAGGGTTTTCCGTTCTTAGTGCCATCCCATCCCTGGTTGATATCCTCTGATTCAAACACCTGCCCACCCCACCTGTCGAACACCCTCATTGAGAAATGCGAAATGGTATTGACACTGGGAATTGCCCTGAACACATCGTTCCTCCCGTCCCCATCCGGTGTAAAAGCATTGGGGATGTATAAATACTGCGAAGGCTCGACCACAGGCTCTTCGCGAAGTACAACATAGACCGAATCGCTCCCGATGCAGCCGGCCTGGGACTCCATCCCGACAGTGTACATGCCTTCCGAATAGATCGCGATGCTTTCGGTGCTATCGCCAGTGTTCCAGAGGTAATGCGCCTGCCCGGTGCCGGCCTCCAGGATGTAGCCCGAATCCACCACCAGGGTGTCTGTGCCATGGAATGCTGCAATGGGATTTTCGCTGACGATCAGCTCCATGCTCTTCTGGCTTGTGCAATCAATGGTGTCTGTAACCGTTAGCTGGTAGTCTCCAGCCTGGTATGCCTGGATTCCCGTTATTTTCAGTTCTTTGTCGGTGCTTGAAAAGTTTGAAGGGCCTGTCCAATAGTAATCATACTCTCCTGTACCACCCATGACAAATGCCGGCAAGTAGATGTTATCCCCTTCACATACATGTAATTCCGCTCCCAGGATGATCTCCGGCCGTGTGAAGATCCGGATCGTTCCCAGTTCGTAATTCACAGAAATCTCTTCTCCGTAAACATTGAAGAACTGTCCTTCGCCCGGCTCAGCTATCCAGTCCACCTGTGATACCCCTTCCTCTAGGCCGCTGAATACCAGTTCCAGCATGTTGGCATTTTCAGGCAAGGTGGCGGGCGTTTCTCCTTTCCATGTGATATGCACTTCACCTAACACAGGGATAATGCTTGCCTGCAATCCACTTTCCAGATCAGGATGGACCTGTATATATCCATCACATTGAATGACGGCCGGATCGTAGGTCAGTTGAACATGGAAACTGTCAACTTCGGTAAAATTATTCAACAGCAATTGACTGGCTGTAGCATCACCGATACAGGTGTAACCATCTCCTGCTATGGCATCAATAACCTGAGAGAGTATCCTGTCAATGATCACAATAAAAGAAGTATCGCAACCAAAGTCATCTTTTACCACACAAGTGTATGTTCCTGCACTGAGATTCTCAAAAAGACCATTGTTTGTTTGGAAGCTGCTTCCGTTATCTACAGAATAGTAAAGGTTACCACTTCCAATAAGCGCTTCAATGTCAATGCTTCCATCAGACTGGTAGTCGTATTCCGGTGTAGTAGTAACATCCGTGATCTCCGGGCCGGGAATGTTTTCGATCACCACCGGGTTGCCGGCATAAACGGTTTCACAGCCCACCTGGTCGCCGACTTTAATGAAGTAAGTGCCCGCAGGCAGGTCAGCAAACTGGTTGCTTGTCTGCCAGTTGTTGCCATTGTCGATAGAATACTGCAACTGTGTACCGGAGCCGGTAGTGGCCGTGATCTCGATGAAGCCGTTTTGCTGGCCGCAATGTCCGGGGATGTGGTCAACCTCCGATATCTCAATATCCCCGGCATCGGCAATGGTATAGGCTTCGGACACGGTCTCGCAACCATTGCCATCAAGTACGTGCAAATAGTAATTGTTAACCGACAGGTTAAATATATCCAGTGCGTCGGCCACCAGGTTCCCGTCGCCATCATACCATTCAAAGGCAAGCGGTTCGGTTCCTTCAACTACCAGCCCTTCTATACTGCCACTGCTTCCCGCGCAGGCCGTGGGTGTGATGGTCAGGTTGTCTTCAATAAAAATTGCCTTGCCGTAAAATGCAATTTGGACTGTATCAGAAAATTTACATCCATTTTCATTGGTCACCCTCACCCAGTAGGTTCCGCTGTCTGAAACCGTCACGCTGAATACATTTGGTCCCCAATTCCCGGTGCTCCACACATATAATCCTTCATCATCACCTGCTATCAGTTCTATTTCATCGCCTTCACAGATCACCTGATCCGGGCCCAGGTCGGGATCAGGCCCATCCAGTATGGTGATCACCCTTGATGTTTCCTCCACTCTCCCGCTGGGATAGGTAACCGTGACATACACCTCGTATTCCCCACCGTCTTCATACTCATGCACAGGCCAAAGATTAGTTGATATCTCACCATCTCCGAAATTCCAGAGGATGCTGGCAGGTTCGGGAAGAAAATTGGGCTGAAAGGCAATGGGGTGGTGGGCGCATTCACCCTCCCATTCAAAGCGGTACAGGTGGTCCAGTAACATATTTGGAAAGAACCAGGAAGTTTTTCGCCCATTTAAGTAAATGGCATTTGCCTGGTAATTACAATCCGTTCCTCTTTTCCAGGGTTCATGGATCACACTTACGTAACCATATTCAGAAGGCGTATGGCCTGTACAATATATTTTCCCATCCCTGGCCAGTTGCAAACCATTGACAGGTCCCTGTGCAATGAAAATTTCAGATTGCTTAAATTGCGCGGAATCTCCAACATATTGCATATCATATTGATAAAGCTCCATTATATCATCAAACAGATCATGATAGGTGACATACAACAACTTTGAATCAGAAGAAAATTCAACCGCCCACGGTTGATATTGGAGAGTTGTATTATCAGGATTTTTACTGATGGTATAAAGCAATTCGATATTACCACTTGAAGCGCTAAAGCTACATATGTCAATACAAACTCTATATGCTTCATCTCCTACATCAGTATCAGTTCGGTAGGCTGCGGCCATATGTTTTTTGTCAGTGGAAATTTTCATGCTACCTTCATTGTTGTTATCTGACCTTTCCTGAACAGGACTGATTACACCCTCAGTTTCTAATCCGTCAGCTGTCAGTAAAAAAGCGACATAATATTGATCGGTTTTGAAATTGCGGGTAATGATCCATATATCCTCATCATTCGCATGCCGTACTGAGGTGAGCTTATTACTGGCGGCCCAAGCATCTGCTATAGGTATATTTTTCATCGTAGAAATTACATCGCCAAGCCCATCATCCAGGTACATATCCACAACAGAATAATACATACCAATGTTATTAGGCTGCTCCTCGCTGACGGTAAACATATAATACAAATGTTTTGATCCGGGTTGCTGCACGATCAAGGCCCCCATACATGCCCAACCGGATCCGATAATATTAGAGCCATTTGGTAAGGTATGCCCTTCACTGTTCACAATTCTTTCATGATTACAACATAATAACAGATTTCCATTGGTGTCACACATTGTAGATGCAGCTACTCCCGAACTTAAAATTGTTTGATCCTGATAAACGGGTATGCCTGTATTAAAATCGATCCCACAATTCCAGCCCCAATACCAGCGGTTAGTCTGGTTTTGGGCGTATGTTTGGTTAATAGACATGCAAGCCAGCAACAGAAGGTAATATTTTAATTTGATTTTCATTCAAATACAATTGCATTCATCATATGTGATGATACTAGACTCCTTTACTTTTATAAAGGCGTGTAGTAATTAAATTGAATCAATTCATTGGAACCTGGATCGCCACGCTATTATAAAAATCATTGCATGAAAGACCGTCAGTATCCTGTCCGTTATCAGAACAGTATTCTTGTGATGCGGAATCTACAAAGGCAACTTTAGCATAAAGATAAAAAACAGGCGTATTGTCATGAGACTCATCACAATAATCGCTAACCCCGCATTGAGCTGCACTGAAATTTGTTGATGTAGCGCTCGTGCTTAAGCTATTAATAGGCGGATTGCCGTATGGAGTAACCCATTCACCATTGGCAATATCATATATCCAAAGAGTTACTTCAATATGATAAGTACCTTGAGCAGGTAAATGTTCCGGAGTACAATCTGCCCCTGGCAGATAATACCAGGTAACATCACAATCATATTGAGCAAGAACACTGCCAACTCCGATCAGGAGCATGCAAACTAAGGTGATAATTTTTTTCATTTGATAAAGATTTATAAGGTTTAACAATAGGTTATTTGGTTGCGTTTAATATTAACCTGATTAATTCATTAGAAACTTTTTCTTCACAAAAAATCTCGACTCTGGCGTAATATTCTCAATTTTTTGGAATAATCCGTTTAAAAAATCCCTTCGTCGATCATTCGCTGACATTATTAAAGTTGTTTTTCTGCTGTGACGGACCAGGTAACTGGCTATTGCAATGCATTGGAACTTTAACGTTGCCAGCGTAGGATCATGTTTGGAGTTGATCAATGCGATCTTGTATAAACTCATCAGGTTATATGCAACACATACCCAACGGAAAGCCGCTTCGGTAGCCCCAAAATCTTCACAGCAAAAGCCGTCCAGGCCGTAACTTTCTTTCAGTTCTCTGATTTGGGTTTCTGCTTCGGCTCTGTGTCGGTAGAGTTCCCATATCAGAGGGTCGGCAAAGTCAAGATTAGTGACGAAGGCCGAGTAAAGGTAATTTGAGAACTCATCGTATTCTTCAAACAATGACTTGCCGCCGCTTTTTGGATGTTCACTCTTGCTTTTTCTGACGACAACCATCCTTCGGTCATACTGCCAACCGCTTAGCCTGCAATCAATCGAACACATGTCGATCCCGTTGGAATATGAAACCCATCCGTCAGCATCAAAGATCTGCTGGACCAGCCCGGAGTACATTTTTGCTGCAACAATGTACTTCAACTCGTTTTTCTCAAAATGGCCCAATGTGGACTCACTAAAGAATCCGCTATCGGCTCGTACCAATCCGATGTCAGATTTTTTCAGGGTCTTCAGTAATACTGTAACAAAATCATCGATGTCCGTACTACTTACGCTGTCTCCGGTGCGCATCCAGGACTGGATCACCATTTTGGCTTCGGCGGCAAATGCGATCAGCGGATGATGGGAGCCGCGTCCTGGTTTTCTTGGATTATAGCCCACTTCAACACCGTCCTGGTTACCGTAACGGGTAATGACGGTGGAATCGATATCCACCGTATGATGCTTAATCTTGAGTTTGGTGAACCACCAGCGGTTAAGTTCAATAAAAAGCTCGTCGTTCAGTTCCACATCAAACTTCTTGAAAAACCGGCTGAACGTGCTTTCGCTGGCCATGCCTTTGGCCCAGCCAAACATCTCACTGACTACTTTGTCATGCCTGATCAATCCCGCGTGGGCTAACCGGCGTGCTCCAAGAATAACACTGATAAGAAAACCCTCAACGACATCCACAGGATCATATCCCCTGTTAGAGCCTGGCTGAGGCAATGGCAGTGAAGAAATCACGTCCTGTAGGCCGCTGTTCTGGTAAAAGTTCTTTACCGTGGCTAAACCTCCGAAAGGAGTGATCGGACGATCGGTATATCTGATGTTTAATTTATCATCCATTGGGTGTAAAACAAATCTTGCTATAAAGCTAAGAAATTCAATCCAAACGTTATAACTTTATGCTTTTATTGAATTGATCAGGTTTAAAGAATCAGTAACAAACAATGTGTTTTTAAATTCTTCGTAAAATCTTGTAAGATGCATATAAATTCTATAACGAACACTGGTTTGTTTTCCCAATTGACCACCTGTATTTAATTCTGCTGCTTTTATATACTCCATCCCTTTTGCCACCAACTGATGATGCTGTCCCAATCTATATTGGGGAATTGTTTCAGGCGTACAGAATGCTGCTTTTAAGATTGTAAGTTGTGATTGAGTGATCACCGCTCCTGTTGTATTGGTCCAAACCAGAACATCATTATCATCCGCCGTCCGGCTATATAAAATTACGCCTTCGTTTTCTTTTAAGTCATTATTAACTTTGGTCGCATAGACCACATTTGGCATTTCCTGGATGAGATTAATCAGTTTTGGTTCTGCATCTGTCGCATTTTTCCAAATTTGAAAAGCGTATGAAGCCAGGTCGACCTCACCATCTTCTTCTTCATCCAGGATTCCGGATTGTTCGCTATAAAGTCCTTCAAGTTGTGATCTAATTTTTTGATTATCGAAAAATACTTCATCGGGAGAGCCTAGGACTTCATCGCTCTGCTCGAGTCTCGCTTTTAATCTGCTTCTTAACCGAATGATTCGTTCAATGCCATCTTCAGGTAGAAAGGAATAGCAAAATATCTTTTCAGCTTTTTGTCCGATCCTGTCAACCCTTCCAGCACGTTGAATCAGCCTGATAATAGCCCAGGGAAGATCGTAATTCAGAATGATATGTGCATCCTGAAGGTTTTGACCTTCACTTAAGACATCTGTTGTAATTAATACCCTAATCTCATTTACTTCATTAATTTCTTTTCTCTTATCATTACTATCAGGACTGAACCGGTACGCATATTCGGTAGGATCTTCATCATCACCAGTAACATATTCCACTTTATCGACATTTCGATTCTTTAATTCTTCAGCAATGTATCTTGCAGTATCGGCAAATTGAGTGAAAATGAGAACTTTTTCCTTCCAATGAATTTTAGTAATCAGGTCATACAATGCATTGAGCTGTTTATCCTTAGTTGCAGACCAATCTCTTCCAATCTTAAGAATTTTAATCAGATCACCACTATCATTGATTAAAGCTTCTTTAAGGTTTTCAGAAAAGAGTTGGCTGCCTATCCAATCAAAGCGATTTCTGAATTCCTTATGAAACAGTTCATATACTTTCTGAGCTTGAGCGTAATAAGCACTCCCTTCAAGGAAGAGATTAATCTTTTCCTCTTCCGAAAATGTCAAATCAGTATCCTGATCTTCAAGGTAATCATCCAGAATTATTGCATCTTGCTTTCCAATTGGAAAAGGAAGCTTGTTTTCGATTGCATAAATGAAAATATAGTTTCGTAAAATATGCCTGCTTATCGATAACAAAAATGAATAACCACTACTCTCGAGCCGTTTAAATAAATTTGTTCTCGCAAATCCTTTTAATCTTGCTCCAGCCCTACCCAGATTCTGCATAATAATTGATTCTGCTGATGAAGGCTTAACCAGCGGCTTCTGATTTAGATACTGATCCTGGCCTAAGCCATATCTGGGAAGATTGAGATTATTTATAATTTGGACAACCTCATCAGCATAGAGCTTTATATACTGGTCATTCGGGTCAGAAACATTAAATGGGTATTCTACCTTTTTAGGCAGGCGATCCGGGAAATAAGATCTTGTACCATCCGGGAAAGTCAAATACTTTCTTCCATTAGTTTCATCTGTTTTGGTATAATAGGATTTAATGAAGCTTCTGGTACGACGTACAAGGTACAATCTCATCAATTCCCTCCAATCATCTGCGAATTCGCTTTTTTCAAAAGCTGGCAAGCTTCGAATAGGAGTTTGAAATTTCCCCATGAATTTCACTTTTCCACCAATACTTTCAATAAACTATAATACTCCCCAAAATTCAGACCACAGGTTAAGTTGAAAAACGACTAATTTTAACCGTGGTAATTATGAAAGCAAAAAGAACAAAACACACAGCGGCTTTTAAAGCCCAGGTGGCCATTGAAGCG
>Ga0209717_1002600_pt1 | contig 17089 bp, 15 predicted proteins | sample AD_UKC048_MetaG_FD_184418 | JGI IMG/M metagenome (GOLD analysis project Ga0209717, IMG submission 184418) | Active sludge microbial communities of municipal wastewater-treating anaerobic digesters from USA - AD_UKC048_MetaG (SPAdes) (version 2) | ecosystem: Engineered > Bioreactor > Anaerobic >... | reverse complement strand
GTCGATGACGTTAGCAGGTGTCTTTGCTGGCGCGTAGAAGCCAAACCATTCCTCGGTCGTGAGTTCACCGAAACCCTGTTCGGCGAAGGTGGGCACATCTGGCGTGAACGGTGAACGGGTGGGGCCAGATGTGGCGATGATGCGCAGCTTGCCTGCCTTGTGGTTGGGGATGAAATCGCCGCTAGGGGTGAACATGGAGGCAATCTGGCCAGCGATCACGTCGGCAACACCGGGAACCGACCCGCGGTACGGAACGTGCTGCAACGGTGTATTGGTGAAACCGCTGAGCATCGCGCCCAGAAAGTGCGGGAGCGAACCGGCTGCGGGCGAGCCGTAACTGGCCTGGCCGGGGTTGGCTTTGGCCCATGCCACATAGTCCTTCACCGTTTTCACGCTGGCAGGCACCATCGGCCCTACGGCGAGGCCATGGTGCATGACCGCCGCGATCGACACCGGCATCAGGTCCTTGAACGGGTCGTAGCTGAGCTTGCTGTAGATGTGCGGATAGACCGACGTGCAGGAGTAGGGTGTGAGCAACAGCGTGGAACCATCGGGTGCAGCACTTTTCACGGACTCCACGGCGATGCGCCCACCGGCACCGGGCTTGTTTTCTACCACCGCAGCGTTCTTGGTATAGGCGGAGCCCATTAACTTTTCGCCGACGCGTCGGCTGGTCGCGTCGGCAGTGCCGCCTGCGGGGAAGCCATTGATGATTTTCACCAGGTCCAGCGCCTGGGCGAAAGACGGGAAGCTGGTGAGAGAGCCCAGTGCAGCGGCTCCGGCGGTAACTTGAACGAATTGGCGGCGAGTGGTCATGTCATGTCTCCTGGTGATGTAAAACGAGAGGTAAAAATTATCGCGGCGCCATGCGCAAGGCACCGTCCAACCGGATGACTTCGCCATTGAGGTGTCCGTTGGCGACGATATGCGCGGCCAGTTGGGCAAACTCTTCGGGTTTGCCCAAGCGCGGCGGGAACGGGATGGACGCCGCCAGCGAAGCCTGCACCGGCTCGGGCAACTGCTTCATCAGGGGGGTGGCAAACAAGCCCGGTGCCACGGTGCAGACACGGATGCCATGCTGCGCCAGGTCGCGGGCCATAGGCAGCGTCATGCCGACCAGACCGCCCTTTGACGCGCTGTAAGCCTGCTGACCCACCTGGCCATCAAAGGCGGCGACCGACGCGGTGAACACCATCACGCCGCGCTCGCCATCCTCTAGCGGCGCCAGCTTCACGCATTCAGCGGCGAACAGGCGACTGATGTTGTAGCTGCCGATCAGGTTGACGTTGATCACACGGGCGAATTCTTCCAGCGGTGCGGCGTTGCCGTCTTTGCCCACGATGCGTTTGGCGCTGCCGATGCCCGCGATGTTCATCAGGATGCGCGCGCTGCCCTGCGCAGCGGTTGCCTTGGCCAGCGCGGCAATCACGCTGTCGGTGCTGGTGATATCGCACTGGCAGGCCACGGCGCGGCCAATTCCATATTGCGTGGTAATGTCGGCGGCCACGTTTTCAGCCTGCGCGATGTTGACATCCAGCACGGCGACTTTGGCACCCAGACGCGCCAATTCATGAGCGACAGCTTCACCCAGCCCGGATGCGCCGCCCGTAACAAGGGCTGCATGACCAGAAATGTTCATGATGTGGATGGCCTCATGCGTTGGGTTTGATCGTGAATGGCAAGCTGCCATCGTGCAGCGCGTCAACCAGCGCTGCGCGGTGTTTCAGCACTGCGCGCTGGTTGATGGAGCCTTTGTCAGTCACTTCGCCTTTGTCAATGGACGGGGGCTCGGCCATCAGGTGCAGGCGAGCAACGCGGTTGGCGCTGCCCGTGCCGCTGGCGGCCAGTTTGTTGACTACGCCCTGGAAGTGCGATTGCACCGCCGAACTTTCCAGCACCTCCTTAAGGGCGGCTGACGCAGGCAACCCGCTCAAGGTCCGGCACGCAGCGGTAGGAAATATCAGGGCGCCCACTTCCTTCAGGTTGAGACCAGTGATCACGGCGTCCTGCACGTAGGGCGCCCCGGCTGCAGCGATCCTGGCGCGCATTGGCCCCACGCTCACGAAGGTGCCCGTGGCCAGCTTGAAGTCTTCGGCAATGCGGCCATCAAAGCGCAGACCCTGGTGGATGTCGTTCGGGTCAATCCATTGCACGGCATCGCCCGTGCAGAAAAAGCCTTCTTCATCAAATGCCTCTACCGTAGCCTCCTCGCCGCGCCAATAGCCCGGCGTGATGTTGGGGCCACGGTAGCGGATTTCTGTCTTGTCGCCCATGGGAACGAGCTTGAGCTCTAGCCCGGGGGCGGGCAGGCCCAGGTCACCCGCTTTGGAGTGCGGTGTTGTGACGAACAGGCCAAACGGGCTGGATTCGGTCATGCCCAGCCCGGCGGTCATCACCACGCGCTCGCCGTATTCCTGTTCGGCGGCCGCGTACAGGCTGTCCCAGACGGGCTGCGCCAGCGCCGCGCCGGCATAGAACAGCTGGCGCACGCGACTCAAGAAATTACGACGCAGTTCCGCGTCGGTTTGCATGGCATTGGCAATCGCCTCAAACCCGACCGGCACATTGAAATACCAGGTGGGTGCCACCTCGCGCAGATTGCGCAGGGTCTCGCCCAGCAGGGCCGGTGTGGGCTTGCCATCGTCAATGTAGAGCGTGCCGCCGTTGAACACCACCATGAAGAAGTTGTGGTTGCCACCGGCTGTGTGGTTCCACGGCATCCAGTCCATCAGCACCAGCGGGTCTTCGGCAATCACCGGCATCGACTGGCGCATCTGCTGCTGGTTGGCGCAAATCATGCGCTGAGTGTTGATAACCGCCTTGGGCAGCTTGGTGGAGCCGCTGGTGAACAGGAACTTGACGATGGTGTCCGGTCCGGTGGCCTGCATGGCTGCATCCACGGCCGGGCTGGCCTGTGTTTGCGCTAGGGCATCGAAAGGGGTCGTAGCCCTCGTGGTGGTTGCGTGATCAGCTACTTTAAGAATAGCAATTTCAGCGCTGGCTGGCACCACGGCCTCAATGGCCCGACCATAACGCTTCCAGTCGTCGGCATACACCAGGCCGGGTGTCAGCGTGTCCAGCACGTGGCGCAGTTTGTCGAAGTCCTGACTGATCAGCGAATAGGCCGGTGACACGGCGCAAAAGGGCACACCGGCGTACATCGCGCCTAGGGCCAGCATGGCGTGCTCCAGACTGTTTTCGCTCAGGATCACCAATGGGCGCTCAGCGTTCAGGCCGCGGTCCAGCAGACCTTGACCGATACGGCGCGCTGCCTCCAGCGCCTGCGCGAAGCTGACGTGACGCCATTCGCCGCCCAGCGCCGGGTCGCGCCGCGCGTACAGGGTGCGCTCAGGTGTGGCGCTGGCCCAGTGCACCAGCCGGTCGGTCATGCGGCCCGGATAAGCCTCCAGGGCCTGGTCTGCCTGCAGGTAGGTATTGCCGCCGTGCTGGCTGTACCGTGCGCGGGTCACGCCAAACTCGAAAGGGCGGAAGGTGGCGTTGGCGCTTGTATTTGTGTGCATGCCGCTTGTCTCCGGGATACGCCTTGGCGTCAGTCGGCCTTGACCTTGGGGCCGGTGCCATCCAGGAAGGCACGTACCCGTGCCTTGGCTTCCGGGGCGGACTGCGCAATGGCCGCGAGCATGGCTTCGGTGAAGAAGCCATGGTCGGCGGGCTGCTCGGCGATGCGCGGCAGCCCGTGCATCAGGGCGTAGTTGGTCATGGGCGCGTTTTGCGCGATGCGCTCGGCGATCTCAATTGCCTTGGCCAGCGCCTGACCGGCTGGCACGTGGTACTGCGCCATGCCAATGCTTACGCCCTCGGCAGCCTTGTACACCCGGCCGGTGAGCATCATGTCCATCATGCGATGCGCGCCGACGAGTTTGGGCACGCGCACCGAGCCTCCGCCTCCGACAAAAATGCCGCGTGAGCCTTCAGGCAGCGCAAAAAAAGTGGTGTCGTCGGCCACCCGGATGTGGCAGGCGCTGGCCAGCTCCAGCCCGCCGCCGACCACGGCGCCGTGCAGCGCAGCGACGATGGGCACCGAGCCGAATTCGATGGCAGTCAGAATCTTGTGCCATGAGCGAGAATGTTGCAGGCCCTCTGCCGCATCACGGTCCTTGAGTTCGGACAGGTCCAGGCCTGCGCAGAAGTGGTCGCCTTCACCATCGATCACCACGGCCCGGGTGCTGGAGGGCAACTCCTCAAACCGCTGGCCAATGGCGGCCATGACCCCGTCGCTGATGGCGTTGCGCTTTTTGGGGCGACATAGACGCACAATGGAGATGGCCCCAAGGTGTTGGACTGAAACTTCAGCCAGGCTGGGTTGGATATGAAGGATTTGCAACTTGTGGCCTATCCGAATTTGAAGTACATTGATAAAGTTATGTTTAGTAACTAGTTGGCGCAAAGATTACGCCATACAAGGCAAATTCCACTCAGTATTTACCCGAGGTTTCCATGGACCACGCCAACCTGATTGCCATCGACATTCACACGCATGCAGAAGTGAGTTGCTGGAACCCATTTGACAGCTACGGCGAGGAGTACGACCGCGCTGCCGACAAGTACTTCCGCAACAGCAAACGTCCCACAATTGATGAGACCGTTGCGTATTACCGCGAGCGCAAGATTGGTCTGGTTATGTTCACGGTGGATGCCGAATCCAAGATGGGCCGCAGACGCATTCCGAACGAGGAGATCTGTGAAGCGGCACAGAAAAACTCGGACATGATGATTGCGTTTGCCAGCATCGATCCGCACAAAGGAAAGATGGGTGCGCGAGAGGCAGAACGGCTCATCAAGGATCATGGCGTGAAGGGCTTCAAGTTCCACCCCACGGTGCAGGCCTATCACCCGTATGACAAGATGGCTTGGCCAATCTATGAGGTGATCAACGAGCACAAGCTGCCCGCCATCTTTCACACAGGGCACAGTGGTATTGGCAGCGGCATGCGTTGCGGTGGCGGCTTGCGGCTGGAATACAGCAACCCGATGCATCTGGACGATGTGGCGATTGAGTTCCCCGACATGCAGATCGTCATGGCGCACCCCAGTTTCCCGTGGCAGGACGAGGCGTTGAGCGTGGCCACGCACAAGCCCAACGTATGGATTGACCTTAGTGGCTGGAGCCCCAAGTATTTCCCCAAGCAGCTGGTTCACTACGCCAACACGCTGCTCAAGGACCGAATCCTGTTTGGCAGCGACTACCCACTGATCACGCCCGACCGCTGGATGAAAGACTTTGAAGATGCAGGCTTCAAACCCGAGGTAATGCCAGGCATTCTGAAAGGCAACGCGGTGCGGTTGCTCGGCCTCGAGAAGTTATAGATGCTATATAAATAGTAGCTGCCCGCGCATATTTTGCGAAGGCTAGAGGCTAATTTCATGGGTATTATCCATGCATCTTCTACAGAAGGGCGATCAGCCAGGGCAATCCATGCAAGGTGGCCATGCCCACCGCCACGGTGACCAGCATGTTGCCGCTGGTCACCGTGGCAACCACCGCTGCCACGGCTGCAGACGCATAACGTGGCCATAATGCCAAGCCTGCCACATGTCCGTTCACCATCATCACACCGCTGAACACGATGGCTGCAAAGATGGCCGGCACCATCAGCTTGAGCGAGTGCTCCAGCCAGGGCGGCATGTCCCGGTTGGCAAATAGGCCGATGAACGAGTAACGGATGAGAAACGTTCCCAGGGCCAGGCCCAGAACCACTATCCAGCTTTGCGTGCTGTCCACAACCGGGCTCCTTTCTCCGAAATCAGTCCCGCCATCAGGCCAAACAGGCAGGCCGCGATGAGTCCGAGTTTGAGTGGTAACGAGAACAGCAACACGCTGGCGGCACCGCCCACCAACGCAGCGGCAGCCGTGGGCAGGCTGCGAACGGACGTGGCCGCGATAGCGATGAATGACAGCGGCACGGCGAACTCCAGTTGCCAGCTCGTCGGCACGATGTTACCGGCAAAGATGCCGATAGCGCAGAACACGAGCCAGGTTGGCCAGAACACCGCTGTCAGCCCCGCATAGTAGGCAATGATGTGCGGGTCTGTCGGGTTCTGTTCTTCGCGCTTTTGCATGAAGGCAAAACTGTTGTCCACCAAAAAAGCGGCGATCAGCATGCGCTGGCCTGTGCTGAATGAACGCACCTTGGCGCTCAGGGCTGCGCTGTAAACCGCCATGCGCAGGTTGATCACGCAGCCCGACAAAATGGCGACCCAAAGCGACGCCGAATTCTGGATGAACTGCGTGAGCACTGCCTGGGAAGACCCAGCAAAAACCAGTGCCGGCAGGGCCAGTGCGGCCCCGGTTGTCAAACCGGAGTTGACGGAGGCCACGCCGCACACCAGCGCGAAGGGCAGGTAGGACGGAACAACGATGACTGCTTCACGAACGCCAACCCAGAAGGCCGTGCGTGCGCCGGGACTGTGCATGCTTTACTCACTCCATCGGGTTGTCAGCGCACCATGCAGGGTGATTTGGGATTGAACTTCCAGTTGGGAACCAGGTACTGCATGGCGACGGCATCGTCGCGGGCGCCCAGCCCGTATTTCAAATAGAGCTGGTGGGCTTTTTCGACTTCGATCATGTCTAAATCTACGCCCAGGCCAGGTTTGGTGGGGACTGTGATGGCGCCGTCCACAATCTTCAGTGGGTCTTTTGTCAGGCGCTGGCCATCCTGCCAGATCCAGTGCGTGTCAATCGCTGTGGTTTTGCCTGGTGCGGCCGCAGCGACATGTGTGAACATGGCCAGCGACACATCAAAGTGGTTGTTGGAATGCGAGCCCCAGGTCAAGCCAAACATTTGGCACAGCTGCGCCACGCGCACCGAGCCCTGCAGCGTCCAGAAATGCGGGTCGGCCAGCGGAATGTCAACCGACTGCAGCTGGATGGAATGGGCCATCTCGCGCCAGTCGGTGGCTATCATGTTGGTCGCGGTTAGCAAGCCGGTGGCGCGGCGGAATTCCGCCATCACTTCGCGGCCCGAGAACACACCTTCGGCGCCGCAAGGGTCTTCGGCATAAGCCATCACCGCGTGTTTGTCGCGGCACAGGCGGACGGCGTCTTTCAGCAACCAGCCGCCATTGGGGTCGAGCGTGATGCGCGCATCAGGGAAGCGCTCGTGCAACGCCACAATGGCTTCCATTTCTTCGTCGCCGCTGAGTACGCCGCCCTTTAGCTTGAAGTCCTTGAAGCCGTAGCGCTGATAAGTGGCCTCGGCCAGACGCACGATGGACTTCGCGTCCATTGCAGGTTCATGGCGCAGGCGCAGCCAATCGTCGGCCATATCGGGTTCCGAGCGATAGGGCAGGTCTGTCTTGTTGCGGTCTCCCACGTAAAACAGATACCCCAGCACGGCGACACTGGCGCGCTGCTGGCCATCTCCTAACAGGGCGGCGACCGGCACATTCAGGAACTGACCCAGCAAATCGAGCAGGGCGCTTTCTACGGCGGTGACTGCGTGAATGGCCACCCGCAAATCAAAGGTCTGGTTGCCACGCCCGCCGCTGTCGCGTTCCGCAAACTTCACGCGCAGGGTGTTGAGCACGTGGTTCCAGGCGCCCAAGTGCTGGCCGATGATCAACTCGCGTGCATCTTCCAGTGTCTGCCGGATTTTTTCGCCGCCGGGGACTTCACCGACGCCGGTGTTGCCCGTGCTGTCGGTCAGGATGACCAGGTTGCGCGTGAAAAACGGGCCGTGCGCGCCGCTGAGGTTGAGCAATATGCCGTCGTGCCCGGCAACGGGAATTACGCGCAACTGCGTAACGGTGGGGCTATGAGCAGGGTTGTGAAGTGGCGGGGTCAGGGAAGACATGGTGCAGATGCGACGGTTAAGGCGGGGAAACGAATGGAAAGGCTATACGGGGTCAGTTGTCCTACAACTTCGGGGCAACTTCTGTGCCGATGACCAAGTGAACGCACATGTTGTTCTGTCTGGCGTCTACACGCCTCAGGCAATTGCAGATATGTCCGGGCTCTGGGTTTTGCGCAGGCGTTCCCGGCTGTTGGAAAGATGGGTTCGCATGGCGGCCCGGGCGGCTTCAGGATCCTGATTCCGGATGGCGATAAAAATGCTTTCGTGCTCGCCGTTGACGCGTTGCAGGTACCGCAGCCGCCCTTCAGGCGCACTCTGTGGCGTGTTGACACGGGTGCGTGGAATGATCATGGTGCCCAGATAAGTCATCAGGTCGGCAAAGTGCTGGTTGCCAGTGGCACGTGCTACTTCCATATGAAACTGGAAGTCGGGTGGCACTGCATCCGAGTCCTGGTCAATCGAGTCCTGAAATGCTTTGAGCGCAGCTTGCAAGGCGTCCAGATTGGATTCGTTTCTCCTTTGGGCGGCCAGTCCGGCGGCTTCAGTCTCCAGACTGATGCGCAACTCCAGAACTGAAATCACATCCGCCACGGTGGCGAGGTCCTCGGCGGCGATCTTGAAATTACTGACGGTTTGCTGCTCGATCACAAATGTGCCGATGCCGTGCCTTGTTTCGACCATGCCGGATGCCTGTAGCTTCGACAGGGCCTCACGCACCACCGTGCGGCTGACGTCGAATCGGGTCATGATTTCAAGCTCGGTCGGGAGCTTGTCGCCAGGTTTGATCAGGCCCTCGCGGATGTTGCTACCCAGGCTTTCAACGATCTCGCCCACCAGGCCTCTGGGGCGGCGCGCGCGCACTGGTTCATCTACGGCCGAGCCGGTCAGGTCGGACGGCGACTGACTAGGGGTTTGCCTTGATTCCATTAAAAACTCTTGACAAATAGACGTCGCATATTAAAATTTCAAGTCATCAGACAACGTATGACTGACGAGTATCGGTAGAGAGACTGTATGCAAACTTGCGGGAAATGTCCAGCATTTGCTGACAAGGTGATAGACCGTCACTTTATGGCGTTGTGACCGAAGCTGAGTTCATTTAAGAGATTTTCATGACGATCAACGTTCACAATCGGATTCTTCTGACTGGCGCTGCGGGCGGCTTGGGCAAAGCCCTGCGAGAGAGGCTCAAGGCCAACTGCAATGTGCTGCGGCTGTCTGACCGGCTGGATTTTGGTCCGGCGGTCGAGCGTGAAGAGGTGGCAGTGGCAGATCTGGCTGATGCCGATGCTGTGCTTTCCATGATGCAGGGTGTCGATGCAATCATTCATCTGGGGGGCGTTTCGGTGGAATCACCGTTTAACCCCATTTTGCAGGCCAACATCATTGGGGCGTATAACTTGTATGAGGCTGCGCGCAAGCAGGGCGTCAAGCGGGTTGTGTTTGCCAGTTCCAACCATGTCACTGGGTTTTACAAGCAGTCTGAAACCATCACGGCAGATCAGCCCGCACGTCCTGATGGTCTGTACGGATTAAGCAAGGCCTTTGGTGAAGACCTGTCCCGCCTTTATTTTGATCGCTACGGCATTGAGACCGCCTGTGTGCGCATTGGCTCCTCGTTTCCCGAGCCCCGGGATCGTCGCATGCTGGCCACTTGGCTGAGCTTTGATGATTTGCATCGCCTCATTACAGCTTGTCTGACCACTCCTGTTCTGGCGCACACCATCATTTTCGGCATGTCAAACAACGCTGTGACTTGGTGGGACAACTCCCGGGCACGCCATGTGGGCTATGTGCCTCAGGACAGTTCGGACGTGTTTCGTGCGGCGGTGTATGCCAAAACACCTCCCCCCGATCTCAGCGATGCGGCTACGCAGTACCAAGGTGGTGCGTTCGTGCGCACAGGCCCTTTTGAGTAATTGCTCCGGCAACCGTCTGTACCAATAAATGTCTGAGCCTCGAGTCCTGTCTGCCTCACGCGATCGCGTGGGTGAATCCCCTGTGTGGTCTGTCGCTGAGCAAGCCCTTTATTGGGTGGATATTGAAGGCCGTCACATTCACCGCTTTGACTGGGCCAGTCAGACGCAGCAAACCTGGAGTACCCCTGAGAGGGTGGGTTGCATCGCACTGACTGATCGGTTGGGCCCTGCAGGAGGTGTAGTGGCGGCCATGGAAACGGGTGTTTTTCTGGTGAAACTTCTGGCTGTGCCCGACGTGGGGGTGACGCTTATTGCGAGCATCCGGCATCCGCAGTCGAACATGCGCTTCAACGACGGGCGCTGTGACCGGCAAGGGCGGTTTTGGGTCAGCACGATGTGCATGGACATGTCGCTTGCAGCACAGGTGGGCTCGATCTATTGTCTCGATGAATCAGGTCTGGGCGAGCCCAAGATCGACGGACTCATTACGCCCAATGGTATGGCCTTCAGTCCGGATGACCGTACTTACTACCTGTCTGACTCGCATCCCACGGTGCAAAAAATCTGGGCTTTCGATTTCGATGCCCGGACCGGCAGCATATCGGCCGGTCGTGATTTTGTGGACATGATGCCTTTGCCCGGTCGCCCTGACGGTGCGGCGGTTGATTCAGAAGGGCATTACTGGATCTGCGCAAATGACGCGGGGCAGTTGCATCGCTTCAATCCGAAAGGTCAGCTGGTGGCATCGCTCACTGTGCCGGTATCCAAACCCTCCATGTGTGCCTTTGGTGGTCCCAATCTGGATGTGTTGCTAGTGGCTTCCATCCAGCCTGCCGCCGCGACTGGTAGTGACGCCTGCCTCAGTGGTGCTGTGTTTGTCATGGATGCAGGTGTTCGGGGACTACCGGAGCCGGGATTCTCACGATTTCCAGCAACTTTCAAGAATTGAACGAAGATTCAAATGAAATTCACTATCGCTGCAGTTCGGGTTACGCCTATTGCCATCAACGATCCACCCCTGCTTAACGCTGCAGGTGTACATGAACCTTTTGGATTGCGCTCCATCATTGAGGTTGTCGGTGCCAACGGCATGATTGGATTGGGCGAAACCTATGGGGATGCTCCTGTACTCAGTTTGTTGATGGGCACGAAGGAAAGTCTGGTGGGCCTTTCTGCCTTTGACCTGAATGGTTTGTGGGCACGCGTTATGGCACATGCACCTCAGACGAAAACAGGCCACGTGGAAATGGAGCTGGCACCTGGTTCGTTAGGAAGCAATCTTGTAAATAGCGCATTCTCGGCATTCGAGGTAGCGTTTCTCGATCTGCAGGCGCGCACGCTGGGTATCCCGATGGTGGAGTTGCTGGGGGGGGCCGTGCGCAATAAAGTGGCTTACTCGGCCTATCTGTTCTATAAATGGGATGCGTCTGTTGACCCTGAGTACGCGCCGGACCCGTATGGCGAGGCGGTCAACCCACAGCAAATCGTGCGGCAAGCTCGCCAGATGATTGACCAGTACGGCTTTGAAAGCATCAAACTCAAGGCCGGTGTGTTTGACCCCGAGGAGGAAGCTGACGCCATTCTGGCGCTCAACGCAGCCTTCCCCAAACACCAATTGCGCATTGATCCCAACAGCAACTGGACCATGAAAACCAGCTTGCGTGTTGCCGAAAAACTGGCGGGTTGCCTGGAGTATTACGAAGACCCAACGCCGACCCTGGAGGGCATGGCAGAGTTGCACAAGGCCACAGGGCTGCCCTTGGCAACCAATATGGTGGTGACTAATTGGGCTGAATTGCGGCGGAGTGTAGAACTCAATTCCGTGCAGATTTTGTTGTCTGACCATCACTACTGGGGTGGCCTGCGTGCAACACAGGCGCTGGCGCGAACATGTCAGGCTTTCGGGCTTGGTTTGTCCATGCATTCCAATTCGCATCTGGGCATCAGCCTGATGGCCATGACACACCTGGCGGCTTCTGTGCATCACCTCACCTATGCCTGCGATACCCATTACCCGTGGCAGAGCGACGAAATTCTGGTCGGTGGGAAAGTACCTATCACTGGCGGGTGTGTCCATCTCACGGATAAACCAGGCTTGGGCATTGAGCTAGACCGTGAAAAACTGGCTGAGCTGCACGAAGCCTATCAGCGCTGCCGGATCCGCACGCGCAATGACGTGGCGCAAATGCAGCGCTACCGACCCGGCTGGCAGCAAATCAAACCACGGTTTTAAATTTCCTAACCCCTAAATTTTTCCCGATTGCCAAGATTTCAGAAAAGGACACTCCATGAATCCCCAAGACCTCAAGACCGTCGTTAGTTCTGGCCTGTTGTCATTTCCAGTAACCGACTTTGACCAGCAGGGTGACTTCCGCCCCAAGACCTACATTGAGCGCCTGGAATGGCTGGCACCTTACGGCGCAACTGCTCTGTTTGCTGCGGGTGGCACCGGCGAGTATTTCTCGCTGGTGGGTGACGAATACAGCGCCATTGTCAAGACGGCGGTAGAAACCTGCCGTGGCAAAGTGCCGATCATCGCCGGTGCCGGTGGCCCCACGCGCATGGCGATTGCCCATGCGCAGGAAGCCGAGCGTCTGGGTGCCCACGGCGTGCTGTTGTTGCCTCATTACCTGACCGAAGCCGGCCAGGACGGTCTGATTGCTCACGTGGAAGCGGTGTGCAAAAGCGTGAAATTTGGTGTGATTGTTTACAACCGAAACGTTTGCAAGCTAACCCCCGATTCGCTGGCCATACTGGCCGACCGCTGCCCTAACCTGATCGGATTTAAAGACGGCGTAGGGGACATCGAGACCATGGTGGCAATTTACCAGCGCATGGGAGACCGTTTTTCTTACCTGGGTGGTCTGCCCACAGCCGAGGTGTACGCGGCGGCGTACAAGGCTTTGGGTACACCGGTCTATTCGTCGGCCGTGTTCAACTTCATTCCTAAAACAGCGATGGAGTTCTACCATGCAGTGGCGGCTGATGACCTGAAAACGCAGCATCGCCTGCTGCACGATTTTTTCATGCCCTACTTGGCTATCCGCAACAGGATGCAGGGGTATGCTGTGAGTATTGTCAAGGCAGGTGCAAAAATAGTGGGGCATGATGCCGGGCCAGTACGTGCTCCTTTGACGGACCTTAAACCCAATGAGATGGAAGAACTGGCTGCGCTGATCAAGACGCTCGGACCGCAGTAAGTCACTCCATTTTTTTTCGAGAACAAACATGACACAAAAGTACGACAACCTGATCGGTGGCCAGTGGGTTGCAGGCACCAGCTACACCCCCAACATCAACCCCTCCAATTTGGCCGACGTGATCGGTGACTACACCCAGGCCAGCGCGGCCCAGCTGGATGCAGCCGTGCAGGCTGCTCGTGCGGCGTTTCCTGCCTGGTCGACTTCCGGGATCCAGGCCCGTGCTGATGCGCTGGATAAGATCGGCACGGAAATCCTGGCCCGCCGTGAAGAACTCGGTACTCTGCTGGCCCGGGAAGAGGGAAAGACCAAGGCTGAAGGCATTGGCGAAGCTGCACGTGCCGGCAACATCTTCAAGTTCTTTGCGGGTGAATGCCTGCGCTTGACCGGCGAGGTCGTACCTTCCGTTCGCCCTGGCATTGGTGTGGAAATCACCCGAGAGCCGGTTGGCGTCATCGGCCTGATCACGCCTTGGAACTTCCCGATCGCCATTCCCGCGTGGAAAGTGGCGCCAGCGTTGGCCTACGGTAACTGTGTGGTGCTCAAACCGGCCGACCTTGTGCCGGGGTGTGCCTGGGCATTGGCCGAGATCATCAGCCGCAGTGGTATCCCAGCAGGCGTGTTTAACCTCGTAATGGGCCGTGGCAGCGTGATTGGTGACCCACTGGTCAACCATCCTGATGTGAACGCCATAAGTTTCACCGGTTCCCAGGGTGTGGGCGGCCGCATTGCCCAGCAATGTGCGGTCAATCTCAAAAAAGTTCAGCTGGAAATGGGCGGCAAGAATCCACAAGTCATTCTTGACGACGCGGACTTGGCGCAGGCGGTCGAACTCAGCGTGCAAAGCGCGTTCTTCTCGACCGGCCAGCGTTGCACGGCCTCCAGCCGCCTGATCGTGACCGATGGTATCTACCCCAAGTTTGTTGAAGCAGTCAAGGCGCGCATGGCAGGTCTCAAGATCGGTGATGCCTTGCAGGCGGGAATTGACATTGGTCCGGTATCTTCGTTGTCACAACTGGAGCAGGACCTCAGCTACGTTGGTATTGGTCAGGCCGAGGGTGCCTTGTTGGTGGCTGGAGGGGAGCGCCTGAAGCTTGCGACTGACGGTTTTTACATGGCTCCGGCGCTGTTGACCGATACCACGGCGAACATGCGCATCAACCGCGAAGAGGTATTTGGCCCGGTAGCCAGCATCATTCGTGTCAAGGGTTACGAGGAAGCTCTGGCGGAGTCCAATAACACGCCGTTCGGTCTGTCGGCTGGTATTGCCACAACGTCGCTCAAATACGCCACTCATTTCAAGCGACACAGTCAGGCTGGTATGGTGATGGTGAACCTGCCCACGGCAGGCGTGGACTACCACGTGCCATTTGGCGGACGCAAGGGCTCCAGCTTTGGTTCTCGCGAGCAGGGCAAATATGCTCAGGAGTTCTTCACTACGGTGAAAACAGCCTACACCCTGGCCTGACGTATTCGGCCGGATGGGTAGGCGTGTTCCAACCGGTAGGACGTGATGCGTGTTGATGATTCTTCCTGCATTTCGGTTGCGTAGTGTCCTGTGCAGACTGTGCCTTGATTCTTAATTCTGTTTCAGCCCGTTTCAGGAGGTCGTCATGTACATCGGAGAGCAGCTCATCAACCCTTCCGCTGAGCGGCTGCGCCTGTCTGTTCAACTAGGTGTGGAGCGCGTGGTCATCGATAACCGGGGGACTGAGCTTGTCAAGCCGGGGGGCGTTTGGGATGTTAGCAAGCTGCGTGAATACCGTGAATGGGTAGAAAGCTTCGGTCTCAAGATCGATCTGTTCGCGCTGGATGTAGGGTCCATCCTGCTGGATTATTTAACTGAGGAAACCAGTGCCCGGCGCCAGGCCGATGTGTTGAAGCAGAACATCCAGATAGCTGCAGAAGCGGGTCTGACAGCCCTCAAGTACAACGTCCAGATGGTCGGTATTACGCGCACCGGTCTGCGCCCGGGGCGCGGCGGTGTTCAATACAGCGGATTCAAACTGGCCAGCTATAGCCCGGAGGCTGATCGCAAGCACAGCTACTGGGGTGTAGGTTATCCAACCAATCAGGATGTGGGCGGTTCCGGGTCAAGTTTGTTGTGTGGACAGAAGCAGTCCAGAGAGGTGCCACCAGTAACTGAAGAGAGTGGTTGGCGCGCTATTGCCTTCCTGGTTGACCAATTAATACCTGCCGCCGACAAGGCCGGTGTCAAATTGGCTTGTCATCCGCATGATCCTGCTTATCCCCTGGGTGGACTGAATGGCATAGAACATGTGATGGGCTCTATCGAAGGATTGCGCCGCTTTGTGGCATTGTCTGACAGTCCTAACCACGGGCTCAATTTTTGTCAGGGCACAGTGGCTGAAATGGCGCCTGAGCCACATGCCTATGTGATTCGCGCGATTGAAGAGTTCGCGCCGCGTATATTCATGGTTCACTTTCGCAATATCAAAGGCGGCTACCTTGACTTTGCCGAAGTCTTTCCCGACGAGGGTGATGTGGACATGAATGAAGCCATCCACGCCTACCAGCGTTCCGGTTATGAGGGCATTTTGTGCCCTGACCACGTCCCGTTGTCCGATCTCGATCCCAATCGTGAGCGCTTCATGTCGTTTGCACTGGGCTATACACGGGGCTTACTGCACGCCGCAGGGTATCAACCCAAAATCACGACATTGATCAACTGATCCCTGGCCATTTATTCTTATTTCAACAGGAGACTAACCATGCCCATTCGAAGAAAACTCATCTGCCTTGTTGCAACTGCAGCACTGAGTGCTGCCTTGCCGCTGGCCGCTACAGCCCAGGCCGACTACCCTAGTAAACCGGTGAAGATCATCGTGCCTTTCCCGCCGGGTGGCACCAGTGACGTGATGGGGCGCATGATGTCTGAAGAACTCGGCAAAGTCCTGAAGCAGCCCGTCATCATCGAAAACATCGGTGGTGCAGGCGGTGTGGTGGGTACCGAACGGGGAAGCAAAGTAGCGCCAGACGGCTATACCATCATTCAGACCGGAGTCGGCCAAAGTGCTGTTGCCCATGGTCTCGACCCTGATCTCAAATACAATTCCAATAGCGATTTCATTCATGTCACGCAGGTTCACTCTGGTCCCAACCTGCTGGTTGTGCACCCCAGCACGCCCTTCAAGACGCTGAAGGAACTGGTGGACTATGCCAAAGCCAATCCCGGGAAACTGGACTACGGCTACACCCACGCGGCTTCTGGCCACATGGCAATGGAGCTTTTCAAGCAGACAGCAGGCATCTTCATGACGGGCATCCCTTACCGTGGCGGTGGCCCGATGATGACCGACATGCTGGGTGGCACCATCAAACTCATGTTCATTAATCAGGACGTGGCGCTGCAGCACATTAAGGCAGGCAAGTTGCGGCCGCTGGCGGTTTCCAGCGTCCAACGGAACCCGCTTTACCCCGACGTGCCTACTGTTGCCGAATCCGGTTATAAAGGATTTGAAGCCCTGTCGTGGTCTGGCATGTCGGTACCCAAAGGTACGCCGCAGCCTATCGTAGACAAGCTTGAAGCAGCCATGACACAGGTGATGCAGTCCCCGGCGATCAAACAACGCATGGAGTCACAAGGCTTCGTGGTCCCGGTGCAGGGTTCCAAACCCTATGCAGCGTTCGTCAAGAGTGAAATCGACCGCTGGACAAAGGTGATCAAAACCGCTGGTATCAAAAACCAGTAAGTTAGAACATGACCGCTCCAGACCAGACAGGCTCGTCGCAACCGCGCAAGCGATTGAAGCCTGAAGAGTTGAGGTCGTGGCGCTGGTTTGGTCGCGAGAGCATGCGCACCTACAACCAGCGCTCGCGCATGGCGCAGATGGGCTATGCCTACAGCGACTATGCGGGCAAACCCATCATCGCGATTCTCAACACCTGGAGCGAGATCAGCACCTGTCACACGCATTTCAAGCAGCGTGCCGAGGAAATCAAGCGGGGTGTCTGGCAGGCAGGCGGCTTCCCGGTGGAAATGCCTGCCATTTCACTGTCAGAAACGCTGCAAAAGCCTAGCGCCATGCTTTATCGCAACCTGTTGGCTCTGGAGTCGGAAGAGTTGCTGCGTTCCTATCCCTGCGATGGCGCAGTGTTGATGGGTGGGTGCGACAAGACGACGCCTGGTTTG
>Ga0209717_1002597_pt1 | contig 17102 bp, 17 predicted proteins | sample AD_UKC048_MetaG_FD_184418 | JGI IMG/M metagenome (GOLD analysis project Ga0209717, IMG submission 184418) | Active sludge microbial communities of municipal wastewater-treating anaerobic digesters from USA - AD_UKC048_MetaG (SPAdes) (version 2) | ecosystem: Engineered > Bioreactor > Anaerobic >... | reverse complement strand
ATAAATGGTATTTTCCATCATGAAAAATTGCGCCTGGGTTATATAGCTTTTTTTCTTCCCAATAATTTTTAGAATTGGGGCGTAATATTGGGTTATATTTTGAACGAATAAATAAATTGTCCATATTCCCCTGTATTAATAAATTAAAAATCAAATTTTCTGTCCCTATTCAAATCACAAATATCAAAATTACAGCAAAGATAAAAATTTATTTCAGCTAATGTTCCAGGCTATGCGATGTTGTGCGGTGGTACAATTTGCGACGAAGGAGCTTACCACTGCCAAATATGGGTGTAGCGACCAACGGGAGCGAAACCGCATACTGCGTGTTAGCCGATGTTGGGCTGTTTTTTAGTTAAGTTTGAGAGTTAGTTCAACAACATCACGAACTTCTTGGCACCCAATCGGTTTGCCCGAGCCATCATCAAAACCTGTTCCGCAGGAATTGACAAAGAGGAGCCAATCACTATTGAGTTTTGTAGGATAAGCGTCTCCGCCGGCGTAACATTGATCAAAGTCCTTTTTGAACTCATCAAGCGAAGAATAACCTGCTTTGTTTGGCATAAGTGTTACGACGAAAGTATCAGATTCTTGGCTTGCACCAGTATATTTGAAGTTATAGACGGTTTTGGTTGTACCGCTGAATTTAGAAACCAAATTACTGAAATAACTTGCCGTTTGACTATTGCCGCATTCTTCCGCCATTGAAACCAGTTGGTCAGCGGTGTAACCAAATGGAGCTGTTTCTTTGGAAACAGAGGCGGAGACGCCACTTGTTGAATAAGTTAGAGGCTCTTTTGGCTCCTTTTTGTCCGCAGTTGTTGTTTCTGTCGTATCAGTTGTTACCGTTGAAGTTACTTCCCGAACGACTTTGTTTTGTTGCCACCAATAAACTCCACCACCGACAACAACTGCGGTGATGATGATGGCGAGGGCGATTGCCCACACGTTGCTTTTTGATTCCATAGTGATTTGGGTTAATTAGTAAGTGAATTATATATTAAATCGTGGGATAAAAACAGCCCAATTTCGGCTAACGTTTGCGTGTATGCGATGTTTGCGTAGCAAATATGGGAGAGGGCTTTGGAAAAGCCCGAACCGCATACACGCTGTTAGATGATGTAAATAAATTCGCGAGCGATAGAGAGTTATTATTGGGGCAAATTTTTATTTAATTTCAGTTCCACCCCATTCAACAAGCACAAATCCATTTCTATTAAATGATTTTAATTCTTGTGGCTGTATCTTAACATTATTATCTTCAAGACCTTTAAATACCATGAAAACACGGAGCATAGAATCTGGTTTAGGGGTTATATCTAAGACGGCTCTATTGTCATATTCTTGTTTTGTGGCAAAGTGAATCAAATTAAAGTTATTATTTTGCATTAGTGGCGACCAATAAACTATAAACTCGTTATATTCTTTTGGTGTCAAACCAAGTTTAGATAATTTATCTTGTAGAAATTTAACTGTTTCTGATCCTTCAACAATAAATCCAGTTGATAAATCGTAATTTGCATTCTTGTCATCTCCTTCCCAAAAAAGATAACTATATTCTTTTCCATCATCCATATTGATAATTTTGCCGTCAGGATAGGCAGTCACTTGCCAACCATTTTTATATTCTGGGTAAGAAACAATTAAATTGCCAGAGTAATTTAGTTTAACTTCAGTATTTTGTTGCCGTTCAGGATAAAGATAAATAACTGGTTTAGCATCATACATGTACATACCCGGTTCTCCTCCGTCTATTGGAAAGTATGGTATATTTAGTTCATCTTGTTTTGGATAGAGAAATTCAATATCAAGATAATTAGGAATAAACCCAGCTTTGGTTAATCCTGCCCATCCGAAAATTACCACAAGAATTAAAATAATTGTGACAATAAAGCCCTTACTTAGCTTCTTTTTTGGTTTTTGGATTTGTGGTTGTTGGTTCATATTATTGATGACTTTTAAAAAATTTGCCAAAAAATTATTAATAAATAAAAGAAAAATAAAAATTCAATTTCACATAACGTACGCCACTATCCGACGTTTTGCCACTTCCTTAAAAAATCAATTTAGTGTAGCAAAATGTGGCTTTAGCCCTTGCGGATAGCGGTTGTTAGATGACCCGTAGGGCGTAGCGAAGTGAAGAGTAAAATAAAGTGTCCGTTATAAAATTTTGAAATTCTCATAAGCTAATTCAAAATCATAAATAGATTTGAATAAACCTGCAAAATCTTTTTTAGAATTATATTCTTTAGCTTTTTTTAAAAGTTGTAGTAATTTTTCTTTTCCATATTTTTTTACTAAAAATTCAACCACAAAACCAGCCTCTGAATAAACCTCTTTTCCGCCATTTTCATAAAATTCAAGAAATTTTGAAAATTTTATCGGTTTTGTTTTAAGTTTTATTTGACCTGATAAAAATATGGAAATCCCCTCAAGTAACCAAATTGGTTTTTTGCAAAAATCACTATAAATGTTGGAAAAACAATGAGCTAACTCATGCTTTAAAAGAGCAAAGTACTCTTCATCAGAATATTTATGATTGCTTTCAGTTTCATAATTTTTATCTGAAAGAATATAAACCATATTTCCATTAACCCATCCAACAAGCCATTCCTCAGTTTCTGAGCCCTTTAGATTATTAATTGTTTCTCTATCAGGGATTAAAACCAAATTTGGTCTATTATGTTTCCAATCTAATTCAAAAAAAGAATCTAGTTCATTCATTGATTTTTTGTAAACTTGATCTAATTTTGAATGATTTATTTTGTTTATTTCAAAAACCATAATATGAGATTTACAAAATTTTAGGACACTTTATTTTATTTCATATAACGTTGAGCATATGAGAAGTTTTTGTTTCTCTTCAATATTATTAAATTAATAAAAGAGAAACAAAAATTTGGGTGAAGAAATTTTTTACTCAATAATGTATTATAAATAAAAAATTTCTGAACCTCATATGCTTTGTTATGTGATGTATATTTTTTCTTTTTCTTTTTAAAATTCGCTTATATAAAAATAATAAAAAATGAATTTGATTTTTAAGTTTTGATTCAAAAAAGAGGGGTTAGGGGTGAATTTTTTGAATCAAAACACATTAAAGAATTTTTATTTTGGTGACTTCAACCTTTTTGTTTCATTGCTGATTAAAAGTGATTTCATTTGGATAATTGCGGTGCTATTTAGTTTTTGAATCCTGTCTTTTTGAGATAAGCCATCTCGAATTAACAGAGCGTTGATACTTTCAAGATTGGATAAAACTACCAGTTGTTCAATTGAAGCATGATCCCTGATGTTGCCTTTTAGCTTTGGATTTTTGTCTCGCCAAGTTTTGGCAGTCATGCCAAATAGGGCAGCGTTGAGTAAATCCGCTTCATCGGCGTATTTCATGTTGATTTGCTCTTTGGTTAACTCGCACGGGATTAGTTTTTCCTTAATGGCGTCAGTGTGGATTCGGTAATTAATTTTTGCCAGTGTTCTTTGGAGGTTCCATTCAAGTTTTAAGCGATTGTTTTCATCCTCTTTGAGTCGCTGGAATTCTCTGATTAGATAGATTTTGAATTCAGCACTAATCCACATACCAAATTCAAAGGCAATATCCTTATGCGCATAAGTCCCTCCATATCTCCCCGTTGTAGCTTTTAGTCCTATAGCCTTTGTTTTTTTGACCCATTCCTTAACGCTTATTTTGTAGCTATTTAATCCAGCTTGACTTTTAATTATGGCAAATTCGCCATAATTAAAATTTGGATTATATATACTTTCCCAAATACCCAAAAACTCAACCGTATTTCTGTTTCGGAGCCAGTCGGAAATAAAAAAGTCGCCGTCTTTTGCTTTGAGCATATCGGTCAAAGAGATGTAGTCGTATTCAGTATTACTGTATTTTATAATCGTAATTTTAGTTCCTTTTACGTTTATGGTTTTCTTTTTTGGCATAAATTTGGGCTAAGTTAATTTTTAAACTGGTCGAATTCGACCAGTTTAATTTTACCATAATTAGGGTTAGGGGTGAATTTTTTGAATCAAAACACATTGTTATAAGTTTTAATCATTTAACAAGAAAATAAAGAACAACGACTATTAAAATTACGCCTAAAAACAAAACAATGAACAAAGACAAAAATGTTTCTTTTTTAATGAAGTCAAATTTTAAATCATCTTCAGTCGTTTGATAATTATTTTCTTTTTTCCAATCCAATCCATTTATGTTTCTAGTTTTCTTCATGCCACTTTTTTGAACAATTTGCTTAATCATATTTCTGTTTTGTTCATTATCGCTCAAAGTAATGAATTGCTTTTGCCAATGAAGTGTATAAAATATTTTTGCTGGCCTATGCCTGTGTATAATTATGTCGGTTTTGATTCTATCGAACTCATTAAAGTTTAAGTGTTCGGTTTTACTTTTTTCTAAGTAAATTATTATTTCGTCTTGTTTAATTAAAAAGTCCTTGATTGGCCTTTTCCAGTGGGCGTAAAACATCAAGGCCATAAAAGTCAGTAAGGGTATCAAAATAATCCAGCTATATTCCCACGACGCTATGGTTTTTATAAGATAAATTAATACATCAATATTTGTAGGCATATTTTATTAGACTGATTAGTGCGATGATGAGCAATAATAATAAATTTCTGTTGGAAATTGCCGATATTTAGTGACCATATCAATTATTCTATCGTCATCGTCTATTGTGCAATCTTTACCTGTGCCCTGCAGCCTTTCCGCCAAATATTGAATATTTATTTTACACCTACCATTTGAATCCCTTTCACCTAAGATAGTTATCAAAGCATAGTCACTTTTTTGGTCATCTTTAATTTCTTGATCAATAAATTTTGTTTTATTGCAGTTTTTTAAAGCACCGGTAAAGCAATTTATGTCAGTTCCGCAGTCTCCATCTTGTGATATTTGCTCAGAGATGGTATCTTCGTTTTCTGTTTTTTCATTCATCAATGGATTATAGCCATTTTTAATTTCCTCACCATCTTTATAACCGTCCGCATCTGTGTCTGAATTATTAGGCTCGGTGTTCCAAATATACATTTCATCATAATCACTTAGACCATCGCTGTCGGAGTCTAAATTATTTTTTGGGATTCCAAGTGAGCTTTGTATTTTATTGGCTTGTTCATAAGCAAAAATATTGCCAGCTTCTAAATTTGCAGAAATTTGGTCTAATACTAATCCAATATAATTTTGTGTTTTAAATAAAAATATTTTATTGCCAAGATTGTTAAACGCAAGACATTCTTCTCCTACGCCGTTTAATTCTTTAATAAGAGTTGTTGGATTTTGTTGTTTTAAGTTTTGCACCCAGTTTTTAGTGTCCGTAAAATAATTCTCGGCATCAGTGGCTTTCTGAAATTTTATAACTGCACTTTTTAGTACTGGCAATACACCTTGTTTATCTCCTACCCCCAATTCCATAACAAAAGAGTTCACAAAACCACCCATCACTTCATAATTATTATCTAGTTCTGTGCTAAGTAAAGTATTAAAGCCCGAGATGCTTTCTATTTTATTTGACTCATTGAAATCAGTAATTATGTCCGATATGGTTTGTTCTGCCTTGCTCTCTGACATTCCACTCCGTAAACCCTCTTTAACTAAAATATTATTTAATTCATCTTGAGTTAAAACTAACTTTTCCCAATTTTCTAAAATCAAATTTCTATCCTCTTGTATAATTTGACCCCTGTCTTCAGTCCCAAAGATTTTATCTTTATAATAATATCCTGCGATACTTAGTCCAGCAACGACAAAAACCCCAATCAAAATTAAAATAACGGTAATTACTTTTTTATTCTTAAACCAAGGATTTTCTTCCTCAACTGGATTTTGTTCCAGTGAAGAATTTGGCCGAGATTCCTGATTAGTTTGTAAATCCGTTTGTTTTGTTTGTTGTTCCATATGTTTTTTGGGTTAATTAATAAAAATAATTCCCCTTTATAATAAATAAAAAAACAAATTTATTCCCCTTTAAAAAGCCTGTCAAAATTCTTTATAAATAGAAAAATATTTTTTGAATTGCGTATAACATCAGGGATAAAAGAAGTTTTCGGAGCGTAGCGTAGAAAATTTGGGGAAATTGCGAGCCGAGCAATTTTCCTTTTATCCCTTGTTAAATGAGGGTGAACGAAACGAAGTGGAGTGAAAGCGCTAGCGTCCCCTTGAGTTCAAGCCCGAGCCGTCCCAACACTTAGATTAATCATATCCGCCATCAACTTTTAGAATACTTCCAGTAATATAACTAGCATCATCAGATGCAAAAAATAAAATCGCCTTCGCAATTTCTCCTGGTTTGGCAAATCTTTTCATATAAATTTTTTCTGTTTCTTCTTCAACAAAATCTTTTGGCAAATCTGTATTCATTTCAGTATCTACCCAACCTGGAGCAATGGAATTAACTTGAATTTTTGGAGCAAGTTCTTTTGCTAAATTCTTTGTCAAATTGATAACTCCTGCTTTTGAAGCGTCATAGTCAGCAGCTTCAGGACTAAGAGTGTTAATTCCATTTGTTGAAGAAACGTTAATTATTTTTCCGTTGCCATTTTTTAGCATTTGTTCAGAAGCATATTTACTACAAAGAAATGTTCCAATTAAATTGACATCCAAAGTTTGTTTCCATTGCTCAACAGTTTTTTCAAACAATGGAACATCAAAAACAATTCCTGCATTATTTACTAAGATGTCAATTTTTCCAAAAGTATCAATTGTTTTTTGGATCATTTCTTTGACTTCGTTTTCTTTGGAAACATCACATTTTATTGCGATTGCTTCTGAACCAATTTCTTTTATTTCATCAGCAACGGAAAATGCTTCTTTTTCAGAGGAAAAATAATTAACTACTACTTTTGCCCCTTCTTTTGCGAAAAGTAGTGCGGTAGATTTGCCAATACCTTTACTAGAACCAGTGATAATTGCGATTTTATTTTTTAGCTTCATATGGACATGATTAATTGATTGATATTTATAACTTTTCCTACGTTTAGGCTCGGGCTTGAATTTCATTTAACGTTTGCGTATATCTGAAGTTTTCATCCCTATTAAAAAGGATAAATGTTGATTATCAGACACGCTTTTTTTATAGAACTCCACCCAAATCCTCATCAAACTAAGGGATGAAAATTTGGGCGGAGGAAAATTGGCACTCCTTAAGGATTTAATTAACGCCAATTTTCCGTAGCCAGATAGACGTTGTTATGTGATGTAGACAGAAATTTCTATTCCTTATTATTTTTTGGCAATTTATTCTGGTTTCTCAGTTTTCTGCTGAAAAGATGAAAGAACGTCATCTAGTGAAAATTCTGCGCTTAAATATTGATGTTCCTCGATTCCTCCACCTTCGTGTGAGAATTTTGTCCTTGCCGGTTTTTCAGTCTCGGCTCTTACACCAATACCCTCAGAAACATTGAACTTTGTATTTACGCCATTTGATCCAGCGACAAAAACCTCAATTGAGCCGTTTGGCCACTTATTAATATAAACAGCGCCATGTTTTGACATACCTTCAACATGGTCTTTGCCACCCATTAAACTGCTCAATTGATCGAACTCCCTAGCTCTTTCTGGGATAGGACCTATTTCAAATTTGTTCATAGTGATTATGGTTAAATTATTAAACTAACTAAATTGTATCACAAGCTATGTTCGACCTGAAATAAATTGCCAAAAAAATCTTAAAATAGAAAGAAATTTTTGGCTATTTCACATAACGTTCAGGAATATCTGATGTTTTTGCGCAGCGTCAGCGGAGCAAAAATATGGGTGAAATAATTTTTCATTCCTTATTATAATTAATATTGAAAAATTATTGAACCAGATATTCCTTGTTGTGCGATGTAAATTTTTTATCTTGGTTTTTATTGAGCTGAACTCTGAATTGCATCTAAGAAAATTTGATTTTTTTTTGAAAAAATGGCAGAGGGGTTAGGAGTGAATGCCATTTTTTCAAAACTCCTTATTTTTCTATTCTTTTCTGCGTTGATATTTAACAACAAAAAACGTTGGATACGTCATACCGTCTATCTGTTCCGAGGCAGGAAAATCTTTTTCTTCGCGAAAATCTTGTAAATCAAAATCTTTTAAAATTTCTGGAGAAAAATATTCGGACAAACTGTGGGACGGCTCTTTCAAATGAATTGTTTTTTCAAAAATGAAAGAATCCACTATCTCTTGCTTAAAATAATCTATGCCATCTTCTTTATTTTCTCTTTTGTGGGTATTTATTTTTTCCAAAAACTGACGAAATGGATGTTTAGAAAGAAAAACAAAATGTCCTTCAGGCTTCAACACTCTCGCAACTTCTTGAAAAATTTTTGGAACATCCGGCGAGGTTTGCATTGCGTATTTTGAAACAACAATATCAAAAAACTTATCTTCAAATGGAAGCTTCTCTCCTACACCCTTTTCAATCACCATGTCTGGATTTTTTTCTTTTGCCGAATTAACAAACTCCTCTGACGGCTCAACCCCAAATGGAATAGCCCCCATTTCCTTAAATCTTGATAAATCAGTTCCATCCCCACAGCCAACATCGAGAAGATTTTTATCTTTCAGGTCAACTGACTCCAAAATTTCATAAAATCGTTTATTCCCGATTTCGTCTTGAATCTTCATTTTTTTACTGTAATTTTCAGAAAAATTATCATACTGTTCAGTAATTGTGCTGGGTTTTTCTATTTTTGCCACAGTTTCATCATTTGTTAATTGTTCTAGTTGTTTGTTTTCCATAGTTTTATTAATAATTATTTTCTAAATAAATTCATTTTTCTGCGACCCGAGAAGTAGAAAAATACCTTTTTACCCCTCTATAAGTAATAAAAAAATCAGATTTTCGTCTTAGTTCAACGCACTAAAACTTTAAATTACCGCTTAAAGACAAAAAAATATTTCAGCTAACGTCCGAGACTATGAGAAGTTTGGTGGCGGTATAATGTGCGCGCTAGCGCCAACCGCCGCCAAATTTGCGTGAACGACTGAACGAAGTGAGGGAGTGAACCTCATAGTCTCTGTTAGCTGATGTTGGGCTGTTTTTTAGAAATCAATTGATTCTAACAGTTCATCAAGTGAACTTTTCCAATTTTTGAAGGCGGTAATCACAAACACATTGCCTTTACTCTCGAAAACAACTTCTGTTTTTTCAGATCCACAAGGAGGAAGGTTTTCTGTAATGTTGCCAGATCTCTTTGTTGCCGAAATGCCATCAACTGTTGTTTGTACAGTGTCGCCGCTAATTCTAAATTCAAGATCATTTAGTTCTTGTTCTAAAGTGGCTGTACTGATAAAAATATCAACTGCCGGACAGCTTTCCCCGATTGCAGTCATACGAATTAAATCACTTTCATCTCCTGTTGCCCCACTTCTACTTCGTGATTCGGCGACACTGTACTTTTTAGGGTCATAACTAAAAGAGAAGCCATATTTATCATTTTGATACGTTGTCTCGGATATGGTTTCTATTGGCGTTGCAGTTTCATTTGTTTCAACTTCTGAAACACTTTCATCAGAAGTAGGCGACAAAGAGGTCGTGTACCAATAAATCCCTCCGCCGATTATTAGTGCAGTGATTACCGCCGTTACGATAACCGTAGTAGTCTTATTCATACTTTTTGTGGGTTAATTATTAAATGGATTATATGCTAGATGAAGGATTAAAAACAGCCCAATTTCAGCTAATGTATCCGAGTATGCGAAGTTCGCTTTTCGGATTTATTGAATTAATTGGTTAATTTGAATCTTTTTATCGCTCTATCCCTGAAATTACCACCAAACAGAGAAAAGCGAATTTGGGTCGAGAAAATTTTGCACTCCTTGATTTAAATGTCTAATAACGCAAAACTTTTGAGCCGCATACTCGGTGTTGTGCGATGTTGTGCTGATTTTTTACTATCCGCAGTTTGTACAGTCGTCTGCTTCAAAGTTTTCATGAAAAGGTTTGAGCTTCATTAAATCGTTTATTTTTACCGTAGTCCAAAGCTCCCACTTTTTACAGCTTGTTTCGGGATCTGCGCACTTATATCCAATTGACTTGAATGTGTTTGAAAGCACATCGCTTGGTGTACTCTTTAGCCAAACTGTTGACCCAAGTGTATAATCGCTTCCTTTGACTCCAAAAATTTTACTAACCCTTTCTGGACCACAATTGAAAGCTGTAAAAAGTTGGCCAAGAAATTCAATGCCCTTATATTTCGGATCAATTGGAAAAACATCGCGACCACTATCTGTCGCAGTCGCTGGGGCGGTACATAACGATGATGTGGTATTCTCGGGCTTGATGTTATTTAAAACTGGTGCGTTTTGACTTGGTAATTCTTGTGTAATGGGAACTTTTTTAGCCTCCACCAAATCTTGTGATATTTTTTTGTTTTGGGCGACAATGCTTTCATTCTGAATTTTAAGGGTTTGAATTTCTTGGCTCAAAACATCTGTCTTAGTTTTTTGATAAAACATTAGACCACCGCCGACAACCAAGACAGTTGCCACAACACTGATTACGATTGTCCAGATGTTTTGAGAGCCTTGGACGGGCTCATTGTTTTGCAGATCCATATTTTTATTTATTGATTAGGGCGTAAAAGTTAAGAAAAAATCAGCACAATTTCGCACAACGTTTGCGTGTATCTGAAGTTTTCATCCCGATTAAATGGGATAAATTTTGATTATCAGACAACGCTTTATATTTTTAAACTCCACCCAAATCCTCATCTTACTAAGGGATGAAAATTTGGGCGGAGGAAATTGTGCCACCTTAAGGTTTATATAAATGCACAATTTCCGTAGCCAGATATACGCTGTTATGTGATGTAGACAGAAATTTCTTTTCCTCAATGTATTTTTTGGCAATTTATTTAGTAACTTCAAAAGTTTTTGTTATTGAAGTTATTTCTTGTCGTCTTGCTGACATTTCATTATTAACTGTTGATTGACTCCAGACTTCGGCAAAAATGTATTGGCCACCTTCCCCTAGGGATTTTTTGGGCACATTAGGCAAATCAAAAGCTTGTATTTTATTCCATTGTTCTTTAGTAAAGACGGAAATTCCAAATATGTCTGATTGAGCAGGAAATCCAAAATAAATAGTTGTAATCATCGTATCTCCCATAAGCTCTCCCGCTGGAGAAACACCTTTTGTCCAATTGCTCGTTTCTGTTTTAATGATATAACCTTTCCAAGTTTGTGGGAAAGTTAAGCTAAATCCATATTGCGAATTACTGTAAACAATTTCTTTTGGAACGACAGGTTGATCGTTCTGATCTTGGTTTGTCGGTGGTTGCGTTACCTGTTGATTTTGGTTTTGTTGTGTTTGCTGGAGTTGATCAATTTGGTTTTGTAATAGCGTGATTTGTTGTTGAAAAGACTGCTCGGACGACTTTAGGCTTGAAGATTGTAAAGCGTAAACTACGCCGCCAATGACTAACGCAGTAATAACAATGACTCCAACTATTACCCAAATACTTGCTGGATTTTGTTCTTGGGGCATATTTTGTTCATTCATAATTTTTTAGTTAAATGTCAAATTACTTATATTTTATCACAAGTTATGTTCGACCTGAAATAAATTGCCAAAAAAATCTATAAAATAATTAAGAAATTTCTGGCTATTTCACATAACATCGGGCTTAAGGGAAGTTGGATTTTTGAGAGTGGAGCGTAGCGACCTCCAAAAATTCAATTTGGGTCGGAGAAACCTGCAAGGTTTCGGAGCCCTTTAAGCCCTGTTATACGCGTCTCGAAGAGACCAAGGTTTAGTGCAACGTTCCGTAGCGAAGCGAAGGAAAACCGCAGAGTTAAATTTTCACGATAATAAATTTCGACCGTAGGGAGTGTATATGTCCGTAGGACGAGGGGGAGTCCAGATTTTTTGTTTCTTTTTTCTAAAAAAAGAAAATAGAGGGGGCTTTTACTTTTGGTTCTCCTAAAAAATCATAGATTTTTGGGACACAAGAAATTTACAATTTCTTCGTGTTTTCCTAAAAGAACGTTATCTTCCGCCAAAATAAATATTTTTTATTTTTGGATCTTTTAGAATTTCTTTTCCACCACTTAAAGCGATTTTCCCATCTTCAAGAATATAAGTTTTATCTGCAATTTCTATTGCTGATTTTGCATTTTGTTCGACTATTATAATTGAAACTCCTTCTTTATTTATTTCTTGTATTTTTTCAAATATTTCTTTCATTGCTTTTGGGCTTAATCCTAAAGATGGCTCATCTAAAAGCAACAGCTGAGGATTTTGTATTAATGCTCTTCCAATTGCAAGCATTTGCTGTTGTCCGCCTGAAAGAGTGTCTGCATATTTGTCTTTTTTTTCTTTTAAGAAAGGGAATTTTTCATAAACATCTCTAATATTAGTTTTTACTAATTCTTTGTCTTTCATTATGAAAGCTCCCATCTCCAAATTTTCTTGAACTGTTAAATCTCTAAAAACTTGCCTTCCTTGAGGCACATAAGAAATTCCTTCAAAGATTTTTTCGTGGGTTTTTAACTTTGTAATGTTCTTATTTTTCCACTCAATTCTTCCTGAATAAATATTACATAAGTTAAATATGCTTTTTAGCGTCGTAGATTTACCGGAGCCATTTGGACCAATAATTGCTACAATCTCTCCTGGTTTTACTTCTATGTCTATCCCATGAAGTATTTCCATTCCATTATATCCCGATTGTAGTTTTTTTATTTGTAGCATATTATTCTCCTAAGTAAGCTTCTAACACTTTTTTATTGTCTTTTATTTGTTTAGGTGTTCCTTTTGCAATTACTTTTCCTTCATCTAAAACAATAACTTCGTCAGCAAGATTTAAAGCAAAATTCATGTCATGTTCTATTAAAAGAATTGTTGCTCCCTTTTTCTTTAGGTCTAAAAGAATTTCCGATATTTTCTTTCTTAGTTTTGGATTTACTCCTGCAACTGGCTCATCTAACATAAGCAATTTATGGGGATTAAGAATTGTTCTTGCTATTTCAATTAGTCTTTTTTGCCCGAAGCTTAATTCTCTTCCAAGTTTATTTGAAAAAGATTCCATTTCAACTAATTTTAATATGTCATTTGCTTTTTCTTCTTTTTCTTTTGTTATTTTGTTTTTCCCAAGAAGATTTTTCCAAAATTTGGTATCTTCATTATCAATTGCTAAAAGCAAATTTTCTTTTATTGTTAAATTATCAAATAGTTGGGATTTTTGAAAAAGTCTTGAAATTCCTGCATTTGAAACCTGCTCTGGAGAAAAATGCGTGATGTCTGTTTTGTCATAAATTATATTTCCTAAATCTTCTTTTAGAACTCCTGAAATTAGATTAAAAACTGTTGATTTTCCGCTTCCATTTGGACCAATTAAGGCAGTGATGTTATTTTCTTTAATATCAAAACTACAGTTATTTACTGCTTTTACTCCTCCAAAATGTTTTGATAAATTTTCTATTTTTAACATGTTATTCTAACTCCACCTTTCCAAAAAAGCCTTTTGGTCTGTAAATTAAGATAAATAATAATATTAAAGCATAAATTATTTGTCGCATTGGCCCAACAACTGAAGAAGGAAAGCCAATAAATCTTAATGGCTCTGGAAGTAAAATTAAGATTATTGTTGCAATAATTGTTCCTCTTAGTGAAGCTAAACCTCCGATAATTACAATACATAAAATGGGGATTAATTGCATTATAGTAAAGCTTGAAGGATCAATATATGTGATGTAATGAGCATAAAGACTTCCTGCAATTCCTGCAAAAAAAGCAGATGTTCCCAGAGCAATTGATTTAATCTTGAAAGTATTTTTTCCTAAAACTTTAGTTGCAAGTTCATTATCTCTTGTTGCTTCTAATACCTTTCCAAAAGGAGAATCAATAATTCTTTTTATTATGAAATAAACTGCTAAAAATATGATTAGTGTTAGAATAAGAAAGCTTAGATTTGAAGAAAAACTTAATCCAAAAATTGAAGGTTTTGGAATTCCTGGTAATCCTAAAGGTCCTCTTGTTAGAGAAGTCCAGTTTAAAGTTACGGCATAAACTACAAATGTAAATGCTAAAGTTGCTAAAGCAAGATAATCTCCTTTAAGTTTATTTGTTGGTATTGAAAGTAAAAAGCCAAAAAATGCAGAAATAATTCCTGCTAAAAGAATTGCTATGATAAACGGAATTCCGTTTAAAGTTAGCAAGGCAGAAACATAAGCACCAATAGCAAAAAAAGCAATGTGTCCTAAATTAATCAAACCAGTATAACCTAAAGCTAACTGCAAGGATAAAGCAAGAATTAAGTAAATTCCTACAAGGATTGCTAAATGTATAAAATACGCTTCAATCATTTTTCTGCTCTCCTTTTAATTCCTAAAATCCCTTGCGGCCTAAATAAAAGGAATATGAATAGTAAAACAAAGGCAATTGCGTCTTTATATCCTGAAGGTAAATACCAGATTCCAAAGTTTTCAACAATTCCAAGTAAGAAAGCACCTAAAACTGCTCCATGAACACTTCCAATTCCTCCAATGATTGCAGCTGCAAAACCTTTAATCATAAGATTAGTTCCCATTGTTGGCTCAAGGTTTTGCTCTAAACCAATAAGAATTGCAGCAATTCCTGCAATTGCCGAGCCAATAATAAAACTCCAAGAATAAATCTTTTCTGAACTAATGCCAACAATTTCTGCAACATCTTTATTATCTGAAATTGCACGCATAGCCTTTCCTAATTTTGTTTTTTTCATAAAAAGGAAAAGCCCTACTAGAAGAATTAATGAAGAAATTATTATGAATAATTGCAACGGAGTTATTATTGCTCCTAAAAACTCCATTCCTTTTGAAACTTTAAGGAAGCCAATTGTTTTAACATCGGCACCAAATAAAAGCAAAATTAGAGATTCTAACAAAATCAATAAGCCAACACTTGCAATGAGAAGTATTACTGAAGAGGTTTTCTTTTTTCGGAGTTTCTTGTAAACTAAAAGGTCTATTAAATAACCAAGTAATGAAGCAAATGCAATTGCTAAGACAACACTAAAACCAAAGTTTATTCCCAAAACTGAAAACAAGAAATACAAAACATAAGCACTAAAAGCAATAACTGCCCCATGAGCAAAATGGATAAATTTGTTTGTAGAATAGATTAAAGAAAATCCAGAAGCAACTAAAGCATAAATCGCACCAGCAATAAGACCATTGATTAATAATTGAAATGCTATTGATGACATATTAGTTTATCTCTTTAATAAAGAAAATAAAAAAGAAAGTTAATAAAGTTATTTGTTGTGAGGAACAAATTCTTGATTTAACACTTTATATGTAGAGAATTCTTTCGAAACATCTCCATTATTATCAAAATCATTCATTCCTGTTGCTCCATCATAACTTATATCATAAAGTCCTTCTTTAATACAATTTGCATCATTTGGATTTTGGCAATCTCTCATAACTTCAGATAATAAATTTAATGCATCATATGCATAATCACTATAAAATTTTGGTTCTTTTTCAAATGATTCAACATATTTTTGTTTAAATTCTATAGCCTTCTGACTTTCTAATTCTTTCATTGATGTAAGAAGTAATCCTTCAGCAGAATCGCCAACTATATCAAAAAAAGAGCTATCCTTTACACTTTCTGTTGTTATGAATTGCTTATCGATGTTTAATTCTTTAGCTTGATTTAAAATCAAAGCACTTTCTTTAAGCATTCCTGCTAGAAATATTGCTTCAGCATCAGAATTTTTTATTTTTGTTAATTGAGTTCTAAAATCAGTATCTCCTCCAAGGAAAGTTTCAGAAAGAATTACCGATCCTCCTAATTCTTCAAATCTTTTTTCAAAAACTTCTTTAAGACCTAAGCCATAATCATTATCTCCAATATAAATAATTGCAACTTTTCTATATCCTTCATCATAAGTTAATTCTGCAGCTTTTTTTCCTTGTAAAGCATCAGAAGGAACATTTCTAAAGATATAATCTCCTAAATCAGTGATTTGATAATTTGTTGAGATAGAAGAAAGCATAATTACTTTATTTTGTTCTGCTATTGGGCCTGCAGCTAAAGTTTCAGATGAACAAACACCTCCAAGAATAATATTAACCTTATCTACATTCACTAGTTTATTTACAGCATCAATTGCTGTTTTAGCTTCGCATTTAGAGTCTTCATAAATTATTTCAATTGGTTTTCCATTAATTCCTCCTTTAGAATTAATCTCTTGTAATGCTAATTCATAGCCTGTTTTAGCACCCATTCCATAATCAACAGCATCTCCACTTAATGGACCCATAAATCCAATCTTAATTGTTTCTTCTCCTTTTGGCATTGAAAACATTGCAATAGCAACAATTAAAATAATTGCAACAATTCCAATTCCTAGATAAATTTTGTTTTGTTTTTTCATCATAAGCACCTCGTTAGTTAATTATAATAGTTATATATATTACGGTTTTTAAATGTTATTGTCAATTTTCTTTTTTACAGAAAAAGACTATCTCATAAAAATCAGAGGTTTTTAGGATGCCAAAAATGTTTCATTTTTGAGCATGTCGAAGGACTAAAAGCACCCTCTTAATAAATTTCTTTTACAAAGTAAAAGTCAATATGTGCGTAGCACCTGGACTCCCCCTCTTTTGTTTCTTTTTTTAAAAGAAAAATGAGATTTAGACTAGTGAAAATTTAATTGCGTATAACGTTCAAGAGTATGCGAAGTTTTTGCGTAATGAAATGGAGCAAAAATTTGGGTGAAGGAATTTTTTATTCCTTATTAATATTATAGCGAAAAATTCCTGAACCGCATACTCTTTGTTAGGCGATGTAATTTTTTCTCAACCTTATTATTCGTTTCCTTCTGGTCTTCTTTTTTATAAAATAGAGCAAAATAAGATTTTCTGTTTTGGGCTTTGGGCAGAGGGGAATAAAAGGGGTGAATGCCCAAAGCCCAAAACTCCTTATTGTATTTTATGGCTTAAATTAGCCAGATTCTGCTAAAATTAGCGATTTTCTTGATTTTAGTATTGTTAACATTGCAGCAAAGGGGTTTACACTTTAGCTCAAAGTTTTAAGCTTAAAGTAATTAAAATTAAGCTTAAATACTATGAACTACTTTGACCCCAGATATATGATTTTGCAAGAAGATAAATT
>Ga0209717_1002589_pt1 | contig 17135 bp, 20 predicted proteins | sample AD_UKC048_MetaG_FD_184418 | JGI IMG/M metagenome (GOLD analysis project Ga0209717, IMG submission 184418) | Active sludge microbial communities of municipal wastewater-treating anaerobic digesters from USA - AD_UKC048_MetaG (SPAdes) (version 2) | ecosystem: Engineered > Bioreactor > Anaerobic >... | reverse complement strand
CGTGCTCTTTCAATCGGACACGTACCGGAAAAATGCCATGCAGCCTCACCTGGACCTGCATCATCAATCCCCGCTAACCAAGGCTCATTTTGTGACCTGGTTGCACTACTTTAAAGAATCGGTGGATGAGTTGTTTGAAGGGGAAAAAGCCTTCCAGGCAAAAGAAAGGGCGACCAGTATTGCTACAGTGATGCAGATAAAAATCAGTCAGTTGGGACAAAACCCGGCTACTCATCCCTGAAAAATTGCATTTATCCCCAATTTTACCAAATCACAAAGGAGTTTCTTAGCTTAATAGCACCAAAAACCACAGTTATGAAAAAAATCATTTCCGCAGCTGCCTGCCTGCTGCTCACCTTTTTTAGTATTACCAGCCATGCCCAGGAAGATCCAATGAAGGCCTGGCAGGATTTTATGACCCCTGGTGCGATGCATAAATGGCTCGCCTCCCACGTCGGCACCTGGGAATCCGAAGTGCAGATGTGGATGGACCCTGCCGCACCACCCACAAAATCTGCTTCGACTGATGTGGTGACCATGAGCATGAACGGACTGTTCCAGATCGGCCATTTCACCAGTACTATGATGGGTATGCCCTTCCAGGGACAAAGCACATTAGGATATGACAATGCAAAAAAAAAATTTGTGCTCAGCTGGATCGACACCTTCAGTTCCGGTATGGTGATCATGAATGGCGATTATGATCCGGCGACAAAAACCCTGAGCCTGTCAGGGGTACAAACAGACCCTGTAACGGGCAAAGACAGTCCCATCCGCCAGGTAAATGTGTACCATGATGAAAATAGTTACACCTCCTCTATGTATGGTGCAGGCCCAGATGGCAAAGAGATGAAATTCATGGAAGGAACCTATAAACGTAAAAAACAATAAACCAACTGATATGAAATCAAAAATCATTCTTCTTTTGTCAGCCTCTCTAATAATGGCTGCCTGTAATAATGATTCCAAAACCGCCACTGATCCGGGTAATACGGAGAACTCAGGCAATACTAAAAGTACCGACCCGGTACTGGATTCGGCCACTAAAGCCGCCAATATGATGGCTTATAGTATGCCGGGTGCCATGCATAAAATGATGGCATCCTGGGACGGCAACTGGACCACCACGATTAAATTCTGGGCTAAACCGGACTTACCTCCGGATTCCATTATTGCCAAATCGGTAAATAAGATGATCAATAACGGGTTGATCCAACACAGCACCCATGCTGCCAACTGGGCCGGTATGCCTTTCAATGGAGTCAGCCAGACTGGTTATGATAATCACCGGGGGGTGTTCTGGAGTACCTGGTTTGATAATTTTGGTAGTGGCCTGATGTACATGGAAGGCACCTGGAATGAAGCGGACAAAACCATCTCATTAAAAGGCAAGAACACTGATCCTGAAACAAAAGAACAGATTGATGTTCGGGAAACCTTGAAAATTGTAGATGAGAACACACAACTGATGGAACAGTATATGTCACCCGGTGGAAAAGAAATAAAGTCGATGGAAATAACCTTCCGGAGAAATAAGTAATTATGGACTCCAATAAAAAAACCCGGATCAAGATCCGGGTTTTTTTATTACATCAACTAATATATTCAATGGCGATTATCCCGGCTTTTTCACAATCACCGGCGCCATTTCTGATTTTACATCCTGGGTGAGCCGGATCGTTTCTTTTGTTTTAACATTCATCAGGTAGATATCAAACTCCTTACCCTCGTGCGTGGAGCGGTCCATTGCCAGCCATTTTCCATCCGGGCTCCAGCTATGCCAACCATTGCTTAACGGGCCATTCGCGGTCAGCTGACGTTGTTTTTTCCCATCCGGGTTTACTGCAAAAATCTGACCCTGGCCATTTTGTTTTGACATATAACTGATATACTTTTTTGCCGGATTCCATTGCGGGGGGCCGGCATGATATTCAAACCACTGGGTACTCGTATCTCCGGCTGGAAAATGTGTGAGCTGTAAACCTGTTTTACTCAGGCGAACAATCCCATCGGGTTGTTCAACCAATTCAAACTTCCAGAGTTCATCAGGAACAGTTTTCCGTAAGGCTTTATCCGGACGATAGGCCAGTACCACTTGTTTCCCATCGGGCAAAAACATCGGATCCCGCTTATTAGAAACGGTATCATCGGTAATCTGTTTATAGGAACCATCCTGCAGGTTTACCAGGAAGAGCTGGCTACGGACTGTTTTCCCGATTCTTCCCAGGACAATCATTTCCTTACCCATTTTGCGACTGCCCATCCAGCTGTCTTCCAGTTGCAGACTGGTAAGCCTGCGCTTATTATTTCCTTCTGCATCCATTTCGTACAGGAAATAACACCGGTGACAGGTGTCTTTATCGCTTACATAATAAACTTTGTTTTCATAAGCATAATAAACCCATTCCACGCCCGGCGTATTGGTCAGGTTCTTTTTATCAGAACCATCCATATTCATACTGTAGATTTCATAATTGTCTTTCTCCCGGTCTTCAAAAACATTGTAGACAATCTTATACTTATCATTCTGGGCAAAGACAACCGTGCTTAAACAGACTGCAAATAAAAGGAAACAGCTTTTTCTCATATCATTTCATTTGAATAAAAAATGGTTGCACTTTTCTTCTCCAGTCATTGGTCAGTTGGCGGAGCCCGGAACCATCCGTGTTAACCAGGTACAGATCGTTATTCCTTTTACCTTTTAATCGGCCCGTGAAAACAATCTGCTTTCCATCTGGTGAGAAACTGCAGGAGGTTTGCTCCATATCATCCATGGGTATAAGCGGTTTGAGTTCTGTTCCATCCTGATTCATGATCATAAGCCGGTATGTGCCATCGCGGTATCCTGTAAAAACGATTCGCCCGTCAGGACTGAGAAAAGGATTGCTGGCTTTCAACACATTCCGGGTGGTATCTGGGTTAAATGTCAGTCTTTTCAAGTCAGTTCCATTGGTTCGTATACTATAAATTTCAAACTCACCCCAACTAACCGGATTGAGGTCCCTGTTACTCCGAAAAATGATACGGTCTGTCCCCGGAAAAAAAACTGGTTCCAGGTCAATGGCCGTATCCATAGTAACCGGCCGTTTGATTGTTCCGTTTTCATTAAAAAGAAAAATATCATACTGTGTCTTGCTTCTTTCCTCAGGTTTATGGCCAAATCCACCGGCAAAAAGACCGGATTCCTGGTCAAAATCAATATCCTGATAAAGGCCTTTGCTGTCAAACAGGTATGTCTCTTTCCCGGTGTTGAGATCAAAGTTGTATAAGCCCTTTTTTTTTCCGGCAGTGTCTTTTCCGGTAGTAAACCATATCTGATGACCGCTGGCAAACACCATCCAGTTACTGCCCGGGTAATTGACCAATTCTTTGTCCCCACTGCCATCCGGATTCATCAAACGGATTGAATTCTGACCAGATACAGTGTCCTGCCATAATATATAGGCAATCTTGTTGCGGGTATCCTGGGCATTGGATACTGAGCTGAGAAAAAGACAGAATATGAATGAGTGAAATTTCATTTACTTTTTCAGCATTTTCTCATAGCGTGCGATCCATTCATCCACTGAAATTTTTGCCGCCAGTTCGCCGATGAGTTTAAGGGGCATATCCTCCGCTTTTTTATACCGTACACAGCTTTTGCCCATATCGAGTTTTTTGGGAGAGGCTTTGGCATGCTCATCGGTAAACCATTTGAGCAGTTTCGGATCGCCATAGATCCCCATATGATAGAAGTTAACACTGTTTTTCTGAGAGGCCAGTCCCATAAATGGCAACGGATCTTTTGGATTACAATGGTAGCCACCCGGATACTTACTATGTGGCACCACCCAGCCAATCATGCCATAGTTCATGCATTCCTGGAATCCCTTAGGCAGGTTTTTTTTGATCACTTTTCTGAATTCATTGATCATTTTTTGTCTGTCTTCCGGCAACTCGGCTACATATGCTTCGACAGTGGTCGCTTTTGATTGCATAATAAAAAGTGTTGATCAGGTTATCTGAATTGCTTAATCATTCATTAACGAGTTGTGGAGCCTATTGTCCACCCGGCACCGAATGCAGCCCGATCCGGTTGCCTTCTGTATCGATAATTACGGCCATATCGCCGTATTCCGGTGAAATTTCTGTTTTGGGCATCATGATTTTACCTCCTGCGGCTTCCACCCTATCCAGCACCTGCTGTACGTCAGGGTTGCCATTCAGGTAAATCAGCGGTCCATCCGTCAGGGAGGGTTTATGAAAGCCCCCGCTGTCTACCAGGGCCCCGCCTACCTGTGTCATCATATCATCCAGGGGAAACATCCGCATCCGGATATTGGGCAGGTCCATAACGGCGAGACTGACTCCAAAAATGGTTTCGTAAAAACGGGTGGCCCGTTCCAGGTCTGTAGCCGGGATCTCGAACCAGCTGATGGCGTTTTGCATGTCGTTGATTTTGGCAAAAGTTCCTGATTTTTCCCCATATTTCCACTCCACCCATAAAAAAACCGTCCCCTGGAAAAGGAACGGTTTGTTGCTTATGCTTATACGAAAAAAACTTATTGCTGACCACCGCCACCACCACCGGGGCGTTGGGGACGCATAGAGGGCTGGATTTTCTCCTTCCAGATCGCATATTGTTCGGCTGTAAGGACCGCTTTCAGGATTTCTTCCTGGGCGTCTGTATATTTTTGTCTTTCCGCCATCATGGTCTCCCGGTCAGGCCTTTCGCCACCGGAAAAGATCTCCTGCATCCTGGCATCCTGTTTCTTGTAAAGGACGGTCAGGGCCGTATCTAAAGTGGCCAATTTGGCCGGTTCCAGTTTAAAGGCGCTATCGAGCTTGTGGTGAACCCTGGCTACCCTTTCCTCGGCAGTCTGACGCTGAAAACCACCGGGCTGGGCATAAACGGCTGCTGACAGGGAAATGGAGGTCAGCAGCAGGAAAAACATCTTTTTCATTGACAAATTTTTTTTTGGTAAAGGAAAGTTCCGTTTTATAGGACGGGGGTTTCCGGAAAAACGTTCGGCTCCCGGGAAACTTTAATTTCAAATCTACCGATTTGGCAGAACTCAAGTATCTTGCAGTCCCTAATTATTAAAAAAGATATGGAATACAGTAAATTAGTTGCCGTGACCGGTCTCCCGGGTTTATTCGAATTACTCAGCAGTAAAACCGACGGAGCCATCGTGCGTTCCCTGGAAGATCAAAGCACCCGTTTCGTGTCTACCCGGGTCCACAACTTTTCACACCTGGAAAGTATTGAAGTATATACCGTTCGTGATAATGTGAACCTGGTGGATATTTTTACCGCCATGGATAAAGCAGGTCTGAAACTACCCGATGATAAGGATGCCGCTGCCGTAAAAAGCTATTTTGGTAAAGCCTACCCCGATATGGATTTTGACCGGGTATATGCCAGCGATATGAAGAAAATGGTGAAGTGGTTCGCCATCCTTAAAGCGGCGAATGTGGAGATCAAACTGAGCGAAATACCCGAAGAGGAAGAAGAAGTGGTGGAAGCCGCCCCTGCTCCTGCACCCGTAGCTGAAGAAAAACCGGTGAAAAAAGCAAAAGCTAAAAAAGAACCGGTGGAAAAAACAGCTGAAGCAGCTGAAGAGAAGCCCAAAAAAGCTCCTGCCAAAAAGAAAAAAGCAGAATAATATACTACAGTTGCAGCACTTACCTGCTGCGAGCCGGAGCCAGCCTGTTTGATCAGGATGGCTCTTTGCTTTTTAAAAATGAATACCATGAAATTCAGTGCCGACATCAAAAAACTTCCCCGTCAGTTTTTACCGGAAGACTTCGCCATTAAGAACTGGGATAGCCTGGCTCCTTTTTTCAGCAACCTGGATGAACGGGAGATCCGTTCCGTAACCGAATTGGAAAAATGGCTCAGGGATGCCAGTGAACTGGAAGCCGTGATCAGTGAGGATGCCTGCTGGCGCCAGATCCGTATGACCTGTGATACGGAGAATAAAGAACTGGAAGAATCCTTCAACTTTTTTATGATGGAGATCCAGCCGATGATTCAGCCTTATGCGGATAAGCTGAATAAAAAACTGGTGGCTTGTCCATTTACCAAAGAACTGGATGCAGAAAAATATTTCACCTACCTGCGGAACGTAAAGAAGAATATCGATCTTTTCCGCGAGGAGAATATCGCGATTACCGCTGAGCTGAATGTGATGCAACAGCAGTTTGGCATGATCTCCGGTAAAATGTCCGTAGAGGTAAATGGTCAGGAATACACTTTACAACAGGCGGCCAAATTCCTGGAAGATGCGGACCGCGGTTTACGCGAATCGGTGTACCGCAAAATCAGCGAAAGAAGATTGCAGGATAAAGAGGCCCTGAATGAATTATTCAGTTCGCTTTTGCAGAAACGCCACCAGGTGGCCCTGAACGCGGGCTTTGCCAATTTCCGCGATTACCGATTCCAGGAACTGGGTCGTTTTGATTACACAAAAGAAGATTGTTACCAGTTTCATGAAGCCGTCAAACTGCATGTGATGCCCCTGGTAAACCAGCTTTATGCATCCAAAAAGCAAAAACTCGGACTGAGCGACCTGCGTCCCTGGGATATTGAGGCGGAACCAGCCGGTACACAACCCTTGCGACCTTTCCAGACCGGAGCGGAGCTTACTGAAAAAACCATTCAATGTTTCAACACTATGCAGTCCTTTTTCGGGGATTGCCTGGCTAAAATGCGGGAAATGGGCCGGCTCGACCTGGAAAGCCGTAAAGGCAAAGCACCGGGAGGGTATAATTGTCCGCTGGCGGAAACCGGCGCCCCCTTTATTTTCATGAATGCGGCCGGTACACTGGATGATGTCACCACTATGGTACATGAAGGCGGACATGCGATCCATTCCTTCCTTTCCCATGAACTGGAACTGAACGGATTCAAAGAATATCCCACCGAGATTGCAGAAGTGGCCAGTATGAGTATGGAACTTTTCTCGATGGACCATTGGCAGGTTTTTTTCCGGGAAAAAGAGGAATTGAAGCGGGCGAAAGAACAACAGCTGGAGCGCGTGATCACGATCTTCCCCTGGATCGCCACTATTGATAAGTTTCAGCACTGGGCCTATGAAAACCCCGCTCATTCGGCTACAGAAAGAGCAGAAAAATGGCTGGAAATTCTGGCTGAGTTTTCCTCACCCGAGATTGATTTTTCCGGTCTGGAAGCCTATCGACTCTATTCCTGGCACCGGCAACTGCACCTGTATGAAGTGCCTTTTTATTATATCGAATATGGTATAGCACAACTGGGTGCCATCGGTTTGTGGAAGCAATACAAGCAAAATCCGGAAAAAGCCGTCAGTAATTATGTGAATGCGCTGAAGCTGGGTGGCACGAAAACCTTACCCGAATTGTTCAAAACAGCTGGTTTACAATTCGATTTCTCCCCGGTTGCCATAAAAGATCTGATGGAATTTGTTAAAACTGAGCTGGATACGCTTTAAAGGGTAAAAAATACCCCGAAAGTGGTATATCATTTTTTCGGAAATGTGAAAACCACATACTACATTTGAATCAGAAAAATAGATGCTCCATTGCACTAAACCATATTGCTGCAATTAATCACTGCAGTAAACATAGCTACTAATCAGAGCCTTAACCTAAAGTCCCGATGTTTCTACACCGGGGCTTTGTTTTTTCCTAAAGTTTTACGTTTAATAAAGGTCGGGAAGAGCTCTGAAGAAGAAGTTAGTAGTTCGTAGTTAGTAGTCGGTAGTCGTGCTAAGTAAGTATCACCTTCTACCCTGAAGTATTTGTTGCTAATCTCCAAATTCCAACCATATCCCCGGAGAATGGGTTGAGATTTTAATATTGGAACTTATTTGAATTTTGATGCTTGATGCTTCTTTGGCATCTTGGTATCTTGGTTCTTGGTTCTTTTCTTTATGGCATCTTGGCTTCTTGCTTGTCCTCCGAAGCTTTTAACGAAGGAGGAGTTCTTTGCCTTATCCTTTGCAGTTTTTACAAACCCCCTCCACCACTACCTCCACATGTTCTGCCTGGTAGCCTTTAGGCAATTTGATATCAGGAGTCACCACATCATCCAGGCAATACGTATTATCGCATTGGGAGCAGACAAAATGTACATGATGATCATGATGGTGGCCACCGGAACATTCGTCTTTGCAGAGGGCGTAGCGGATTGAATTATCGGCGGTGGGAATAGTATGTATGATGCCTTTTTCGACAAAAGCCTGTAAAGTGCGGTAGACGGTAACCCGGTCAAATTTTTCGCCAGCTTTGCGTTCGATATCCCCATGGGCCAGGGCACCGGGCTGTTCCAGGAACAGGTGCAGGATCTTGCGACGGCTCTCGGTTACACTCAGGTCACAACGCTTTAGCAAAGCGGCAATCCGGGTTTCAATATCTTGAGTTGCTTGTTTGGGCATATAACGTTATTCTTTCATCAGTTTTTTAGCATCCCTTATCATATCCTTTACTTCCTGGTACTTGATGCCATCATAAATTTTTCGCACATCTCCATTCCGGTCCACCAGGGCCCAGAACTGGGTATGCAAAAACTGGTCTTCGATCCGTTTCAGGTTATTGTTCGGGTCATCGATGGTATAACTGATCCGGGCCGCATTATACAGGCTGTCTTTGCGGCCGGTCAAAAAGACCCAGCGGCGATGGTCCACCTGCATGGAGTCCGCGTATTTCTTGATCTGGGGCACAGAGTCCGTTTCCGGATCACAGGTATGCGAAAGGATCAGGAAATCCTTTTCGTCCTTCATTTCATTGTATACTTCCCGCAGGTGATTGTTCATGATCGGACAAATGGTCTTGCAGGTGGTAAAAAAATATTCCGCCACATATACTTTACCGGCCACGTCTTTCTCCGTAAAAGGCTGCCCATCCTGCGTGGTAAAGCGGAAGGGGCGTACAAAACTGACCGGCACTACTTTGGGAGTGGTAAATCCGGGAATGATCTGGGCGAGGGCAAAATAGAATCCCAAGGCCAGTGTCACAAAAAACAAGGTATAAATCCAGCCCTTTTTCGACATACTGTATCCTTTAAAAAACAAAGTTAAGCCCCGGATAGTTCAGATATACTTTTTCGATAAGATTTTGCAACTATGTTGCCTTTTCATATCTTTACCGGCTCGCATGAAAGGTAAAATCAACTGGGACGCATTAGGTATCGGGGCTTCACTGGCCTGTGCCATTCATTGTGCCCTGCTGCCTTTGTTTTTCAGCACACTCCCCCTTTTTGGTATCAATATCATCCACCATCTCTGGTTCGAGATAGGTATGATCGGTCTGGCCCTTTTGATCGGTACTTATTCCCTTTATCATGGCTATAAAAAACACCATCACAGCCTGCTGCCGATGGGGCTGTTTTATACCGGTTTTGTTTTTCTGGTATTGAAACAGTTTTTACTGGAATACCATAACTGGTTACTGATTCCCGCCGTATTATTGATTGTTATAGCGCACGTGAACAATTACCGCTCCTGCCAGGTTCATAACCACGCCCATGAGGATGATTGTGAACATTGACCGGTCTCCCGCTTTTCGCTTATCTTAATAAAAATTTACTGGCTTATGAAATCATACATCCTGTTCGTATGTCTGCTCATTACTGCATCTGCAGGTGCCCAATCAAACGATGAAATGGCAATCCGCCAGTTGCTCGACCAGCAGACCGCTGCCTGGAACCGGGGCGATATTGATCGCTTTATGGACGGCTACTGGGAAAATGATTCCCTGATGTTTATCGGGAAAAGCGGGGTGACCTATGGCTGGACCAATACCTTGAACAACTATAAAAGGGGCTACCCGGATACGGCGGCCATGGGAAAACTTCATTTCGAATTACTAACGGTAAAAAGATTATCCGATGAGTATTACTTCGTGGTGGGAAAATGGTTCCTCCAACGCAGCATTGGAGATATCGGCGGGCATTACAACCTGCTCTTCCGTAAAATAAACTGGAAATGGGTGATCATTGCCGATCACAGCAGCTAAGCGAGCTGCAATTTCTGCTGCAGTTTACCAAAGACAAAATAGGAAAGCACCAGTCCGAAAGACGAGAACAGGATATCAAAATAATCGAAGGTTCTGCCGAATACGGGGATCAGTTGCAGGTACTCATTCAGCACCAGCATGCCAAATCCGAGCAGGCAGAACTGACGAAGGTCGGTGATCCCATCTACCCGCAACACCCGGGCGATTAAATGGGTACGGCCACTGAAAAACCAGCAGGCGGCAAATGGAAGGAGAAAAGAACCCAGGAAGTTTGGAGCAATACCCAGGAAAAAATGCAGGGGTTGATCAAAATGAAAAAAAGGACGGACGAACAATTTAATGGTCCATATCAATAAGGCGCCGGCAATAACCATCCGTTTACTAATTAGCTTTAACTCCATACGGTTGTTGAATGAATGACTAAAATAGGGATATCTGTAATCCGGACAATCCCCTCCCAAGGGTATTTTCAGGCTTTCCTCCATGTTCTGTACAAATAACGAACCAGCCCGTAAAAAGTAACAGCCAATAGTATGTAAAAAATAATGGTGACGGTCATTGACGTGCTTCCAACAATGGCCAGTTTAAAATACAGTCCGGCAGTAACGGCCGCCAAAGCCCACAAAAGAGTCATTGCAACCGAATTGAGGATTTTTACAAAAAAGTCTTTTACATCATTATCCCAGCCCTGTTCCATGTAATGAATTGAAAAACCAAGTTACTACTATTTGCCCGGCCTGACTTTTCCTGTTCAGCGGATCAGCAGCTGTCTGAATTCGGCGGAATCGCCATTAAACACATTAAAATCAACCGGCGAGACGATCCCGTTCACCCGGCCCCGGTCACTGTGTTGCCAAAGTACCCAGCCCCGCCTGATCCGGGGCTGAACTGGTTGGTAATAATGGGCCACCCAGAGGGGATATTCATCAAACTCCTGTCCCAGATACCGGTTATAAAAATCCACATTGGTATAAATGATCGGCTTGATGCCATAATGAGCTTCCACGATTTCCAGCCATTCTTTGGCTTCCCGTTTCAGCTGGGAAACCAGAGTGCTGTTCAGTTGCTCCACATCCAGCACCGGAGGAAAATCCCCCTCCTCCAGTTTTACTTCGCTGATGAAATTAGCCGCCTGGGCCTTTCCATCGCGGGAGGGTGTAAAAAAATGATAGGCGCCTCGCACAATCCCGGCATCCCGTGATTTTCTCCAGTTGCGCCTGAACTGCGGATCGGTGTACCCGGTGCCTTCCGTGGCTTTGACAAAGGCAAAGCCCAGCTGAATCTCTTTCACCTTCATTTTCTTCACCCCGTCCCAGGCAATCAGGTGCTGGTACTTGGACACATCAATACCATGAATGGAATAGCCACCGGGAATGGAGATCCCAAAAGCCGGGTAATGGGTATAACGGGCTTCCCGCAACTGCCACCACTGCCAGCCTCTCCAGGCAGCAACTCCCAAAAGGGCAAGTAGTACCAGGATGAGTATAAAACGGCGGAATTTTTTCTTTTGCTTGGCGGTGGGCATTTGTAGTATCGGAAAGAGTATTTATGAACGGGTAATAACCGGAGGAAAATTATTAATTACTGATTATTTATTATTGCGTGTTTTGTGAAATGTCATTAAAGTATTTAAAATTCCTTAGCCTATAATAATTAATAATAGCCCAGTAAGTATTTTCTGGATAGTAATGCTTCTTTGAACAAAACGACTCAATAATCAATAATCGGATCAGCCGGGAAACGGGTCACTCCACAATCCGCAGCTTCGCATAATTCAACATAATCTTCTTCTCCCCGTTATGTTCAAACTTCACGGTGGCAATGGGATTATGGGCGGCACCTTCCATTTTCATCACTTCGCCGAAACCGAATTTCTGGTGTTCTACTTTTTGTCCGGCCTGGAGATTCGAGGTATCGCTGGCCACAAAATCTTCTGTGGGTGTATGCTCAACTACCTTGGGTGGGGCCCCCTTGGGTGCCAGGTAAGAGGGCGTGGTTTGTTTTTTCTCCGGTGCCGCACCATAACGTTTCTCCGCTTCGCGTACATTATCCTGTTTGCCATCACTGCCCCAGCCCTTCATCCGGTTAAAGGCAGATCCGCCGCCCCAGTTATTGGCGGGCTTTCCTGATGAACCGACTCCGGCAAAACTGCGGTCCAGGTAATCTTCTGGTATCTCTTCGATAAACCGGCTGGGATCATTCTGTACGAGCTGACCAAAGCGATATCTTGTATTCGCATACGTGATCCAGAGCCGTTGCTTGGCCCGGGTGACCACCACATAAAACAAACGTCGTTCCTCTTCCAGCTCTTCCCGGGTATTGATGGCCATGGCATTGGGGAAAAGCATTTCCTCCAGTCCGGCGGCAAACACACAACCAAACTCCAGCCCCTTGGCCGCGTGAATGGTCATCAGTTTCACCGTATCGGCATCCGGATCTTTTTCATCGGCATCAGTAAGCAGGGTGATTTGTTGTAAATAGGAAGCAAGACTTTTGTCCACCACTTCCCCATCTTCATTATCGGGACTTTCGGTCCATTCTTTAATGGAGTTCAGTAATTCCTGGATATTCTCATACCGCTGCACACCCTCGGTACTCTTATCATTGAACAGTTCTTTCACCAGGTTGGTCTGCTTGCCCACATGTACCGCCACTTCGTATGCGTTCTTATTATTAAGCATACTGGCGAAGCTTTTGATCATAATCACAAACTCATCCAGCGCGGAGAGGGTGCCTGACCGGAACCCAAACTGCTGTGCATTCTCCAGGACTTTCCAAAGCGTAATGTTATTCTCGTTGGCCGACAGGATTAACCGGTCCATCGTAGTCTTGCCAATTCCCCTGGCCGGGTAGTTGATCACCCGTTTGATCGCTTCTTCATCACTTGGATTTACAATAATCCGCAGATAAGCTACCAGATCCTTGATTTCCTTGCGCTGGTAGAAACTGATACCGCCATAGATTGTATAAGGGATGGCCATCCGGCGCAGGGCTTCCTCAAAGGCACGGCTCTGGGCATTGGTCCGGTAGAGAATGGCAAAATCCTTATTGCTGTAATGATTGCGGAGTTTTTGTTCCTGGATGCTGTCCGCTACAAATTTGCCTTCATCATTATCCGTCATGGTCCGGATCAGTTTGATCTTCTCCCCCTGCCCGTTATCGGTAAACAATATTTTTTCAATCTGACCTTTGTTGTTCTTGATCACTTCATTGGCCACATGAAGGATACTCTTGGTACTCCGGTAATTCTGTTCCAGCTTCACCACTTTCACTTCATCATAATCCTTTTGAAACTGGAGGATGTTTTCAATCGTGGCACCGCGGAAGGAGTAGATACTTTGTGCATCATCCCCCACCACACATACATTCTCATGCATGGCCCCCAGGAGTTTGATCACTTCATACTGGGCGGGGTTGGTATCCTGGTACTCATCGATGAGGATGTACTTGAATTTATGCTGGTATTTGGAAAGACTCTCCGGTACATTTTTCAGTAATTCATAAAATTTAAGCAGGAGGTCATCAAAATCCATCGCGCCGTTTTTGAAACAGCGCTTTACATACGTATCATAAATCTGCCCGATAGCAGGGCGGTTGGCCCGCATATCTTCCTGCTGGAGTCCGTAGTCATTCCGGTATTCAGCCGGGCCCACCAGGGCATTCTTGGCTGAAGATATCCGGTTATAAACCTGGTTGGGTTTATACAGTTTATCATCGAGATTCATTTCGTTGACAACCGCTTTCACCACACTCTTGGCATCATCGGTATCGTATATCGTGAAATTGCGGGGGTAGCCGATTTTCTCCGCTTCAAAACGGAGGATCCGGGCAAAGACGGAGTGAAACGTGCCAATATAAAGGTTACGGGCTTCACCGTTCCCAAGGATTTTTTCCACCCGTTCTTTCATTTCCTTGGCGGCTTTATTGGTAAAGGTCAGGGCCAGAATATTAAAGGCATCCACCCGGTGGGCGGCCATCAGGTGAATAATACGTGTGGTCAGTACCTTGGTTTTACCACTGCCCGCACCTGCCACAATCATGATCGGCCCGTCTTTATGCAATACCGCTTCCCGCTGCCTGTCGTTCAGGCCACTTAGATAATCCATCATGGCCGCAAATTACGTTGATGCCCCCATATGCTGAAACCTGATCGCCCCTGTGAATAAGTATTTTACTGAACAGTTATACTCCTCCGCAACAGGGTATCTGCCGCATTGACCGGACTGTCATTCAAGGGATCCGTACCTGTTTCGATAACATATAGCTGGTATTTCCCTTTAGGAAGCTGACGTATGACTGCATTTACCGTGGAACTGCACTTGCATTTGCAACCGGGCCTGAACCAATATTCAGTAATGGTCAGGATTTGATTCTCCCTTTTTGTACTTACGGTTACCTGCCTGCAACAGAGATGAGAGACCACCCGTGTATAGCTGATTGAGTCCCCTGCCACCCGTACTTCGGGACTGCCTTCGCCTGGCCGCTCCGGGAATTCGGAAAACTCATTGTTTGACCGGGCTTTGGTGGCAACGCTTTTTGAGGCGCATCCGGTCACCTGCCAACTGAACCGTACTGATGTATCGTTTAAAAGATGATTCGTCGTACCGGCATTGACCTGACTGGGAGATTGTTTCAGATTACAGGATACTAACCAGGTGCCAGTTAAAAGCAGAAAAGCGGTAATGATTGTTTTCATTTGTCTGATTTAATCTTTCATATTGAGATTAGCCGGGTTAAACGTCAGGGCCAGGAAAAAGCCGGTTCTGTAAACTGAAGTATAATCATTACTGGTCAGTTGAGTGAAACCAACTTTATCTCCGGTTTTCCAACCCGATAGTTTTTTAATCTGAGCACCGGTTACCCCTGCTGTTATGCATACCGGGTCATTCTTCCCTAAGAACGTGCTAAGACCCAGCATAATATTCAGTTTAGCATTATCTCCGCCCACAGGTATTCCGGCCCCAAAAGTGCCCCCCCAACGGAATCCTTTATCACGAGGTGCATAAAAATGCAGGTAGGTAACAATCACCGGCTGAAACTGATCCGCTGTTTCACGGGCTATCACACTATCGGGACTGACAAAATAATGCCAGCGGCTTTCCGCATAGGAAACAAAACTGAAACCGAAAGTATTCCGGAATCGAAGTGGTTCTTTTTTAAAAATGGGAACGATCCGCCGGATCGTATCCTGTGGTCCTAATTGGATAGCCCTGGCAGTGACTGAATCAATAACCGGTATAAAATCAATTTCAGCCATTATGGTTTTACGGTTAATTTCCATTGGAGTCAGCCTGGAATACTGATCATTCCGTATTTGCCGGTATAATTCGGCAATCCGGCTGATCAACGCATCGGGGCTACTTACCGGACTTACCTTCGCCTGATTTTTTATCCGGTTTACGCTGCTTTCCGCTGCCTTCATCAGGGAGTCAGCAAAAGCAGATTCAATATCCAGACCCGCAAAAGAACCATAGCTGGAAAACAGCTGGCTGTATTTCGCATTTACGGTTGCCAGGGATGTTTTAAGCGCTGCGGCCTGATCGTTCAGCAGGATCAGGGAAGGATTTTCCGCCGAACCAGGAAAAACGGCAGTTGTTTTCTCGATGGCCGCTTTTTTTATTTCGGTAGCCGGTGCTTGCAGGGTATAACGCAGCTCCGCCAGTTCTTTCCAGAGTACCTCACAGTTTTGTTCAAACAAAACGGCTTTACTCCATTGACTGAAGGCAGCTGCAAATTCATTATACTGACGGGCAAAGGCCATTTTGGCCGCCCGCTGCTGGCTTGTTTCAGCGTTCCGGTCCACATTTTTATTGTCCCCTCCCGATTTGCTGATATCCGTTTGACGGAATTGTTCGGGGTCTATGGAGGTCAGTCCGCCAACCAGTTGCTGAGCCGGATTAGAACCCAATCCAGGAATGACGATAGCTTCCGGGGACTCTTCCTTGCTGATATAAATGATCCGGTGCTGGTAACTATTGGCCGCATTGACCAGCTGCAGATTGATTCGTTTTGTCTTTGAAATGGGAATGACGGAAACGGCGACGGTGTCGCCCTGTTTTTTCACTTTAAAATAGCTGACATTTTCTCCGGCCAGATCATAACGGATAAAGTGCTGCTGTGCGGGCAAAACAAATGTACATAGTACCAGCCCGGAAGTCAGCCAGAAGGCTTTCATAAAGGGATTATTTAGTGGAGCAAACAAGTTAACCATTCAGCTGGCAGCCTGCAATGACCTTTATCATTCATTTCTTTGCTTTTACTCATTGTAAATCACTTCTTGCGGAGCTATCTTACTGTATTGGTATAATCTGGTCAATTAAAAACTGGACTATGAAGTACAAAATCTCCCCCCTGATTTTTCTCCTTTTATCCGGCTTATCCTTTATCGTTTTCGGTTGTAACGATAATAAGCAGACTCCTGCAGAAAAAAATGTTGTTGCAAGGCAGATACCCGCTGAAAAACTGATAGGACTGGTGTTTAATTATGAAAAAGCTGAAATCGAGCTGACCATCACTTCATCCGGTTGCAGCGCAAAAGGTGATTTCAAATGGAGTGTTACAGGCAACAGCATCCTGATTGAGCGGATTAAAAAAGATGAATGTAAGGCGATGCCGGAAGCCTTGAAACTGATTTACTCATTTAAAGAAGCCGGGATAGATTCAGGTAAAACATACATTGTCAATAATAGCTTTATTGCTAACCCGGGTCTTGCTTCAATTCGCTGAGAGGAGGGGGGCTTAATTTTTCCGCTTGCTCGCCAGGTACTTCTCATGTACAATAGTACCCATCGGCTTGTTGTACACTTTACCCTCTACCCAGGAAATAATATCCAGATAGGCGAAGGCACGGGTCTGGAACCGGTTGTATTCGAAATGCTTGATCTGCTGCAGAAATTTTTCAAACTCCGGCTTGAGTTGCCGGGTGGGAATGGTGATGGAATGCCGCAGGAATTTGAACATGGCTTCCTCTATGGCCGTAAGATTTTTCATCTTGGCCATAAAGCGGAAGACGGATTTGGTCAGGGATTCCATCAGCATATCATTGCCCAGTTCATAGTGAGCCAGCAGATGCACCAGGCGTGCATAACACTGCAGGTCATAGCGAAGGTTATTTTTATCGTAGATGATTTTTTGCAGATAGTCGATGCAGGTATTGAAAT
>Ga0209717_1002588_pt1 | contig 17148 bp, 17 predicted proteins | sample AD_UKC048_MetaG_FD_184418 | JGI IMG/M metagenome (GOLD analysis project Ga0209717, IMG submission 184418) | Active sludge microbial communities of municipal wastewater-treating anaerobic digesters from USA - AD_UKC048_MetaG (SPAdes) (version 2) | ecosystem: Engineered > Bioreactor > Anaerobic >... | reverse complement strand
AACCTCAGCGCCTCAGCCTCAGGCCCGTGCGCCCACAACGCAGCCGGCAGGCCCAGCAATCCACGCAGGAGAAAAATCGCCGCGACGATGCCGAGCACCGTTTTGGCCAACGGCAGACGTCGTCCGCCGCGCGCCACGACGATCGCATAGACGCCCCACAGCAGCAGAACAGCCGCGATGCCCGCCGTCAGAAGTCCGATGGAAATCTCGCCCGCAGCGGCCTGCTGCGCCGCCTGCTCGCCTGCGCCGAAAAACCGGTACCACTCCAGCCCGCCAAAGATGATCGCGACATGCAAGAGCGCCGCCAACACGCAGCCGATGCCGCCAAGGAGAAGAGGTTTCATGGTTATTTCCCGAGCTAACGGCACAAACGGCGGGGAACCACCAGCGACCAAGGGCGCGTTCAGGCAACCATCGAATAGCATGCGGCACGCCGCCTATCCGCGTCGTGCGCTCCAATATTCGACGATTTGCCTGATGCCTTCATTCGCATTCCGACCTTTACCTATCGCCACCACCTCGATGGCTACCTGATTCAGGGCATTAGTATAAGCGCCTATTGTCACACGTTTACCACTCACCTTGGCCCGACTAAACGCTTCTGTAGAAAGCCGCAGAAAGAAACCATCCGGCAAAGAGGCCATCGCGGACAAACCCTCTCGTGCGAAAAAATTTCGCAGGTATTCGATATCGCGAGGAATGGACCGCTGCGAGAAAGGCAACCATCCCGCTAAAAAAAGAAAGACCTTCTCGAGTGACATGCGCGCTTGGGTTGAGGAATTGTTGCCGTGATCGAATCAATGCAGGCGCAAAAGAAACGCCCTAGCAAAGCGCAACATGTCGGAGTGTTCGATACCCATGCGCACTCCCACCAAGGAAAAGCCGCAGGAAGAACATCCCCGCTGGCGCCACGTGGAATCCCTCGTTGACTTCCGTGCAGCGGTTCGGGCTCAGTTGAGCCGTTTTACGCCATCATGACCGACAAACGCCTTCCCTTCACGCTGAGCCAGTTGGAGACCATCGCCGCCCAAGTCGGCACGCCGTTCCACCTGTACGACGAAGCCGCCATGCGCGCCAACGCCCAGGCGTTTTACCGCGCGTTTGCCTGGGTGCCCGGCGGGTTTAAGAACTTCTTTGCGGTCAAGGCGCTGCCCAACCCGTACATCCTCGATCTGGTGCGCCAGGTGGGCATGGGCGGCGACTGCTCGTCGCTGGCCGAACTGCGCCTGTGCGAGGCCGCCGGCATCCGCGGCGAGAACATCATCTTCACCTCGAACGACACCCCGGCGAAGGAGTTTCAAAAAGCGGACGAGATGGGCGCGTTGATCAACCTCGACGACCTCAGCCACATCGAGTTTCTCGAAACCGCACTCGGCGGACGCCTGCCGGAGTTCGTGTGCTTCCGCTACAATCCCGGCCCGCTCAAGGCCGGCAACGCGATCATCGGTAAGCCCGAGGAGGCCAAGTACGGCTTCACGCGCGAGCAGCTTTTCGAAGGCTACCGCATGCTGCGCGACAAGGGCGTGAAGCGCTTCGGCCTGCACACCATGGTGGCGTCGAACGAGCTCAACCCCGAGTATTTCGTCGAGACGGCGCAGATGCTTTTCGACCTCGCGGTCGAGGTGAAGCAACGCGTGGGCGTGCGCATCGAGTTTCTCAATCTCGGCGGCGGCATCGGCATCCCGTACCGGCCCGAGCAGACCGCCGTCGACCTCGACTACGTCGGTCGCGCGATTGAGGCCGCCTACGAGCGCACGCTCGTGCCGGCCGGGCTCGCGCCGATGCGCCTCGCCATGGAGTGCGGCCGCATGATCGCCGGCCCGTACGGGTACCTCGTCAGCCGCGTGCTGCACAAGAAGGCCATCTACAAAAACTACGTCGGCCTCGATGCGTGCATGGCCAATCTCATGCGCCCCGGGCTCTACGGATCTTACCACCACATCACGGTGCCGGCTCGCGAGGGCGGCGCGCGCAAGGTGTACGACGTCACCGGCTCGCTGTGCGAAAACAACGACAAGTTTGCCGTGGACCGCGAAATCGCCGACCCGCAGATCGGCGACCTGGTCGTCATCCACGACACCGGCGCCCACGGCCACGCGATGGGTTTCAACTACAACGGCAAGCTGCGCTCGGCGGAGATCCTCTGGCAGGGCGGCACGAACTATAAACTGATCCGCCGCGCCGAGACGCTCGACGATCTGTTCGCCACGCTCGATTTCCCGGGCCTGCGCGGGTGATCCCGCCCCGGTGGCGCGCCATCCGAGGGCGTTGGCAATTTCAGGATACAAAAAGGCGGCCTCCGATCAGAGGCCGCCTTTTGCTTTGGAAACGAATCTCGTCCCGAATTACTTGCCGAGGAGATCAGCGACCATCGTGCGCTCTTCGACGAGCTCGGCGTTGGTGGCGGCGATCTTGGACTTGGCGAAGTCGTCCATGCTGTAGCTGGTGATGACTTCGTAGGAGCCCGGGGTGGTCGTGCGGACCGGGAGGCCGGCCCAGACATTGGCGTCGAAACCGTAGGCGCCATTGGACTTCACGGCGATCGAGTGGATGGCGCCGGGGGTCACGAGGCTGCGGACGTGGTCAACGAGGGCGTTGGCGGCGGAAGCGGCCGAGGAGAGGCCACGGGCGGCGATGATGGCGGCGCCACGCTTGCCGACGGCTTCGCAGAAGGGGCCCTGGAACCAGGCCGCGTCGTTGATGACCTGCGTCGCGGGCTTGCCGCCGATGGTGGCGTGCGCGAAGGCGGGGAACATGGACGGGCTGTGGTTGCCGTAGATGAAGATGTCCTTGACGGTGGTCAGGTCGACGCCGGCCTTCTTGGCGAGCTGGGCCTGGGCGCGGTTCTGGTCGAGGCGGACCATCGCGGTGAAGCGGTCAGCGGTCAGGCGCTTGGCCTGGCTAGCGGCAATCATGCAGTTCGTGTTGGCGGGATTGCCGACCACGGCGACGCGGGCGTCGGCAGCGGCGACTTCGTCGATGACCTTGCCCTGCGCGGTGAAGATCTTGCCGTTGTCCTTGAGGAGGTCGGCGCGCTCCATACCCGGGCCGCGCGGCTTGGAGCCGACGAGGAGGGACCAGTTGGCATCCTTAAAGGCGACCTTCGGGTCGTCCGTGAGCACGAGGCCCTTGAGGAGGGGGAATGCGCAGTCGTCGAGTTCCATGGCAACGCCTTCGAGGGCCTTCATGACCTTCTCGACGGGGACTTCGAGCAACTGGAGGATGACAGGCTGCTCCGGGCCAAACATGGCGCCCGAGGCGATACGGAACAGCAGCGAATAGGAGATCTGGCCGGCAGCACCGGTGACAGCGACGCGAATGGGAGATTTCATAGGGAAAGGAGGAGTTTTAAGACGCAGAGATTGTCGAGCGCACGCAAGCCTTTAGCGGCGGCTTTGCGTGGATGTCAGGAAAAACGCGGTGCGAGAGTCTGGTGGGTTTCTCGGATGAGGGCCTCGGTGGTGGCCCAATCAATGCAGCCATCGGTGATCGAAACGCCGTAGCGGAGCTCGGAGACCGGCTTCGGGAAAGGCTGGTTGCCGGCGCACAGGTTGCTTTCGAGCATCGCCCCGATGAGGGTCTGAGCGCCACCGTTCACTTGGGTGAGCAGGGCACGAAGCACCTCGGGCTGACGCTCCGGGTGCTTCGCGGAATTGTCGTGGGAACAATCGACGAGGATCGACGCCGTGAGGCCGGACTTGGCGAGGAGCGCCTCGGTCTGGCGGATGTGATCCGCCGAGAAGTTGGGGCCAGCGGAACCACCGCGCAGGACGATGTGGCAATCCGGGTTGCCATTGGTGGTGACGGCCGAGGCGCGGCCCTCCAAATCGACGCCGAGGAAGGTCTGTGCCTGCCTGGCGGCCTTGATCGCGTTGATCGCCGCCTGAAGGGAACCGTCGGTGCCGTTCTTGAAACCGAGTGGCATCGAGAGGCCGGACGCCATCTGACGGTGCGTTTGCGACTCGGTCGTGCGCGCCCCGATGGCCGACCAACAAATCAAATCGGAGATGTACTGGGGTGTGATCGGATCAAGCAGCTCGGTCGCGGTGGGCAGGCCGATATCGAGCACTTCGCGCAGAAATGCGCGGGCCTGGCGGAGGCCGGACTCGATATCATGCGAGCCATCGAGATGCGGGTCCATGATGAGACCTTTCCATCCAACGGTGGTGCGCGGCTTCTCGAAATACACGCGCATGACGATCAGCATGCGATCGGACACCTCACGAGCGAGCTGGGCGAGGCGCGATGCATACTCGCGGCCGGCCGCGCGATCATGGATGGAGCACGGCCCCACGATCAGGAGAAAACGCCGGTCCTTGCCGCGGAGAATATCGCGTATCTCGGCGCGGGCTTGGGTGATAAAATCAGCCTGGGATTCCGTCTTGGGCAACTCCGCGAGGAGCGCCGCCGGGGACGGCAGCGGACGGGTTTCGACGACATTGATATCCGAGGTTTTTTGCACAGCCGGTCACGGTGAAAAAGGCGACGGCACGGGGCAAGCACTCTCCGAGCCGACAAAGAAAAACCCCAGGCTCGCATGAGCCTGGGGCTGAGAAAAACGGAACGATTACTTGCGGGCCGGAAGGGCCGGCGGTTCGGCGAGGGCGCTCTCCGAGGTCCGGCTCGCGATCATGGCGGTCATGCGCTGGATCTCGAGCTCGGCATTGCGGCGGGCGATCTTGGCCGTTTCCACTTTCTTGAGCAACTGGAGGTACTCTTCGTTGGTCTGGTCGCGGAGCTTGCGGGCGGCCAACAACTCGAGATCGAGGCGGGCAATGTCCTTCGCCGCGGCGGCGGAAGCAGACTTGGCGCGATTGGTCTCGTCCAGAACCTTCTGGCCTTCAGCATCCCACTTTTCCTGCTTCTCGCGGGCCTTCTTTTCGTCCGCAGCCTTGCGCTCGGCGGCACGGGCGTCGGCATCCTCACGGGCCTTGGCTTCGAGAGCGGCTTTCGCGGCGGCGGCTTCGGCGTCCTTCTTGGCGATTTGCTCAAGGCGGATGGCCTGGGCCTTCTTCGCCTCATCCACGTGCGCGAAGTAGAAGAACAGGAAGACCACCAAGCCGATGATCGGGAAAATAAAGTAGAGCCACTTTTTCATAGAGATAGCGTTTGGGGTGCTAGTTAGGATTTCTTGGCAGCGGCAGCGGCGCGCTCTTTGAGGATTTTATCAGCGGCTTCGATCTTCTCCAAAGTCTGGACGAGAGCACGGACGTTTTCCTGGGCCTTGACGACGTAGGTCTGCTGGAATGCCTCTTCCGAAATAGCGAGTTTCTTGTCGGCTTCGATGGCGGCGATTTCCTTCTTCACCGCTTCGATTTCGCGGTTCAGACCCTTGACCTGATCGAGCAACTTGCGCTCCTCGGCTTGAGCGAGACGCTGGGCCTCATAGCTCTGGGCGCGCTCCTCTTGAGCCTTCTTTTCGAGGGCCTCCTTCTCGAGCTTCTGCTGCTTGCGGGCTTCTGCCTGCTGATTGGCCTTGTCGATCGCGTCGCGGCGCTCCTGCTCCTCCTTGCGGAGCTTAGCGATATGAGCCTCGCGAGCTGCCACCTTCTTGGCCTCCATCTCCTTGTTGTAATCGGTTCTGAAATTCCAGTAGTACCCACCAAAGACCAGCGTCGCGATCAGTGGCACGAAAAGATAAGCTTTGTTCATGGTAGATTAGTGTAAAGGGGTTAGCGCTGCTTGCGTTGAGCTTCGACGGCTTTGCGGATCTTCTCTTGGTCCTCAAGACCCACGAGAATGGCCTCGCGCATCTTGGGGTAATTGGGTTCGTTGACGCCGGCGGGGATCAGGGCGATCGCTTTGTCGATGGCGGCCAAGGCCTCTTGGTACTTGCGCATTTCGTAGCAAAGGAAGGCGACGAAATAGTGAACCTTGTAGGCGGTCTGGCCCAAATCGCCCTTGGTGACGGCGAGCTTGGCAGACTCGAGCGCGTCGTTGTAGCGGTCGATTGAGTAGTAGGCGTTGGCCGCCTGGAAATAAAGCTGGCCGGCATTGGGAAAGCGAGCGGCGGCGCGCTTGAGGACGTCGATCGACTTCAGCTCCTTGTTCAGTTGCTGGTAGCAGAAGGACAGCATCTCGTAGTTGCGCTGTTCGTGCTCGATTGCGCCCGACTTCAGACCGGCTTCCATCAGCTCCGCGGCTTTCGTGTACTGCTGGATGTTAAAGTAGAGGCTGAAGAGGGAGTATTGGTCCTTCGGGGTGTTCATCTGCCCGACGGCTTGCGCACGCTCCAAGGCGAGAATCGCGCGGACGTTGTACGGGAGAGAGTCTTTTTCCTTGGCTTGGGCACCAGCGAGGTTGACGTAGCAGCCAAACAGCTGCTGCCAGTACTGGCTGTTGCTCGGGTACTGCGAGACCAGAAGTTCAAGATACTCCGCCATCTGGGCGTAATCGGCGAGCTCTTGGGCACAAGCCACCATGAGCATGTAGAAGGGCTCCTTCGGGCGGATCGTATCCTGCAAGGCGCGCAAGGTCTGAGCTTGGGCACGCTTCACATAGGTGATCTTCTGCGCCTTCGTCGCCGGGGCGTCGCCATAGGATTGGGCGATATTGAAAAGGACCGACGCGTAGAACTGGAGCTGATCGATGGTCGGCTTGGCCGTAAGTGCGTCCCACTTTTCAATGTGCTCCAAGGCCTTGAGGAAGTAAGTGCGCTGATCTTCGGCAGACCGCTTCACCGTGACCCCTTCCGAGTAGTAAAGCTGGGCGAGCAGGTAGGTCAGCTCGGCATTCTGCTTGTTTTCGAAGTAGCCAAACTGCGTCGAAATGCGGAGGGACTCCTCCATGCAAGGGATGGCTTTGGCGAACTCATTACGGCTCAGGTAAACCTGGACCTTGGTGTTGAGCAAAACGGCCTGGTCATAGCTGCCTGGCTTGGCTTTGGCGTACACCTTATCGATGATCACCAGAGCCTCGTCCCACTTCTTCTCGTCGAAGAGCGGACGGACTTTGCCCAGTTGTTCACCGACTTCATCCGACAAATAGGGGCGCTCCTTCTCTTCAGCCGACACGAGTGCAGCGGCGCAAGAGAAGCATGCCAGAAAGGCAACGGCGCGGAAACCCCGTCCAACGATGGGTGATGAGAATATCACAGAGAAAGCGCTCACGGTTGTTTAGTCGTTGTCTTTGAGGTTGAAGATAAGCGGAACGCTCATGCGGGTGTTGACGGCTTTGCCGCCCTTCTTACCCGGACGGAACTTCCATTTCTGAATAGCCATCAAAGCGTTGGCCTCGAATTCGCGATGGGAAGAGCGAATGACGTACGGTTCGCGGACTTCGCCATTGGTGTCGCAGATGAAGCCGATGACGACCTCGCCATTGATGCCTTGGCGGCGCATTTCGTATGGATAGTTCGGAGCGATCTGCACACGAACGATCGGGCGCTGATCCAAATCTTTTAGATTAAAGACATTGCCCATCTTGGCCGCAACTTGCGTCGGACGTGTTTGCGGAATCACCATCGCAGCAGCGCTGGTCTTCACGCCTTCCGGCGGCGGGGGCTGAATCTTTTGCACAAACGAATCCATCGTGATCGTCTGCGGCACATCCGTCTGAGACGGCGGAGCAAAATCGACGCGGGTGTTTTCGACCGGGGCGTCCGAGACTTCGGTGGACGGCTCAGGCTCTTCCGGCTCGATTTCCGGCATGGCCATCAGTTGGAGAGAAGGGATCTCTTCCTCCACAACGACCGTCTTTTTCCCTGAGCTCTCGAAGATCTTGCTGCCGAACAAAAATCCGACGTGGAAAAGGATCGAGGCCAGAATACCTATGATAAGATCGCGACGCATGGCGTTTAGCTAGTTGTAGTTGCTTATCTGCCCGTCGGGCGGACCTGCGTTTCGACGGACACCTGATCAATCCCCGCCTTGCGCACCTCATCGAGGATCATCACCGTCGCGCCAAACTTGGCACGGTCATCGTTGGCGATGAGCACGCGCGGAACCCCCTTGGGATTTTCCTTATACTGACGGAGACGGGGCGCCACTTCGTTCAAAGTGATCATCTCCTTGTTCCAGTAGAAGGTGCCGGATTCCGACACCTGAAGCGTTACGGTGTTATCTTCAGTTTGAATTTCGTTAGCAGGCCCTGCGACAGGCAGCTGCACCGGCAATGACTGGAGATTATTCAACGACAACGTGAAGAGCACGAATGTCGCGAGCAGAAAGAAGATAACGTCGATCAGAGGGATGATCTCGATACGCGCTTTTTTCTGATCACTATCGGTTTGTGAACTTCCACCACCAGCCATGAGATTAAGGGGGCTAAGGGATTAAGATGTGTATGCCGCAGAGGAAGAGTTACTTCCCGGGAGCCTGAACCAGAGTTTCAATGTAAACCTTTGAGATGCCGGCCTTACGGACTTCATCGAAAGCGTACACCGCCTGGCTGAACATTGCTTCTTGGTCGCCGTTGATGAGGACCTTGGGGTTCGCCTCGCGCAGCTTATACTGCTGGAGGCGATCCAAGAACTCCTGCAACGTCACGGGGTCTTTGTCCCATGCGAGCGTACCCTCGGCCGTGACGGTGATCGTCACGGAATTGGCCGGGTCGCGCTTCTCACCAGACGCAGCATCCGGCAGTTTGACGGGCAAACCGTTGGACTTGTTTAGCGCGAGGGTAAACAGCACGAAAGTCGCGAGAAGAAAGAAGATAACGTCGATCAAGGGAATGATCTCGATACGCGCTTTCTTCTTGCCGCCACCGCCGCCTGAACTTGAACCGGCCATTGTTAAAGGGTGTTTGAAGGTTAAAACGGAGAACGCTCCGTTTTCTTAGGAACTCAGACGTTTTGGCTCTCAGACTTCTTGAGGAGAATCTCAAGAGCGCTGGAGGCATCGGCCACTTCGTGCTTGGCCTCTTCGATGCGGGCGTTGACGTAATTGAAGGGGAACAGACCGGCGATGGCGACGCACAGACCGCAAGCCGTGGCGATAAGAGCCTCACCGACACCGCCCGTGATCTTGCTGGCGCTGGAGGCGATGTCGCCACCCTGACCGAGGGCGCCGAAGGTCTCCATCATACCGGTGACGGTACCGAGCAGGCCGAGGAACGGAGCCGCGGTGATGACGGTATCGAGGATGGACATGCCCTGCTGGAAGCGCTTGAGCTCGAGGCTGGAGGCGCGGAGGAAAGCATTGTGCATGGCGTACTCCTTATTGGTCAGAGCATAAACCATGATGCGGGCCACGAAATCCTTGCTCTGGCGGCCCATCTCGACGGCGGCGTCGATATCGCGGGCTTCCACGCGCTCGAGCATCTTTTCCACCACCTCGGCATCACGAGCAGCGTTTTCACGCAGGATGAAGAGGATGCGCTCAACGATGACCGTGAGACCTACGAACGAGATCAGCAGGATCGGCCACATGATGGGACCGCCGTGGATGAACAGCTGCATCGGCGTTTGACCCATGAGGAACGCAACGGGGAGGGTGCTTGTAGTCATAATTCGGAGTACGAGTTAGGGTGAGATTTGTAGGAGAAAAGCAGGGGGGAAAGGGAGCAACTGAGGGGCCTAGAAACGAGCTGAGGGGATCAGGGAGAACGGCCATTGAGTCAGGATGAACCTGAGCCAATAGCGCCGGGGACTAGGACAAAAGTAGAGGGGGGTGTAAAGAGGTTTTCAGGAAAACTAAACAGCGTGGGGTGCGTCGAACGCGAAGGCCTGACGAGCAACCCTCACAGCGACAGGCTAAAAACAAAAAATGCATCGCCTGAAAAAAGCGATGCGGAGGTTGTCCTAACGTTAGAGAAGCTACTGGCTGCCCGACTAGGGATCGAACCTAGACAAACAGATTCAGAATCTGCTGTGCTACCATTACACCATCGGGCAGTGAGAGTTAAACTACGACAGGAAGACGATGGAGCCGGCGACGGGAGTCGAACCTGCAACCACCTGTTTACAAAACAGGTGCTCTGCCATTGAGCTACGCCGGCGCAAATCCGAGAACATCGCGAGACAACGCCTGAGACGCCGCCGCACACGCACAAACATCAAAGAACGCTTCGACCAGCGCCACCTGGGGGAAAGGCGGTTTTGGTGGCTCCCCGGGGACTCGAACCCCGAACCAATTGATTAAGAGTCAACTGCTCTACCATTGAGCTAGGAAGCCAAAATGAAGGTGGTGAACGCTCGAAATCTGGCGCGGCAAGTCAATACCTTTTCCGAAAACTTCTTTGTAACTTTCCACAAACATCTGACCTCAGCCCGCTAACCCTGCCGAAAAAAGTCGTACGCGCGCGGCGTGGACTATTTCAGCTCCCGCCTTTCGGCGGTCCGACACCCGGAATTCTCCATCGTGAGCGAGCACCGACGGGGCACCTCGGGGCCTGCATTGGCTAAAAAATCCCCTTGCCAAGCGCAGGCCGGCCGTCTGTGTTCCGCCACTCTCCTCATGCAAAAGACCAAAAAGTCCGTTGCTAAGCGCTTCAAGCTGTCCGCCAAGGGCAAGCTCGTTCGCCGCACGCCCGGCTTCCGTCACTTGCTTGGTTCGAAGAGCACGAAGCAAAAGCGTCGTGCTACCAAGGACAAGCTCGTCGCCGAAGGCCACGCTGTGCCGCTGAAACGTTGCCTGCCGTTCGGCCTCTAAACCAACAGCCGAAGCATCAACCATAACTTCGTCAGCCAGGTGATCTCTTTCTAGGCGACCCGGCGGCGACCAAAAATACACAAACATGCCTCGTGTAACAAACTCACCGGCCTCCCGCAACCGCCGTAAAAAAGTGTTGCGCTACGCGAAGGGCTATTTCGGCAACAAGTCGAAGCTCTTCCGCTACGCGAAGGAAGCTGTCCAGCACGCCTGGCAGTATGCCTATCGTGATCGTAAGAAGAAGAAGGCCAACTGGCGCGCCCTCTGGATCGTGCGCGTCAACGCTGCCTGCCGCAACGCCGGCATGAGCTACAGCCGCTTCATGGAAGGCCTCAAAGCCGCCAACATCACCCTCGATCGCCGCGTCCTCAGCGACCTCGCGATCCGTGACGAGGTGGCGTTTAACGCCCTGGTGCAACAAGCCCAGGACGCGTTGAAGGCCAAGGCCGCTGCAAAGAAGGCCTAATTCAGCGCGAGCCCGGGTGGGCTCGCCTTCCCATTCCCCGGAGGACGGGCCTCTTCACTGAGGCGCCGTCCTCTTTTTTTGTGCCGTTTCCCTTCCCACCCTTGCGCCAGCCACCGCGAAACACTCTTGTGGCCCCTCCACCCTTCAGGTGAACTCTTTCCCTCTCATGGAATCGCAACTCTCCGCCCTCCTCGCAAAAGCGCAGGCCGAGTTTCCCACACTCGCCACGCGGCCCGATTTCGAAGCCGCCAAGGCCCGCTACGTCGGCCCCAACGGCGAATTTACCGCTCTCATGAAACAGATGGGCTCCGTGCCCAAGGAGCAGCGCCCCGCCATCGGCAAACTCATCAACGAGGCCAAGGGCAAGTTGCAGCCCCTCCTCGACGCCGCCCTCGCGCGCCTCGAGCAGGCCGAGCTCGCCGCTCAGCTCGGGCCCGCCGTCGACCCCACGCTCCCTTCGCCCGACATCGGGCCCGGCACGTTCCACCCGCTCACCCTCGTCCGCGAGGAGATGTGCAGCATCCTGCGCAAGGTCGGCTTCGTCGTCGCCGACGGCCCCGAAGTGGAAACCGAATACTACTGCTTCGACGCCCTCAACACCCCCGCCGATCACCCGGCCCGCGACGCGCAAGATACGTTTTACCTGCCCGACACCGTCCGCTTCGGCAACGTCTCCAAGAAGACCGCCGAGGAGAAATACCTCCTCCGCACCCACACTTCCTCCGTGCAGATCCGCACGATGCTCAAAGGCCAGCCGCCCATCCGCATCGTCTCGCCCGGCCGCGTGTACCGCCGCGACACCTCCGACGCCACCCACTCCGCCAACTTCCACCAGCTCGAGTGCCTCTACGTGGACAAGAACGTCACCGTGCGCGACCTGAAGGCGCTCCTCGACTACATCTTCGCCTCGCTCCTCGGCAAGGACACCAAGACCCGTTTCCGCCCGCACTATTTCGGCTACACCGAGCCCAGCTTCGAAGTCGATCTCTCCGCCAAGCACCTACCCAAGGTGAACAAGGAGTGGATCGAGATCGGCGGCTGCGGCATGGTCGACCCCACCGTCTTCGACGCCGTCGGCTACGACTCCACCGTCTGGAGCGGCTACGCCTTCGGCATGGGCATCGAGCGCCTCGCCATGCTCCTCTACGGCATCGATGACATCCGCTATTTCTACCAAAACGACGCCCGCTTCCTGAAGCAGTTCGCCTGAGGATCACCCGATGAAAGTCTCTCTTAACTGGCTCAAAGATTACGTACAGCTCGACGCCCCGATCGAAGAGATCTCGCGCGCCGTCACCTTCGTCGGCCTCGAAGTCGAAGGCATCATCCGCACCGGCGCCCCGAAGCTCGAAAACGTCTTCGTCGGCGAAGTGCTCACGCGCGACAAACACCCCAACGCCGACAAGCTCTCCGTCTGCACGGTCGACGTCGGCCCCGCCCGTGGCGTCAAAACCATCGTCTGCGGCGCGCAAAACTACAAAGTCGGCGACCGCGTGCCCGTGGCGTTGCCCGGCGCCGCCCTGCCCGGCGACTTTGTCATCAAACAGGCGAAGGTCCGCGGCCAGCTCTCCGACGGCATGATGTGCTCCGCCAAGGAGCTCGGCGTCGCCGAAGACGCCGCCGGCCTGCTCATCCTCACCGACCGCCCCGCCCTCGGCACGCCGATCAACGAGATCCTGCCTCCCGGCGACACCGTCATCGACATCGAGGTCACGCCCAACCGCCCCGACTGCCTCTCGCACCTCGGCGTCGCCCGCGAGCTCGCCGCCTGGTTCAAAAAGGATTTCGTCTATCCGGAGATCAAATTCCAGGGTGCCGTCTCCGCCGCGCGTCCCGAGCTCCTCCAAGGCGTCCGCGTCGAGGCCCCCGAGGATTGCCCGCTCTACTCGGCGCACATCGTCACCGGCGTGAAGGTCTGCCCGAGCCCCGCGTGGCTCCAGGACCGCCTCCGCGCCATCGGCCTGCGCCCGATCAACAACATCGTCGACGTCACCAACTACGTGATGTTCGAGTACGGCCAGCCGCTGCACGCGTTCGACGCCAAGAAGATCGCGGGCAACCGCATCGTCGTGCGCCGCGCCAACGACGGCGAAAAGATCGTCACCCTCGACGGCAAGGAGCGCACGCTCAGCAGCCGCACCCTCGTCATCGCCGACACACAAAAGCCGCTCGTCGTCGCCGGCGTCATGGGTGGTGAAAACTCCGGCGTGGACGACACCACGACCGACATCGTGCTCGAAGCCGCCCATTTCCGCCGCCAGTCGGTGCGCTGGACGTCCAAGCACCTCGGCCTCTCCTCCGACTCCTCGTACCGCTACGAGCGCGGCGTCGATCCGCACTCCACCATCGAGGCGGCCCGTCGCGCGCTCGACCTCATCGTCGCCACCGGCGGCGGCCAGATCGTCGGCCCCATCCACCAGGAAGGCGGCGACAAGCCCTGGCTGCGCGAGATCGTGCTCACGCCCGACTACGTGCGCGCCAAGCTCGGCTTCGACATCGCCGACGCCGAGATGAAGACGACCTTCGAGGCCCTCGAACTCTCCATCACTCGCGACGAGAAACTCGCCGACGGCTCCGTGCAGTGGACCGTCGCCGTGCCGAGCTGGCGCGACGACCTCGACCGCCCGATCGACCTCGTCGAGGAAGTGCTCCGCCACTACGGCACCGAGCGCATCCCCGCCGCCGTCGTCCAGGCGCCCGGCCTCACCGCCAACGACGACCCGATCGTGCAGTTCAACCGCCGCGTCGCCACCAAGCTCGTCGGCCACGATTTCCACGAGTGCATCACCTACACGCTGCGCCCGGAGAAGGAAGTCGCCACCTGGGCCTCGCAGACGGCCGCCGCCGAGCTGCGCCTCTCGAATCCGTTTATCGAAGACCAGTCGCACCTGCGGCCCACGTTGATGCTCGGCCTGCTCGAATCGCTCCGACTCAACCAGTCGCGCGGCGTGGCCGTTTCCCGGCTCTTCGAGGTCGGCCGCATCTTCGTCGAGCGCAACGGCCAGAATCTCGAGTGCGCCGCCGTCGCCTTCATCATCGCCGAGGATCAGGAGCGCCGCTGGAAGCAGCGCGAGCCCGCCGATTTCTACACAGCCAAGAAACTCACCGCCGAGCTCGCCGCCGCCGCCGGCATCGACTTCACCCGCCAGCCGCTCGGCCCCGTCAAGGGCAACGAAATGGGCTGGCAAGCCGACCACTCCTGCTCGGCCGGCGACCTGCAGCACGGCTGGATGGCCCATTGCGGCCTGCTCAATCTCGCCATGGTCAAATCCATGGGCATCGAGGGCAAAATCTACGGCGGCCTCTTCGCGATCCTGCCGGAGAAGGTCACCGCCGAGAGCACGCGCCTGCGCTACACGCCGTTTGGCCTGTTCCCCGCCGCCCTGCGCGACCTCGCGCTCGTCGTCGAAGCGCACACGCCCGCCGACGAGGTGCGCAAGCAGCTCGCCAAGATCGCCCGCGCCGCCGTCGGCAATGTCTTCGCACTGGAAAACGTGCAGATCTTCGACGTTTACCAGGGCAAGGGCCTGCCCGAGGGCAAGAAGAGCCTCGCCTTCTCCCTCGTGTTCCGCGCCGCCGACCGCACGTTGAAGGACGATGAGGTCAACGCCGTCTTCCTGAAGATTCAGGACGAGATCGCCAAAGCCGGCACCTACCAGATTCGCAAATAACCCAACGGGCGGCGCGACCAAATCCGCCGCCCTCTTCTTTCAGGCACCATGTCTCAGCCCACCGACCTCAACATCGACCACATCGCCACGCTGGCCCGCCTCGCCCTCTCTCCCGAGGAGAAAGCGGCCTTTTCCCAGCAGCTCGGCGGCATCCTCTCCTACATCGAACAGCTCAAGGAGGTGGACATCTCCGGCGTCGAGCCGATGGCCCACTCGTTCCCCGTGTACAACGTCTGGGGCGAGGACATCCCGCGCCCCGGCCTCCCGGTCGAGCTGGCCCTGAAAAACGCCCCCGCGCAACGCGACAACATGATCGTCGTCCCCACCGTCGTCGAGTGAGCCCACGCACCATGTCCTCCGAAATCTTCTACCAACCCGTCTCCGCGCTGGCCGACGCACTCGCCGCGAAAAAGCTCTCCTCCGTCGAGCTCACGCAGGCCGTCATCGAGCGCACCAAGGCCGTCGACGACCGCGTCCTCGCCTTCAACTCGTACGATGCCGACGACGCCCTCGCGCAGGCCCGCGCCTCCGACGCCCGCCGGGCCGCCGGCCAGACACGCGGCCCGCTCGACGGCATCCCCGTCGGCCTGAAAGACGTAATCTCCGTCGCCGGCCAGCCGCTCACGGCCTCGAGCAAGATCCTCGCAAACTTCGTCTCGCCCTACGACGCCACCGTCACGCTCAAGTTGAAAGATGCCGGCGCCGTCTGCTGGGGCCGCCTCAATCTCGACGAGTTCGCGATGGGCTCCTCGACGGAAAACTCCGCCTTCAAAACCTCCAGCAACCCGTGGGCGCTCGACCGCGTGCCCGGCGGCTCCTCCGGCGGCAGCGCCGCGGCCCTCGCCGCCGGCGAAGCCATCGCCACGCTCGGCTCCGACACCGGCGGCTCCATCCGCCAGCCCGCCGCACTCTGCGGCATCGTCGGCATGAAGCCGACCTACGGACTCATTTCCCGCTACGGCCTGATCGCCTACGCCTCGTCGCTCGACCAGATCGGCCCGTTCACCCGCACGGTGGAAGACGCCGCGATCATGCTCGGCACCATCGCCGGCCACGATCCGCTCGACTCGACGTCGTTCAAGACCGAGATCCCCGACTACCGCGCCGCGCTCAAGCAGCGCAAAGGCCCGTGGAAACTCGGCGTCGCCAAGGAATATTTCGGCGAAGGTCTCGACCCCGAGGTCGCCGCCTCCGTGCAGCGCGCCATCGACTACTACCGCCAGCAGGGCTGCGAAATCAAAGAGGTCTCCCTGCCGCACACGAAATACGCCGTCGCCACCTACTACATCATCGCGACCGCCGAGTGTTCCTCCAACCTCGCGCGCTTCGACGGCATCCGCTACGGCCACCGCAGCGCCAAGGCCACCGACGCCATCGACATCTACTCGCTCTCGCGCGCCGAGGGCTTCGGCCCCGAAGTGAAGCGCCGCATCATCCTCGGCACCTACGTGCTCTCCAGCGGCTACTACGACGCCTACTACCTCCGCGCCCAGAAAGTCCGCGCCCTCATCCGCCAGGACTTCCTCAACGCGTACAAGGACGTGGACGCCATCCTCACGCCGACCTCACCCACGCCCGCGTTTAAGAAAGGCGAAAAAGCCTCCGACCCGCTCTCGATGTACCTGAGCGATATCTACACGATCGGCGTCAACCTCGCGGGTCTGCCGGGCATCTCGATCCCTTGCGGCTTCACGCAGAGCAAGCTGCCGGTCGGTCTGCAAATCATCGGCCAGCCCTTCCGCGAAGCCGACCTGCTGGCCATCGCCCACACCTACGAGCAAGGCCACGCCTGGCACACCGAACACCCGACGCTCTGAAGACACGTTGAACCACGGAGACACAGAGATCACCGAGGCGATTATCGGTGCCGCCATCGAGGTGCACCGGCACCTCGGCCCCGGCCTGCTGGAGTCGGTTTACGAGGCGGCACTCGCCTACGAACTGACTTCACGGGGGATCGCCTGCGAGCGGCAGAAATCCGTGCCCGTTGCCTACAAAGGCCTGCGTTTCGACGAAGGTTTCCGCCTCGATCTGCTCGTCGCCGACGAGGTGATCGTCGAGCTCAAGTGTGCCGACGCGCTCCTGCCGATCCACGAGGCTCAAATCCTTTCCTACCTCAAACTCTGCGACCTGAAGGTCGGCCTGCTCATCAATTTCAAGGTCCCCGTCCTGAAGCAGGGCATCAAACGACTCGTTAATTAAACCTGCGGCACTCCGTGCCTCCGTGGTTCCAAATTTCCTCCCCTTTCCCTCATGCAATACGAAGCCGTCATCGGTCTTGAAGTTCACATCCAGATCAAGACCAAGTCCAAGATGTTCACCCGCGTGGCCACAGGCTTTGGCCAGCCGGAAAACACGCTCACCGACCCCGTCGTGCTCGCGTTGCCCGGCGTGTTGCCCGTGCTCAACAAGGAGGCCATCG
>Ga0209717_1002582_pt1 | contig 17161 bp, 23 predicted proteins | sample AD_UKC048_MetaG_FD_184418 | JGI IMG/M metagenome (GOLD analysis project Ga0209717, IMG submission 184418) | Active sludge microbial communities of municipal wastewater-treating anaerobic digesters from USA - AD_UKC048_MetaG (SPAdes) (version 2) | ecosystem: Engineered > Bioreactor > Anaerobic >... | reverse complement strand
TTACGGATTTGCTTCATTTTTTCAGCGTTATTTTCTCTCCATTTTCTTGAAGCAGCATTCACTTTGTCTTTATTATTTGAAGCCCAAACTTTACCTTTTGTAAGTAGCGATACTTTGTTTTCTAAATAATATTTTCTTTTCTTTTCAATAAGCAAATCTTTGTTTTTCTCTCTCCATTGCTTTTTATATTCCGAAAAACAAGATTTACATTGCCAGCTCAAAAAATCAAAATCATTCTTTTTGTCGTGCATTTTGTAAAAATTATCTTTTGGTAAAGTCTTTTTACAAACATTGCATTTCTTTTCGCAATCGCCTTGTTTTGATGTTTTTTGAACTAAGCCAATACTTTGATAATAATGATCGTAAATCTCCCGAATAATAGCTTTATTAATATCAACTGGTTTTTTTGAATAAGCATCATAAAACAATTCTATCGGTTCTTTGAAGGCAAACACTTCCTTTTCTTTAAAAATACGATTAAAATTATTTTTTGTAAATAATTCAATCCTATCGTGTTCCTGCTGTGTCATAAGGAGGGTTTTTAACTAAATAATCGTGTTTGTGTTTCTCAACGTAATCAATAATTTTTTGAGGAGTTTTGTAAACCAAAGCATTTATCGCTTCGGTTAAAAAATGCCCCGTACAACCGCTAACACTCGTTTGGCTCAATGCCTTATTTTCGTTTATATCATTTTTCATCACGTTTATTTTTTAATTAGATAATTTAGTTTTCAGTACTCGGCACTAAGCCAAGCGAGGGAACGTTATAACTCATTTTACACAACATTCGCTTTAGCTTTGAAATCAGCCAAAACTTGGTCTAATTGAGAAATGTTATCAAAAGTCCATCGGGTTGTTTCCATCACAAAATAAAATCCTGCTCCTTGATGGCAAATTGACAATTTCAAATTATTATCTTCTTCGGACAATTCGCTTTCTTGGGAATAATTAATCATAATTTCATTAATTACTACTTCATTTCCTTTTGGGTATTCTTTAGTTTTAAATTCCATTTTTCTCTTTTAAAATTTTATTTTGTTCCTCTAATAATATATTTCTGTACCTTAATTCTATTTTACAATTATTAATTGCAAAATAAATTAGTAAACCGATTATCAATATTGATAAAATTAATAGTCCTTCCATAAAAAAACGAGTTATAACAGGTGTTTGGCACTATTGCCGTTTATTTTTTCAGCGGAAAATACGCTGGTAATATTAAATTTAGTTTTCATAAGAACGTTTACGTTATCACTCAGCTTCGTCAGAACTGCCAAAACCTCGCTCATCTTTATAATAGTTCATTAGTTCAAAAAAATGCTTAAAATTAATTCCATTATGACCATAATCTAAAGTATCAATCATTTCATCGTTATCTGTTTCAGAATAACTAAATCCAAACATTTCATTAATCTTTCTATCTAACGCGTGTCCAGTAGATTTGGCTTTTAACGTGGCTTTTTTTCTTGCTTCAAATAGTTTTCTTAATTCTTTTATATTTTCGTCCATATCGTTATTTTTATAAAGCCGAAGTGATAACATACGCTAACCACTATTCAGGCTTTTGGTTTAATTCAATTACTGTTTTGTGTCTGTAAGTATAGTCATCATCCGAAAGCTCAGTCCTTACTTTTCCTGAACATCGGTTAGCTTTTCCGTTATCGGCAACAGATGCCAAGCAACATAACGTTATAGCTTATGGCTCGATTTTCATTTCATAAGATGATTCGTAGAAATTCAAACAAGAATAATAATCATCCATAATACTTCCCATTAAACCATTGAAATAATTTTTACTAATATTACCACTTTCAGTTTGCAATGAAATTTCAGAACCATCGTTTTTAATTTCAAATACTTTGTAAGTTTTAAAATCGAATTTTGGTATCAGATTACATATTTCTTCTTTATACGCTTCATTTTTTAGTTCAGGATTATTTTTAATTATGAATGCCATTAATCCATTATTAAGTAGATAGAGTAAAAAATTATCTACATCTTCAATAATACAGTTATTACAGTCAGATAAGAATTTGTACATTCTTTCTTTCTCTTTATTTATATCGTCATATTTTTCAAACGAGTATTTCAACTTTACATTAGAACTCGTATCACCTATTCTTATTTCTATTTTCATAACACGTTCATCTTTAAAAACCCACCACAAGCTATAACAGCAATTTGTGGTAATTTGGGCATTAGTTATTAATTTAATTTTAAGTCTGTATTTTTGTAATCTGTCTTAACTCCGAAGTTCAGGGATTTTTTACCCCAAACTACCACAAGTTGCATAACGTTAGCGGTAATTTATATCAACCGCATAGCCAAGTTCGGATAAAACAGCTTTTAAAGCATTTTTACTATCTTCTGCATATTGCTCATCCAATTTTTTATCATTAAGATAAATATCAGTTCCGTAATTATCACAACATTTATCACCGCATTGATAATGCCAATCTTCAAACTCTATTTTTAGAGTAATTACATCTTTTCTGTGTTGTAATATCCAAGCTTCTAAATGTTCGTGTATTCTGTCAATAGAATATTCAGTATTTAGTAATCCATTTCTACACCAATCTGCAAATCCTATCATATCTTCGACGGTAAAACTACCGCTAACACTCGTTTGGCTCAATGCCTTATTTTCGTTTATTTCTTTTTTCATCACGTTTGTTTTTTAATTAGAAATTATTGTTTTCATAACTCGGCACTAAGCCAAGCGAGGGAACGTTATAAGCCATTTAAAGCCATAACAATCTTATTCGCCATTTCATCACAATATTCTTCTCCGTTATCATAAACTAAATGACAAACCACTTTATTCATATCGTTGTCTATAATTGCGAATAAAGCAAAGTCAGATAATACCACTTTATTAATAGAAAAACGGCTTATAACAGCGGTTTTGTCGCATTGTGGCACTTGGGCATTTTTTGAAAGTTCAGGCATAATTTTAAGATTAATTATTATTTGTTAAGTTTGGTCTTAAATCTCCACAGCGACGACAAAGCCGAGAACCGTTAGCAAACAGCTACTATACTTTGTCGCCAAATTTTAGCTTTAGTCTTTCATACTCTAAAATATCCTTTTCATTATTAATTTCTTCGATACTTTTTACAAGCTCTAATTCTTCTTCATCATACCACGCACTACTATTGTCTTCGAATAAATGCTTTAAAGAGTAGGATTTTGTATGATGTTCCATACCACCGCCATATTTTTGTTTATAGCTATATTGTATTTGGAATAATCTATCTTCACTTTTTTCAAAACTATCTTTAGCAAACCAACTATTAGGTTTTGATATTCTAACAATTTCACCAATATGAAATTTTTGTCCTTCGGGAGTTTCTTTTTGTGGTGGAACTTTCTGCATTAGTTCAGCCATCATTTTATAAGTTTCTATATCCATTTTGTTTAAATTAAAAGCCGATTTGCTAACATCGGTTATGCGCTAATATGGCAAATCATCGTCACTAGGAACATCCGCCGTGTTTTCCTCAAGGGGTTTTGGTGATGGAGCTTCGCTAATTTTTAGATTTCCAAAATAAATTTTATCCTCTTTCGTAGCATCTTTAAAAGAAGTTTGCATTGATGCGCTATTGCCAAACTTGTCTTTTTCGTCGTTGATCCAAACATTTAAGTTTAAATAGATTTTTCCGTTCTCGGCTCTTGAAAAAGCCTTGTTTCCTGATTTTGCTAATTCTAGCAGTTTTGAGAAGTCTAAGCTTCCATAAAGTAATTTACTCATTTTAATTGGGTTTTATTTATTGATTAATTATTTCTACTGGGTCTGAATTTCGTTCCGGGACTAAAATTTGATGGCATTTGTATAATTCTTTGAAACTTGCCATATCCGTATTCTCATTAAAAAAATAAGGTTGTGGTTCTATTCCTGTGATGGTTGATTTATGAAAATACATCACGCCAATGATTCGCTTTCCGAATTGGTCAAAGAAATCGTCTTTTCTGGGGGTTCTTAATTTGATTTTGATTTCCATTCGTAAGGCAGTTCTTCGTCCAACTCTTCAACTAAACTTTGCTTTTCTACATTTCTAGTCAAGTTCAACACGCCGCCTTCGTACATCATTGAATAATTAAAAATATAAGCCGAAGTCTTGGTGTCGTTAAACTGGTAACTTTTTACGGACCCAAGAAAGTATTTTTTCGATTTAAAATAATTGCGAAGTGTATTTTCGCCAATAACCTCATTGCCTTCGCGTGTCGAAACTTCTTTGTGATACAGTTGATGCACGGCGTTCAGTCTCAAAATCAAAATATCTTTTCTCGATTCATTTTGCCAGATGAAATCCTTTTCGCCTTTTCGGGTTTGGAAACTCAAAGAGATTGGTTTGTCGATGGCAAAGTGGGTGTCTTTGACCAAAAGAGGAAAAGGTTTGCGATCCAATAAGTATTCCAATGTTCTCCAGAATTCTGCCAAGCCTTCGCTTTCGATAATCAAGTCCGAAGAGTCGATAATGGCTTCTTTGAATTGGTTGTACATCGCTTCATACGTAAAAGGAAATGTGAATTGGTCCCAAAGTAGTTTCATTGGTGCTAATAATGCCACATAGTTTTGAAGCATTCGCTCCTGGTATTCCATTCCTTTCAAATCAACTTTCATTTTCTTATTGATTGCGGCATAAGTCGTGTGAATGTTCTCTTCAACCATTGGTCGGTGTTTGATAATATCCATCAACATTGAAGACAAACCTTCCTCTTCCCAAGATTTCAACTTGGCATATTCTTCGAGCTGCACGTTCGTGAAGGCTTCTTGTGGTTTTATAAAATGCTCGACAATACTTCTTGAAGTAAGTGAGTTGTCGTCACGGCTGGATAAATATTGCGATAAAATAATAAGGGAGCAGTTCACCTTCGCTGTGGTTGTCCGGTTGTCGCCTGTTGCTTTTCCCATTTCACGCCCACGTCCGTCGTAAGCTCCCTTTATTGGTTGAAAAATCTTGTCGTCAACATTGTCGTGGTATTCTTCGAGCATTGTTGGTGCGTTCATAATTCTTGAAAGTCTTCTATAAAATGCCACGGGTGTTCCAGAGTTCAAGTCGAAGGGTTCTTGTTTGTACAGAAACAAAGCCACCATACTTTCGCCAAACTTCGATTTTCCAGAACCTTTTTCTCCAGTTAGGAAAATATGAGGAAAGAATTGGTATCTTTTTAAGTAAATATCACGAAACAAAGTGGCTATCAAAAAAGCAATTCCTGTAATTGCTTTTTTGCCATAAACAATGTGCATTTGTTTCATCCAAGTATGCAAAGCCACCGGAGATTCTTTGTAAATAAAATAACGGTCATTTTCATAGGGGTCATCACCATCACGCGTAAACTTGTACATCACGGAAGCCGAAGGTGAATAGAAGTGTTTGATGTCTTCCATATATTCGCTTTCGGTTTTTACTCCTGATTCTAGTTGAATGATTCCGTAATCGTTCGGTTTTTTCATCATTCCGTTATGATTCACGCAATTGGCGAAGGCAAAGAAACCTTCTGGCTGTTGTCCAAGTGTTTTCAATTCATAAGCCATAATGAAATTGTTCAGAATATCATTTCTAAGCAGTTTGAATTGGTTGGGTGTGACATCGGCCATAAAGGTAAAATTACCTTCGTCAAGCAATTTGCATTCGAACTTTGCCATATTTCCAAAATCAGAAGTGTCGAAGTCAATGATTTTCTTTTTGCCGGATTCCGAGATTACTTCGCAAAGTCGCTTGTTGTCTTGTTTTCCGTAAACGTGAAAAAGTGGTGTAATCTTGAAATTTGATCCTTTAAAGAAACGTTCTCTTCCTTTGAAATACACGTTGTTTTCGTGTGGCACATATCCTTTTTCGAAAAATTGTTTATAATCTGCACCTTCTGGAAGTCCAAGGGTTTCGGCTTCTACTTTTTCGACACCGTCTTTGGAACTTGATTTGATTTCGGCTGTTTTGATAAAGCTATCGATTTTGTCTTTCAATAGTTTTGCAGGAACTTTGAGCAGTTTCCGACACAAATCCAAATAAGTAGAGCGTTTGATGTCGTCCTTCATTACGAAAATCATTTGGGCAATCTCGGTCACGGCATCTGAAAGCGCATCAGGATCGTTTGAAGCTTTGTTTTTTAGCTTTTGAGTTTTCCAGATAACGGCATTTTGAGCGTTTGCCAAAATGTTTTCCTGTACGTTTTCTGTTTTTTGAGCATAACTGTCCGGGTCTTCGCCTTCTGGAAGCATAAAGATGGAAACTTTGAAACCTTCGGACAATAATATATTAATATCTCGAATGGCAGCCAAAGTTCCTTTTTGGTCATTGCCGTGTTCGTCCAGTCCGTCATTGTCTCGGCAAATAATAACGTGGTCTGCAAATCGGTGTAATAGTTTGCATTGAATATCAGTCAAAGCCGTTCCACAAGAAGCAACTGCCAATGGAGCTCCGTTTTGTGAAAGTCCTGTCACATCCGTATAACCTTCGACAAGGATTGCTGTTTTTGATTTGGTGATAAATTCCTTGTTTTGAAACAATCCGTATAAAACGTGGCTTTTATTGTAGATTTCGGTTTGTGCCGAGTTGATATATTTAGGACCTTGTGTCTCTTCGGATTTTCGGCCACCAAAACCCACCACGTTGCCACGAACGTCTTGTATCGGGAATATCATTCTGTCCAGAAAGAAGTCGAAGCTTCGGCCTTCTTTGGTGTTGATTAATCCAACTGTTTTTCCGAGTTCAAGTTTTCCTTTTTCGATTATGGGAGCCGTGATAAATTGAAAGTCTTTAGGAGCGTAACCAACTCGGAATTTTTCTACTGTTTCCGGGTTGATATTTCTTTTGGTCAGCATCGTAGGAACCCAATGTTCCGTTGGTAAGTTGGACAATTGCATTTCGTACTTCAAAGCCGTGGTGTTGGTCAGGTCGTACAGTTCTTGTTTATAGCTTTTTTTACGTTCCTGCTCTTCTGTCATTTGTTCCTCTTCGAGCGTGATTCCGCAAATGTCAGCAATGATTTTTATTGCCTCAGGATAAGAACAACTTTTATAATTTCTAACAAAAGCAATTCCATCTCCCGCAATATGAGTTGAATAACATTTGAATGCATTATATGCTGGTTTCACTCGAAAAGAATCTTTAGAGCCGTTAAAAGGGGATTTGGCTGCTACAAAAAAAGCACCTTTCCTTTTTAGCTCTACAAAGTGACCAATAACTTTTTCTATTTCTTGAGATTTAACGAGGTCTATTGAGTTTTCGGTGTACATAGTTAAACGGTTTTCAATTGTGCTTTTTCAATACTTGACAGCAAGTAACTTTTTGATTGAGGATCATCATATCCGATTGCTTTCAGAGACAGTAAAGCTTCATTTATTTTCAAATTAACATCACCTAATAATTCTGTTCTGGTTAATGTTTTTCTGGCAACACTATATTTGAATTTGTCGAATAACGTCTTATATTCTCTGTCATAGTGCATATTATCCTGGTGTCGTTTTAAATGGTGCATTACGGTGGCGTGATTTATTCCTAAAAACAATCCTATTGATGGATAAGAATACCCTTCTTCCCTAAGAATTACAGAGATAGCCACTCGAGACCAAACAGTATGTCTTTCTCTGTTTTTATGAAGTGGGCGGCAGGCGTAAATTTCAGAGGCATTTCTAAAAAGGGAATCAGCTCGGGAGTCGGTTAGTAATATATTCATAATTAATTTTCAAAAATATTAAGTTGGATTTTCACGGTTTCGGCACCAAAAACAGGCATTTCATTAATCAATTCGTCAAGGCGGTTTTGGATTTGATTTTTCTTTTCGTTGTAGTGTTGACGAAGTATCATTTTATCCTGGTAAGATGTGATTGACGAATTTTCGAGAGCTACAGATTGAGCCGCGTATTGTTCTTGATCGGCGAGGAGTTGTTTTATTTCGCGGCCAATAGCAACTTGTTGGTTCATTATGTGCAAAGCGGCCAAAGAAGAAATTGCTTTTTCGCAAGAACTACACATATTTAAATATTTTTGATAGGCCTGCATACTGTCTAAATTGTACATTCTCATTAAACTTATCAAGAATGATCTACTGTCATTAACTTCGTTTTCCCAAGTAGTAGGAAAATGTATTTTAAGCATTTCGAGTGCTTCTGAACCGGAATAAGGGAAAGTCATTGCCATAATTAAAAACAGTTTAAGTTGATTAAAAAACAAGCTATTGTAATTTCGATAAGTAAACACAGGACAATTCCTGCCTCGCAAATCATTTCTAAATTATTGTCTATAAATTTCATAGTTAAATGAGTTTAGAATTAATGGCTTCGGTGATCATTCCAGATTTTGAGTGAACATTCAATTTTTCAAAAACAAGATGTTTGTGGGAGTTCAAAGTGGAAAGGGAGATTCCAAGTTGGTCAGCGATTTGTTTATCGCATAAGTCGGAAGCGGAAAGTTTTACAACTTCCAGTTGGCGAGTGGTTAAATTTCGTTCTTCGCCTAATTCAACCCGTATTTGCAAAATCGGGTTTTTTTCTGTAGATTTGTCGTTCATAACATTAATCATTTAAGGGGTTAATAATTAAATTTCACCCGAAGTTCGAGCTTCGGGTTTTTTTGTGTCAAAAATTCTTTTTCTTTCTGCTCGTATTTTTGCGAGTTGTTCTCTTTTTTTAGAATATAACTCAATAAGTGCATTTTCGATATTATGGTCGCTTTTTCTGCCGTTGAAAACTTGGCAGATATAACTAAGACTGTGCGGATTTCCAGCTTTATTTGTTATATTTTTAGCATTCAAAATCTCTTGAACACCACATACATAGCTATTTTTAAAAGCTTTTTTCATTTTGTTTCTTTGCGTGATCGTTATCATATATAAGTGCTATTTTTTTGTAATAAAATTTGTTTAACTTTGGTTTAGTATTAGTTTACTTTTGGTTTAGCAAATATAAACATAATTTTCTAATGTCATTAGTTTTTTATGGTTTATTTTAAATAAAAATATTATGGTAGGACATAGACTAAGTTATTACATTGAAAAACAAGGTTTTAAGAAAAAAGAGTTTTGCGAACAATACGGATTTGTTTATAACAACTTCGTGTCTGTTCTATCTGGTAGAATGCCACTTGGAATAAATGTTTTGAATAAGGTAAAAGAAGCTTTGCCAAACTTAAACATAGAATGGTTGCTTTATGGAAATGGAACTCCCGATTTAGACACAGAAAATATGATAAATGAACCGGGTGTTCATTTGGTAAAAGAAGATTTATTCGAAGACTTGCTTTTGCGTTATATCGAAAAAGGAAAGGTCCACAAACTACTTCAAAAAATGATAAGTGATGGCAAAAAATAAAGAAGAGGAATTCGAATTGGAGCTAATAATTAGCGAAGAGGACAGCGAAATGATAGCTAGTTTACGAAAAATAATAGTTGACACTACCCAAGAACTCCCCACTGATTTATGAAACACTTGTTTTTAGGGGGATTTTTTAGGATTAAAAAAACCCCTCCAAGGTCACAAACCAAAAATTTTAAAGGCGTGAAAATTGCAAAAAACAAATGCAATCCCCACGCCTTCGGTGTTTCTAGGATAATAGCAAAAATAGGAAATAGCAATGGATTCTCAAAAAAATGGCTTTCACTCCCCAATAAACGCCCCAATGAATTTTAGTGGGGAGTTGACTGCGAAAATAGTGATCAAAGATGATTACGTTCGAAGTGATGGAACTTGTGCTTTACACCTGCAGGTGTTTATTATGGGCAAGCGAAAAAAGCTACCTATATATATATCTGTTTGTCCTGCTGATTTTGACAAGAAAAAACAAAGGGTAAAAGCGAAAGCTACGTTTGCCAAAGACTTCAATTTGATTATTGAAAAAGCATTGGCCGACATTAATAAAATAGAGATTAGCTACCGACTTGCTGGCGAAGTTCTGGACATTGACAAACTCGTTCACGAATACCAAAACCCAAGCTCAAGAATTGATTTTATTAAGTTCTGGGAACTAGAAATGGATAACCAAAAAGAAATAAGAGACATTGCCACTTATAACCAGCAAATGTCTTCGCTTCGGAAGGTGAAAAAATACAAGGAATCTATTTTGTTTTATGAAATTACGCCACAGTTTTTTGAAAAAATGATTAAATATTTTGAAAAGGTAGAGAAAAACAAACCACATACCATTCAGTCAGTTACTAAAAATTTTAAAAAATATTTGCATATTGCCAATAAAAAAGGAATTGTAACGCCTTTGAATTATCAAGATATAAAAACCGTTCGATGCGTAAGCAATAGGACTTTCCTTGAAGCATCCGAAATAAAAAAGCTAAATCAATATTACACTTCGGATTTTATAAATGAGAGCTTAAAATCCATTCTTGGAAGGTTTCTTTTTTCGTGTTTTACCGGATTACGGATTTCAGATATTAAGGCGATTTCAAAAGAAAATATTGTAGGTGATATATTGATTTTCTTTGCCCAGAAAACAGGAAAACTTCAAAGGATCCAATTGAATAAGTCTGCACTTTCATTTGTGGGTGACGACACTATTTTTACGGGTGACTATTCGGAACCACACATTAATTTAGAATTAAAAACGATTGCCAAAAGTTGTGGGATTAAGAAACACGTTACTTTTCACGTGGCTCGACATACTTTTGCCACAAACTTCTTGATTTGCGGTGGACGTGTCGAAGTGTTGCAGAAGCTTCTTGGTCATAGTAACATTAGAGAAACGATGGATTACGTTCACATTGTGGAAAGTATTGTGGACCAGCAAATAAATAATCTTGACGAAATTTTAAAAATTAACGCTCAATAAATTGAATTTCACATCAAAATTATCCTGTAAAGTTTCAGAGTATTGCATATCTTGAATAATGTATTCCTGGTTATCAATAAAAATCCGTTTCAAATCAATGATTTTATTGAGTTCTGTTTCCGTGAATGGGCCTGACATTTCTACTGACGAGGCATTTAATCTGAATTTTAACCATTTTTTCCAATAGGTTTCATAAATTCCTCCAGCTCCGGGAACGTTCAAGTTTTGTCCTGCATATTCTGTTGTGGTGTAAGGAAAAGAGGTGTGGTCATAAATCATTAAACCAACGCCTGTTTTTGAATCTACTTCTTCCGAAAGATTGGCAGTGTAAGTGTGCGGAATTAATTTGAATTTTGAAGCTAACGTTTCCGAAAAATCAGAGGTTTGCGTTCCATACGTCACGGCTCCGGCTGTTGTAATCCAAAGAGCTGCGTCTTCGTCATTTTCGTACTTCAAAAGAAAAGCATTGTTTGGCGTTTGATCGTAACCAGATATAGCCAATGATTTATTGATAATTTGCTTTTCGCCAGAGTTTAGAGATTCATCATTGAAATTAATCTCCATTTTTTTTGCAAAATCATCGATTTCAATTTGAAGATTAAACAAGTTTTGCAAAGCGTTGAGATAAGTGGCGAAGGTCCACTCTGGAAGGTAACGCCCCAATTGAATTGTTGGGTGCATTTGTTGCCAGTTATTTTTAAAGTTCTTTTTCAAAACAACTGAAAAAGAGGTTGGCATTGTCGATGTTTTAGAAAGATAAAACAATTCAAAGTTACCTGCATTTAAAGTAAGTTCTTCAGATCCTATGACAGTGAACGAACTGGTTGTGATTTCTTTGACGCTAAAGATAAAAGTTGACGGGGTATAAAATGCAAATCCATTTTTTTTATAGGCTAATCCATATAAACTGAAAGGAGTTGATGCAACGGGTCCAGAAAAAGTAAAATTATATTCAATTGTATAAGTTCCCGTAATAGGTATTGTAAAATCTTCTTTTTTGGAATACATTCCATAAACTGGCATTGAAACCCAAGCATCCGCAAAAGTGTAAGTATTCAATAATTTTGTTAATGAAGTTTTAGTCAAATTAGTTTTGCTCGACTGAATCAACAATCTTTTTATAAAAGCATTGGTGTAAAAATTGCCAATTGCTGTAAAATCTTTCGATGCTAAAGCATAAAATAAAGGTGCCAATAAATAAACCTGAGGCGAAGGCACGTTTTTATTTGAAACGGAAATCACCTCAAAAGTAGTGTCTACATAATCATTTTCGACAAACTGTGTCAAATCATCATTAAATAGATTGATTCTTCCTTGATAATCAATCCACTCATCATCTGTAGTCAGAGCTTCGCCAAATTTATTCTTCCATTCCATTGTGGGGAATTGCCATTTTACATCTGGGAATCCTTGGTCAATAAAATCAACCGGATAAGTCAACCAATCTGTTGGGTGTCCATAAGGTGTTTGCATTGCTCCGCCTGTTTCGATAAATGGTTCTGGCGAAGTTTCACCAGGAATAACAGAAACAATAGGCATAAACTCGCTGATTTTTTTGTTCATTATAGACAGCAATTCCGAAGCGTATTTTAAATTACATTTTCTAAATCCGTTCAAGTAAGAAAGAATTTGCAACTCACCAAGATACTTCTTGCCACCCTCAAAAATGGTGACTTCTACGGTTTTTACTTTATTTATAGAAGCTAAATTACGAGTTCCAAGGGCTTGTTTCGCTGCAAGGTTTTCGATAATCAAAAAAGGAAACGTAGAATGTGCCACTTTGAAGTCACGATTCAAAGCAGTGTTTTCCTTCTTGATCGAAAGCGTTTCTTTGACAAAATCGAGTTCGATGTCGTTTGCAAAAATTTTGATTAAACTCATATATTTTGAACTTTGCCTGATTTCATAAACGTGAAGGTCAAGTCTTGGGAGTAATTGTGTTTTTTATCTCTAAAATCAATTTCTTTTTTAGTTGAAGTCTGGATTTTTGTCCACACGTTATTGATTTTGAAATAAGATTCATAAGCATTGGCCACTTGAGTGACAATAGCTCTTTCGTCTGAAAGCAATGAGCCTGTGTTGATGGTATAAGTTGCATCTTCTTGAATTTCAAAAATAATATTAGAACCGTCCGCAGCTTGATAGTCATCAATCTTAAATCCGTTGGATGTTTCTAGTTCCCCATCAAAATATGCTGGAATAAAATAACCAAAATTGTTCTTGAAATAGATTTCTTTGACTGGAAAGTCAGGAAAACGCATCAGTCTGTATCGCAAAATAATAGTTGTTGCACCACAAGTGATTGAGGTTTCGAAAAATATAGTGTTATTGGTCAATGCGATGGCCGATAGATCAAAATCGTATTGATATATTTTTTTAGCTGTAGATGAGGCGATTGTTTGTGTGTTGATAATACCTCCAAAATTATCTTTTGTGATAACAACTACCGCCTCGGCTACTGTTTTTACAATAAATGGGATTCTTATTTTGCCGTTTGAAGGAATTTGAAGCACTTCGGGAGTGATTCCTAATATTTGAAGTTTCAATGTATCGTCAAAAGCTACCGGACGTGCGTTGTACATTATATAAAAATCTGGCAAATCAACTGTTTGCACAACGGCATCGGTGCTTAATAAATGCTCGTTTATGGTAATAGAAATTTTCTTTTTTAGATTGGTTTTTTCAACGAGTCCGTTTGCTGTGAAAGCTGCGAAGGTGCTAACGAAATAAGCATTGTATAATTTTACTAAGTCTTTTGTCGAAGTAAAAGCGTCTTTGCGGGACCAACCTTGAGTATCAAATAAAACATCGTCAACTTCAATCAAAGCTCTGAAATAATGACCTGCTCCGTTGCTGGAAGTAATAGTGATTTCAGTATTATTGGCATCCAATAAAACGGAATTAAGAACTGGAGCTTTTACGATTGTGATCATTTGCGGTTGATTATAGTGCTAATTTATAGGAGTTTTTTGGTTGTAAATAGGACATAAAAAAACCGCTAAATAATAGCGGTTTTTATTTTAAAGTTACTTTTTAATTTTATTTAGTATTTTTTTAAAAATACAATAAGTCTCGGTTGCGGATTGGCGTTCGATTGAGCTTTCGGCAGCATCGGAACACATAAAATTGAGGAACATTTTTTTTAAGTCTTTCTTTGTTGACTTAACGGAATGGGCAAAAAACAATTGATTTAAGGGCATAATTTTAATTTTTTAATTGGCAAAATTATGTTTTGTCCCTTTTATTCCTTTGAGGTTTCCCGTAAAAAATTAACATTTAACATTTAAAAATTAATCGCTTAAAGTTCCATTTGCGGTAGAGTTTGAACGTTCTTTATTTAAGTCTTCAACACTTTTGGCTTGATCATACCCAAAAAGAATAGGTGGAGTTATAGGATTGTTCAATCTAAACAATAAAGCCGATAATAATTGATTCATTTCATTAGTATTTTCAGTAGCTGGAATATTTGGTATTGTTCCAGGAGAAGTTTCTCCACCGGAGGCAAATTTGCGGACATTTCTAGTTCTTTCCTGTTCGAGCCAAGCGATTGTATTGGCATAACGAGGATTTGCAGTCATCACTTCTGGAATAACATATTCATTTTTGTGTACGATTCCTGTCATTGGGCCATATTCGTCATAACCGAGTGCAGGCGCGCTTCCTGTAGAACCACCATAAAAGAACTTGGCACGTTTTGGAGCTTGAGACTTGTTGATTTGTGCAATAGCTCTAGCAGAAGTTGCCACAGCACCAGCAATTTGAATGGCTCTTGAAATAGAAGCGAACGGTTCTGGAAAGGTTGACGGTGTTTTCAAAATTTCAGTAACTGCCAAACCTCCATTTATTAAAGCGATAGCACTTGCAGCCGCTTTGTTTTGTCCAAAAATAGCAATTGTGGCATCGGCAAGTTTGCCCATTTCCTGTAATTGGCTTTCGACTGAATTGATTTTTGCAATTCGGGTGTCCTCTTCTTTTTTCTTATCGACGGCAATAATAAAGCGGTTGTATTCTTCTTGAGTGATTTTCTTGTCATCAAGGAGTTTTTTGTAGTCGGCTTTTTCTTTGTCGTATTGAAACTGTCTTTTCAGTGCGTCTTCTTCCTCTTTTGTGGTTGCCTCGGCAAGAAGAAGTTCATTGTCTGCAAGGAGTTGTTCGGATTGCAGTACTTTATCCTGTTCTATTAATAATTTTTTATTCGCAAGTATTTGAGCATCTGTTTGTGCAACAAGCTCTGTCCTTTTAGTTTCGTAATCAACATTAATAGTTTGAATAATTGCAGCGAGTTCCTCTGCTGATTTTGCATCAGTAGTTGCTTTTTTTACCTTTTCGACATTTTCTTGATCTAGTGCTAAAAGAGTAGCATTTTGAATGCGTTGCAACCTATCACTTTCCTCTTGAATTATTTCTGGTGTCAATGCTTTTGTAGCATCAAGTTTGGATCGTTCGTTTGCTATAAAATTGGCAAGTTCTGCTTTGGCAAGGTTTGCTTTTGCATTGGCAAGAGCAATAACTCGGTCTTTTTCTAATTTGTCTGCTTTGTCTTGCTCCGCTTGTTTTTTGGCTTCGGCTGCTTTTCTGGCTTCGGCTTCTTTTTGTCGTGCGGCATCCCGAATGGCTTTTTGTTTGTCGAGTTCTTCTTGGGTTTGTTTTGTGGCGGCTGCTTCTGTGTTTTTACCATCGGTTCCAGATTGTGCTGTAGTTTTTACAACAATATCTTTGGATTTCAAAGACTCTAATTTCTTTTTGATCACATCGACATCCAATCCTAGTGCTTCCAGCAATGGAGCCACGTTTGAAACTACGCTTTGAATGGCGTTGAGAATATTGTTTTTGATGTTTCCAAAAATATTTCCAACGGTGTTTCCGAGATTGATAAAATAGTTTTTCACCAAATCGATAGCTCCCAGAAAATCACCCGTAATGATTGCTTTAATGAAACTGAAACCAAACTTTATGTTATCGGTTACGATTTTTACAGCACCACCAATCAAATCAAAAGCATTGGTAACAGCAAATTTTAACCCAATCCACGCTTGTACCAAAACTACACCAACCAAATCAATCAACGGTTGGATGTTGTTTTTGAATTCGACAATTCCTGTCAAAAAAGAGGCGAAGGCATCGGCGACTTTTGCTTTGATTCCTGTCCATAATTCGCCAAAATCTTTGACTCTAAAAAGTTCAGATTGTGCGGTGTTTAGTTTTTCGTTGGCATCGGCTAAATCCAGCAATGCTTTTTGGTTGCCGTTTAATTCCTCTTTTTGTTTTTTCAAACCACCCGTTACCGTGTCCAGAACTACTGCAAAACCTCCTGCTGCTAATCCTGATTTTCCAAACAATTCTTTGGTAAGTTCTGCTTGTTGGGTAACATTTAAACCAGCTTCTTTGGATTTTTTGTTGATAGCGTCCAAGGCCTGAACGGTTGTGATTTGCCCTGTTTTAACTTTAGCAAGAATATCATCTGTAAACGCAGCACCCAAGGCATCGGATAATTTGATGCGTAAAGCATCAGATTGTTCCGCCAATAATTTGGCCGCTTTTTGTAATGCTCCGAAAGTAGCTTCTGGATCTACTCCGGTTGCTTCGATTTCTTTTTTCAAGGCAATCACTTCTTCAAGTGAAAGTCCGACTTGTTTTGCCGTCAAAGCCGAAGACTCCAAGCTGGCAATAAACTCGTTTTTATCTGGAGCCGTGAGCAATCCGTTTTTGATTTTTTCGAGAGCTTCGAGTTCATCTTTGGCCACTCCGGTATCAACAAGATTATCGACAGCATTTGCAAGTTGGTCAAATGTTAAACCAAATGTATCTGTCAAGGCTTGCATTTTCACGCGAATGTCTTCTACAATTTGCCCTGTTTTACCGGATAAATTTTCGATAAGAACGGCGGATTTTTCAGCTTCTTGATTAAAAGAGAATATTGCTTTTGCTCCTGCTGCAAATCCAGCTAAAACCGCTATTGCAGCACCAATAGGAGTTGCAATAAAAGCTAAAGATGTTTTGACCAAATTTGTCAATTCGCCACGAATTCCCATCAAACCTTCTTTGGCTGTGGCTAAATCGCCAGAGAGTAATCCGTCACGGAATTTGGAGAAACTGCCTGCGGAATCGTCCAAAGCTTTCTTGGTCAAGCCGAGTTCTTCCCTGTATTCGGTTTGTTTTTGTCTTGCTTTTTCGTATTCGGCGGAGAGTTCTGCTTGTCTTTTTCTGCCTTCTTCTGTGGAAAGGTCGAGTTGTCGCAACTGGTTACGAAGGTGAGCGGCTGCTCCATCGACTGCCTTTAATGAATTTTCGACTTCTTTTCCGTTGACATAAATGGAAATTCTCCTGGTGACGTTTTCTTTGCTCATTTTCCTAAACTGTTTGAAGTGTTGTACTCTTTA
>Ga0209717_1002580_pt1 | contig 17182 bp, 17 predicted proteins | sample AD_UKC048_MetaG_FD_184418 | JGI IMG/M metagenome (GOLD analysis project Ga0209717, IMG submission 184418) | Active sludge microbial communities of municipal wastewater-treating anaerobic digesters from USA - AD_UKC048_MetaG (SPAdes) (version 2) | ecosystem: Engineered > Bioreactor > Anaerobic >... | reverse complement strand
CCCATAAATGAGAGCGAACGCCCTGTTTAACAGTTGTTGTGCATAAGATTACTCAAACGCCATTTTTCGTCTAGGAGCCTGAATGTCCGAATCCACTACTTCCCCGCTGCGTCGTCGTCTGCTCACGGGCGGTGCCGCGAGCATCGCTGTTGCTGGTGCGCCGTTTGTGTCGCGTATGGCGCATGCGCAATCGCTGCCGATCAAAATTGGCTTCCCAACCCCGCTGACAGGCGCGTTTTCTGCAGAAGCACAGGATCAGGTGCGTGCGGCTGAGTTGGCGGTGCGAGAGTTCAACGAGTCCGGCGGATACAACGGTCGTAAGTGCGAGTTGTTGGTTCGAGACGACAAATTGAACCCGGGCGAAGCAGCGACGCGTACTCTAGAGTTGATCGAAAAAGACAAAGTGGATCTTATCGTTGGGTCGCTTTCCGCCGCGACGCAGCTCTCGATTAACGCAATTTGTAAGAGCCGCAAGGTGCTCTTCAATTCGATTAGCCAATCCGACGCGATCAACGAAGCAAAAGATTGGAGCTTCTACACGTTTCACGAAGCGCTCACGCCGCATGCAACTGCTGGCGCTGTGGCGCGCTACGCCTTCCCGAAGTTCGGCAAAAAAGTCGTGTACCTGACCGCTGACTATGCTTACGGCCACGAAATGGTGCGTGGCTTCCAGCGCGCAGGTCAGGCTTTCGGCATGCAGACATTGGCCGATATTCGCCATCCACTCGGAGCGGCGGATTACTCGGCATTTTTGCCGCGCATTCAGGCATTGAAGCCAGATGTGCTTGTGCTCTGTAATTTCGGGCGCGACCTTCTCAATTCTGCGAAACAAGTGACAGACTTCGGGCTGAAGAAACAGATGAAAGTCATCACGCCAGTGCTGCTCTACACCGCCCGTCAGGCCGGTGGTGCCGATGCGTTTGATGGAATTCTTGGCGGCACGTCGTATTACTGGGGCATGGAAGATCGCATTCCGAGTGCCAAGGCGTTCAACGACAAATTCCGCAAAGCCTATGCTGGCGCTGTTCCGTCTGACTACGGCGCGTTGGGCTACGCCGGCATCCGTAGCGTGCTGCAAGCCATTCGCGAAGCACGTTCAACCACGTCAACGGGCGTGGCAAACGTCATGCGCAAAATGCGCTACGACTTCTACAAGGGGCAGCAGTTTTATCGCCTCTGCGACCATCAGTCTGTGCAATCAGTCGCTATCGTTGAGTCCAAATCGAAGAACATGAAAGACAAGTACGACGTTTTCAATGTGCTTTCGATTGAAGCGCCGGATGAGAAAAACCTGCGCACTTGTGACGAGCTGGGCCACAAAGTCATTTAGTCATTCCGCGAGTCTTTCGCGCCTTCGTCACGCCGCGTAGTCTTTCCCGAGTTGCCAGCCCCCGGTTGTCAATTCGAAAGACCGATTCACGCGGCGTGTATTTTTTTCGCTCTATGGCAGTACGTCTGAATGGCTGACATTTCTATTGAACTGTTGCTCTTGCAACTCATGACTGGCCTCGCGCTTGGGGCGGTCTATGCGCTCCTCGCCGTCGGGTTGTCGTTGATTTTCGGCATGCTTACCGTCGTAAATTTCGCGCATGGTGCGTTCTTCATGGTGGGGGCATTTTTTGGCGTTTACTTCCTAGGTTTGACCGGAAGTTTCTGGTTCAGTTTGGTGCTCACGCCTCTCTCCGTCGGAGCCATTGGATTGCTCTGCGAACGGTTCTTGGTGCGCCCGCTGTACGGTCGCGGCATCGACTATCCACTGCTCCTCACCTTTGGTTTGAGCTATGTAATGATCGAGGCGATGCGCGTGCTATTCGGCTTGGAAGGACTGCCAACGTCGGTGCCCGATGAGCTACGCGGTGTGGTGAATTTGGGTTTTGGCATGTTCCCGATCTACCGCCTGTTCTTAATTCTTGCGACCGCGTTAATCGTCGGCGGGCTCTGGCTGTTCATTGAGAAAACACGCTATGGGCTCATCATCCGCGCGGGCTCACGCGACCCGGAAATCGTGCGTATTTTGGGTGTAGATATTTCCAAGGTTTGGCTCATGGTGTTCGGGCTCGGAACCGCCATCGCAGGTCTCTCCGGATTGTTGGCAGCGCCAACGCGTGCCGTGAACGCTGAGATGGGCATTCCCGTGCTTGCCGAGTCGTTTGTTGTTACCGTCGTGGGCGGCATGGGCTCGCTACCGGGCGCGGTGGTTGCTGGGTTGCTGGTCGGCGTCGTGTTCGCGATGACCTCGCTTTTCGCGCCGGAGTACGCCGAGCTTTCGATCTTCGTGCTGATGGCGTTAGTGCTGCTGGTTCGTCCGCAGGGGTTGTTTGGTAAAGCCGGATTGATGGGCTAGATGGCGATGACACAACCCAATTTTTTGTCTAAAGCGACAAAACTCATGTCGCAACACCGCGTGGCCTCGGTGCTGGCGTTTCTGATGATCTTTCCGCTCATCATGCCGTATGAAGCACTCGCGTTGAATATCTTGATCTTCGGTCTGTATGCGGTCGGTTTCAACCTGCTATTTGGCTACACCGGGTTGCTCTCCTTTGGGCACGCTGCATTCTTTGGGGTCGGAAGCTACCTCACGGGTATCGCGATTATTCGCTTTGGTTTGTCTTGGTGGATGGCGATTGCCGTGGGCACCGCGTGCGCGGCACTCGTTGGTGTTGTCATCGGCTATCTCGCCATCCGCACGCGCGGAATCTACTTTTCGATGGTCACTTTGGCGCTCGCGCAAATTGTCTATTACGTGTTCTACAAAGCCGAAAATTGGACCGGCGGCGAGAACGGCTTGCGCGGCGTGAACGTTGAAAACTTTAGCGTGTTTGGCGTGCAGCTCGACATCTTGAATCCGCTCACCAAGTATTACGTGTTGTTCGCATTTGTCGCTGCGGCGCTGTGGCTGGTGTCGCGCATTTTGGCGTCGCCGTTCGGTGCAGTGATTGAGTCGATTCGCGAAAACGAAGGTCGCTGCGCCGCGTGCGGTTACGACGTGGCACGCGCCAAACTTTTGATCTTTGTCTTGTCTGCCGCGATTTGTGGTTTGGCCGGTGCACTGCGTGCCATCCACCTTTCGATTGTCCCGATCGATTCGTTGCACTATTTACTTTCAGGGCAAGCCGTGATGATGTGTTTGCTCGGTGGCATGGGCACGTTCTTCGGACCGTTCGTCGGCGCGGGCGTGTTCCTTTACCTGGAGGACGTGGCGACGGTCTTCACCACGCACTGGATGGCCGTCGTGGGCGTCGTGTTTATGGTGTTTGTTTTGTATTTCCCGCGAGGCATTTGGGGTACGCTGGTTCAGCGCTGGGAAGCGCGGCGCGCTCGAAGCGGAGGCCAAGCATGAACGCCCCGATTCTTGTCGCAGAACACATCACCAAGCGTTTCGGAAATTTCGTCGCGTTGAACGACGTCAGTTGCGCATTTCACAAAAATCAGCTCACGGCCATCATCGGCCCCAATGGCGCGGGCAAGAGCACGTTTTTCAATGTGCTCACGGGAGCAACCAAGCCAACCAGCGGAAAGATTTTCCTCGACGGCCGCGACATTACGAACATTCCGCAGCACGAATACGCACGCATTGGCATTGCCAAGAGTTTTCAGATTACCAACGTGTTCAAGCAGTTGAGCGCTCACGAAAATGTGCGAGTCGCGGCGCAAATGCGCAGTGCGCGTTTTGATTTTTTACGCTCGCGCGCGTCGTTCACTTCGATCATTGAGCACGCCGATGCGCTGCTTGAGCGAGTGGGTTTAACGGCGCATCGCAACAAAATCGCATCCGAACTGGCGCACGGACAGCAGCGCTCGTTAGAGATCGCAATGGCGCTCGCGAGCGATCCAGCGCTGTTGCTGATGGACGAGCCCACGGCTGGCATGTCGCCCGAAGAAACCGGCGTGATGATGGCGCTGATCCGAAAGCTTTCGACCGAACGCACCGTCATTCTCGTTGAGCACAAAATGAAGCTCGTGATGGGCTTGTGCGAGCGCTTGATCGTGTTACACCACGGCGAGCTTTTGGCCGATGGAACGCCTGAGCAAATTCGCACGAATGCTGAGGTGCGCCGCGTGTACCTTGGAAAAAATTAGGCTGGAAGTTTCACAATGTCAAAAGCCATATTGACCGTCACCGGCCTCAATGCGTGGTACGACCGCAGTCACGTCGTCCAAGATATTTCATTCGACGTAAAGGCGGGTGAGGTTGTTACCCTCATGGGGCGCAACGGCGCTGGCAAAACCAGCACTTTACGCAGCATCATGGGCATGCTTGAGAAGCGCCAAGGCAGCGTTGTTTTCGACGGACAGGAGCTTCTTAACACGCCGGCTTTTTCCCGTTATCACGCGGGCTTAGCGTTCGTTCCTGAAGATCGCCGGATCGTGCCCGGCCTCACGGTTCGCGAGAACTTGCAGTTGGGTTTGATTGCTAGCAACGCGCGCGACACGACCAACGCGATGATCGACGAAATCGCTCAAACGTTTCCGCGCCTCAAAGAGCGCTTGACGCAGGAGGGCACCTCGCTTTCCGGCGGTGAGCAGCAAATGTTGGCGATCGCGCGAGCCATGATGGCGAAGCCCAAAATGATTCTGATGGATGAGCCGTCGGAGGGCGTCATGCCGGTGTTGGTTGACGAAATGTTTGAGCTCTTCGCCCGCATGAAGGCCAGTGGCACGACGATTTTGCTGGTCGAGCAAAACGTTGAGCGCGCGCTTTCTATTTCGGACCGCGCGTACATCCTCGACCAAGGCAGCATCGTGCACCACGGCACCGCGGCTGAGCTGCTCGCGGACGACGAAATTCAGGCGAAGTACTGCGCGGTGTAGCTGCTCGCGGGCGTGTTTCGCCTGTAATCTTCGCCGCCGAATAAAATTCGGTAGATGAATACAACGAACGCTCCACTCCAAACCGTGCGCACACGGTTTGCGCCTTCGCCTACGGGCACCCTTCACCTCGGCAACATTCGCACCGCGCTATTCGCGTGGGCATTCGCGCGGCACCACAAAGGCCAGTTCATTCTTCGCATTGAAGACACTGATCTTGAGCGCTCGTCCGAATCTAGCGCCGATGGCATCCTTCGCGACATGGCGTGGCTGGGCATGGACATCGACGAAGGCCCGTTCTACCAGATGCAGCGCATACCGCGTTACCGCGAAGTCGTGGCGCAAATGCTTGCCGACGGGCGTGCGTATCATTGCTACATGAGCGTCGAAGAACTCGACGCTCTACGAGACATGCAGAAAGCCAAAGGCGACAAGCCTCGTTATGACGGCCGTTGGCGCCCTGAAAACGTTGCCAAGCACGGCTTGAAAATTCCGACGGGCGTTGATCCTGTGATTCGGTTCCGCAACCCGGACGATGGTGCGGTGATTTGGGACGATGCGGTTAAAGGTCGTATTGAGATCGCGAACAGCGAGCTGGATGATTTGGTCATCGCACGGCCCGCGCCGGTGGGTGAAGTCGGCGTGCCGACCTACAACTTTTGCGTGTGTGTTGACGACGTGGACATGAACATCACGCACGTGATCCGTGGCGACGGACATGTGATGAACACACCGCGCCAGATCAATATTTTCCGCGCGCTCGGCAGCGAGCCGCCAGTGTTTGGTCACACGCCCACCGTGCTTGGTAACGACGGTGAAAAGCTCTCGAAGCGCCACGGTGCAACGGGTTTGAACGAATACGCGGCGCAAGGCTTCTTGCCGGAAGCTGTGATCAACGGGCTCGCGCGCCTCGGATGGTCGCACGGCAATGACGAAATTTTTTCGCCGCAACAACTCGTCGAATGGTTCAACCTCGAATCGCTCACGCCTTCGCCAGCGCGCTTTGATTCGGAGAAGTTTGAGTGGCTCAACGGCGAACACGTGAAGCGCTTGCCCGTCGACGAACTCGCGACGCGCTTGCAGCCGTTTCTAGTGGAGCAGGGCTACGATTTAGCGAAGGGACCAAGTGCGCTCGCAGTCGCGGAACTCTTGCGCGAACGCGCTCCGACGTTAAAGAAGATGGCCGAGATGGCGCGCTACTGCTACGTCGCGCCAATGGTTGATGCTGCTCTTTTGGCGCAACATTTGCCCGACGCTAACAAACCCGCCATCGCGTGGGTTGCCGAGCAGTTGGCCGACGCCGAATGGACCAAGCCCGCACTCGCCGCGATTCTCAAGGAAGCTCAAACGAAGTTCACGCTGAAGACGCCGCAGGTCATGATGCCGCTGCGCGTTCTGCTCACCGGAAGCGCGCAAGCCCCTGGTGTCGACGCGCTGCTCTTGACGCTTGGACGTGAGGTTTCGCTGGCGCGGCTTCGGGGGTAGAGACGTGCTTCGCCGGGTTTCTGGTGTTTGCGTGCTGCTCGTACCACCGCCCGCGTGCTATCGATTGCCGGAGATGGTGAACTGCAGCGCCCGTACCGCGCCGTGAGTGGATTGCGCACGAGCCCGTTATCCGGTTGGTCATGCAGCTTTTGCGCGCAAGCGACAGCCAGATGGCGATTTGAGCGACGTTTTACTTAAAGTCGAGTAGTCGAAAAATGGCGATGCGAGCGCCGTATAGCGGTCATTCGGGCTAAATTGCTGTAGCTCCAGTTGTCTCGATGCAATATCGAAATGTATCGCCGACTTGACAACCGAAATCATTCGTATACATTTGCATTCATTGAATGACGAAGGACTACGGACGATGTATGGTTCCCATTTCTGGCCGACTTCCTGACGACTTATACGCTTGGCTGTCCACCTATCCGGTGGAAGGTGCGGCGACCGTGAGCGACAAAGTTCGCGTCGCGGTTACGCACTTAAAGCGCACCTACGAGGGTGACTCTAATTACCTTGGTGCGCTCAATATGTACCGTGACCTTGGGCGTACGACTCGCCAACAAATCGCTGCGGTAGAGCAGGCGGAATACGCTCATTCGGACGTGCTTGCCGCACTGATGGAACATTTGCCCGCCTTGATAGCAACCTTGAATGCCGCACAGGTGAACTCGATCGAAAGCGCACGTGCGCTTGAGTCACAACTGGTTCGGCGAACGATGCAGCTGACCGAGACGCTGCTGCGTCAGGGCATCACCCAACGCGCCGCGGCATTTGACGGCGACGTGATTCACCAAAACGTGGCGCGCGTGTGCGAGCTGGCACGCTTGATTTCGCAACCCACACCACCCGCAACAACCGCAACAACCGCTCAAGGAGCTGATCATGGCTGAGACATTACGAACCCGCGTTGCCCGTGTCATTGCGGGAGGCGCGCACGCATTCTTGGATCGCATCGAAGACGCAGCGCCGGTTGCGATGATGGAGCAGTCGCTCCGCGAGATCGATGTAGTCATTGACGACGTACGCTCTGAGCTTGGCCGCGCCGTGGCCAATCGCCATCTCGCGCAGCAACAACATTTGCATCTCAATCAGGAGCACGATTCCCTTGCGGTGCAGCTTACTGAGGCACTTTCTGGTGGTCGCGATGATCTTGCGCGTCCCGCGATTTCCCGCCAAATCGACATCGAAGCTCAGCTTCCGATTCTTGAGAACAGCCTCATCGCGCTGTCGCAAGACGAAAAAGAACTGTCAGGATTCGTCGATGCGCTCATGGGAAAAAAGCGTGAAATGGAGCGTGCGATCGCCGACTTCGAGCGATCACGACGCGAGGCAGAAAGCGCATTGCCTGGCGGTGGTTCCAATGCCAGTAACGCGGCGGCACGGGCGCAGGCCGCGCAGTCGTCGTTTGACCGCACATATCGCCGCCAGACAGGGCTTGACCGCAATGCAATGGCTGCGACAATGGAGCAGGTCACCAAACTCAAAGAGCTGGGTGACTTGGTCCGAGACAACAAGATTAACGAGCGGCTTGCCGCGCTCAAAGCGCAGCAGTAACTGGAAATGTCCAACTACCTAAGGAACGCATGAGTACTTTGACGATGCCCGAGACTTGGCCGTTCGCTGCTGCGTTGGCGTTGCTCGTGGCTCTCGCGGTCATCGAGGGCATTGGCTTGATGCTGTCGCAAAGCCCGTCAAGCGTGCTCGACAGCTTAATTCCTGAGCTTCCGAGCTCCGCCGATGGCGCGCTGGGGTGGTTGCACTTAGGGAAGGTGCCGGCGCTGGTTTTGCTTATTCTTTTTCTCGCGGGCTTTTCGATAACGGGATACGTTATTGAGGGGCTTGCGTTCAAAGTCTTGGGTTTCGCCGTACCAGCGTGGCTGGCGTCAATTCCCGCGGTGTTCGCTGGTTTCGCTACGGTAAGTGCGCTCGGCGCGTTGCTCGAACGAATCATGCCGAAAGATGAAACGAGCGCTGTCAGTGAGCTTTCGCTCATTGGTCGCGCGGGCATCATCGTGCGTGGGACCGCGACGCAAAGCTTGGCCGCTGAGGCGAAAGTACGCGACGCATACGGACGTGCGCACTACGTGCTGGTTGAGCCCGACTTTGCTGACCAAAGTTTTGCGGAGGGCAGTGATGTGTTGCTCGTCAAAAAGGTAGGCGTACGCTACCGGTGTATCCGCAACCCACATCCAGAATTACTGTAACTAATTAACGAAGCGTTTTCTAGGGGAACACTGTGTTCGACATGCTCATCAATATTGCGTTGCCTGCCGGCGTCGTGCTCTTTGCGTTGCTGTTTATCGGTATCGTGTTTGCGCGTCTCTATCATCGCGCGACGAAAGAGACCGCGTTCGTACGAACAGGGCTTGGCGGTCAGAAGGTCATCATGGATGGTGGTGCCATCGTGCTTCCCATTTTTCACGAGATCATCCCCGTGAACATGAATACGCTCAAGCTCGAAGTCTCGCGCCGCGAGGAGCAGAGTCTGATCGCGTTGGACCGGATGCGGGTGGACGTCGCTGCAGCGTTCTTCGTGCGCGTGAAGCAAGTTGCGGAATCGGTAAGCACCGCGGCTCAAACTTTGGGTCGCAAAACAATGGAGCCTTCGGAGCTCAAGAATCTCGTTGAGGACAAGTTTGTCGATGCGTTGCGCGCCACGGCTGCGACCATGACTATGCAGGAATTGCAGGACAAGCGTCGAGAGTTTGTGCAGGCCGTGCAGAACGCGGTCGCTGAAGATCTTGAGAAAAACGGACTCGAACTCGAAGCTGTTTCGCTGACCAGCCTAGACCAAACGGCGAAAACGTTTTTCAATCCGAGTAACGCATTTGATGCCGAGGGTTTGACACGATTGACCGAAGAAACCGAGTCGCGTCGGAAGCGTCGAAATGACATTGAGCAAGACACAGAGGTACAGGTTCGCACGAAGAACCTTGAAGCCGAGCGCCTAAAGCTCGACATCACGAAGCAACAAGAACTGGCGACGCTCACCCAGCTGCAACAAATCGCAAACGCGAAGGCCGATCAAGTGGCCGAAATAGCGAAGATTGAGGCCGAGCGCCAGCGCGAAGCCGAAGAGGTGCGCATCAACGCCGAGCGCTTGGTCAAAGAGCGACGCATCGAGGCAGATCGCACTGTCAACAGCGCTGAGATCGACAAGAACCTCGCGGTTCAGAAGAAACAAATCGAGGCGGACCGTGAGACAAAGGTCAAGCAAGCGGAGCAGCGCCAGTCGGTTGAAATTGCCAACCAAGACGCGGCCATCGCGATCGCCAAGAAGTCTGAAGAGCAATCTCAGGCGGACGCAGCGGCAAATGCTGCGCGTTCTGCAGCGGTGAAAGCGGAAGAATTAGTCAACACTTCACGTCAGGTTGCGATTGCTGAACGCGAAAAATCTATCCAACTTATCGACGCAAGCAAAGAGGCAGAGCAGCACGCGATCTCGATCACGGTCGCCGCTCAGGCTGATCGTGAAGCTGCGGAGAACCGTGCGCTGGCGATCAAGGTTGAAGCCGACGCAAAGCGCTCGGCTTCACTCGCAGAAGCGGAAGGTATTGCGGCGATTAACGATGCCAAGAATAGATTAGGCGCCGCTCAAATCGACCTAACAGTCCGCATGCAGCTCATCGCAGCGCTCCCTCACATCATCGAGCGTGCCTCAAAACCGTTGGAAAAGATCGACTCGATTCGGCTCTTTCAAGTCAATGGCATGCCTATGGGCGGCGCGGGCGACGGCACTGGGCACGGGGGTGGTTCCGGTGCGGGCGGTGGAACATTGCCCGAACAAGTGGTCAATTCGGCCCTGCAATACCAAGTTGCGAAGCCTATCGTTGACGCCATCATGAAAGACGCGGGGCTCAGCAACCCGTCGCTGACGGGCATTGCCGAGACGATTGCGGGGATGGTGGCTGTGCCGAGTGCCGTCGCGCCGGCTGCTGCAGCACCCAAGCCCGCCGCTGCGAGTTTTTCAGATCTGAAGCCGTAAGTGGCTCTGGCTCCTTAGGTCATTTGTTCAGACCGGAGTTACGACTTTTTTGGCGCCACCCACTATTGAACGGCGCGTTGCGGCGCATATTTCGTAAAGTCGACTTTGCAAAAAATGTCTCTGTAACGACCGCCTGGCGGTCGATAGCGCGTAAAAGGCATAGATCAGTGGTTGCGCGGCGTTGTCACCCACCGCCCCGCTGCATGAACAAATCGAAGCGCTGCATAAACTGGAGTCGTTCGGTGGCGTTGGTTTTCTCGAACTGAAAGCTGACCTTGAGCTGGGGCAGGCGCACGAGGGCGATGCGGCGCTCTGGCGCTTCGCGCCATCGGATGCAAAGCGATGCGGGCGACGGTGTCGAAGCCGCCGCAAGTTGAATAATTGCTGTGCCGTCAGTGAGCACAAACGCGTGCTCCCCAATGGCTGGCGGCAACAGTCGCGCCCAATCAGCGACGGAGCATGTCATCATGCGTTCAAACGATTCCGCGTAAGCTGATTGCATGCGCGTTCGACCGGTGCGTCTAACCGCCCGCGATGGGCGGCCAGATCGCGAGCACGTCGTCTGGCACGAGCGCGCGCGTCGCGCGATCCGCCGGGTCGATGTAGCTGCCGTTGACGAGCACTAGATGCACGAGCTTGGCCGGGAGCTGAAAATCGTCGATCACACGTTGCACGCTAGTCGCGTCGGCGACATCGAGCGACACACGATTGGCGCGGCGCGCGTCTGGTGGCAAGTAATCTGTCAGCGACGCGAAGAGCTTTAGCGTGATGTTCATCGAGTTAGCGCCGACGCTCGTCGCCTGCGCCGTTCCATGTGCCTTGCGACTGTGCTGTTGCGATGTACGCGGGCACGAGCTGCGTTGGGTCTTCCAAGAGCACGTCTTTCCACGCGCCCAGATGCACTTTGCCTTCGACGAGGCCACGCATGACACCAACGTGATTCGTCCAGCCCACGCTGTTGCAGCCGATCAGTACGTCGTCTTTGAATTGCAGGCTCAGGTGGCGACCGCTCGCGGTGTCGGTGAGTTCGGCATGTTGTCCGCCGGGCACGCCTTGCCAGTTGCCGAATGAGGTGGAAATCATGCCGAGCGTATCGAGCACGTTGATTTGGGTGACGCGTGGCAGCAGCGCCTTTTGCCCGACCATGTTGAGCGCGGCCACGCGCGCTTGATCGGCGGCGTTGGGCTGAATCGCGCTGACGATGGTCGTCTCGGTGATGCGATCAAACGCTTCTGCGCAGTCGCCCGCAGCGTAAATGCCAGGCACGCTCGTTTGCATATGCTCGTCGGTCAACACGCCGAGCAGGCATTTGACGTTCGAGTTTTCGAGGAAGCCAATCGCGGGCTTCACGCCGGTGGCGCTGATGATCAAATCTGCCGCAACGTGGGTACCGTTGGATAACCGTGCGCTCAGCGGCGCGCCTGATTCGATGGCTTCGACGCGCGTGTTGGTGATGACGCGAATGCCTTTGCCTTCACACCACGTTTTGATCATCGTGCCCGCGGTTTCGCCCATCATGCGCGGCACCATTCGGTCGCCCATCTCCACGACGGTGAGCTGCGTTTTACGCGCGGCGAGCGCCTCCATGATGATGCAGCCGATAAAGCCTGCACCCATCTGAAGCACGCGCGCGCCGGGCTGTGCGAGTGCCATGATCTTGCGCGCATCCTCAAGCGTCCAACAGGTGTGCACACCCGCCGTGTTGATGCCGGGAATCGGTGGCGAAGCGGGGCGCGAGCCGGTGGCGATGAGGAGCGTGTCGAAGTTGATGGTTTCGCCTGTGCTGAGCGCGACGCTTCGCGAGGCCGTGTTGATTGACTTCGCCGTCGCTTGTTTGATCGTGATGTTGAGCTTCGAAAAATGCCCCACGTCTTGGCGCAAGTGCGTGCCGGCTTCGTTGATGTTGCCCGCGATTAGGTACGGAATCGCCATGCGTGAATACGGTGCTTCGGGCTCGTCGCCGATCATCGTTATAGCGTCAGCGGGTGCGTGTTGGCGAATCGTTTCCGCAGCGATCACGCCAGCGGGGCCGCTTCCGAGAATGACATGGTGGCGCATACGTTTCTCCTCAATTTCCGAATAAAAAAAGGGGCAAACCTACGCGGTAGCCCCTTGTACGCGCTGGTGCCGCTCGGGCCGCAGCGCGTTTGATTACAGGCCGAGGCGCTTACGCGTTTCGGCTTTGAGCGTGCCGTCACCGTTCCAGCCGCGCGCCTCATAGTACTTCGGAAGCATCGCGCCGAGTTCGTTGACTTTGCCCTTCGCTGGGCCCGATTTGCAGGCTTCTTCGAGCAGGCGCTTCGGCAGCGAGTCGTCTTTGTTGGTGAAGCCCGCGCGGTTGTTAAAGTCGCGCTCCATGTTCCAAATACGCTCGCCAATGTGCGCGAGTTCTTCGGTCGTGAATTCGTCGCCACACGCGCCTTGAAGCTGCGGTGCCAAGTCAGGCAGACCCCACGCAAACGTTGTGAAGATGCACAAGCCCGACGAGTCGAACGCCGCCGTTGCATCTTGGAACGCTTTGACCAATTCTGGTTTGCCTTCGGACACCAACGGATCGGTCTTCACTGGAATGCCAAGCACTTCGGAGGCAATCGTGTAGCCGCGCAAATGGCAGCCGCCGCGATTGGACGTAGCGTACGCGAGGCCGATGCCCTGAATCGCGCGACCGTCGTAGGCAGGGAATTCCTGGCCCTTCGACGACATCGACAATTCGGGGTGCCCGTACTTGGCCGTGAGGCGTTTCGAGCCTTGGCCGATCTCTTTGCCGAAACCGCGACCGTTGACCGTTTCTTCCGCGAGGAACGCCAGGGCTTTGGCTGAGCCAAAAGTTGCATCAATGCCAAGCTGCTCGCTCGTGAGGACGCCCATCTGATGCAATTCCATGACGGCGCCGACCGTTGCGCCGAAGCTAATTGGGTCGATGCCTTCTTCGTTGCACAGCAGATTCACGTACTGCAGCGCTTCGAGATCGTTTACGCCGTTGGCTGCGCCGAGCGCCCATGCAGCTTCGTATTCCAAGCCGCCGTTCGCACCCCAGTACTGTGGTTTGTTCTCGACCGTGAAATGGCCTTCGTCTAGCTTGCTGATGCGACCGCATGCGATCGTGCAACCGAAGCAGGCTTGATTCGTCACGAGGTGTTTCTTGCCGTCGGTCTTGCGTGGCGTGACCATCGCTTCGGCAGAAATGTCGCCCGCGCCTTCGAACTGATTGTCGCGATGGTTACGCGTGGGCAGTGCGCCGACTTCGTTGATGACGTTCATCAACACTTGCGTACCGTACGCTGGCAAGCCTTGGCCCGTCACGCCGTTTTCGGCGAGGATTTTTTTCTTCTCAGCAACCGCCGTGAAGAACGCTTTCGGATTCTTGATGTTGCCGACGCCCTTGGTTCCGCGAACAGCGATGGCCTTCAGGTTCTTGCTGCCCATCACCGCGCCGACGCCAGAGCGTCCGGCCGCACGGTGCAGGTCGTTCACGACAGCTGCGAACAACACTTGGTTTTCACCTGCTTTGCCGATGGAGGAGACGCGCACCAGCGGGTCTTGCAGACCTTTCTTCAGCGACTCTTCGGTTTCCCAAACGCTCTTGCCCCACAGATGTGCAGCGTCGCGAAGTTCGGCGGTGTCGTCGTTCACATAGAGGTAAACAGGCTTTGCCGATTTGCCCTCGAATATGACCATATCCCATCCGGCCATCTTGAACTCTGCGCCCCAGTAGCCGCCGGAGTTCGAGCAGGCGATTGCGCCGGTCAATGGGCCTTTGGTGATCACTGTGTAGCGACCGCCCGTAGAGGCCATCGTGCCGGTCAATGGGCCTGTGGCCCAAATGATTTTGTTGTCCGCGGAAAGAGGGTCGACTGTCGCGTCAACTTCTTCCACGAGATACTTCGTGCCCAAGCCGCGCGAACCAATGTAGTCGCGCGCCCATTGCATGTTTAATGGCTCCGATTTGACGGTGCCAGCGGTGAGATTCACACGCAGAATTTTTCCAGCCCAAGACATGATGCTTTCTCCTTGTGTGTTTCGTTACGCCGCGCTGGGCTGGTTGCCGAGTTTGTTGGCCCAATCGGCCATCTTCCCGAGGCCGGTCCAGTTCGCGTCCACATACGTGATCGCACCGGTGGGGCAGGCTTCTGCGCAGGCGGGGTTGCCTTCACACAAATCGCACTTTTGCACTTTGCCAGTTTCTTGAACGTAGTTCACGGTGCCGAATGGGCACGCGATCGTGCACACCTTGCATCCGACGCAAGTCGCATCGTTGACAACCTTTGCGCCTGTGTTCTTGTCGACGGTGATGGCTTGAACCGGACACGCGTGTAAGCACCAAGCTTCTGCGCATTGTGTGCAGGTGTAAGGGACCTTCTTGCCGGTCTTGTGAAAGTCGAAGACTTTGATGCGTGATTTCGCGGGCGCGAAAACTTGGTAGTTCTCGTAAGAGCACGCCATTTCACATTGCAAACACCCGGTGCACTTGTCGGGGTTTATGTGCAGCACTTTCTGCATCAGAGTCTCCTTGTTGCGTTTTGTGTACGAAGTCGGAATTGTTTGTGCCCCGATTCCAGTGGGCTTCTATATCCGTACTTATTCTATTGGCAATCCATTGCATAAAGCACGTGGTTTGTTCAGAAAAATGCGCAGGAAAAATCGCAGCGCAAAATGTTGCGCTGCGACAAAGTTTCATAGGGGAACTGCGACTAATGAACGTCCGAAAACAAGAGCAATTTACTCAAGTAATTTTGCGGATTTCGCGCGAACCGCAATCGACTCAGAGCGGCGACTAAACGCCGCAACCAGCGCTCGAGTTACCTGGCGCTGTGATCTCGCTTTTGCTGCGCGTCATCGTGACGCCACGCTTCACTGCGGTCATTTCGGCGAGCACCGAGACAGCGATTTCAGATGGCGTTTTCGCGCCAATATCTAGTCCGACGGGGCCGTGTAGACGCTTCACTTCGTCGGCGGTGACGTCAAATTCAAGGAGCCGAGCGCGTCGCTTCACGTTGTTCGATTTCGAGCCCAGTGCGCCGATGTAAAACGCAGGCGATTTGAGCGCTTCCATGAGCGCGAGGTCATCAAGCTTCGGGTCGTGCGTGAGAGCGACCACGGCGCTGTTGCCGTCGAGATTCATCGCAATCACTAAGTCGTCCGGCATTTCTTTCGACATCGTAACCTGCGGCAAGTCGCTCCATTGCTCTTGATATTCTTCGCGTGGATCACAGACCGTGACTTGATAGTCGAGTGGGATTGCCATCGTTGCCAAGTACTTCGAGAGCTGCCCCGCACCGATAATCAGCAATCGATACTTCGGTCCATGAATGGTGGTGAGCGACGCACCGTCAAACGCCAGCACGTCGGCGCCGGCGGCCGTGGCGCGGTGCGTGATGCCGGTCTCTAAGCTCAGTGTGCGCTTCACGATTTTGCGCGATTCCAAATCCGCGAGCAGCCCGCGAATGTCGGAGAGCGGCGTGATCGGCTCCAACACCATTTGCACCGTGCCACCGCAGGGCAAGCCAAACTCACGCGCTTGGTCAATCGCGACGCCGTAGCTCACCGCTTCGGGCAAGCGCGCAGCAAGTTTGCCGCTCTTCACTTGGTCGATCAAATCGTCCTCAATGCACCCGCCAGAGACGGAGCCGATCACCTGTCCGTCATCACGAATTGCCATCATCGCGCCAATCGGGCGAGGCGCGCTGCCCCATGTGCGCACGACGGTGCCCAGCGTGGCGCGGCGGCCAGCTTCGGTCCAGCTAAGCGCGGTTTTCAATACATCAAGGTCCAGATTATCCATACGCCAAGCGTAGCAGCGCAGCGTGCGGAGGCGCACGTTCCTGTTACCGTATCGAAATTCCCTTTCATTGTCGGCAAGGCGGCGAGCTTCATGACCCAACTCTCGAATTTCCAAATTACCCAAAAATGGCCCGCGCAACACGCTGATCGCCTTCAGCTCTATTCGCTGCCGACACCCAACGGCGTCAAGGTTTCGATCATGCTTGAAGAAACCGGATTGCCATACGACGTGCATCTAGTTGACTTCGGCAAAAACGACCAGCTCACGCCGGAATTTCTCTCGCTCAGCCCCAACAACAAAATCCCCGCGATCCTCGACCCGAATGGGCCGGACGGCAAACCGCTGGCGCTCTTCGAGTCTGGCGCGATTTTGATTTATCTCGCCGAGAAGACCGGCCAGTTCATGCCCAAAGACGGGGCCCAGCGTTACGAAACCATTCAGTGGCTCATATGGCAAATGGGCGGCGTCGGCCCGATGTTTGGCCAGCTCGGTTTCTTCCACAAATTTGCGGGCAAAGACTACGAGGACAAACGCCCACGTGACCGCTACGTCGCCGAGTCCAAGCGCTTACTCGGCGTTTTGAATCAGCGTCTAGAAAATCGCGCGTGGATCATGGGCGACGACTACACCGTTGCTGACATCGCGGTCTTCCCCTGGGTGCGCAACCTCGTCGGTTTCTACGAAGCGGGCGACCTAGTTGGGATCAACGATTTCCCGAATGTGCAACGCGCGCTCGCGGCGTTCGTCGCGCGGCCGGCAGTGGTGAAAGGGTTGGCGATTCCAGCGCGGGGGTAACTGGCGATTTGCTTAATGACTTTTAAGCGCTACTGACCAGCGGGTGGCGATTACAGTCGTATTTGTCTTATAGTCAATAACTCATAAAAAGTGGCTGAAAGCACCGCCTGGCGGTCGCTGGAGGCATAAAGCTGTATCGCTAGGCCCACGCGCATTTGGGCGACGCAAGCGCACGCACCCGTCCCTTGCGTCCCGATCGCGCAGAGCGAAGCAAACCCCTCTCTCCGCCGGCATCCTCGCAAAGCGGGGATCCGGTGCGTAAACCGGTAGGGTGCCGGTTCACCGCACCCAAATTGATACCAACCCAGTTGGAATGGGCGCGGATG
>Ga0209717_1002576_pt1 | contig 17209 bp, 14 predicted proteins | sample AD_UKC048_MetaG_FD_184418 | JGI IMG/M metagenome (GOLD analysis project Ga0209717, IMG submission 184418) | Active sludge microbial communities of municipal wastewater-treating anaerobic digesters from USA - AD_UKC048_MetaG (SPAdes) (version 2) | ecosystem: Engineered > Bioreactor > Anaerobic >... | reverse complement strand
CCGAAGCGATCGCCGCGATGACGGACGGCAACGATCCGCTGTTCCGCGAAGTCCTTGCCGCCCTGCCTGCCGGCTCGACGCTCACGGATTACGTGACCAGCGTCGCGATCACGGCCCGAAAGCCGGTCTGAAGAAATGATGAACGGGTTTCCGCTTCCGATCCGCGGGCAGGGGGAAGGGCTCCATCCCTTCCTGTCCATTCTGCCGGGAGCGCTGGAAAGCCCTGCCCTGGAATTGATCGGCACGGACAGGATTCCCGGCACGACCGTCCTGGAAGGCACGAGAGTGAGCCTCGTTGCCGAAGATGGCTATTGCTGGGTCGACGACAGGGTTCCCTGCGTCGTCCTCACGCTCGGGCATTACGCCTCCGCAAGCGATCTCGATCTGTATCTCGACCTGCTCCATGAGGCGACGCATATCCGACAGGTGATGGAGGGGCGTAACGTCTGGGACGAGACCGTACCGTATCATCGACGGCTCACCGAGATCGAAGGCTACGCGGTTGCCGTCTCCGAGTGCCGCCGGCTGGGCCTCGATGCACGGGAAATTCGCGCGCATTGTGAAAATCCATGGATGACCGCTTCCCAGGTGACGGAGCTGCTGGCCGGCATCGATGCGTTCCTGTCTGAGCGGGTCCGCTCGCGCGGGCGCAAACGGCAGCACCCTTCCGTGTGAAAGAGGGGACTGCATTCGGGCCACGGAAACCCTGATACGGTCAATCCTCGAGGAGCTTACGAGGGCCGTCGGCGAGGTGCTGGCGAAAGCCTGAGCCAAGACGCCGAACGGTGGAAATACGTCCGAGATCGTCATTCAGCCGGAGATCATCATCCGGTAACAGGAGCCAGGAATCATGAGCGAAAGCATCACGCAGAAACTTTCCTTTCTCGACCGGTATCTGACCCTCTGGATCTTCACGGCCATGGCGGTCGGCGTCGGCGCCGGCTACTTCATCCCGTGCATCGAGGGATTCATCAACCGGTTCCAGGTCGGCACGACGAATATACCTATCGCTATAGGCCTGATCCTGATGATGTACCCGCCCCTGGCGAAGGTGAAATACGAGGAGCTCGGCGACGTGTTCAGGGACACGAAGGTGCTCGCGCTGTCGCTCGTACAGAACTGGGTCATCGGGCCGTTCCTCATGTTCTTCCTGGCGATCATCTTCCTGCGCGACGACCCCGAATACATGACCGGGCTGATCCTGATCGGTCTCGCGCGGTGCATCGCGATGGTCATCGTCTGGAACGACCTGGCCAAGGGCGACACCGAATACTGCGCGGGCCTCGTCGCGTTCAACAGCATCTTCCAGGTGCTGTTCTTCAGTGTCTACGCTTGGTTCTTCATCACCGTCCTGCCGCCGTATTTCGGCCTGCCCGGCCTGGCGGTGAACGTGACCATGGGCCAGATCGTGGAAAGCGTGTTCATCTACCTGGGAATTCCTTTCCTGGCCGGCGTCACGACGCGGTTCCTCCTGGTGAAGGCGAAGGGGAAGGAGTGGTACCACGCCGAGTTCATTCCCCGCATCAGCCCGATCACGTTGGTTTCCCTGCTGTTCACGATCGTCGTGATGTTCAGCCTGAAGGGGAACCTGATCGTGCGCATCCCGATGGATGTCGTGCGCATCGCGATCCCTCTGCTGATCTACTTCGTCGTGATGTTCCTCGTCAGCTTCGTGATCGCCGCAAAGCTCGGCGCCTCCTACGGGAAAACCGCAACGCTCTCCTTCACGGCGGCCAGCAACAACTTCGAGCTCGCGATCGCGGTGGCCGTCGCCGTGTTCACGATCAACCACGGCGCCGCCTTCGCGGCCGTCATCGGCCCCCTCGTCGAAGTGCCCGCCCTCATCGGTCTCGTGAACGTCTCGTTCTGGCTCCGCGACCGTTTCTTTCCGGATTCACCGAAGATATGCTGAACTATTGAACGGCTTGCGGTCGATGTCCATGGACATCGAGACGACGGTGAATCCCGAGGTGGATGACCAGCCGCCCCACGTCTCGCTGGTCTTGCGGAACCTCACGAAAACGAACGAGCCGGCCGGATGCACCCGCGCTGCGACCGAGGCTTCGCGGCTGTTGATCAGGTCGCGCAGGACGCTCGTGGCCGCGTAGGGGTTCTCGCGCTCGTCATCCGGCGTCCGCTTTGCGGAAAAGATGTCGTCGGAAACGGCGACTGCCGCCTGGGCCGGTTTCACCCGGGGTTTGCTCGAAACGACGGCTCCGTTGGCCGGATTCCAGGAGTCGCCCGAAGTGAGCAGGGAAACGCGGACATCGCGTGCCCGCAACGGCTCGCCGGCGGCCGAGAAGGTTGCCGAAGCGGTGTCGACGATGAAGACGCCGCGTTCTCCGCGCACGATGCCCTGGCCGCGGTGCAGGAAGAGGGCGGTGTTCTCGTCGACCCCGAGCCCCCAACGCATGCCGGTGTCGCGCAGGCCGGCGACGAGGCGGCCGAGCCGCCCGCGGATGCCGAAATGGGTGTCGGTGAGCATGTCGGACGGCAACAGGGCGAGGCCCGGCAGGGAGACGCTGTTCCCCGGTAAGCGTGCCCGAACCTCGCGCTCCGGCGTGACCTGCGCGAGATCGATCCGTTCGAGCTGTCCGTGGACGATCGCCGGCCCGCTCTCGCCCCAGCCGTACATCGGGTTGGCGAGCACGTGCGTGCCTGCGCTGGTGCCCATGACGACCCCGCCCCGCCGATAGACCCCGCGGATGGCTTCGAGAACGCGGGAGGCGGTTCCATCGCGCCGCAGAAGGCAGATGGCATGACATCCCTGGTCGCCGCCCAGCAGGAAAACGACCTGGCAGGAATCGACCAGAGCCGCGATCTGCGGGTCTTCCGCGGCGTTGTTCTTCCGGAAAACGGTGTCCTGGGTCACCGGAATCAATACGGGGGAAAACCCTGCGTTCGTGAGCCAGACACGGTATCCCGGATCCTCGTGATGCTTGTCCGGGCCCTTCCGGCCGAAAGCCGCCCGTGCCTCGGCCAGATCGGTGAACGAGGAGGGAACGACTGCCACACGGGGCCTTGCCACGCCTTCCCTGGCGCACAGTTCCGACGCGGCATTCCGGACGGCATCGAGGATCTCGCCGTTGTCGACCTTCAGACCTCCGCCGACCAGAACGAGGGTTCCCGCCGGAGCACCGGCGACGGCGGCAACAGCCGCGGGGCCAAGAACGGCCATGACGAATCCAAGCAAGCCCAGGGCAAATCCGAGGCCGTGAATCATACGATGGCGTTCGCTCATTTCAATCCTTTCTGGTTCCTTGCTGCGGGGAATGGCGAGGAATGGCGGTGAACGCAGGCAATCTATCATGCCGCCAACGGAATTTCCCGGCCGGGAAAAAATTCCGTTAAGAAACTCGTGCATCGTGCCGATGAGGCCGACGTGACTCAGTGTGTCCGGGCGAACCGGACCGCAAGGAGCGAGGCATGAGCAGAAACACAGCGGTATGGGCCCTGGCCGCCTGTCTGCTGGCCCTGCCCGCCGGTGCGCAGGAATACCTGCAGCCAGCGACGCAGAGCCGGCTGAAGCAGTCCGGGTTCAGCAATTCCTTCATCTCCAGCGTCTCGCGGCAGCCGCTCGACCCCTATCGGCGAACCGCGGATGCCCGCCCCAGCCTCGGTCAGACCGATGCGCTGCCCCCGGCGACAACGCCGACCGACAGCAGCGGAAGCGACGCTTCCCTGCCGCCTGTCTCGTCGTCGGACACCACGGGATCCGCCGTATCGACCGGCGGTGCCGATACGGGCAGCTCGGTGAGCGGGACGGCTCCCGTGAAGTCATCGGCAAAGCCGGCTTCCACGAAGAAAAAGTCTTCATCGTCGAAGAAAAAATCGACGAAGAAGCGCTCTTCCGCCCCCGTCGTCTCGAGCGGCCCCGACACCATGATCACGGCGGCCCCGGCGCCCGTCATGCCCGTGGCGGCCCCGTATGCGAACCAGCCGGCACCGCTCCCTTCGATCAGCGCCGACCAGGAGATCTATTCGCAGGAGCCGCTCAAGCTGCCCCCCGTCTCGAGCCTGCCCGAGCCTTCGCGAACGACGCTGCCGCCGGTGAGCCGCGATGCGATGATGACGGTGCCTCTCGGAGAAGCCGTCTCCCGCGTGCTCGCCTGCAACTCGATGGGTCTCACCGGCCTCTTCACGACGACCTCGGCCGACGTCAGCAAGGCCGGCTCGTTCAAGATGGGCTTCCATTCGAGCTGGTTCACCCTCGACCGCGTGTATGACCGCGTCCTGGCAAGCGGCGAAGAAGGCGATCTCCTCGAGATCCCCCTGTTCTTCAACTACGCCGTGACGGACGACCTCGAGTTCGCCCTCTCGTTGCCCATTCTCAACTACACCATCAAGTCCCGGATCCTCTGGTCCAAGGATTTCCGCGAATCCGGAACCGGCGACTCGAAGCTCGCGTTCAAATACCGGGTGTTCGATAACGCTCAGTATCAAACGCGCGGCGCATTCGGCCTGGCGTTCAAATTCCCGACCGGCAGCGATGCCAAGGGGCTGGGAACCGGCAAGACCGACTTCGAGGTCTACACCGCCTTCAGCAAGAACTTCGAGCGCGTGATCGCCCATCTGAACCTCGGATACGTGATGACCGGCGATCCCAACACCCAGTTCTATCCGGACGGCCTTGCGGATATTTTCTACTATAATATCGGTCTCGAGTATCCGCACACCAACAACGTCACGGTCATGGCCGAGGTCAACGGCCAGGACTGGGGCGCGGAAGGCCTGAAGATCGACGTGACCCCCGGTCTCCGGTATACGCCCACCGAGAACTTCGCCTTCGAGGTCGGCGTGCCGGTTTCGGTCACCAACGACCAGCGCTACGGGTACAACTACAAGCTCATGTTCGGGGTGACGACCTTCTTCCGCTGAGAAGGCCGGATCGCACGAGAAACGGCGCGGGCGGAGCCTGGACGGCTTCGCCCGCGCCGCGCGTCAAAGGAAAAATGGTCATCGATACAGATGAAAGCCCGCGCCGCCCGGCCAGACCAGCGGCTGATGATTTCCCGGCCGCAGATGGACGATGAACCGCTCCCACGCAACCGGGATCCCAGCCCAGATGTGAACGCGCACCAGCAGCCCGAAGCAATCGGGTCTGCGGGAACGGTCGAACAGCAGGCTGCCCAGCGACGCGTAGGCCGGTTTCCCTCCCAGTGAGCCGCCCGCCTTGATCCGGTGCGGATGATGCCCGAACACGCCGGCTGCGCCGGCATCGAGACAGGCCCTCAGGAACGCCCGATCCGCGATGTCGATGCGGTCGGTGTCCTCGGCTCCCAGATGGGGAAAGACGAAGGTCAGCCGATCAACCGCCTCCTGCCGGATGATGCCGATCGCCCTTCCGCCGTGCGTGGCCGTGAGATCGCAGGCGATGATCGACAGCGGAATCCCCTTGCGGGTGACCCGGCAGACGCCGTGAAACCCGTGCAGCCCGCGGTGGGCGAGGGCGGCGATCGTGCGGGCGCGGCTTCGGGGACCGCCGTCGGATGCATGGTTGTTCGACAGGCCGAAATGACGGATGCCGCTCGGGACCAGGCAGGACAGCGCCGCCTCCTCGAACGAGAGGTCGAACCGCCTCCCTGCCGCCCGACGTGCCGGCAACCGGACCGATCCTTCGAGGTTGGCGACCACGAGATCGACGTTCTCCAGATGGGTGCGAAGCGAGGCAAAATACGCCCGTGGCCCCGCGTGCTCGACGGCGGCGGCAATGCGCCGGCCAAGCGCGACATCGCCGCCGAACTCGACCCGAAGCCACAGATGCTCGATCAGGCCGAACACCAGCCACGCGAGCCAGATATTCATCGAGCCGCGCCGCTTCCCTCAGTTCCCTTCGTCGGCCGGTGCGGGCTCTTCTTCCTCTTCATACCAGCCTTCCTTGAAATCGAGCTTCGACGGATCGCCCGAGATGAACGAGGCGGTCCAGCCCGGCAGCGCCGGCGCTTTCCCGTCGCGCAGCATCTTGCGCCAGGCGGAATCGGTGAGACGGTCGGCAACCGGCTGCTCGAACTCGTAGAACGAGAAGATCCCGCCCCGGTGCAGCCGCTCGCCGCGCGGCCCCATGCACCGCACCCACAGCTCGAACACGCGGCCGATCGCGACCTCGAGACAGGTCTGGTCGCCCGTGAACACGTCGGCCACCAGCGAGGTCTCCTCCTGGACGATGTTGTAGAACTCCTTGTCCGGCCGGATCAGGGCGATCGTCAGATGTTCGGTCCAGATACCGAACTTCCAGAGTTTCACGTGCTCTTCCGGGGAAAGGGGCTCGCCGGCCGCCTGCTTGCGCGCGCAGGTCTCGAGCAGCCCGAAGATCTCGATCAGTTTCAGGGTCAGCCCCTTCGAGGTCAGCGGCAGGATCTCGTCATACGATTCGTCCGACCCCTCATCCCGTTCGTTCTTCGGCAGAAATCCCTGGGCGGATAGCATGCCATATAATTCGAGGGTCATCCGCCGGAGTCCGCCGAACACCTCGGGATACGGATCGACGACGACCGAGGGCAGTTGCCGGATCATCCAGTCTTCGAACTCGCCTCCCTCACCGGCTTCCGCCCCGCCCATCTTGTTGTACAGGAGGGTGTCGTGGCGAAGCGTCGTCAGGCTTCCCAGCGCCGCATTGAGCAGCCGGTCCGTCCATGCCTCGCTCTTCGTGAACTCGGGAAGGTCACGCCCGTCATCCTTCAGCAGCGCCGTGAAACCGCTCAGCCAGCCGCGATACACGTTCCTGGTCCATTCGGCCGCGGGGAGGGCGGCGACGGCGCGCTTCGTCTCGGCCAGCTTTTCCGCGTAGTTCGCGAACCGGGTTTCCTTGTGAAACTCGGTCAGCAGCTTCTCGGCGCGCGCCGAGCCGAGCCCGGCCATCACGTCGAGCAGCTTCGGCAGCAGGCGCTTGTTGTCCTCCGTCCCGACGGCCTTGTAGACCAGCCGCTGCATGATCTCGCTGTCGAGCGTGACCCGCTGCGGGAAGAACACGACCTGGGTGTCCGTCTTCGGATCGATGCGGGGCTTGGGCCAGGCGGCGAGACGCTCGAACAGCGCCTTCTGGAACGCCGCATCCCCGGCGATCTTCGAGAGGGCGGGAAGCGTCAGGCCGTCTGTCAGCGTTGCCATCTCGGTCACGCCGATGTCTTCGGTGTCGCCGACCAGGAAGGAGAGGGGGCGGCAGATCTCCGCGGCCGCCTCGGCGACGGTTTTCTTCCCGACCCGCGCTTTCGCCGCGACCCCGACGAGAGAGGCGATCACCGGCATGTCTTTGCCCGGGCTCTTCCCGTCATCCGCGAACACCCTCAGGGAAAACTTCGATAGGGCCATCATCATCCGGAAATAGCTCTGCAGGCGCGGGTCGTTCTCGTAATGGCCGCGCGGCCGGAACTGGCTGAAATCGATCGAGGTGTCGAGCAGTTCGGAGCGCGCTTCCCCGGAAGCCTCGAAGATCCGCCCGAGATCCGAGACCAGGGAATCGCGAATCGGAGCCGGTTTCTTCTTCGCCTCCCGGAGGGCGGCTTCGGAGGTTTCGTGTCCGAGCAGGGTCACCAGTTCGAACAATCCCCAGACCGTCTGGAGGTGTTTCCGGTCCGTGCCCGTGGCTCCCTCACCGGCTTTCCTCGCCGTTCCGGCCATTGCCCGGCTGATCTCGATGATGCGGTCCCGGAACGCGCTGCGCTCGATATCTTTCAGGATATAATCGTAATAGAGATGGAACAGGAACCATACCGTATCGACGGTTATATAGGAATCGAGCCAGCGGTACCGGTTCCCCTCGTAGATATGGAAAAACTGCATATGCGTCGCGGGGCGTGCGACGAACCGCTGCGTGCGGACGAGCTCCAGGGCGGGGGTGGCGAGATCGACGAGGGGGTGGGAGAGATTCCCCGTATACCAGAGGGGATCGGGTGTGTCGAGCCCGGTGCAGAGCCGGTAGCCATTATCGCCTCGCTCGACCCAGGCCAGACGCCGATGGATCGCGTCGGCGGCGAACCGGGAGAGGCGGCCGGCGGGGCCGAACAGCTCGGTTGCGCCGGTCCTGATGTCGCGCACGACAGGCCCGTTCGGTCCGATCGCGGTCAGATGGAGACAATCCGGCGCCCAGCAGAGCCGGCTCAGGCCGGCGGCGTCCGTGGCCATGACCGCTTCGCCGGGAGGCATCAGAATGCCGATTTCTGCACGGCTCTGATCGGTATCGGTATACCGCGCCCACCCGAGCCCGGCCGGACCCGCGACGAACAGGGTGTCCGGCTCGCCTTTGAGGGCCAGGTCCGACCAGGCACCCGGAAGGAGTTCGAGGATCAGGGAGCCGTCCGCCTGGGCTTTGATGCGGGCCCGGGTCGTTTCGTCGTGGTCATCCGATGCATTGGCCGGCGGTTTCAGAAGATCGGCAAGGGTGGGGGTGGGCTTGCCGTCGGCCCGGATCGAGCAGAGCCGGCCCGCACCGTCCTTGCCCTGGAGGAAGAAGAGCTTGTCATACGTCGCCCCGCCGTCGTCGGTCTCGGCGAAGACGGCCCGGGCGCACTCGACGCGGAACTCGTCCTCGGAGGTCGTCGTGATGCGCCTCGGGGCGTTCCCGGAGAAGGACCAGGCCATCAGATCGTAGTTTCCGTCGAGCTTTGCACAGTAATACAGGGTGCGGCCGTCGGGGGAGAAGCTCGGCGAAACGAGGTCGCCTTTTTCCTCGATGAGGCGGGCGGCGGCCTTCTTCGCGAACTCGTAGAGCCAGATCGTCCGTTTCCCATCCGCCGTGACGGTGAAAGCGAGGGCCGTGCCGTCCGGGGAAAACACCGGCTCCCCGATTTCTCCGGCGTTCGTGAAGAGTGTCTCTACCGCGGCTTCGGCCGGCGAGCCTCCGAACGGAAGAAGGGCGAGACAGAAAATCAGGGCGACGGCAACAACGGTTCTCATGGTCGGTGATCCTCCCTTGCAGACACGGTTCTGAAGCCGAAAGTATACCACAGATACGTCGAGACGACGGGCCGGCCGAACCGGAGCTCCGAAGCGCGCAGGCCGGTCCTGCCTCGCACCGGCGTCACGGTGAAGTCGCGCAACACGAACGAGAGGCGGGAGCCGAGCCAGAGCGGGGGAAAATCCGGGCGTCGGGCCCGGTAGACATACACCCGCCGCCAGGTTTTTTTCCGGATCGTTCGTTCGATGCCTGCGATCAGCTCGCACGATCCGTCCGCATCGATATCCGCGAGGTGGAGGCGGAACAGGGGCGGGAGGAGCCGCCGGCCGATCGGGCGGCCCGACGGGCCGGTGCGTTCGAGCAGCAGCGTCGCCGCATCGTTACGGTGGGGGAGGCCGGTCCGGGCCTCGAACCACCGGCCGCCTTCGTCGGGGAAATACCAGACCTGCCGCCGGACGAACGCCCCCTCGTCCCATGGCGCGCTCGTTGCCCAGAGCTGCCACCAGGCCAGCATCCAGAAGATCGCTTCGATCAAGGGAAATTTGTCTCCCGCCCTGAAAATCGGTATCCTGAGGGTGAACCACCGATGAGTATAGCAGATGCGAAGGCCTCGGCCCGGGTGCGGCTCCTTGAGCCTCTTCCGTCCATCCCCTCTGTATCCGGACAACCGCTCTGTCTCGTTGTATCTATCGGTTCGGCCCCTTGGATATAATGAAACGTGTATATGAAATAATATATATTCTGGTGCTGGTGGTTTCTTCGTCCGCCGTTGTGGCAGCCGGCGTCGGCCCGGCTGGGCAGCCGGTGCGGGGGGTGCTGCTCGAGTCGGTCGGAAGCGAGCCGGTTCGGATCGTGTCCGGCGATCCGCATCTGGTCGAGAGATGGGCATGCCCGGCTTCCGTGTTCAAACTCGTCATCGCCTGGGCAGGCCTTGAAGCCGGAGTGTTGACAACCGGGACGCGCATTGTCTGCAACGAACCGCGCGTCGCATCATCCCCTGTCGCGATCGGCATGCGGGATGCCCTGCTGCGTTCGAGCAACACCTTTTTCGAGGCTGTCGCGGGGCGGCTGGGCGAAGGCCGGCTGACGGAATATGTCCATCGGAGCGGGCTTTTCCGGGAGCCGGTTCCCGACCGCTGGCTCGAGAATGGAATGCGCAGCGCCGTGTGGGGTGGTATGCTGAACACGACGCCCGCGCGTCTGCACGCGTTCACGCGCCGAATCGCGGCCGGGGAAGTCGGAGCAGCCTCTGTGAACCACGTTCTGACAGCCTCGATCGAGTGGCCCTGCGGCACCGGGACGGTTCGGGTGTTCGGCAAATCCGGAACCATGCGTCAAGCCGTCTGGTTCACCGGGTTCGGACGGTTTCCGGGCGGGGAGACCCGCTGTGTCACCGTCTTTCTCGAGGGCGGGATGGAGCGGCGCCTCGAGGCGGCGGCCCGCTTTTTTGGCCGGTTCGGCCTGCGACCGCCGGCTCCGCCTCCGCTCGAAGACGAAGGAACGACGATGGAACGAGGGAATTGATGAACAAGGTCAGACGGACGAGATTCGACGCGGGGAGCCGGTGTCTTCGCGGCTCAGGCCTTCGCCCGGGGTGGAAGGGTGCCTTGATTCTCGGGCTCTGTCTGTTTCTCGCGCTGGATGCGGTCGAGGTGTTCGCGAGAGCCGGCGGCGGCGAGGGCTACTCCGGCGGATACTCGGGCGGCTCCTCGGGCAGCGGCTGGAGCGGGGGAGGCAGCTCCCGGCATGGGGGTGGGAGTTCCGGGGATGCGGAGGTCGTGTATCTGCTCGTCCGACTTGTCATCGAGTATCCGATGATCGGCATTCCCCTCTGCCTGTTCATCATCGCGCTCGTCTTCGCCGGATCCCGTGAGGGCGGCGAACGGTACGTCGATCACACGATCCGGCGCGGTGTCGTTGCGCAGGATGGACTCCGGCGACGCAGGGCCGAAGACACATTGAAGAAGCGCGACCCGGCGTGGAACTCGGCAGCGATGATCACCCGCGCCAAAGCGGCATTTGCCCTGATCCAGGAAGCCTGGTCGGAAAACAAGCTCGAAAAAGCCCAGGCGTTTCTTTCCGATGCCATCTTCGAGAAGTTCTCCGTCCAGCTCGCCGACCTGAAGGCGCGCGGGATCATCGATCGGATCGACAGCATCACGCTTCACGACGCCCGCATCGCCCAGCTCGAATCCGACGAGGCGTTCGACACGCTGCATATCTATTTCAAAGCCTATACAAAAAATGTCAAGATCGATGCGGCGACGGGAAGGCAGCTTTCCGACGATTCGGGGCCGTTCGAGGAATACTGGTCGTTCCTCCGTCGGCCCGGTGCGAAGAGTCTCGTGGGAAAGGGACTTATCGAAGGTTATTGCCCCAACTGCAGCGCTCCGGTCAGCCTGAACAGGGCTTCGACATGCGGTGTCTGCAACTCCTTCCTTCGATCCGGTGAGTATGACTGGGTGCTGTCCGAAATCACCCAGGCCTCGGCCTGGACCGGGGCCGAAGCGGCCGACGTGCCGGGGCTCGCGGCGTTCCGCACGCTCGATCCGGGTTTCAGCATCCAGCAGATGGAGGATCTCGCCTCGGTCGTGTTCTACCGGCATGCCGTCGCCATGAGGAGCGGCTCTGTGGAGCCGGTGGCGAAGTTCGCCCTCGACTCCTTCGTGACCGGTCTGGCCGAATCCCTGCGCGGTCCCGGCGATGGAACCCGCATGTACGACACCGACGGTGCGATCGGGAGTGTCGAGGCCAAGCTCGTCGAGGCCGGAGAGCCCTTCGACCGGGTCTGGGTGGAGATCACCTGGAGCGGGAAGAACACCCGCAGGCTGCCCGATGGTCGCGAGGTTATCGGCGCGATGTCGCCGCCCCGTCGTCACTTCCACGTGTTCGTGCGGCGCCACGGCGTCGTCACCGATACCCGCCTCTCCCTGAGCAGTGCCCACTGCCCGAACTGCGGGGCACCGGAACAGAACGTCGCCGATCCCGTTTGCCCCTACTGCCAGACCGTCCGTAACGACGGATCGAAGGGCTGGGTGCTCGAATCGATCCTGCCGTCTAGCCCCGAACACCGGAACACCCTCGCCCTGAAGCGGCAGCAACGCCCCGCTTCGATCCCGCCCGTCTCCACGGTTGCCCCCGACCGCCCGCTCCCGGATCTCCCCGGCCCGTCGGCTTCTCCGGTCGTGGCAGACTCAGGCAGTCTGTCCGCAACCTCGCCCGACGTCGCTCTTGCCTGCATGATTCACGTGATGATGTCGGACGGCGTCATCGACGATCGCGAGGAACGATGCCTGCGCGATTTCGCGATCCGATGCCGGGTGGACGGTGCGATCCTCGACGCGATGATCCAGAATGCCCGTCAGGCCGGAGCTGGCGATGTCTCGACGCTGCCCGTCCCGAACGATCCCGTCGCAGCGCGCAGTCTGCTGCGCAACATGGCCGCCATGGCCCTGGCGGACGGCCGCCTCTCGAACGACGAACTGGCCGCCCTGCAGGGCTTCGCCTCCCGGTTCGGCCTGTCGCCTGCCGACGTGAAGCTGCTCGTCTCGCAGGAGCGCAGCCGTATCTACGCCGAAGCGAAAAAGGCCATCGCCGAGAGCAAAAAGAATCCCTCCTGAACTTTCGCCTTTCCCAGAAACACAAAACCCCGCCGGACGGCGGGGTTTTGTGTCTGAATAGGTATTATATCATTGCGTTTTCTGACCGCACTCGGGGCAGAACTTGGCTCCGGGGGCGATGGCAGCTTTGCATTGCGGGCAGGAGCGGCTCTGGGGGGCGCCGCACTCGGGGCAGAACTTCTGGCCGGCGGCCATCGGCTTGCCGCAGCTCACGCAGTTCGCCGTGACGGCCGTGGCCGGGGTGTTCGGCTTGCCGCACGAGGGGCAGAACTTCGCGTTCGGATCCATCGGGGCGCGACAGCCGGCGCAGGCGATGGTGGCGGGGGCCGCAGGGGCACCCATGCCGGGGTTCATCATGCCGGCGGCAAGCCCCTGGCCGAGGCCCATACCCGCACCGAGGCCCATGCCGAGCCCCGCGCCGCCGCCCTGGTTCCCGGCCGCCGTGTTGACGGCCTTGAGCTGCTCGACGGTCGCGTAGTTGCGCATGCTGCCCTGATCGACGCCGCCCAGGGCATTGATGGCGTGCGCGTCGGCGATCTTGTCCGAGATCTTGTCGATGCGCTTCTTGGTGTCCTCGTCGAAATCGGTGTTCTCGATGCGAAAGTCGGTCAGTTCGAAGCCGAGCGGCGTCAAGACCGGCCCGACCATCTTCTGCAGCTTCTCGGACAGTTCGACCCGGTTGCGGTCGATCTCGGAGTAGCTGAAGCCGGACTCCGCGAACAGATCGGTGAGCGGCGTCAGAAGCCGGTCGACGATGATGTTCCGGATCTCGGTGATCGTGTAGACATCTCGGTTGCTGGTCACTTCCGTGAAGAACCCGCGCGGGTTCACCAGACGGAACGAGAAGTTCCCGAACGCGCGCAGTCCGACAGGGAACTTGTACTTCGGGTCGTCATACTTGATCGGGGCCTTCGTGCCCCACTTCTGGTTCATGAACTCGGTCATGCGCACGAAATAGATGTTCGCCTTGTGCTCGGACGTGAAGCCCTGCATGATCTTGCTGATCGTCGTCCAGAACGGGATGTTCGCGGTGTGCAGCTCGAACAGGCCCGGATAATCGTGGATGGCCTGAACCTGACCCTGATACACAAAAATGGCTGCCTGACCGGGATTCACGAGCAGCTTCGAGGCGTTCTTCAACTCGTCGTTGGCTCCATCCCAGCGCCAGATCAAAACGTCCGGCGATGGATCCTTCCACTCGATGACCGAACGGAGCTGATTGGTGAAAAAACCCATATCCTTCCTCCCATGCAATGATGATTGCTCCCCCCATGATAGCGTACGCGCCCATCGCTGTGCGCGCATGCGGCAAATATTTTGGCGCAGCAGGCGGTCAAATCCCCTTCCCTGCCGGGGTGCAGGTGCTTGCGCGGGAAGGGGTGTGGGGCCTATTCTGAGCGGGATGAAGCGCGATCGAAACGGGGCTTTGCCTCCCGATGACGAGCCTGTCGAGCTGCCCATCGACGGCACGCTCGATCTCCACACCTTCCGGCCGGCCGAGGTGAAGGGGGTCGTGGCGGATTACATCGACGCCTGCCTCGAACGCGGCATCCTGCATCTGCGCATCATCCACGGCAAGGGAATCGGCAACCTCCGCCGCACCGTCCACGCCCTGCTCGAACGCCACCCCGCCGTCGCCGGGTTCCGTCTCGCCGACCTCGACGCCGGCTCCTGGGGCGCCACCCTCGTGACCTTGAAGAGTGGAGGAACGAATACGCCAGGCTCGTAGACGGACTTTCACCTGTGATACAGTGGAGATGAACCATCGAGCGGAAACCGCATGACAGGGAGTTGCCCATGCCGCGAAAGCAGATCCGAATTTCTGAAGAACAGTTGGAAGTGCTCCAGTTGTTGGCCGCTCGCACGGGGAAAAACGAGGGTGAGCTCATCAATGAGGCATTGGAGCGGTATCTCGAGTCTGCCGAAGAACACCGAAAGCTGAGCGATCTCATGGCCGCAGCCGGACTGTGGAAAGATCGTGAGGACCTTCCCGACACGAAAATACTTCGTCGTGAGTGGGATGCAAGACCGCTTCCGTCGAACACGCATCGGAAGCGTCGATGAAGAGCGATTGTCTCGTTGATACAGATGTTTTCATCGACTTTCTGAGAGGTCGATCGGAAGCCGTCGAGTTCATTCGCTCGAAGTTTCCGCGTGTCCACATTTCTGCCATAACCGTCGGCGAACTCTATTCGGGAATACGCGAAGGGGCCGAGCGACGCACCCTCGAAAGCGCCCTCAATGCGTGCCATGTCATCGATGTTACGATGAATATCGCGATCATCGCCGGCTTGTTCAGGCGCGCCTTTGGGAAAAGCCATTCCGTGAGTTTGGCGGATGCCCTGATTGCAGCAACGGCAAAGGAATTTGGGCTTTCCCTGGCAAGTTTGAAGGTGAAACACTTTCCCATGACCCAAGATGCCTTTGCCCCGTATTCGAAACGACCGCCCCGCCCCTGATCGCCTCTTCGGGCGTTGAAACCCGGCTTGTGGCGGGGTAGAATGAAGGGCTGCCCGGGCGCGTCAGATGGCCGGGCCTCGAAGGAGTCGTTCGAACAGATGCCACATTCCGCCGGCCTTATCCGAGGCGCTTGTATTGCTTGTGCTATATCTTTCATCATTCTCTCTCTCGCCGGCTGCGGCGGCGGAGGGGGGGGCAATCCCGTCGGAACCGCGCCGTCGCTGCCCGACACTCCGCTCGTCCCCCTGACGACCGCCCAACTTTCGGCTGCCGGCAAGAGCGTCGAGAGCTCGTTCACCCAGGGTGCTCTCGCCCTCGGCCTTCCGACCGCGACCCGGAACGAAAAATACGCCGTCCTCCTCGTGAACGGCGGCGCTGCCACCACGATAAAGGTGAACGGCGGCGGCTCCCCGGGCCTGGCCGACATCCGCGCCAGCGAAGCCGCGATCCAGCCCGCTTCCCGCCCCCTCTGCGGAACGCCGTTCCTGAAGAAAGCGCGGAAGCTCTCACAGCGGGGTTCGATTCGGGCGAATATCGCCGCTTCGGTGAAGCCCCTCACCACCACCGAGCAGCTCGGCCAGACCGTCCCCTTCCGGATTTACTCGGGGGGAACCTTGGAATTTCCGACTTACTCGAGCCGCACGGGCGTGCTGCGCCGGATCGGCACCTATTGCAAGCTGTTCGTCGATCCTGTCGAATACGGCGGTCTCAGCGCCGTGGCAGGAGCCTATGCCATCACGGATGCCCAGCTCGATGAGATGGTGGATAATTTCGACAAAAAAATATATCCCCTGATGACGGTCGGATATGGCCCCTCCTATGATCTGGACGGGGATGGCAAGGTGGCCGTGTTCCTGTCCCCTCTGGTGACACGGAAGAGATATGCGGGATTTTTCGATCCCGAAAACTTTACAACTTCTTCCGACAGCAATCAGCGGGATATGTTCTGCATGTGGACGCCCGATGCTTCCTGGAAGGATGAAGCCTGGCTCGATGCGACCTGCGAGACGATTGCTCACGAGTTTCAGCACCTGATCAATTATTCCGATCGTCTGAAAAAAGTGAATTATCGGATGGGCAGCGTCGTCGATGAGGAAGTCTGGCTCGACGAGGCGTTGTCGATGGGGGCGGAAATCAGATACCGGCTTTTGGTTGGTGATCTCGCAGGTGAAGGCAGATATAATGATTATGTGAGCTATATTTCAAAGACGCAACTGACCATTTTCTCCAACGAGCTTTGGGAATACGGCTGTGTAGGACTGTTTGCGCATTATCTCTATGAGCAGGGCGGTGCGGATCGCATCCGGAGTCTCGTCACCTCCGGCCTGCAGGGAGCGGCAAATATCAACGCGGCCTTTGCGAATCATTCGAATTCCCAGCTACGCAGTTTTTCCGATATCCAGGCCAACTGGAAGAAAACCGTGTTTGCCGAGCTGAACCGGAACAGGTTGGCAGGTGAGGCATGGAGCGCCATTCCCGCGCATCAGAAGTATACGGCCGACTTTGATATCGCTGTGACGTCGGCTACGCACTCGTTTGGCGGCGGATTCCAGGGCAGCATCAGTGCCGGGGCGATGTCGATGTTCGTCATCGGTCCACCGGCCGGTTACACGGCCGATTCCTCAGCCCTCTACATGCAGGCCGTCGACGTTTCGGGCCAGCAGACGGGCGCCTCGATCGCCTGCACCGTCCTGCGCCTGAACGACTGACCGAAAAACACACCACCGCGTCACCACGACACGAAACCCGTTTCGCCACGGCGACACAGAGTCATAGCGCCCTGTCGGGATTTCGCCCATCATCCGCAGGGGCGGGTTTGAAACCCGCCCGAGGCACGAAGAACCGCTGAAAAACCACACAAATTTCGGAACAGAAGACGAGGAAAACGCTCATCACAGAGGACACGAAGAACACAGAGGCTGCACGGAGAATGTTCCGATTCTCTGTGAATTCTTTGTGTCCTCTGTGTTCTCCGTGATGAAGCTGTTGCTCGGTGTCTCTGTGGTTCGTTGATTCTGGGTCAGCTGAAGGGGCGGCTGAAAAAATCGGAGAGATCGGTCATCACCGCGATCACGCCGAGGCCGATCACCAGAAACCACAGCGCAGCCCGCTGCCCCGGGCGGTCCGGCTGAGCATGCGCTTCCTCGGTGGTGGCGGCCGTTTCGTCGGGAGGGGCGAACAACTGGTCCCACTGGTCCAGGCCGTAGAGGAAAAAGCCCAGAAACAGCAGAAACAG
>Ga0209717_1002559_pt1 | contig 17284 bp, 11 predicted proteins | sample AD_UKC048_MetaG_FD_184418 | JGI IMG/M metagenome (GOLD analysis project Ga0209717, IMG submission 184418) | Active sludge microbial communities of municipal wastewater-treating anaerobic digesters from USA - AD_UKC048_MetaG (SPAdes) (version 2) | ecosystem: Engineered > Bioreactor > Anaerobic >... | reverse complement strand
TGACCTTGCCCCAGCGGGGCAATATCTTTGTAGCAAATGGACGCCAACGATTTGACCCGGCCCAGCGGGTCGGTATCTGAAAATGTTTTCATGGCCAACAGATACCGGCCCGCTGGGCCGGGCTCCATTTTTCGCACATCGTGCTACAAAGATATTACCCCGCTGGGGTAAGGTCACAACTTGAGTTAATTACAGATCCTTCGCTCCGCTCAGGGTGACACGCTGCCCCTGGCTTTTTCGGATACATGAAATCAGAAAACCCTGTTTTAATTTCAAAATTTCATTTCCGTAAAATGTAATACAACATGCTGTATTACAATATTATAGACTGGCAGGAATTACAGCGTTTGAAAATCCGTAACAATTTTTTTACGAAAAATATCCGGCGCCCCTGTGACCAAATAAAATTACGCCGTTCAAAAGAGGCTTTTCCAAACGAGAGCCTTTGAAAAGCACAGCCGGGCAAACCATGATTAAAAGGGAAGATTTTTTACCGACAGACCTGCAGTAATGTAACGAAGTCACAGTATACTGATTATCAAGATTTTAAAAACCGATTATAATCAAAACGCTTCTGTTTAAAGGGCTATAACAGGACAAACAAAAACAAACGAAGCAGCCCCGGCAAATTGAAAACGGAACGAAAAACAAACACGAACCAACACTCCAGAGGCGAACGCGCATCCTGTATTTCACCCAGCCAACGCCTCAAATTTCTCAAACGAAGGCCATACCAAAACCGGTAACAAAAGGTGGCTTCCCAACGCCGCCTTACCAACGAACCGCATACTATGTGAACGCTGCCCTGCTCCGGATTTCCGGGGCAGGGTTTTTTAATGGAGCAATCTGGAAGGATGCGTAATTTGGCGGCGCAAAATTTCATGAAGATGCGAGGGGTTGACAGAAAACAAACCTCTTCTCTTTATCGAATCCTCGCATCTTCAAATCCTCGCATCCTCCAATCCTCGCATGGCAAAAAAATCCGTTTCCCCGGCTCCCAAAATTCCAAAAGCATTGCAGGAAAAAGCGAATGCCATCGCGGAAATCCTCGACGGTTTTTATCCGCAGCCGCCCATTCCGCTGAAACACCGCGACCCGTACACCCTGCTGATAGCCGTTTTGCTTTCCGCCCAATGCACCGATGCGCGGGTGAACATCATTACGCCTTACCTCTTCAAAGCAGCCGATAACCCGGAAGACATGTCGAAACTGGAGGTGGAAGAAATTCGCCAGCTCATCCGCACCTGCGGGTTTTCCAGCGTGAAATCGAAGGCGATTTCCGAACTTTCGCATATTCTGATGGATAAATTCCACGGGCAGGTGCCGCAAACCTTCGAAGAACTCGAAACCCTGCCCGGCGTGGGCCATAAAACGGCGTCGGTGGTGATGTCGCAGGCATTCGGATATCCTGCATTTCCCGTCGACACGCATATCCACCGCCTGGCGGCCCGCTGGGGCCTCAGCAGCGGCAAAAATGTGGAACAAACGGAACGCGACCTCAAAGCGCTTTTCCCGGAATCCAGTTGGAATAAACTACACCTGCAAATTATCTATTTCGGCCGGGAGTATTGTCCGGCAAGGGGGCATAAGCCGGAGGTTTGTCCGATTTGCTCGAAGTACGGGATAGAGAAGTGAGAGATGTGAGAGGGTGAGAGAGGTGAGATCCGACTTCGATTCCACCGCTTCGCTCATGCGTTCTTTTGGAACTATGCCGTGCTTTCCGAATACCAAACGTATTCAGGTGGAATCGAAGTCGGCTCTCATACTTTCCGGATACCAAGCGTATTCAGGTGGAATCGAAGTCGACTCTCATACTTTCCGGATACCAAGCGTATTCAGGTGGAATCGAAGTCGGCTCTCACCCTCTCACATCTCTCACCCTCTCACATCTCTCACCCTTCTCGCCGTCTAACCATCGTGAGTATCGTAGCAATCGCCACCGTTTCCCCCGTTTCATCATACACGTCCACCAGCCATTTGACGATGCCGCGTGGAATAGCGGCGATGCCTTCGCGGGAAGGATCGTGTTCCTGTTCGGTTTTTTCCTTCACCGTCAGTTTGACGCCGATGGTCATGCCCGGGTAAACGGGTTTGGTAAAACGGCATTCATCGAGGCCATAATTGAGCAAAACGGGTCCTTTTTTGGCGTCCACGAATAAGCCGGCGGCTTTCGACAACACAAAATAGCCATGCGCCACACGGCCGGTGAAGGGCGTGCCTTCCAGCGCCGTAGCGTCCATGTGCGCATAAAAGTTGTCGCCGCTGACGTTGGCGAAATTGTGGATATCCGTTTCCGAAACGGTGTGTTTGGCGGTAACGAGCGTTTCGCCGACAAACAGGTCGTCGAAATATTTTTTAAAGGGATGTACCGGCGTTTCCGTCTGCGCGCCGCCTACCTGGAACTGCCGCGTAACGGCAGTGATGTCCGTCGGGTGGCCCTGAATAGCCGTGCGTTGCAGGTAATGCAGTACTCCGCGCATACCGCCCATTTCCTCGCCGCCGCCGGCGCGGCCGGGTCCGCCGTGCACCAGCATGGGCATAGGGGAACCGTGTCCAGTACTTTCTTTGGCGGATGTTCTGTTGAGAATGTGGATACGCCCGTGGAACGCTGCGGCTTCCAGCACGTATTCGCGCATCACGGCCGGGTCGTGGGTACAAATGGTAGAAACCAGCGAGCCTTTGCCCATGTTGGCCAGTTGGATGGCTTCGTCGAGGTTTTTGTAAGGCATAAGCGTCGAAACGGGGCCGAAGCATTCCGTTTCATGACTGGCAGTTTTTATAAAAGGCTGGTCGTTGAGCAGCAAAACGGGCGGAATAAATGCCCCTTTTCCACGGTCGGCGCCGACTACGTCAAACGATTCGGGGTCGCCGAATACCACGGAAGTTTCCGCTGCGAGCAGGGCCAGATTGTGCCGCACCCGGTCCAGTTGCTGCCGGTTGATGAGGGCGCCCATGCGCACCCCTTCGACGGAGGGGTCGCCGATCACATTTTTAGCCAGTTCTTTGGACAAAGCCTGCTGCACGGCTTCCAGTAGGTTTTCAGATACCAGAATACGGCGCACGGCGGTGCATTTTTGGCCGGCTTTGGTCACCATTTCGCGGCGGCATTCCTTGATGAACAGGTCGAATTCGGGGGTGCCGGGCACCGCATCGGGGCCCAGGACGGCTGCATTCAGGGAATCCGCTTCCATGGTGAACGGCACGGAATGCTGGATGATGGATGGATGCGCACGGAGTTTGCGGCCTGTTTCGGCCGATCCCGTAAACGTGACCACATCCTGGCTTTGCACCGGATCGAGAATGCCCCTGCCGGTACCCACCACGAGTTGCAGGGCGCCTGCCGGCAAAATACCCGATGCAATGATGTCGCGGAACATCACTTCGGTGAGGTAGGAAGTCTGTTCGCTGGGTTTTACCACTGCCGGAACGCCCGCGAGCAGGTTGACGGCCACTTTTTCCAGCATGCCCCAGATAGGGAAATTGAAGGCATTGATGTGCACTGCCACGCCGTGTTTCGGCGTGAGGATGTGGTGTCCGATGAAGGTGTTTTCCTTGGAAAGCCGGATTGTTTCGCCTTCTACGTAGTAAGGTTCGTTGGGGAAACGGCGGCGTAAACTGCTGTAAGCGAACAAATTACCGATACCGCCTTCGATGTCTACCCACGAATCTGCGCGGGTGGCGCCGGTCATGTGCGACACGCGGTAATACTGCTCCTTGCGTTCCATGAGATACAGCGCCAGGGCTTTCAGCATACGGCCCCGTTCGGGAAAAGTCATGCGGCGCAGGACGGAGCCGCCGGTTTTGCGGCCGTAATCGAGGATGCTGGCGTAATCGAGGCCTTCGCTGCTGGCGGTCCCGATCAGTTCGCCGGTCAGGGCGTGGTATTGCGGGATGCCGTCGCCGTCGCCCGGCGTCCACTGGCCGAGCACGTAATTGGATAGAACTTGCATGGTTGGGCTGGTTTGAAGGCGCGAAATTCGGGCAATTATGGGAAATGCGGGCGTTTTTGTTTGGGGTATGGATGCGGGCGCGGATGATTTGAGGATCATGTGGATGTAAATGTATTTGGCGACCACGCTTAGATTTAAAAAGATCGCTTATTAAAAAATAAACCACGGAGTCACGGAGGACACAACGCGTTGTGTCCTCCGTGACTCCGTGGTTTATTCAATGGCCGTCAGGCCATCAAAACCCGTTTTAATCCGCAAAAATCCGCTTCATCCGTTCTCCAATCCTGCTACGGAGGGCCTAGTCGAACGATTTTTATTCGTATGAAATAAAAATCTATCCTTCCCCACGTACAACTCGCGTCCGGCGCCCTTCCTGCCGCCCCCACCTTTGTGTCATTGTTTTCACGAAAAGTATGACACATGAGAAAGTACATTTTTATGCCGGCCATCTTCATAATCGCGCTTCTGATCCCTGTTTTTGCATTTTCACAAACGACCACACCTGTCCTGAAAGAAAAGGTGGGCGTGTTGTATATCGATTCCAGGGGTTTTTCCCTCGATCCTGTTCAAATGGGCAACCTGACCCGGCTCGAACTCGACAAAACGGGCATGTACGAAGTACTCGATAAATATGACGTAGAGTACCTGGTAGAAAAAGAAGGACTGAAACTCGAGAACTGTTACGGGAAAATCTGCCTGGTGGAAACCGGCAAAAAACTCCGCGCCGACAAGATGCTGACCGGCTCGGTTGAACTGCTCGGCGAACGCGTCGTCATTTCTTTCCGCCTGATAGATATCGGTACGGAATCGGTAGAAAAAAGCCAGGTGATGGAGTTCCTGAATCTGCGGCCTCAGGTGCAGTTGATGATCGAACTGACGATCCGCCAGATGCTCGGCCTGCCGAACGACCAGAACCTTGTCAATAAACTGACCAAAGCCGACGACTACGAAAGCGCACTCAACCTGCCCGAAAAAGCCAAACTCAATCTCTCGGGTCCGCGCATGGGTATGACCATTTTCAGTGGCGACGTGGTGCGTCGCCTGCAAGACCCCGAGCGTACCGGCGGCCTCAACGTACGGCCGGTGATGTTCCAGTTCGGTTACCAGTTCGAAACCACCTACCTCAACCAGGGCGGTTTACAGGCGCTGTTTGAATTTATTCCGATCATCACCGGACTGGATCAGGGACAGATTCTGCCCAGCCTCAGCATTTTGCACGGCGTACGCAGCAACAAAAACGGCTTCGAGTTTGCTTTCGGCCCGATTTTGTACGTCAACACGGAAGCGGAAGGTTTTTACAACAACGGTGCCTGGACGCGCCTGACGGAATGGGAAAAGGATTTTCCCAATATTGATCCGCCCGCGGAAGTGTCGCGCAGACTGGATTCCCGGGGCACACCGCGCCTCACTTCATCTTTCGTATTCGCTTTCGGAAAATCGTTCAAATCCGGCAAAATGAATATCCCGATCAATGCCTTTTTTATTCCGAATAAGGCGGGGCACCGGTTCGGTATTTCGGTGGGATTTAACGGGCGGGGCTAAGTGCAACGCGGATTTCGCGGATAAAGCGGATTTACGCGGATTTCCTACGGTGTATGCTACGAAGGAAATCCGCGTAAATCCGCTTTATCCGCGAAATCCGCGTTGCAAAATTCATTTTCAATCCGCGTCACTCAGGAGCACAAAACCCTTATCAAAAGGATCCAGATTTTGCTGCAGCGTATCGATAAAATCATCGCCGTATTTCAAAATATAAGGCAGGAAATTATCGGTACGCTCCTGCAAGCCATTGCCGGGAAACAGTTTTTCCTTCAGCGCGCGCATCTGGTTGAGTACTACTTCGTGTTTTTGTTTTTCGGCGCGCAGCAGGCGGCCGGCCCATTGTTCGAGTCCGGCAATACTTTTTGTTTCTTCGGCGCGTACGGCTTTTTCCAGCGTCGGGTCGATGGCCACGGCTTTAGCGGCCAGGTGGTCATAGATCCGGTGCAGATCGGTTGTTTCCTGCGCCAGACTCACTTCGCCGGAAGCATGGGTTTCGATGTACTGGCGTACGAGCGATTCCGTGTCTTCGAAAAAACGGGATGCAGAAAACCCGAATTTAGCCAGTTTTTTCAGGGCGTCGCGATCGAGCCAGAGCACCGAATTGCGGCGCACCAGCATCGGAAAGGCTATCTGAAAATGCTGGAACAGCGAGCGCCGTTCGAGCCAGTAGGCGAGTTCGCCGCCGCCGCCCACGTAGGCCAGGTTGGGCAGGATGGTTTCCTGATACAGCGGCCGCAGCACCACATTGGGACTGAAGCGCTCGGGATGCCGGTCTAGTTCGGCCATGATTTCCGCTTCCGAAAAAACGAGATTGGTTTGCAGCACCCGGAACATGCCGTCTTCCAGCACGATGCGCTGGCGTAAGCCGGGGTTCATGTAAAACAGGTTGATCTCGCGCGGGGCGGCCTGCGTTTTAAAACCCAGTTGGTTTAATTGTGCAATGGTCTGATTGACGAGGTGGAAAGCGGGTTGTTCCAGCAATTCCGCCTGCATGACCGGAATGAAATGGCGTTTCAGCACCGCGTCGTTCATATCGATCACGACCAGTCCGTATTTGCCCAGAAATTCGTGCAGCAGCGCCCGGGTCGCCTCCGCAAAAGTGGCCGCAGGCGCCAAAGCAGTTTGAATGCGCTGAAACAAGGCCGATGCAGGTTCGCTTTCTCCCAGAATTTCCCGCAGATTTTCCAGAACTGGCAGCAGGCTTTTTGCATCCATTACGCCGGTAGGGCCTTCCGTTTCCGGGTTCCAAACTAGTTGTTTGCCATACAGGTTGATCTTGTTCACCTCCTCGATGTCGTGGTCTTCACTCCCGAGCACGAACACCGGAATAATACGTTGCGCGCCACCGGCTCTTTTATTTACTTCTACGGCTAAATTAATGGTTGTCAGCGCTTTGTAAACAAAATATAAAGGCCCGAGCAGCAGGCTTGGCTGGTGTGCCGTGGCAACTGTAAAGGTGGAATCCAGCAAAAGCGACGCTATGTTTTCCGAAACCTCGGGCTTCGCAGGCAAATTGGCATACTGCCTGCGAAGCACTTCCACGAGATCGGTGCGGGGAAATGTGCCCTGCGATTTCAGGCGTATTACCTCGTCGAAAGCATCCGGTTGCGGCGCATGTACGTAGAAGGGTTTTAACTGCGCGTCGCCTGTGGCGTAAGCAATATCGGTTTTGGCTAACTGAGGAACCTGGTCGAAGGGTAGGAGGGCTTTGTGTACAAGCATAGGTGCGTAAGTGAAAGCGCAAAACTGTAAAAATGGAAAAAGGTTTATAGTTGGCTACAAGGAAATCGCAAATCATGTAATCGGAACTCGCAAATAATTAACTCAAGTTGTGACCTTGCCCCGCTGGGGCAAGGTCACAACTTGAGTTAATTAAAGAGCGCTCATTGCTCCAGCAAATCGAGCAATTGTAGCGCCGTATCGCGCAACTTGTTCACCTGCTGACGGCGCTGGTCGACATGCGCGGTAGAAAGTTGGCCCAGGCGTGCCACGGCGGCTAACGCGATGCCCGCTTCTTTTGCACATTCCAGAACCGGTTCGATGGCGGCGCGAATGTTTTCTTTTTCCAGTTGGAGCGTATTCGATTTTCGGGCCTGTTGCCAGAGTGCCCAAGCCTTCCGGTACCGCAAAGTACCCAGGTTGTACTGTAGGGAAAATGTTTCGTAATTCAGGTTGAACAGGAGGTTCTGTGCCACTTCGCTATTCATGCCGGCACTGCTATTCTCAACAGAATCAATGAATTGAAATAAGACGATCTGTATATCCGACAGTTTTTTCAGCAATACGTCGGCTTTTGAAAAAGAAAACGAGGCGCTGCGCAACGTCTCTTCCAGCGCAGGCATCTGTTCTGCGCGGCTGGCACGGATCTCGCACGAACGCACCGCCAGCAAACCTGCCGCGATCGATTCCTGCCGCTCCCGGGTGAGCGCAAAAACAGGTGGTCGCAAGGTCATTTTCAAAACTTCCGCAGAGGCTTTCCGAAAAAATTGCCGCGCTTCCGGGGCATATACAAGCAATGACCGGGATAAATGTCGCGTGTCTTTTTCGCTGAGCATCTGTTCGAGCATCGTCACTTCCCGCTGCGCGAATTGAATATATACGAGACTGCGGTTATGCCAGATTTCAAGGCAGGAGTTGTACGTTTTGTCGCAGTTCAAGGTGCGTTCCGCCGCTTCGTATTCAGCATCGGCTTTCTCCAGGTAATTGCGCAATTCCAGCAATTGGGATTCTTCTATCCGGTCGGCATAACGGTGATACGCTTTTTCAAACTGGCCGGTCCACAAGGAGCCTTTCAGTTTGAAAATGATCGCCTCCACGTCGCCGGGAGTGTAAAACTTCTGCGCATGTGCCACCCGTTCGCGGCTTTCCAGGCGGCCGAGCAAGTCGCGCGCACGGCTGTGGTATTTTTCGAGCAACGCGGTTTGTTCCAGAAACCAGGTGGTATCCAGCACCACGCTGTCCTGCAAAATGGCATCGTCGGCCAAAGAATCGAGGAGCCGGTGCTGGTCGTAAAAAAGCCCCCAGTAATTCTGCCCGAGACTGAAAATCGCGCGCTCGTTGCTGCCGTTGAATTGCAGCACCCGGTTTTCCATATGCAGCATGCGCTGTGCCGAATCCATGGCGAGCCACTCGCGCAGGGTATCCTGGTATACGAATATCGCATCGGGTGCATCGGCCAGGTAGGCGGTCATTTCGGCGTTGCCTGCTGTTCTGAACAGCCGTTCCTCCACCGGTTTTTCCAGCAACTGCCATACCGGATCATCGGGCAAATGGTTGAGAATGAAGCGATCAGGCGGCGTGTCGAAGTATTTTTCATTGACCACATAGGCGCTCATACCCGGAGCGGGAACACCCCAGGTCGGATCGAAAAGACGCCAGCTCCCGTCGGCCTGAGCGGCCACCCAGGCATGGCCCAGTTCGGGCACTTCGCCACCGGATTCTTTTACAATGCCGGTTACGACCTCACAGGGCAGATCGAGTTCCTTGGCCAGTGCGCAAAAAAGATTCGCATAACCCTGACATACCGCGCTGCGGTTGTGCAGCACGTTTTTCGCATGTTGTTCTTCGATGTATTCCGGTGTCGCCCAGAAATCGGATGAAGCGTAATTGTCTTCGTAGTCGATATTCATGGTGATCCAGGCATAAATGGCGCGCAGTTTTTCCAGATCGGTCGTTGCGCCTTCTGCCAGATGGGTAGCGAGTTTGGGGATGGAGCGGGTACGGCCGTTCGGGGTATTCAAACTATGCTCGTCTACGGCACTGAACTGCTGCCCGTGCGACCACACGGGGGAAAGCAGGAAAGCAAGCAGAAAATATCTCATTTTATACGGACAAACAGTTTTTGAAAACCGCCGGTATGCAGAGATGCACGTTTATTCGTTCACGTCCATACGAATTCGCCGTTCCGGCGGCAGGTAATTGTTGAGCCGGTTGGGCAGCACTTTCATCCAGCCCAGGTTCAAACCTTTGTAGCGCGCCAGCATCCAGCCGTTTTGCATGTCGGGGGTGCGTTCGAAAGTTTCTTTTTTCAAAAACAGCAAGGCCTGTTCGCGGCTCAGTTCGATGCCCGGCAATTCGGGCGATACCTGATTGTGCAACGCAAGGGCATGTCCGGGAATAAAATCCTTGCCTTTGAATTCTCCGATATTCGCGCCGAACCACTTGGTGCGCACGTGTTTTTCCAACACAAGGTAATCATTTTCCAAGGCGGCCGGGAAGGCCATTATTTCACCGGATGTCGTTTCGAAAAAACGCAGTTCGGCGCCGGGACGAAGCCAGCGGCCGAGTTCGGGCACCTGGTTTTTGGCCAGCGGTTTCAGATTTTTAAACCCCGAAGCCGGGTTGTGCTTCCGGGCGGGCCCTTCTTTTTTTCGGAAAACGGCGATAAAAAACCCTTCACCCTGCACGCGGTGCGGAAAAAACTGGTACCCGTATTCCGTAGCCGCTATATTCCAGTCGGCCGGAACGTCCAGATGAACCGGATCGAGATCGAATTCCCGTACCACCCAGGCGGCGTTGAGGTCGTTTTCGTCGCGGTTGTAGGTGCAGGTACTATACACCAAAACGCCGCCGGGCGCCAGGGCTGCCACGGCTGAAGCGAGGATACGCCGCTGACGCCCGGAGCACAGTTCCACGCTGGCGGGCGACCATTCCCGGGTAGCGTCGGGGTCCTTGCGGAACAGCCCTTCTCCGCTACAGGGGGCATCGGTTACCACCACGTCGAACCAGTCTTCCAGTCCTGCCAGATCGGTCGTTTCGGCGCTACAGACGGCCGTGTTGGGTGCGCCCCATTTTTCGATATTTTCCCGGAGGGAACTTACCCGGGAACGAATGACTTCATTGCTCACCAGCAGGTCTCTGTGCGGGTCGAGCATGGAAGCGATAAGGGTGCTTTTGCCGCCCGGCGCCGCGCACAAATCCATGATTCTCAGTTTTTTGGAAAAATCTACCGTTTGCCGCAACGCTTCATACAAAAACATCGACGAGGCTTCCTGCACGTAATAGGCGCCCGCCTGAAACGCAGGATCCAGGGTAAAGACGGGGCGCTCTGGTAAATAACGGCCGCCGGGGTGCCAGGGCACCTGCGGCAGCGCGGCAAAAGGGTGTTCAAAAGCGTTGTTGCCGGCAGTCCGCAATGAATTCAAACGAATGCTCACCGGCGGCGACGTTTGTAATGCGGCTTCAAAATCAGCATATTCCGCACCGAGCAGGGCCTGCATTTGTCGGATAAAAGGGGGAGGGTAGGTCATGAGTGCGAAGTCATCTGTGCGAAGTGCGAAGTCTGTGCGAAGTGTGGAGTCAGTGCGAAGTCTTCAGTGCGAAGTGCGAAGTCGGGCAACGTACCGGCATTACCGGGGGCGAAATTGACAAGGTTTATAGTAACACCGCATTGTTGTCATTTGTTGTTTTCAGTCTGTCAGGCGGTTACACAAACGGTGAGCATGAGTTCGCCTGTTTCCGGCAGGCCCATTTTTTCGATTTGCAGGGAAAACGGCTGCACAAAACCACCTTTTTGAACGGTTGCAGCAGCAAGGGCGCGGCCTTCCTTCCACTCGAAATCGAACACCCGGATATGCTCTTTGAAGTCGAGTTCTTTCAGTCCGTATGCCTTGTACAGGCTTTCCTTGGCAGTCCAGAAGGCATGAAACAGGTCAAATTGATCGGCCACGGTATGCTGTAACACAAAATCCATTTCCGGCGTACTCAAAAATTTCGGCGCAATACGCGGCATTTTATCCACTAATACCTGAATGTCGCAACCGATGGAAACGCCCGGCACCGCATCCGACAATAACAATGCCGCCACGATCCCTTTCGAATGGCTCAAAGAACAGAGAAAGCGCGCATTGTCAGGGAAAAATGGCTTGGAAAAGGCGTCTTTCGCCATCGGCATCCGTTGCGCCGCGCCGCTCAAACGGTGCAACAGCCAGCGCCCGGCCAGCCATTCGCTGCGTCGCACCCCTTTGTGCAGGCTCCATTCCTGTTCTTCCTGCGCCGACAAGGGCAGGTCGGCCCGAAAAAACGCTTCCTCTTCGGCAATCTGCCAGATTCCGAATTGCGTTTTGGGAAATGGATGTCGGCTGAGGAGGAGGGGCACTTTTGAATGATGAATGATGAACGATGAGCGATGAATAGGGGCACAAGGTAAAAAATCGGAAACAATGCGAATCATGGGTTAAAAGATTCGAAACCGCCATGGATAAGTTGAAAATATTCCAACACGAGTGTCATCCTGAACGTAGTGAAGGATCTGCCCCGAGATGAAAGCAGATTTCTGCACTATTCTCGGGGCAGATCCTTCACTACGTTCAGGATGACACTCGAGATATAAAGCATTTCAGTTAATTCTTAGTAATATGATTTTTTCTAACTCATGATTCGCATAAACAATAAACACTTTCGCCAATTTCCAGTTTTCATTCATCATTCATCATTCATCATTCATCATTCATCATTCATCATTCATCATTCATCATTCAAAAAAATGCGCCTTCCCCCCGCTTTCTACCACCGTACCGACGTCGTTCAGATCGCCCGCGAACTGCTGGGCAAGGTGCTGGTGACGGAATTCGACGGATGCCGCACGGCGGGCATGATCACTGAAACGGAAGCCTACCGCGCACCCGATGACCGGGCCTGTCATGCGTTTGGAAACCGGCGCACCCAGCGCACGGAGGTAATGTTTGCGCAAGGCGGCCACGCATATGTGTATCTGTGTTACGGAATTCACCACCTTTTTAATGTGGTAACGGCCACGGAAGATGTAGCGCATGCCGTATTGATCCGGGCCGTAGAGCCGCTTGAAGGTGTGGAGTGGATGCTGGAACGGCGAAAAATGAAAAATCCCGCCAGTCCGGCACTTACCACGGGGCCGGGCGCACTCGCGCAGGCGCTGGGCATTACCACCCGCTGGACAGCGCAAAATATGCTCCTGTCCGATTCCCCCGTCTGGATCGAAGACCGGGGCATCGAATTGGCGGATGCTTCTATCGCCGAAGGCAGGCGTATCGGGGTGGATTATGCCGGCGAATGCGCCGAATGGCCCTGGCGTTTCTGGATCCGGGAATCGAAATACTACAAGAAGATGTTTGGTGTTTAGTGTTTGGTGTTTCGGTATAGATTATCAATCGCTTCCGAAACACCAAACACCAAAAACCAAAAACGCCTATCTACCTGGCTGTCAGTCCCCCGTCGATGACGAGTTCGGCACCCGTCACGTACGAGGATTCGTCGGAGGCCAGGAACAACGCGCCGTAAGCGATCTCGATGGCTTCACCCATACGGCCCATGGGGCACATAGCGGTCATCATGGCATCCAGAACTGCCGGATCTGTGGGCATGATATTTTCCGTCATAGGCGTTTTTACGCCACCCGGGTGGATGGAGTTCACACGGATGTGGAACGGAGCGAATTCAACGGCCTGGTCCTTGGTGAGCAGACGCATCCCCGCTTTGGAAGCCGAGTAAGGCGCACCGTTGCCGCCTACCATGCCTGCGATGGAAGAAATATTGACGACGGAGCCTTTTCCCGATTTTTTCAGATGGGGCAGGGCGGTTTTAGCGCCCAGAAAAGCGCTCGTCAGGTTGATAGCGAGCAGGCGATTCCAGCGTTCGAGCGAGGTGGCTTCGGTGGTTTCCATGGGCTGGTACACACCTGCATTGTTGACCAGAATATCGAGTCGCCCGAAGGACTGGATGGCTTTGCTTACAATCTGTTGCCAGTCCGTTTCTGACGAAACTTCGTGCCGGATGGAACTGACGGTGAGGCCTGCCTTGCGGGCTTCCTGCACCCAGGCGTCCAGTTTTTCAAATTGAATATCGGTGGCGAGCACCGATGCACCTTCTTCTGCAAACAGTCGCGCGATGGCTTTACCCATGCCGCCGGCAGCACCGGTAACGATAGCGACTTTGTGTGATAAGCGGTTCATATTGTTCAGGTTAATGTGTTGATAATGATCTCTTTGGTTTGCTGTGGATTTTCGGATTCGGCGGCCACCATGTTTTCAATACCTTTCAGCAAGGCATCGGCATTAAAGGAAATACTGTGGATACCTTCTTCAATGAGGAAACGCGCAAATTCCGGCATGTCGCTGGGCGCCTGGCCGCACAGTCCGATCTTGATCCCTTTTTGCCGGGCAGTGCGAATAGCGGTGGAAATGAGTTGCATCACTGCCGGGTTTTTTTCATTAAAAAGTGCACTGACCAGGGTGGAGTCGCGGTCGAGGCCCAGCGTCAGTTGGGTCAGGTCGTTGGAGCCGATGGAAAATCCGTCGAATATTTCCGCGAATTGTTCGGCCAGCAGCACGTTGCTCGGGATTTCCACCATGACGTAAATCTCCAGCCCGTTTTTGCCGCGTTCCAGTCCGAATTCCCGCATGGTTGCGATCACTTGCCGGCCTTCTTCCACGGTGCGGCAAAAAGGAATCATCAGTTTTACGTTGGTGAAACCCATTGTTTCGCGCACTTTTTTCATGGCCTTGCATTCGAGCGCGAAACCGTCTTTATAGAGCGGTGAATAATACCGGGACGCGCCCCGGAACCCGATCATGGGGTTTTCCTCCTGCGGCTCGAACTGCTGCCCGCCGAGCAGATTTGCGTATTCGTTGCTTTTGAAATCGCTCATACGCACGATCACGTCGTAGGGGTGAAATGCGGCGGCAATGGTGGCCACGCCCTGTGCCAGTTTGTCGATAAAATAATCTTCGCGGTCGGGGTAATGCCTGGTCAGGCGGGTGATTTCCTCCCGGGCTTTCGGATCGGTGATTTGCTCGAAACGTGTCAGCGCCAGCGGGTGTACCCGGATATAGTGCGTGATCATAAATTCCATCCGCAACAGTCCCACACCACGGTGCGGCAGGAACGACTGCTGAAAAGCCAGCGACGGATCGCCGAGAATCAGCATGGGCGCCGTTCGGGGCAGTTGTACGCTGGAAATATCAATTTCTTCGGATGTCCATTCCGCTGCACCGGAATAGATAAATCCGGTTTTGCCTTCGCAACAACTGACGGTAACGAGGTCTCCGTCGCAGATTTTTTCCGTGGCATTGCCGCAGCCGACCACGGCCACCGCACCCAGTTCGCGGGCTACAATGGCGGCGTGGCTCGTTCGGCCGCCTTTGTTGGTGACGATGGCGGCTGCGCGTTTCAGGATCGGGTCCCAGTCGGGATTGGTGATGTCGGTTACCAGCACTTCCCCGGGCAGGAGGCGATCGGCCTCCAGCGGCGATTGCAAAATCCGGGCCTTGCCGGAGGAGATTTTTTCGCCGAGCGCGATGCCTTCCGCCAGTTTGGGGCCTTTGGAACGAATATGGAAAGTGTGCATGGAAGTATGGGAATTCCTGTCGCCATGAACGGTTTCGGGGCGCGCCTGCACGATATACAATTTGCCGTCGCGGCCGTCTTGGGCCCATTCAATGTCCATGTGCCTGCCGTAGTGCCGTTCAATTTCCATGCACCACAGGCCCAGTTGTATGGCATCCTGTTCGGTGATGGAATAGGTGTCACGTTTTTCTGCGGGAGTCGGCAGGTTTTCAACACTTTCCGAGGTGTTTCCTGTAGCGGCGTATACCATTGTCCATTCTTTTTCACCCAGGTTTTTTTGAATAACCGGGTTGAACGGACTGCCGATATGGGGTTTGAACAGGATAAATTCATCGGGTGTGGAGCGGCCTTGCACGATATTCTCACCCAGACCGAAGATGCTGTTGATGACCACTACTTTCCCGAAGCCGCTATCGGGATCGAGGGTGAATGCAACGCCGGAAGCGCCGAGGTCGGAGCGCACCATTTTTTGTACCCCTACGGAAATGGCCACGTCGAGGTTGCCGAATCCCTGGTCTTCCCGGTATTTGATGGCACGGTCGGTAAACAGGGATGCGAAGCAGTTGTGTATCGTTTGCACGAGATCATCCTCCGTTCCGATGTTAAGAAAACTTTCCAGTTGTCCTGCAAAACTGGCCGACGGCAGGTCTTCAGCCGTTGCGCTGCTGCGCACCGCAAAAGTGGTTTCGATGCCTTCGCCATGACGGAGATGTCTGCATGCTTCACGAATCTCCACTTCCACCGTTTCCGGCATTTTGGCGTTGTAGATCAGCGCGCGTGCCTCCGATCCGATACGGCCGAGGTTGGAAAAACCGGTACGGTCCAGGGTGCGGAACAGTTTATCCAGCACGGCTTCCAGCCCGTTTTCTTTTAAAAATTCCCTGTACGCTGCAGCGGTAACGGCAAAGCCGTCGGGCACCAGAATACCTTTAGGTACGAGGCGGGAAAACATTTCTCCCAGGGAGGCATTTTTACCGCCTACCTGCGCGATATCGCGCAGGGAAATTTCTGAAAACTTCCGGATGAAGGTTGACATGGCGAAGTGGTTTGTTCGCCAAAATTGCCGGCCTGCAAGCGGCTGCCGAAATGATAACTGTCATGGAGTGGTGTGATATGCCGCTATAGCGCCCGTCCCCCTGAAAATTCGCCCTGCATGCCCAGTAATTCGGAGGCTTCGCGCATAACCGTGGCCGTTCTTTCGGCAGAAAGATGCAGGATATCGGACCATTTTCCGGGCTTGGTGAGCGAGCGGCACAGTACCATGTTTTGCTCCAGCAGCGCATCTTTTTCCCGGCGGCTCAGGGTGGTCAGGCAGGTGAGCGGATGTAGTCCGGCTTCATCCACCATTTCACGGAGACTGCTGCCGGCAGGGTAGTTCCACCCGACCAGGTGCAGCCCGGCGCAGCGGCCGTATTGCAGGGCATCGTCCGAAAAACGGGTGTTCGTGACGATCCAGCCCTGAACTGCCCGCTCATCTGCCGGATGCGGAATCGCATCGCGCTGTTGTTGAAGGTCGCGAAAACGGGAGTGTACGTACAGGGGAATTTTGACATTGCTGACCGAACCTGCCAGCGGGTGGTATTTACATTCTACCCAAACCAGCAGTTCCTCATTTGTTGCCACCACATCCATTTCGTGCCGAATACAAACGCCGGAAAGCATTTGCCGGATCTCCACCTCATATCCCCGGCTTCTTAAAATTTCGGAAACGTACACTTCGAAAGGGAATCCGGTGTTGCCGAATTCGAAAATGGCTTTTTTTAGCGTATAGCGCCCGGCAGTGGGCCGGTGCAGGCGTTTGAGCAATTTAAAAGCCCGTTTGAAAATGGATTTGGTGCTCATGCCGTCCTGCCAGTGTGCCGCCAATTCCGTCATGACCTGATCGACCAGCAACTCGTCGGCGCCCGAGCGGCGGAGGGAACGGCGCAGTTTCTCCTCATCGAAGGGTTCTGTTTCGCCGGAAGATTTACGGACCTCGAAATGTTTCATAACAGGAGCATTGCTTGAAAGCGGGGTGAAAGATAGATTTTGTAGAGCAGGTTCCGGCAATCAGAGCCCCAAGATGTTTTCCGGCTGTTGCGCAGGCCGATGACCATCCTTATACATATGCGTGATTTTGCTCATCGCATTCGGCTTCCTTAATAGACGAACTTTGTTTCAGGGTTAAATTCGTGGAGTTTCACCCGGATTTTTCCCTGCGAGCATTTCCAATTTCCAATTCTTGTCATATGAAAAACTTAGCGTTTTTAATTTTATTCGCCGGGGCATTTCATTTCCAGATCGCATCGCAAATGCTGTCCAGGGGGAATTTTATGATCGGATCGACCATCGGTTTGTCCAATACACATTCCAAAGTGACCAATGGTGGTGTGGAAGCGCCGGGTTTGAGTGCCCGGCAATTCAATATTTCACCGGCAATGGGTTACTTTGTGCTGAATCATTTCGCATTGGGTCTCGGAGCAGACTACACG
>Ga0209717_1002544_pt1 | contig 17360 bp, 14 predicted proteins | sample AD_UKC048_MetaG_FD_184418 | JGI IMG/M metagenome (GOLD analysis project Ga0209717, IMG submission 184418) | Active sludge microbial communities of municipal wastewater-treating anaerobic digesters from USA - AD_UKC048_MetaG (SPAdes) (version 2) | ecosystem: Engineered > Bioreactor > Anaerobic >... | reverse complement strand
ACTACTCGCAGTGGTACCTGGATATTGTGCAAAAAGCCCGCCTGGCCGACAACTCGCCGGTGCGTGGTTGTATGGTGATCAAGCCGCACGGCTACGCCATTTGGGAACGTATGCGCGATGCGCTGGACGCCATGTTCAAGGCAACCGGCCACGTCAATGCCTATTTCCCGTTGTTTATCCCGAAAAGTTTTTTGAGCAAGGAAGCCGCCCACGTGGAAGGTTTTGCCAAGGAATGCGCCGTAGTGACGCATTACCGCCTGAAAAACGACCCGAACGGCGGCGGTGTCATCGTCGATCCGGAAGCCAAACTGGAAGAAGAACTGATCGTGCGGCCTACTTCCGAAACGATCATCTGGAATACCTACCGCGACTGGATTCAGAGTTACCGCGACCTGCCGATCCTGATCAACCAGTGGGCCAACGTCGTGCGCTGGGAAATGCGTACGCGCCCGTTCCTGCGTACCACCGAATTCCTCTGGCAGGAAGGCCATACAGCCCATGCCACGGCGGAAGAAGCGGTGGCTGAAACCGAACAAATGCTGGAAGTGTACGCGCGTTTTGCGGAAGAATTTATGGCGATGCCGGTGATAAAAGGCATCAAAACGGCCAACGAACGTTTCGCCGGCGCTGTGGAAACCTATTGCATCGAAGCCCTCATGCAGGATGGCAAGGCGCTACAGGCAGGCACTTCGCACTTCCTGGGGCAGAATTTCGCCAAAGCATTCGACGTGCAGTTCCTCAACAAGGAAAACCAGCAGGAATACGTTTGGGCTACCTCCTGGGGCGCTTCCACGCGCCTGATCGGCGGACTCATCATGACGCACTCCGACGACGACGGTCTGGTAATTCCTCCGAAACTGGCTGAAATTCAGGTGGTCATCGTGCCGATCCCGAAACCTTCGCCGGAACTGACCGAAGCGGCCGATAAAATTGCTGCCGCCCTGCGCGCCAAAGGCGTTCGGGTTAAAATAGACAATGACGACCAGAACCGCCCGGGCTTCAAATTCGCCGAATACGAAATGATCGGCATCCCGGTTCGCCTCGGCCTGGGTATGCGCGACCTCGCCGCCGGACAGGTGGAAGTGGCCCGCCGCGATACCAAGGAAAAAACCAGCGTACCAGTCGATACCATCGCCGACTACGTAGCCAACCTGCTCGACGAGATCCAGCAAAACCTCTTCGACCGTGCCAAAGCCTACCGCGATGAGCATATCACCCCGGCAGACACCTGGGAAGAACTGGTGGATATTCTGGAAAATAAAGGCGGGTTCGTTTCCGCACACTGGGACGGCACCACCGAAACGGAAGTGGCTATCAAGGAAAAAACGAAAGCCACGATCCGCTGTATTCCACTCGACGCGAAGGAAGAAGACGGGAAATGTATCCTGACGGGTAGTCCGAGCAAGAGACGCGTTTTGTTTGCTAAAGCGTATTGAAGTGCGAAGTCGTCAGTGCGAAGTCCGTAGAGTAAGCCGTTTGATATTTGGAAATTCCAGAAATGAACGGTGTGCTCTACGGACTTCGCACTTCGCACTGAAGACTTCGCACTTCAGACTTTCCCCCATTCCCAAATCTCTCCGTCCTCGATATCGATCTTCGAGCATACAAACTGGAACCCCAGTTTTTTCAGCACGCTAACCGAAGCGTTTTCCTCGGCCAGCGTTTGGGCGATCACCTTTTTTACACCGGATTGTTCGAAAGCGAATCGGGTCAGTGCACCCGCTGTTTCGGTGGCCAGCCCGCGGTTCTGATAAGCGTCCGCAATTTCATATCCGATTTCCACTTCGCCATCAATGGAAGGTGCACCTTTAAATCCGCAGGTGCCGATGACGCGCACGTCCTGCTTGTGTACAATGAGGTACGTCCACCAAATACCCTCTTCGGGGCTTTCCGAAAGGTAGTCGTGCATCCAGGCAAAAACTTCGGGGAAATGATACCAGTTGTCGGCAAAATCGACGCCGCCGAGCAGCCGGGACAGCGTTGCCCAGTCGTGGCGGACGATGGCGTCGAGCATGGGTACCTGGGCTTGAACGAGAAAAAGGCGGTCTGTTTCCATGTAATCAGAAGTGAGAAATGAGATAGCGAGAAGTGAGAATTCGAGATACACCTGACCCTTCGTGGCATTCCTGCTAATAGCGCCAAAAGTAATAAGGTGTTCTCTACAAATTCTCACTTCTCACTTCTCGCGTCTCACTTCTTTACGGGCGCGTCTTTTTTAGAAAAAAAATTTGCACACTCACACAAAGTTTCGACTTTAGCGTCTGCTAAGCCATCGGCATCATAACCGGCCGGGCTGCAATCAACCAATCGCAATCCATTCTATTGTATGAACGACGCTGGCTGTGGTTTTCCGCAGCCGGCGTTTTTCTTTGTTCTTCTCTCCCTGCACGCGCTATTCGGGCGCGTTTCCGCTTTTTCTGGCTAAAAATTGGGGGTACGTGAAACCTTTGGGCAGAGGTTGAGGGTTTGGGAATGATACAAGTCATTCGTTACTCGTTATTGGTTATTGGTTATTAGGGTTTTAACCCTTGTCAGCCCGGTTAGATTGGCCAAGGGTTAAACCCTAATAACCAATAACGAATAACCAATAACCAACCACACCATGTTCCTAAAAATTTACAACCACTGGATCAACTCCTACCGGGGCATTCCGCGCACGATCTGGTTCCTGTCGATGGTAAGTCTGATCAACCGTTGTGGTTCGATGGTCATCTCCTTTATCACGTTGTACCTGACCCAGTACCTGCAATTCAGTATCAAGGAAGCGGGGTACGTCATGGTTTTTTTCGGAACGGGCGCTTTGCTGGGCGCTTACCTGGGTGGCAGGCTGACGGACAAAGTGGGCGCCAAGCCGGTCATGCTCTGGAGTCTGATCGTCAATGGGATAATCCTTGTGGCGATGTTGCAGGTGCGGGGTTTCTGGCCGATATGCGGGGCCATTTTTCTGTTAAGCGTGTCCTCCGAAATCTTCCGGCCGGCCAACTCCGTATCCATCCGGCAAAACAGTGACCCCGAAAATCGTACCCGGGCCATATCCCTGTACCGGATGTCGGTCAACCTGGGCTGGACGGTAGCGCCCGCACTCGGCGGATTGCTGGCATCGATCGGCTGGGGTTGGTTGTTCTGGGTAGATGGCCTCACCTGTATTGCCGCCGCCCTGATGCTGCGCTGGTTGCCCGATGAAAAAGGGGCGATTGAAACGGCTACAGATGCCGAGGAACCGAAAGCGCCTGGTATTTCTCCGTTTCACGATTCCTCTTTCATGTGGTTTATTGTATTGACGGTGGTGAATGCGGTCGTTTTTATGCAAATTCTGTGGACGGTGCCGGTGTTTTTCAAAGAGTGGTTTAACTGGTCGGAGGCACAGATCGGTCTGTTTATGGCGCTCAACGGACTGGTGGTTTTCGTCGTGGAAATGCCGCTCATTTTCCGCATTGAAGGCACCAAAGCCCCTGTCATATTTATTCGATACGGCCTGGTATTGTACATGCTCGCGTATTTGTCGCTGACAGCCCCGCTGGCGGCAGTGGTGGTTGCCAGCATTTACATGGTTTTAATCTCTTTCGGTGAAATCTTCGTCATGCCTTTCAGCAGCAATTTCGTCATGAGCCGCGCTCCGGAAGGCCGGTTCGGGCAGTACATGGGCGTTTACACGATGGCGTATTCCTGCTCCAATATCCTTGCCCCCCTGCTGGGAACGCAGGTCATAGCCGCGTGGGGTTACATGACACTGTGGGTGCTGGCCACCGCACTGGCGCTGGTAGCCTGGATAGGATTCCGGCTCCTGGAGCGCCGCGGCCACTATGCTTGACGCGTGTTTGGTGTGCAGTATTTGGTGTTTGGGGCGCATTGCCTTTGGCATATTTTTGTAACAAGGCCAAGGGCAATGCGTCCCAAACACCAAACAGCATACACGAAACACCAAAACATTACCTGTGCTCGCTCCTTTTTTCCTACCTTCGCCCACCTTTTTTGACTTTGAAAAAGTTTATGAGCGAATTGTTGAAGTCTCTTAATCAAATCTTACACACTGCGAAAACATGGGTTGCCGATAAAACGGCGCCTGCCCGTGCTGCCTGGGGACGTGTTACCGCGCCCGTTGCTGCCGTTTTTGCACCCGTTACTGCGCCATGGCGGCGGCTGACAGCCCCCCTACGGCAGCGCTGGACGGCTTTCCGGCAGCGAAATCCGGTGCCCGGATTCGTGCTGGGTTGGGCTGGTTTCTTCTTTAAATGGGGCTTTTACCTGCTGCTTTTTCTGGTTTTCGGCGTATGGATCGGCTTGTTCGGCCGCCTGCCCTCGAGGGAAGAATTGAAAAGTGTGGAAACAGCCAACTCCACTGAAATTTATACCATCGACAGCGTGCTTATCGGTAAGTATTTCATCGAAAACCGGACGGCCGTTTCACTCGACAAGGTTTCTCCCTACATCATCAGCGCTCTTATCGCAACGGAAGACCGGCGTTTTCTGGAACACAGCGGCATCGACTTCATGAGCTGGTTGCGCGTACTGAAAGGAATGGCTACCGGCGGTGAAGGGATGGGCGGCGGTTCCACCCTGAGTCAGCAACTGGCCAAGAATCTGTATCCCCGCCGCAATTACCATGTGCCTGGTATCAGCCTGGTAATCAATAAAATAAAGGAAAATTTTACCTCCATCCGGCTGGAAAAGGTATACGACAAGCAGCAACTGCTCAACCTGTACCTCAATACCGTACCCTTCGGTGGCGATGCGTTCGGAATCAGCGTCGCTTCCCGGCAGTATTTTAATAAAAAACCAAAGGATCTGACCGTCGACCAGGCAGCCACGCTGGTCGGAATGCTCAAGGGTACCACGCTTTACAATCCTGTGCGCAATCCGGAAAATGCCAAAAACCGGCGCAACGTCGTATTACGGCAAATGGTAAACAACGGCGACCTCAGCCAGAAGGAATACGACGAATTGAGCAAAAAAGCGGTAGGCGCCAAACGCTACAACGTCGACAGCAATAACGACGGACTCGGTACTTATTTCCGCGAATACCTGCGCACTGCCGTGATGCCCAAACTGCTCAAAAACTTCACCAAAGAGGATGGCAGCAGTTACAACCTCTACACCGACGGACTGAAAATATACACCACGCTGCACTCCAAAATGCAGCAATACGCGGAAGAAGCGGTGCAAAAGCACATGGAGGGCCTGCAAAAACAATTTAATCAGCACTGGAAAAACTACAAAAAAGACAAACCCTGGGGTGACGACAAATGGATCGACGAGCAGGTGCGCCGTAGCGACCGCTGGGAAACCTATATGGAGAACGGCCTGAGCAAGGAAGATGCGCTGAAAGAATTTGAGAAGCCGGCGAAAATGACCATTTTCTCCTGGAAAAACGGCGGCGGCGAACAGGATACTACCATGACGCCCATCGACTCGGTGCGTTATTATTTCTGTATGCTCAACTGCGGTTTTATGGCCATGGATCACCGCAACGGCTATATCCGCGCCTGGGTCGGCGGCACCAATTTCAAACAGTTCAAATTCGACCATATTCTCAGCAAGCGCCAGGTGGGCTCTACTTTTAAACCTATCATATACGCCGCAGCCCTGCAGGACAGCATCAAACCCTGCCAGTATTTCCCCAACCAGATCAAAAAGATCATAGACTGGGAGCCTCACAACTCCGATGAACGATACGGCGGATGGTATTCCATGGCCGGCGCCCTCACCAAATCGGTGAACGTGGTAGCCGCCCAACTTATTGAAAAAGTTGGTATCCAGAAAACCATCGACCTGGCCGCCAAAATGGGCGTCACCTCCAAACTCCCGCGTGAATACGGCATCAGCCTCGGCGCCGCCGACGTGGCGCTGTACGACATGATGAAGGTATACGGCACCATTGCCAATCAGGGTAGACGCCCCGAACCGGTGGCCGTGCTGAAAGTGGTCAGCCGCAATGGCGAAGTGCTGTACGATTATAAACAGGAACTGGCCGCCAATCCGCAACTGGGCCCTTACGAACAGGCGCTTACGCCCAATCAGGCGGCTACAATGACCAAAATGCTGCAAAACGTGATCGATTACGGTACCGGTTCGCGCCTGCGCCGCGGGTTCGGGATTCAGGGCGATTTTGCCGGAAAAACAGGTACGACGCAAAATCAGTCGGACGGCTGGTTTATCTGCTTCAATCCGCAACTCGTTACCGGCTCCTGGGTAGGCGCTCCGAGCCCGGCTGTGCGTTTCCGTTCGATGGACCTTGGGCAGGGCTCCGCAATGGCGCTGCCGATCGTAGCGTGGTTCTGGCATAAAGTAGCCAATGACCGCAAACTGGGCCGCATGTTGCAGGAAAAATTCCCGACGCCGCCTTCCGAAGTACTGGGGTTGCTGGGCTGCTATCCGTGGATCGGTATCAAGCCGGACTCCTTTAATATACTCATGCAGGACTCCACTTTCCGGGATTCTGTTCAGTCTGTTTCCCGCAAATCCGGTCCCGACGCCAAAACACCCGGCGGCGAAATAGAAGCCGCCGACCCGCCCGATGACGGAAAAAACAAAGGGGAAAAGGATGTGAAAAAGAACATTTTCCAGCGCCTCTTCAATAAGAAGGAGGAAAAGGAGAAAAAAGAAGGAAATTGACGGGAGAATTCCATTTTATTGATTCATTCAAACCTTTTTTACAATGGTAGTATTGATCAACATTCTGACGGCTGTTGTACTAGTCGCTGCCGTCGTCGGCCTTATCTATCCACAGCGGGTTGTTTTCTGGAAGAAGGAAGGCGCCTCTATGCAGGATGTTTTCAGGTGGTACTTTCCTTCGTTTATACTGCTCGCTTTTGTGGCTAGTTATGTAAACAATATTTGAGCACAGGTACACACGATCACCATACACAGGACAAGGTCACATGCCACAAATAGCGGAACTCGTTCTGTTGCCACACGAACGCGACAATGATGCCGTGCAACTGCAAAAAGCGGCGCGGCAAACCGGCTTGCGCCCCGATCAGATTTCCCATATAGAAATATTAAAATCCTCCCTCGACGCACGTTCGAGGCAGGCCGTCTATCGCGTTCGGGTGGAAGTGTATGGGCAAAGTGAGATCTTTACACCGGAAGCGGCTATTCTGGACGGGTTTAAACCCGTCAGCGGCCATCAAAAAGTGATCATTGTGGGCGCAGGCCCGGCCGGTTATTTTGCCGCGCTCGAACTCATCGAAAAAGGCATTCAACCCATTGTGCTCGACCGGGGAAAAGACGCGCAGGCCCGCCGCCGCGACCTCCGGGCCATTCAGCAGTTCGGTACCGTCAATCCGCATTCCAACTATTGCTTCGGAGAGGGTGGAGCAGGCACGTATTCCGACGGGAAACTGTACACGCGCTCCGTCAAACGTGGTAACGTCTACAAATCGCTGAAACTCCTGGTCGAACACGGCTCCAAGTCCGACATCCTGACCGAAGCGCACCCGCATATCGGGTCCAATAAACTGCCCGGCGTGGTACAGAATATGCGGGCTACCATTGAAAAATACGGCGGCGCCGTGCATTTCAACCATTTTGTGACCGACCTGGTCCTGAAAAACGGTCGCCTGATCGGCGTTGTCACCGAAGACCCGGAAAAGGAAAACAGCACCCGCGAGTGGCTTGCCGACGCGGTGATTCTCGCTACCGGACACTCCGCCCGCGATATTTACAGGCTGTTGCACAAGCACGATATCCGTATCGAGGCAAAACCCTTCGCCCTGGGCGTGCGTGTGGAACACCCCCAGGAAATCATCGACGGCATCCAGTACAAACAAAACCAGCGCGACGAGCACCTGCCCGCCGCCTCCTACAGCCTGGTATGCCAGGTGGGCGGCCGCGGCGTTTTTTCATTTTGTATGTGCCCGGGCGGACTGATCGTTCCCGCAGCCACCGCTCCCGGTGAAATTGTGGTGAACGGCATGAGCATGAGCCGCCGCGATTCACCTTATGCCAATTCGGGGGTGGTCACTTCCATCGAGCCCGAAGACTTGGGGCCCTGGAACCACCATGGCGTATTTGCCGCTATGGAATTTCAAAGCGAGGTAGAACGCAGATTGTTTCAGGCCGGCGACGGCAGTCAGAAAGGTCCGGCGCTCCGGCTACCCGATTTTATTTCAGGAAAATTGTCCGCAGCACTGCCCGGCACCTCGTATATCCCGGGATTTTACCCGGCGCCGCTGTACGAATTGCTGCCAGAGTTTATTTACAAGCGTCTGCGCGACGGTCTGTCGCAGTTTGGCAAACAGATGCGCGGCTATTACTCCCAGGAAGCGACGGTAGTGGCTACGGAAAGCCGAACGAGCGCGCCGGTGCGTATCCCGCGCGATCCGCTCACACTGATGCATCCTGAAACGGAGCGTTTGTTTCCGTGCGGAGAAGGCGCCGGATATGCGGGTGGAATTATTTCTGCGGCCATGGACGGGCAGAATGTGGCGCGCGCTGTGGCGGCGGTATTGCAGGGGTAGTACCGCCTTTTCAGGCTCTTAGTGGTGGACTGAAATTGTTACTCCGATGGCGTCCAGTTCCGTCCCGCTTTTTTCTCCGACTGAATCTTTTTGTCTTTGATGCGCTGCTCTTTCGCCGCAGCCGGAACACGCAGTTTCTTGCGCTTTTTAGGCACAATTAGCGCTTTTCGGATCAATTCGAGCAATTTTTCTTCCGCTTTTTGTTTGTTGGTGAGTTGCGAGCGGTCGGTCTGGTTGGTGACGGAGAGGATACCTTCGCCAGAAATCTGATTGGCCAGTTTTTCCTGTAGCAGCATTTTTTCTTCCTCGGAGAGGGCGGCAGATTGCGCTACGTGGAACCTGGCTTCCACTTTGGTTTCCACCTTGTTCACGTTCTGCCCGCCTTTGCCTCCCGAGCGGGAGGTGCGGTATTCAAGTTCGGTTTTGAGCAGATCGGCGTCCATGATGAGGATGGTTTTTGACGTTTGGGGTAATATAAAGCGCAATAATAACTACATTATACATCCTTTAGTTCCGAAGACCCTGCGCTTTGTCAAAATCTGCTCTTTTCAGGCCCAATGAGGTTTTTCGGTTAGGCTCTGCAAATTTCCCATGCTGGTTTTCTGAAAATACCAGCGGCAGCGGAGCGCCCGGCGAAGCCACATTGGAAAGCCTGTTCCTGAATTTATCTTCCGTAAACACCAAGGGCAGCGTGTCTTCCTGAGCGCAGCGAAGGATCTGATTTTACTCCAATTGTTCGAGTAATAACAGATCCTTCGCTGCGCTCAGGAAGACACGCTGCCCTTGGTGTTTGTAAGTAGATATAGAATAAGGATTTCGAATACCTGAATGATGCGAAGATGCCCCTCACCCAGATTTTCATAACCTCAACGTCTCAACGTCTCAACCCTCAACAACCTTCAACCCTCAACAACCTTCAACCCTCAACCCTCAACAACCTTCAACCCTCAACAACCTTCAACTAACTACACCGAAAAACTTTCACCGCAACCGCAAGTGCGCGAGGCATTCGGGTTATTGAAAGAAAATCCGGTGCCGTTGAGTCCGCCCGAAAACTCCAGCGTCGTGTTGAAGAGGTATAAAAAACTTTTCAGGTCGGTGACGACCTTTACGCCATTGTCTTCGAACACCTGGTCGTTTGGTTTCGATTCGTTGTCGAAATCGAGTTTATAGGAAAGACCCGAGCAGCCGCCACTCACCACGCTGACACGAATAAAAAAATCGTCAGCCAGGTGACTGGAGTGGCGGATCTCGCTGATCTTGTCCTTCGCACTTTCCGCTACGAAAATCATAATGCTTCAGATAAAAATGAATTGACAATGCGCAAGAGGGCATTGCTCTTTATTGAAAATCAGGCAGTTGCGTGTTCCTGCTTGTCTGCCGTAATGCCGTTTTTCTGGCGGTAGTCTTCAATGGCCGCTTTGATGGCGTCTTCCGCCAGCACGGAGCAGTGGATTTTTACGGGCGGCAAAGCCAGTTCTTCCACGATGTCCATGTTGTCGATAGCAGCCGCTTCGTCGAGGCTTTTGCCTTTCAGCCATTCGGTAGCCAGGGAAGAAGATGCGATGGCGGAACCACAACCGAAGGTTTTGAATTTTGCATCGCGGATCATGCCGCTTTCCTCATCCACTTCGATTTGCAGGCGCATCACGTCGCCGCATTCAGGTGCGCCAACCAGGCCTGTGCCTACGTTTTTCGCTTCCTTGTTCAAAGTACCCACGTTGCGGGGATTTTTGAAATGTTCGAGCACTTTTTCGCTATATGCCATTGCTGTAAAAGTTTGATCTATGTTGAATGAAAGAGGGGTTCACGTTCTTTTCTTTTTAAAAAACGAGTAAAAAATGCTTTTTACCCCGTAAAAAATCTTGTACATCAATTGCGTAAACGCATCGGGCGGACTTTGTATCGGGCTCATATTTTTCGTTTTTCGTGTTTAGGATTTAGTGTTTGGGAGTGCATTGCTTTTGGTATCCTTTCTTTTTCAGGAGTAAAGCACCCCCAAACACCAAACACGCACCCCTAAACACCCTAATGTGCCGACCACTCGATTTTCGTCAAATCCACACCGTCGAGGTACATTTCCCAGATCGGGCTGAGTTCGCGCATGTGGTTGACGCCGTTGCGTACCAGTTCGATGGCCTGATCCACGTCTTCGTCGGTGGTAAAACGCCCGAGCGAAAAACGGATGCTGGAGTGCGCCAGGTCGTCGCCGAGTCCCATGCCCACGAGCACGTAGGAAGGTTCGAGCGAAGCCGAGGTACATGCCGAGCCGGAAGAAACGGCGATGTTCTGATTGAACGTCATCATCAGGCCTTCGCCTTCCACGTGTTTGAACGAGATGTTCGTGACGTGCGGCATACGGCTTTCCTCATTCCCGTTCACCTTGGTTTCGGGCATTTGGGTCAGTTCGTGCTGCAGGCGGTCGCGCAGTTTGCTGAGGCGCGCCGTGTCCTGCTCCATTTCATTCATGGCGATTTCGGCGGCTTTGCCAAAACCGACAATCCCCGGAACGTTGAGCGTGCCGGAACGCATACCGCGTTCGTGGCCGCCGCCGTCCATTTGTGCGGTTACTTTGACGCGCGGGTTTTTGCGGCTGACGTACAGGCCGCCGACACCTTTGGGGCCGTACATTTTATGTGCCGTGAACGACATCAGGTGTACACCGGTTTCGCGCGGATGGGTTTTGATTTTGCCTACTGCCTGCGTAGCGTCGGAGTGGAAGAGCACACCGTGTTTTTCACAGATCTGTGCAATTTCCCGCATCGGCTGGATCACGCCGGTTTCGTTGTTGGCCCACATCAGCGATACCAGAATAGTCGTCGGCTTGATCGCTGCTTCCAGGTCGGCCAGATTGACGAGGCCGTCTTCCTGTACTTTCAGGTAGGTTACTTCGGCGCCTGCTTTTTCGAGGTGTTTGCAGGTGTCGAGGATGGCTTTGTGCTCCGTTTCAGCGGTGATGATATGGTTGCCTTTTTTGGCATACATTTCAAATACACCTTTCAGGGCGAGGTTGTTGCTCTCCGTGGCGCCGGAAGTAAAAATCACTTCCTTGTCTTCCACATTCAGGAGTTTGGCAATCTGCTCACGGGCGTAGTCGACGGCGTCTTCCGCTTCCCAGCCGAACTGGTGGCTGCGGCTGGCAGCATTGCCGTGTTTTTCGTAGAAATAAGGAACCATCGTATCCACCACCCGTGGGTCGCAGGGAGTAGTGGCATTATTGTCCAAATATATCAGTCGGCGCTTTTCCATAAATCTTATTTAGATTGAATCAATCGCAAAGGTAAACAGGCTCTTGTGAAAAAAGTTTGTATTTTTTATGAATTTGAAGGCAAAGCCGCGCCTTTTTTAGTTTGGCACTAAATTGAGCCTTCGAAGGCATATTTTCATCTTCCGGATTTACTTTTGCCTCCTAGTTACACCTGAATCTCCGACCGTTATGATGCCAGATTTTACCGAATTCCCAGCCGTCAGCAAGGAAATGTGGTTGCAGCAGATCCAAAAGGATTTGAAAGACAAAACCCTGGAAGACCTTTCCTGGAAATTGTCGGATCAAATCACCGTCGCGCCGTTTGCACATGCCGATGATTTTTCCGTTCCGCCTGCGCCCCTGACCGCGACAGCCGGCTCCTGGGAAATCTGTGAAGACATCTTCGTTGCAGATCCGGCCATTGCCAACCGCACAGCGCTCGATGCCCTGGAAGGCGGTGTGCAGGGGCTTCGTTTTTACCTGAAAAACGGGGTAGACAGCGATGTGTTTGCACAACTGCTGCACGACGTGCATCCCGATTTTATCGGACTGCATTTCGCGGGAGAAGCGGTGGATGCCAATCCGGGAATTTTGTTTTCCTATATATCCCAACTTGCTGCTTCGCGGAAGTTGAAAACGGCGCAGTTGCATGGCTCACTGGCTTACGATCCGGCGCTGCACCATGAAATCGTCGACTGGCGCTATCTGGCTGATTTACTGCAATTTGCATCGGAATCGTTCCCGCATTTCACGGTCGTTTCCATACAGTCGGAGCCAGGGAATTCGCCGGTTGCCGAAATCGTTTCAATGCTGCGCCGGGGAAATCTGTACCTGGAAAAACTTTCCGAGCGCGGCATCACACCCGATCGTACCGCCGCACATATGCAATTCGACCTTTCGGTCGGTAAAAGTTACTTCTACGAAATCGCCAAAATGCGGGCGTTCAAACTGCTGTGGTTACATATATTAAAGGTGTGGAATGCGCCGCTGACTTTGCCCGCAACAGCCGTGCATTTCAATATAGATGCCTACACGGATGATCTTTATACCAACATGATACGCGCCACCACGATGGCTATGTCGGCTGTGCTCGGCGGCGCCGACCGCCTGACGGTGTTGCCGTACGATGCCGGTCGCGAAGCGAGCGCACAATATCCGCCCGCATTCGGCCGTCGCATTGCCCGCAACGTACAGCATTTGCTCCAGCTGGAAAGCGGCCTGGGCGACATTCCCGACCCTGCCGCCGGCAGTTATTATATTGAAACGCTGACAAGGCAACTGGCGGAAGCGGCTTGGAAAGAGTTTAGGAATGATGAATGATGAATGATGAATGATGAATGATGAATTTTGGCCGCTCAGCAGATTATTTATTTTCGCTATAAGTAGTTGAAATTCAACCTTATTTGAATGGCAGGATAATGTGATAATGCTGAGAAATTCATCATTCATCATTCATCATTCTTTTTCAGGAAGTCTATCAGTCCCGGGAAATAATGCTCCTGATCGTCCCACAAACTCATGTGGCTGCCGTTGGGGCAAAGCAGAAAACGGCCTTTGGGGAATTGGGAGGCCATCCATTCCATGTGTTTCGGGTCCATGGTGTCGTAGGTGCCGCCGATAGTGAGCGTGGGCACCTTGATTTTGGGCAGGTCGGCTTTGCGGTCCCATTTTTCCAGTTTCCCGGAAATGCCGAATTCGCTGGGGCCTTGCATGGCGACGTAAATGACCGGGTTGATGTGGTCCAGCCCGCGTTGCATGGGGTCGGGCCATTCGGCCAGCGGGAGCCGGCAGATGTGCTGGTTGTAAAAGTGGGGGAGAAGTAGTTCCATGTATTTCGGGTTGGCGAAATCGCCTTTCGCTTCCAGCATCTGCAGCGTATCGAGCACGGCAGGCGGCAGTTGTTTGGCCAGCACTTCATTGGCATAACGGTCGTAATCGGGTGCGCTCGACATCATATTGGAAATGACAAGTCCTTTCAGGTGCTGCTGGTATTTCAGGGCATAATCAATGGCCAGAATACCGCCCCACGAGTGCCCAAGCAGGTAAAAATTGTCTTTATTCAGTCCGAGCGCCTGTCGTACCTGCTCTACTTCTTCCACAAAACGCGGCAAATTCCAGAGGCTGGTATCGGCGGGCTGGTCGGAATATGCCGAACCGAGTTGGTCATAATAGTAGAATTCGATGCCTTCCTGCGGCAGAAAACTCTCCATACATTCGAAGTACTCGTGGGTGCAGGCCGGGCCCCCGTGCAGCAGCAGCACTTTGATGCGCGGGTTGTTGCCGATGCGTTTGGTCCACACTTTGTATTTGCCGCCGTCGATGGAAAGGAGTCGGACACCGCCCGACCGGACGCCGGTTTCGGTGTTTTTGAGGTAGTCATTTTCGGGAGCGGGTGTGCTGCCCGGCTCATTACAGGCGAGTACACAGCCGGCCAGAAGCAGCGGGAGCAAATATTTCAAGTGTATCATGTTTTATGAATTGACTTTATGGATCGATCGGATTTGTTGTTTTGAAGGATGTTGCAAAATACGGTGAATTATTTCTTATTTTTTTTGCAGAATCCTTGGTTTTTCGGCAAATGTGAACTTACCTTTGCGGGCATTTTCAGAAAAAGAATAACTATTTAGCGAACAATACGATGGAAATCATTGCTATTCAAGGTCACCGTAAAGAAGCTTCCGGCAAAGAGGCAACCAGAAAAATCCGCACCCAGGGACACGTTCCGGCTGTGATTTACAAAAGCGGCGGTGGCGACGCAACCTCTTTCAGTGTAGAGGCTTCAGCGCTCCGGCATTTGGTGTATACCCCCAAATTCAAACTCGCAGAGATTGAAATGGACGGAAAAACAACCAAAGCCATCGTAAAAGATATCCAGTTTCATCCGGTTTCGGACGAAGTGGTGCATATCGACTTCCTCGAACTGGTTGCGGGTGTGAAATTCAAAGCCACCGTTCCGCTGCGCTTTATCGGCGTTGCTCCGGGTGTAAAAGAAGGTGGTAAATTTATCCCGACCCTCCGTTCGGTGAACATTCTCACTACTCCTGAAAAAGTAGTAGACGAAATTTCCGCCGATATTTCCAAAATGGAGCTGGGTTCTACCATCCGCGTACGCGACATCGTTATGGTAGAAGGTGTGGAAGTGACCAACAACGGCGCTATTCCGATCGCTTCTATCGAGATCCCACGTGCATTGAGAGGCAGCAAATAAATTTTCTGCTCTTAAAAATAATATGGCCTGGCGGCGGTGTGTTTTGATACGCACCGCCGCTTTTTGTGTTTTAAGATATATTTACGGTTCCGGGTACATGACTTACGTGGACTTTTTTCGTATAATGCTAATAGAAACATTTCAAACCTTTCAAATTCAACAATATGACCAGGAAATTTCTGCTGGCTTTTTCAGTGCTTTTTCTGCTGATGGCTTGCAATAAGACCGTTTTTACCGGGAGAAAATCGCTCACGCTCATCCCTACGTCTACGCTCAATCACACTTCCTTGCCGGAATACCGTACGTTCATCTCTCAAAATAAAACCCTCTCTTCCGGCAAGGAAGTGGACCTCGTGCGCAGGGTAGGCAACGACCTGAAAGCCGCGGTGGACGTATACTACCGTTCCAAAAAAATTCAGGACGAGCTCAAAGGCTTCGCCTGGGAATTCAATGTGGTCGATGACCCCACCGTCAACGCTTTTTGTATGCCCGGAGGTAAAGTTGTCGTCTACACAGGCATCCTGAAAGTGACGCAAAACGAAGATGCCCTCGCCGTCGTGATGGGCCACGAGATCGCGCACGCGCTGGCTAACCACGGCAACGAACGTATGAGCCAGGGCCTGATCGCCCAGTTGGGCCTGAGTTCGCTCGACCTGGCGCTTTCGCAAAAACCTGCCCAAACCCGTAACCTGCTCCTGGCCGCCGCCGGCGCCGGCGCGCAAGTGGGCGTTTTGCTGCCGTTCAGCCGCAAACACGAATCGGAAGCCGACGAAATCGGCCTCTACCTGATGACCATGGCGGGCTACAACCCCAGTGAAGCCGCGCCGTTCTGGCAACGCATGAGCGCCAGCGGCGGTAGCCGCCCGCCGGAATTTATCAGCACGCACCCCGACCCGGCCAGAAGAAGCCAGACGCTGAAAGAACTGGTGCCCAAAGCCCAGGCTTACGCCAAGCGGTACCCGGTGCCTGCGAGCTCCAAACGGAATTAGTGTTTGGGGTGTGGTGTTGGGTGTTTGGGGCGCGTTGCTTTTGGTGTTTGGTGTGTAGTTTTTGGTGTTTCGGGCACTGCTCTTGGCCTTGTTTATAACCCAGATCAAGAGCAACGCTCCCCAAACACAATACACTATATACCAATACACTAAGAGCAATGCGCCCCAAACACCAAACACCATACACCAAAAACATTTGTCGTTATAAGGCAATTAGCGAAAAACCGTGTCGTTTCATCTTTTCTTTCCGTGAGAAACCGGAACTTCACGACATGAAATTATTCCTTACGGCAGTATTTTCTTTATGCTGGTGCTGGGCAAGTGCTCAGGATCCTATTTTTTCCCAGTTTTATGCCATGCCGCTGCAAATCAACCCCGGATTTGCGGGCAGCTCGTTCGCACCGCGCATCGGGCTGGCCTACCGCAACCAGTGGGCAGGTTTCAGCAACGCATACCGTACATATGCAGCCTCGTACGAGCAAAAGCTGGATCGCCTCAACAGTGGCATCGGATTCAACCTCGAAGGCGACAATGCGGGTGCAGGAATTCTGCGCAGCACCCGCCTCTCGGCCGTGTACGCCTATCAACTGAACGTAAACGACGAACTCGCTTTCAAACTCGGCGTGGAAGCGGGCGCCTGGCAAACAAACCTCGACTGGGACAAACTCACCTTTCCCGACCAGATCGATCCCATCGGAGGCATCGGCAATGAAACCGGCGAAAATCGCCCCGACGTCACCAGCCAGACGCGTTTAGACCTTTCCGCAGGCATGATGGTGCTGAGCGAAAAATTTTACCTGGGCGGCGCCCTCAAACACCTTAATACCCCCAATGAAGGCTTCCTGCTGATTAACAACAACGTGACCTCCGGACTGCCGCTCCGCTACACCTTACACGGCGGGACGGAAATCATTGTTAAAAGAGGCAATAAACGTACGGAGCCCTCGTTTATCTCACCGAATTTCCTGTTCGTATCGCAAGGACCTTACAAACAATTGAATGTCGGAGCCTATGCCGGGCTAAATGTTATGTTTGCGGGAGCCTGGTATCGCCATACTTTCAGAAACGCAGACGCGTTAATCCTACTGGCAGGTTTTAGAAAAGATATTTTTAAGATCGGTGTAAGTTATGATTTGACCGTTTCTGGCCTCGCTGGCCGCGCCGGCGGAACCTATGAAATCAGTTTTGGTATCCTTTTTGACAAAAACGAAAACATCCGAAAAAAGAAACAACGGGCGGATATCAACAATTGCCTTCGAATGTTTCAGTAAATTTCGTGCCTTTTTCGTTAAATTTGGAAGAGTCTGCGAAAACAGAATGCTTTATTTGCCTACATTTGCCACTCATTTTTTAAAACTTGTTTTTTTATAAACAATGAAAAAAACACTCATTCACGGGTTTAGCTTGCTGCTATTGGTCCTGCTCGCTGCCAGCTGCGGTAAAAAAACCGAAAAATC
>Ga0209717_1002542_pt1 | contig 17370 bp, 11 predicted proteins | sample AD_UKC048_MetaG_FD_184418 | JGI IMG/M metagenome (GOLD analysis project Ga0209717, IMG submission 184418) | Active sludge microbial communities of municipal wastewater-treating anaerobic digesters from USA - AD_UKC048_MetaG (SPAdes) (version 2) | ecosystem: Engineered > Bioreactor > Anaerobic >... | reverse complement strand
ACTGCAATACGCTTAGCCGATGACGGGCAATCTTTTCCAAGGGATCTTTTGTTGTCGTTTTGTCACTTTTTGTTGTTCCCATTTTTGCTAACAAATTTAATACTTTTTGTTAGACATGATAACTAGTCGTACATATCATTGATAATCATGTTTTTTTTTGAAGCGCCAGTGATAGGAGTGCCGCGTACACATGATGTATTTACCTATATAACAGATAGTTAACAAAATAGCTCCCCCAGGGAGCTATTTTGTTATAATGCTAAAAATCAACGTGATGCATCAAGTGTGCGCGGCACCCCAGGGCGGTGCGCCAAAGTTCTTTGGCACTCACAGCGCCAGGTTATAGAGTTCACCCATCAGGATGTACAGGCCATCGTCAAACGTGGTGCCGTCCGGGTCGGTCATATAAGATCTTGAGTTGCAGAGCACCACGCAGTTCACCCCCGAACCCGCAGTTGCCGCAGGACTTGCCGCTGCTGCATAGCCGGACGCTGCTGCATAATCGGACGCTGCTGCATAGCCGGACGCTGCTGCATAGCCGGCCGCTGCTGCATAACCGGCCACTGCTGCATAGCCGGACGCTGCTGCATAACCGGCCGCTGCTGCATAGCCGGACGCTGCTGCATAACCGGCCGCTGCTGCGGTGGTACTTGTGCCTGGGGAACTGCCCATCACCCACATGGTAGCGGTTCCGGCCAGGTTTCCGGAGTGGTACGCGGCGTCGGGGAAGAATTTGTGTCCCCTTCTCCAGCCCAGGGCATACCGGGGATAGATTGTGGAAGGGGTGAGCATCTGGATGAAAGTAGGGGCTTTTATGATATCGGGCACAATCGGGCGTCCATCTATGTGAAACAATAGTTGCAGCATCTGTTCTGTAGAGGCTATGATACCTCCGGCTGCGGCAATCACATCCATGGGATTCGCATAGCCGTTGTATCCGTTCTGCGAGTAGTAAACCACTTCGTTTGGCCTTCTGCCGACGCGGTCTTTTCCCACATGGACGTCTGTGATGCCCGCCTCTGAAAGGACCGCTTTCAGGTATTCTTCGTAGGGTTGTCCGGACACTTTTTTAATCACCTCTCCCAAAATCCCGAATCCCATATTGCTATAGATAAACTCGGTGCCCGGCTCGGCCTGGGTGGATTCCAGCAGGTACCGTATCCTTTGGTCCAGCGACTGGCCGGTAAAGGCCGAGGAGAACATGGGGTCGGGGTTGTTTCCCCAGCCGCTCATGTGTTGCAGCAAATGTCTGATAGTGACCGTCGCAGCACGAGCTGTGACGCTGCCATATTCCTGCTCCAGGATACCTCCGGTCCCGAAAACTTTGTCGTCAAGGGTCAGTTTTCCTGCCTCGTACAGTTTCAGAATGCATAAAGTGGTGAATTGTTTGGAGATGCTTGCCAGCCTGAAAAGGTGGCCCGAGGTGGTTCTTTCTTCGGTTTCCGTTATGGCAAAACCCAGCCCGCTGCGGTAGGCAATCTCTTCGTTTTTTGAGAAGGCAAAGGAAATCCCCGGGATATCGTATTTGGCCATGAACTGGTAGATGAGGTTATCGAATTCCTGCCTGCCGTTTTTCACCAGCAGCTTGTACTGCAGGGTTTTCCCGTTTTCCGCCGTCACCTCTACCGTCACCACTTTCGAAAAATCCACGGCAGGCATGCTCCTGGTGGCCGGGGGATCGCTTCTGCTATTGCTTGGTAAAGGGTTGCTCACACTGCTTGCCAGGGGATCGCTGCTACTGTCGCTAGCCGTAGGGTTGCTTCCACTGCTGGTGACCGGCACGTTGTTGATCCTCACTGCGGCGCCCGGCGACACCGTCAGACTGGGTTTCAGGCTGGTCAGGTCAACACCCTCGGGCACGGTCATATAAAACAAATTCCTGTGGCGGATTCCCTGCAGGTCAGCGCTCAGGGAGGGATTTTCGGCCTTCGACAGAACGAACGAGACCAGGTCCGCCCTGTCGCTTAAGATGTCCTCGGGATCTTCCCTGGAACACGAAACAATGGCCAAAGCCAGGAATGTTGTTAAGAGTAGGGTAGTGGCGCGAGGTCTCGCGCATATCAATTGTTTCCGCAGCATTCTTTAAATTTTTTACCACTTCCGCAGGGACAAGGGTCGTCTCGGCCCGGCTGACCAGTGACAATTTGAAAACCGGCAGGGGTTGCAGGGCCACGGGAACGCCGCGATTTTTTTGAAAGAGAAGCGGGAATGTTGCCTTTTAGTTTCCACCTGGGAATGTTGTTCAGGTAGTCGGTAAGGTATTTTATGGTTTCCTGCAGTTCCTCAAGGCTTTTGAAATTAAGCCTTTCCGACACATAGGCTACCAGGGAATGGCCAGAATTTTCTGTCTGGATGTGGAACCAGATTTCATGCATGAAAAAATCCGGATCTAACAGGTCGTACTTTACCATATGATCCAAAAGTCGTTCGGAAAAGGTGTTTTCGTAATAATAGAGGCGATTTGTGGCTTTGATAAGCTCAGATTCTTCAAAGAGAGCGTATTCCAGGTTTTTTCTTTTGTCTATCCGGGCCAGCAGGTCATAGATATCCGGGATGGATTCATGATATATGGTAAAACCGTTTGAGGTATTGATCGCTTCGCATCTTCTCAGGCATCTCTGACTGATTAAATATTGATAGAATTCGTAAATGGTCAGGGGCTCGGGCAAATGATCATTGATGATTGCCCTGATCTTCTGTGCCGGGAGCGCTCCGTACAGGGTTGTTATACCAATAATCAGGTGTTCAATATGGTCTGCTTTTTTTAGTTTTTCATCCTGTAAGCAAATTTCGAGTTCCGGTAGCAGTTGTTCCTTCATGTTCAACGGCACGTAAAGAGGGGCAGGCCATCTTCCTGTGGGCAGGGTCGGGGTTACCAATCCATATACCATGAGACCCTCCAGGTCAAAAAAGGACAACCCGTGGAATCCATCATCCAAAAAAGGCAGTTCTTGTTTTGCCGAGGCCTGATTGTCAGCAGTGGTGAGGCTTGCGGCAGGTGCAGGGGTTGCGACAGGTGCAGGTGCAGGTGCAGGGGTTGCGGCAGGTGCTGAGCCTGTGGCATCCGGCTCAGAATCACCGGGACGGTTGGGCTCAGGATCCCCGGGGCCGGTGAAAAGGAAGTGTAGCGTTTTTAATTCGCTGTACGAGAGGCCGTTCTTCAGCAGCGCGGGGTTGTCCAGAAGTTTTTGCTCAAGCAACGAGGCGCATGCTTCTTTTTTTTGAGACGTCTTTATTTTCATACCAAAGGCCTGCGCTGTAAACAAAATCTCTCTTTTGGTCATGGTGGTGAACAAGATGTCTTTATACGATCTTTCGTCCACAATGGGATCTGCTTCATTGTCGTCTTCCTGGTCACCGGATAGAATGTAGTTGATGATTTTCAGGTTAAGTTTTGGACTCTTTTTACCCGGGGGAGCCGTATATTGGGAAGGGCCTCCGGAATTTTCAGACGGGCAGTACCCTTGGGCCCCAATGCAGGAAGGGAGCTGTACCAATGGGTCGTCGGGCAGGATGTCCTCGAGGGTGAGTGTGTGCATCCAGGAATCGCCAAAATCGTACTCATATTTGATGGTATCACCTTTGTTTTGAAGCAAAACGGCTATTGTCATACCCGAATAATCTACGTTAAGCTTTTCATTCCAGAAACCATCGTCTTTCATTCTTTCTGAATACAGCTTCCCATTGCTGATGAAGTGATGCAAGTGGAAGTTTCCCCATCCCATTGCTTTCTGAATGATAGAATGGAAATCAGCTAGTTGAGTGTCCTGACCGACCAACACTCTTCTCCAGATCTTTGGTTTGATGTTGTCAATTTTTATATGAATCTGATATATCATGTTTTTTGACTGCCGAGGCACTCGTTTTTTGTGTGTATCTTTGAATGGCAAAATTAACAATATTATGAAATTTTTCATCGACACAGCCAACCTGGAGCAGATTAGCCAGGCGCGCGACCTGGGGATTTTGGACGGGGTGACCACCAACCCTTCGCTCATGGCGCGTGAGAACATCCGCGGCCACGCAGCCATCATGGCGCATTACCGGCAAATTTGTGAAATGGTGGACGGCGATGTGAGTGCCGAGGTTTTCTCCACTGACCTTGAGGGGATGCTTGCCGAGGCGCATGAACTGTCGGCCATTCACAAGAATATTGTGGTGAAGGTTCCCTGCACGGCCGAGGGCATCAAGGCCATCAAAGCCTTCTCGGCCCGGAAAATCCCCACCAATTGCACGCTGGTCTTCAATGCGGGGCAGGCCGTTCTGGCCGCCAAGGCCGGTGCGCGGTACGTCTCGCCCTTTGTGGGCCGCCTGGACGATGTGAGTGAAGACGGGGTGGCGCTCGTGGCGCAGATCGTGCGCATTTTTGACATCTACGGGTACCAGACTCAGGTGCTGGCCGCATCGATCCGCCACACGCGCCACATCATTGATTGCATGGAGGCCGGTGCCCACGTGGTCACCTGCCCGCTGCAACCCATCCTGGGCCTGCTTAACCACCCCCTGACCGACAAAGGCCTCGCCAAATTCCTGGAAGACGCCGCCATGATGAAATAAGGGGACGCGCCTCGCCGGGCTCCCGCCCGACGCCCCGCCCGACGCCCCGCGCGCCCGGCTACCCCGCCCGGCTCCCGCATGCCCGCCCGCCGCGCGCCCGGCTACCCCGCCCGGCCACCCGCCCGGCCACCCGCCCGGCCACCCCGCCCGGCCGCAGGAGTGCCGCGCACGCTTGATGTATTGGTCTGTATAGCAGATAGTTAACGAAATAGCTCCTCCGGGGAGCTATTTCGTTAACTTGCTGAAAGCTAGTAGAATGAATGAAAAGTGCGCGGCACTCAATCATCCCACCGGCGTTATTGTCACTGTCCACGAAGTTCCGGTAAAGACGGCATTCACATTCACCGTGAGTACCCCAACTCTCTTCCCTACGTCATCGTAAGAAACATTATACTTTTTGAAATCGACGTACAGAGTATGAAAAATACCTCCTTTGTCTGCCTCTCCCCGGACATTCATTTCAAACGCTGATTCAAATTTTGGGTCGTTAATCACGTGTTCTTGATACTTCACGATCCTGGAGGCATTTGGTTTTACCAGTGTTGATGGACTATGTGTTTCATTTAAATTTTGTAAAACAAGATAAGCATCCTTAGAGTACCCGTTTGTCAGTGTTAAATTCACTGTCACTAAAACCCTTTTATAGTTATCCTCCCAATTAAAATCAGCACCATCTTCACACCCGGATAACAGGAGTAGCATTGCCGAAGCCATTAACATACGGCTAAAAGCACGAAAGTTTAATAGAGTTCTCATAATCTAATAGTTTTTGAGTATTAATTGTGGGACTCATTGATTCAAAATATCTATAATTTAAGGGGGAGCTAAATGAGATATATTACAATGATAATCCTATCAACTGAGCCCAGCACCCTACAGTGCGACGCAAACATTGTTCTATTGTCAGATTATCAGCCTCTTACGTGATTCATACCCCTGGGGTATGAATTCTATAACCATTTGGAATTCAAGCGAAAGAACAATCTTTGCGACGCACTTAATCATTTTTGTACCTTTGAAAATCAACCGCAGATAATCAAACGAAAGAATAGCTATGAAAAATCAAATCCTTACATCACTATTACTGCCCTTGCTGCTGATTTCTCTCTCCAATATGCAGGCGCAGGTACACCCCAAGCCGCAGGCTCTGAACCAGCTACTTAGCGCGCCCAATATGCAGGCGCAGGCGCAAGACCTTAAGGCAGGGCAGCCGCATCCCCTGCCGCAGGCACAGCCGCACCCCAAGCCGCAGGCTCTGAACCAGCTACTTAGCGCGCCCAATATGCAGGCGCAGGCGCAAGACTTTAAGGCAGGGCAGCCGCACCCCCTGCCGCAGGCACAGCCGCACCCGCAGGCACAGCCACACCCCCAGGCGCAGGCACAGCCACAGGCCCGGGACCTGGCAGTGGCATGGGAAGAACTCACCTCGGCAGATTTTAAGAAGGCCACCGAACTGGCGAAGGGCGTTTGCATTATCCCCATGGGGGTGATTGAAAAGCATGCGCAACATCTGCCTATGGGCACCGATGTCTATACCGCGCGCCACATTGCTCTGACCGCTGCTAGTAGCGAATATACAGTGGTTTTTCCGTTTTATTTTGCCGGTCAGATTTTCGAGGCCCGGCACCAGCCCGGGACAATTTCGTATAGCAGCCGCATGCTTTACGACCTGCTGGACGAGACGTGCCGTGAGATTGCCCGCAACGGATTTGACAAGATCATCCTGGTGAACGGCCACGGCGGCAACACCAGTTTCCTGGAGTATTTCTGCCAGACGCAGCTGGAAGGGGAGCGGGATTACGCTGTCTATCTTTTCACGCCCGCCGGGGATAGGGAAACCGAACGTAAGATTGCCGGGCTCCGCAAAAGCACTACGGGGGGACATGCCGATGAAGTGGAGACGGCCGTCATGCGCATCGTCCGGCCCGACCTGGTACACATGGACCGGGTCGCCCTTGAATCGGGCCGGGACCAGGCACGCCTGCCGTTGCCCGGTGCGTATACCGGGATCTGGTGGTATGCCCGCTATCCCAACCATTACGCCGGGGACGCCACCGGCTCCGATCCTGAGATCGGCCGCCTGAGCCTGGACTCCTCCGTCGCGCAATTGCAGCAGGTCATTGCCATGATTAAAGCCGATACTACCACCCGGGAGCTGCAGAACCGCTTCTTTCAGGAGGCCCGGGAGCATTGAGTGCCGCGCACTCTTGATGCATTGCCCTGTATAACAAATAGTTAACAAAATAGCTCCTCCAGGGAGCTATTTTGTTATATTGCAGATAGTCAGCAAGATGAATGAAGAGTGCGCGGCAGTCTATTGCAGCGCCACCTGCCAGCTGCCGCTTACAGGGATGTTCATTCCAATTACCCGGCCGCTTCCGGACAAAGTACCGGAGATACTGGACTGGTTAGCAGAAATTGTGCCGGTGAAATTTGCGGTGATGTTAGTCCCGGTGAAACCTTCATAGGTCAATTCACTGATATTGACCCTAAAACGGATGGACTCTTTACTCAAGTAAGATATCGTTCCGGGATATCCTCTTACGATCACATTGTCCTCGTCCACAATGGTCATTGTCATGGACCCGGTCCTGGAAATTCCCAGGGCAGTGACGGTAGCCGTCCCGGACCAGTTGGTGTTGAGCAAAGCGCTTACATCTCCTCTCTGGGTAATGGTGAATGACTGCTTTTCATCCTGAGAATTTGTTACCGTAATCTTTGCCGTCCGGGTACCTCCGGGATTGGCTTGTATGGTGATTTGGTTCTCATATGCCGAGTCAGACGCTTCACCCTCTGTGGCCAGAACAGAAAACCAGGTGCCTTCATCGGCCGACACTTCCCAGGGAAGGCTGCTCAAGACGGAGAAACTGAGTACATGAGTGCCGTCAAATGAGAGTGTTGTCGTGGCTGGTGGTGTCACATTGAAAGCGTGTTGCGATACATTGACAATGCGGGTGATTGTATCTGAAATGATCTGAAAGGAAGAAGTCCTGTAAACCGTACTGTTCTGTCCGGCGTCCACTACCAGATTGACACTTTCATTACCAGGGCCTGTATTTGGCGATACCGTATACCAGTCATCCACCACCAGGGCTCTCCAGTCTGTATTGGATTCCACATTGATCATCCCATTGCCTCCCAGCGAAGGCAGTGTGACCTCTGTGGGATTAACATTCAACGACCCCAGGGCTGATCTTTGCCGGATGACCACCTCTAGCGTTTTGTTTGCAGACAGGATAGTCAGGCTATAAGTTTTGGAGAATTCCGTATTATTTTCAGGGATGGTGAAATTCAAAGATTGCAGGGATGATGAGCCTCGGCCCGATGAAGGATTAACCACAGGCCTTTCGGGAATTTCTACATCCCCCATCTGGCAGGTAATGATTGCGCTCCAGTCTGCAGATGAATAAAAAAGGAATCCATACGATCCGCCAGCCGGCTGAATGTTGTAATGCAGGTTGTCGTTGTTGTATGGCCTTAGATTGGCAGGGGCATCCTGCGTACCGCGTGAACAATTGTTCAAAACTGCCAGGCAGCATATCAGAAGGATTTTATTTAAAGTACTTGCTTTACGCATAGCTAAAAACAGTTTTTTTAATGGATAAAGATAGCCACTTTTATATTTAATAGTATTGATTACCTTTGAAATGAAAATATGTTATACAATGAAAACTGCGATTTTTTACACTTCAAAATATGGCACAACCAGGTTGATAGCACAAGAGATCGGAGAATTGATATCTGCTCATGACCAGGTGACGTTCATAGATGTTGCAGATTGCAAGCAATGGCCCGTTTCTGACTGCAATCAGTGCACCGCTGCAGATACTGGTGATGAAAAGCAGGAGAACACCTTGATATTTGAAACGGCAGACCGTTATGTGGTTGGAGTGCCTGTTTATGCGGGCAAACCACATAAACCCATGCAGAAGTTTTGTGACAACTGCGGCTCTGCCCTGACCGGAAAGCCACTGCACCTGTTCGTGTGCGGTATAGCAATCAAGTCCGAAGATCAGCAGCGGGATATGGAAGCTGCTTTTCCCGAACAGCTGCGCAGTCCGGCCCGCCAGGTGTCATTCCTGGGCGGGGCATTGCAGTGGAAAAAGATGAATTTTATGGAACGCATTATCCTTGCCAAGATCACAGGCAAGAAAGGTGATCAGGATCATGTTTCTCACAGGAATATTAAAAAATTTGCCGAGGCCCTGGCCGCCGGCCATTGATAGAACAGCGGCATGGTATTTGACGGCAAGCAGCAGCCAACAACAGATAGCGCCGGCAGCGACCAGCATGTAGTATCGCAGCCTCATGAAGGCAGAAAGCAGTTGGCAGCGCAGCCGCACGCAGGGCAGTCACACGACTGGAAGCAACCTGCAAGCAGTCGCACGACTGGAAGCAGCCGGCAAGCAGCCGCACGCAGGGCAGCAATTGAACCTGGATATTAACAAATTTAGACATACACCTATGAAAAAATCACTATACACATTACTGCTTTTGATGGTTTTACCATTGGCATTGGGTGCCAACCCGGCCCGCAAGGTGACCCTGACTTATGATGCTCAGACGCAGACATTGTCTGTGACCATCCTGCACCCCGTTCAGAATACAGAAAAGCATTACATAAGCGAGATCACGGTATTGCTTGGGGACAAGGAAATTGAAACAAAAACGCTGACAAAGCAATCTACCCTGGAATCTGAAACTTATCAGACCACACTTCCCGGACTATCCAAAGGCAACGTGATAACGGTTAAGGCTAAGTGTAACCAGTTTGGAAATAAATCCGGAAAGCTCACGATTAAGTAAGTGCATTAAAGGACACAAGCGGGGCAAGGGATAAGCCGGGCAAGTTATAAGCCGGTGGCCATAAAGCGGTTGCCAGGACAGGAGCAGCCATTTAATGCTGAAAGCGTATTCCGCTAAATTGCAGCAGAGGCGATTGCAAGACAGATGACTCCTTAACAGTAGAAGAAGCGATCGCAAGACAGAAAACTCTTTTTTCAGAGGGTTTTATTACCTTTGTTCCATGAATCTTAAACTGCCTGAAGAACTGAACCAGATACTTTCATTCGCACGGGAGGAAGCTATGCGTCTGGGAAGTTATACGGTTACCGGTGACCATATCTTTCTGGCCATAATCCGCCACCAGGAAAACCAGGCTTATGGTATTCTTACCATGCTTGATTTGCTGCTCTGGCAAATGAAAAACCTGATTGAAAGCAAGGAGATGGGTCGCAACATGATCCCTCCCGATCAGTCCGACAAGCTTTCTCTTTCCGAACATGCCGAAAAATGCCTGAAAGCAATGTATTTAGAGGCAAGCAAACTGGGGCAGACAACCCCAAATTCGTTACACCTGCTGCTTGCACTTCTGGCCATTGACAACGGAATTGGCGTGTACTGGCTGCGCACCAAGGGCGTGACAGATCAGACACTGCGTGCCTACCTCAAGGGCGAATTGCCCCTGGTGGTGAAAGGCTCGCAGCGCCGTCGTGCCGTGGAACGGAAAGAGTCTATTAAGAACCTGGAAGAACAGATGGATATGGCTTTGAAGAACGCTAAAAAGAGTACCGAAAACAAACAGGAGTCGCAGAAAGACGGCTCACGCACCCCCATGCTGGACATGTACGCCATTGACCTTACAGAAGAAGCGCGTGCCGGGCAGCTGGATCCTGTAGTGCGCCGGGACAAGGAAATTGACCGCCTTGCGCAGATCCTGGGACGGCGTAAAAAAAACAACCCGGTGCTCATTGGCGAGGCGGGCGTGGGAAAATCGGCCATTGTTGAGGGCCTGGCCAACCGCATAGCCCGGCGCAAAGGTTCCCCTACGCTGCAAGGCAAAAAGATCCTCTCGCTGGACATCGGCTCGGTGGTGGCCGGAACCAAATACCGCGGACAATTTGAGGAACGCATGAAAGCGCTCCTTGCCGAGATAAAGAAAAATCCCGACATCATCCTTTTCATTGACGAAATCCACACACTGATTGGCGCGGGTGCCACCGGAGGGAGCGGAGGCTCGCTGGATGCGGCCAATATGCTCAAACCAGGGCTTGCCCGGGGCGAGATCCAGTGCATAGGGGCCACTACCATGGATGAATACCGTGAATACATTGAAAAAGACGGTGCGCTGGAGCGCCGGTTCCAGAAAGTGATTGTGGAACCTACCAAATACGACGATACCCTGGAAATCCTGCGCAGCATCCGCCCCAAATATGAAGAACACCACATGGTAAGTTACACGCCCCAGGCTCTGGAAGCCTGTGTGCGTCTTTCTGAGCGCTACATTACCGATCGCTGCCTGCCCGACAAGGCCATTGATGTGATGGACGAGGCAGGTTCCCACGTGCACATTGCCCACTTGCAGTTGCCCAAGGAATTGGTGGTTATGGAAGAGGAGATGGATGCGCTCATGATGCAGAAACGGGAAGCCGTAGATAAGAAAGATTACAAAAAGGCGACAGCCCTGCGGGAGCGGGAACGCGATGTGATAGAGGCATTGCGCTTGGCTCGGGATAAATGGTACTCCGAACAAAAGGCCAATAAAAAAGAGGTGAATGCCGAAACGGTTGCCGAAGTGGTTTCCATGATCACCTCGGTGCCCGTGAGCCGTGTATCTGAATCTGAAACCCAGCGTTTGCTCAATATGTCTGCCATACTCAAACAAAAGCTCATTGGACAGAACGATGCAATAGACGCCATGGTCAGGGCCATCCACCGCAACCGTGCCGGATTGAAGGATCCCAACAAACCCATAGGCACCTTCATTTTCCTGGGTCCTACCGGGGTGGGCAAGACGCACCTGGCAAAATTGCTGGCAACCTATATGTTTGATTCACCCGACAGTCTGGTGCGCATTGACATGAGCGAATACATGGAAAAATATGCCGTCAGCCGGCTCATTGGAGCGCCTCCGGGTTATGTGGGGTATGACGAGGGGGGGCAGCTTACCGAGCGCATCCGCCGTAAACCATATACGGTCGTTTTACTGGACGAGATAGAAAAAGCGCACCCCGATATTTTCAACCTGCTGTTGCAGGTCTTTGACGAGGGTCGTCTTACAGACAGCAACGGACGCCATGTGGATTTCCGCAATACCATTATCATCATGACTTCCAACATTGGCAGCCGGGAATTGAAGGAGTTTGGTACAGGGGTTGGTTTTGCCACCGTTTCGTCCGGAGCGGCTGAGGTTGCCGAAAACCGCCGCCGCCATATCATTGAAAAGAGTCTGGGCAAGATGTTCACCCCCGAGTTTCTGAACCGCGTGGACGAACAAATTCTGTTCAATGCACTGGATAAGGAAGATATTCATAAGATTATTGATATTGAACTCGCCGACCTCTATATACGGATAGAACATGCAGGTTTCACCGTTACAATCTCTGAAAAGGCAAAAGATTTTGTGGCTTCTAAGGGATTCGACCCGCAATACGGGGCCCGTCCCCTGAAGCGTGCTATGCAAAGATACCTGGAAGACCCTCTGTCAGAGGCAATCATTCGTATGGAAAGTCCTGCCGGTTCCGAATTGCGTGTGGACCTGAATCCGGAAGGTACCAATACCGTTGTCAGTTAGCGGATTTTTTTGTACTTTTGAAGGATTATTTTGAAGCATATGGAGGATAGAATTCAGAAGATAAACATCGAGGACGAAATGAAGAGTTCGTACATAGATTATGCTATGTCCGTAATTGTTTCACGCGCTCTTCCCGATGTTCGCGACGGTTTGAAGCCGGTTCACCGCAGGGTGCTTTTTGGCATGTCCGAGCTGGGCCTGGCAAGCAACAAACCAACCAAAAAATCGGCCCGTATCGTAGGGGAGGTCCTGGGTAAGTACCACCCCCATGGTGATAGCAGCGTTTACGAGGCCATGGTGCGCTTGGCACAAGACTGGAGCATGCGTTACATGCTGGTGGAAGGCCAGGGTAACTTTGGCTCTGTTGACGGGGATTCTGCGGCCGCCATGCGTTATACCGAGGCCCGCCTGCGCCGTATTGCCGAGGAAGTCCTGGCCGATATGGACAAGGATACCGTAGATTTTAAAAACAACTTTGATGATTCTCTGCAGGAACCTACTGTTTTGCCTGCCAAAGTGCCCCTTTTGCTGTTAAACGGCGCCAGCGGGATAGCCGTGGGGATGGCCACCAACATGCCGCCTCACAACCTGGGAGAAATTGTGGATGCCATTTGCGCTTACATAGATGCCGACGACATCACCGTGGACGAGCTGCTCAAACATGTAAAAGGTCCCGATTTCCCAACTGGAGGGATCATTTACGGCACCTCTGGCATCCGCGAAGCCTATGAGACCGGTCGCGGCCGGGTGGTGGTGCGTGCCAAAACAGATATTGAGGTGGCTCCGAGCGGGCGCGAAACCATTGTGGTGACAGAGATTCCTTACATGGTTAACAAGCGCGAGCTTATAGAGAAGATTGCCGAGTTGGTGGAAAAGAAGAAGCTGGAAGGGATTGCCTTTGTCAACGACGAGAGCGACCGCAATGGCATGCGCATTGTCATCAAGCTCAAAATAGGGGTGGTGGCCAACGTGGTGCTAAACAGCCTGTTCAAATACACGGCCATGCAAAGCACTTTTTCGGTCAACAACATTGCCCTGGTAGACGGACGTCCCCGCCTGCTGAAGCTGAAACAGCTTATCAGGTTTTTTGTGCGTCACCGCCACCAGGTGGTGGTCCGCCGTGCCCGGTTCGAGCGTGAACAGGCATCCAAACGCGCCCACATCCTGGAAGGGCTGCTCAAGGCCCTGGACATCCTGGACCAGGTCATAGCCCTGATACGCGCCTCGCAGACGGTGGAAGAAGCACGAACCGGATTGCAGCGGGAGTTTGGGTTCAGCGAAGAGCAGGCCTCGGCCATTGTGGAAATGAGGCTCCGCCAGCTTACCGGGCTGGAACGCTCCAGGCTACAGGCCGAGTACGACCAGCTGATAGAGCTGATTCACAACCTGGATGCCCTGCTGGCAAGCGAAACGCTGCAGATGAAGCTCATCAAGGACGAGATGCTGGACATCAAGGCCCGGTTCAACGATCCGCGCAGGACAATGATTGAACATGCTGCCGGGGATTTTAATCCTGAAGATTTCTATCCAGATGAAGATGTGGTGATTACCATCTCTCACCTGGGCTATATAAAAAGGACCAACCTGAACGAATACCGGCTGCAGGGCCGCGGAGGGGTTGGATCAAAGGGCAGCAATACCCGTGAAGAGGATTTTATAGAACATATTTATACGGCAAACATGCACAGCACCATGCTGTTCTTCACCAAGAACGGGAAGTGTTTCTGGCTCAAAGTGTATGATATCCCCGAGGGCAACAAGACGTCTAAGGGAAGGGCCATTCAGAATGTGATCAATATAGAGGCCGGGGACAGGGTTTGTGCCTATATAAACGTGGATAACCTGACCGATGAAAAGTACTTGGAAAATAATTATATAGTACTGTGCACCGAGCGGGGAACAGTCAAGAAAACAACGTTGAAAGCTTACTCCAATCCGCGTTCCAAAGGGGTGAATGCCATTACCATACGTGAAGGCGACAAGCTCCTGGAAGCCTGCCTGACCAATGGCTCCTGCGAATTGCTGCTGGGCGCCCGTGAAGGCAAGTGTGTGCGCTTTAACGAGCAGGATGCGCGCCCCATAGGCCGCACCTCTGCAGGGGTACGTGGAATATCCATACAAGAACACGACCAGGTAGTTGGCATGATATGTGCAGATACCTCTGTAGAGGCTGCCTTATTGCCACATGTACTGGTGGTGAGCGAGAATGGTTACGGCAAACGTTCCTTGATAGAAGACTATAGAAAGGTTGCCCGTGGAGGCAAGGGAGTGAAAACCCTGAACATTACGGAAAAAACAGGGAAGCTCATTGCCATTAAGGCAGTCAACAACGAGAATGATCTGATGATCATCACCCGCTCTGGCGTTACCATACGTGTTGCCGTAAGCGATATACGTCTGTCGGGACGTGCCACCCAGGGAGTGAAGCTGATCAATCTACGAGAAGGTGATGCCATTGCCGCCGTCTGCTGCGTTCCCAAAAGTGATCCCCTGCCTAAGGAAGAGGGAGATGATTTATAAAGTAATTTTTTAACTGAACAAACACATAAAACATCATGAAAAAAATTTTTACTGCTGCACTGATGTTGTTGATGGCAACGCAATTGGGCGCACAATCAAAAGAGGCGCAGGCCCTCCTTAAAAGCTATGATAAAGCAAAACAGGATATCGCCGATGCCAGGCGTGCCGCCAAGCCTGCTACCTGGATTAAGTATGCACAGGCTCTGACTAACGCCTATTCTTTACCCACCAATAACCTGTGGATAGGTCTTTCTTCACTGGAATCAAAAGTGGTTCTTAAGGATCAGCGTGCACTCTCTACCGAATACCAGGAAATCCAGGGAGAACAATTCGAAATTGTAAAATATGAGGACAAAGACCTCTATTACAACGCAGATGGCAGGCTGTCTTTCTGGATCATTACCAAACCCCTGATCAAGGAAGTGGACATGCTTGACGAGGCTTACAAAGCCTACGACAAGGCTACGGAGCTGGATACCCGTGGCAGCAGCAAATCTGATATACAGGAAGGACTGACTTTAGTTGCCAACAATTTCATCAACGATGCCATGGCTGCCTATACCCTGGGCAACTACAAAGATGCATCGGTCAAATTTGAGAAATCATTTATTGCAGCATCCCATCCGGCATTGAATGTAATAGATACGACCATAGTGTATTATGTGGGTTTGACCGCTTTGATGGACCAGGATTACGACCGCGCCGTCAAGTTCTTTGAAAAGTGTATTGAAATGGACTTTGAATCTGCCGGCGACACGTATGCAAACCTGGCAGAAGCTTACAAACAGATGGGCAATATGGAAAAGAGCAAAGAGCTTCTTTCTCTTGGATTTACAAAATTTCCCAACAGCCAGAGCATTCTTGTGGCTTTGATAAACGTATACCTGGAAAGCAACGACGACCCGGCCAAAGTGCTGGAATTCATACAACGTGCCCAGCAAAACGAGCCCAATAACCCGAGCCTGTATTATGCAGAAGGCAACGTGCTAAAAAACTTAGGCAAATTTGAAGAAGCCTTGCGTATGTATGAAAAATCTGTTGAAACCGACCCCAACTTCTTCTTTGGATACTTCCAGCTGGGACAGGCATATTATGACAGAGCAGTGGATATTCAGACGGCTGCTTCAGATGAACTGGACGATACAAAATATATGAAGATGGTAGAAGAGCTGGATCTGATGCTCGAAAAAGCCATTGCCCCCTTTGAAAAGAGCTTTGAACTGGCCAGCGACCAGGAGATACGTTCGGTTGTAGTGGAATACCTGAAAAACATCTACTTCCGCCTTCGTACCAAGAGCCCCGAATACGAAGCCTCCTACGAGAAATACAACCAGATGCTCCAGGGGCAGGGGCAGTAGTAGTGTCAGCGACTACCTGCACATGCAGCTGGAGCCTCGGCAAAAAGAAAGCCTCGGCAAAAAGAAAAAGCTGTCAGGCTTTCCTGGGCTGAAGGAGGGGTGGCGGGGTGGCGCATATATGCCTGCCTTAGTGCTTTAGTGGTGGCAGCTGCGGATTACAGGCAGGTAGGGGGTTAGCCTGCATAGCCTGCTAAGCCTGCTAAGCCTGCTTAGCCTGCTTAGCCTGCTTAGAGTGCTTAGCCTGCGTAGACCTGGGCGGTTTCTTCTCCCGTGAGTATGTTATAGGCGTTGGTAGCCAGGGCAAGCATTTCGTCTTCACCGGCGTAGGTGAAGCAGGGACCAAGAAATCCTACCTGTTCCGTTATTAGGTCAATGAAGCGTTTGTTGTGGGCAATGCCTCCGGTAAAGAGGATTGCGTCAATTTTTCCGTTCAGGACAACGGCAGTGGCACCAATCTGTTTAGAGATGGTATAGGCCATGGCCTGGTACAGCCTTATGGCTTTAGGATCACCGGCTTGCACCTTGTCGCACAGTTCCATGAATGAGTTAGTGCCCAGGTGGGCCACCATGCCTCCTTTTCTGGTAAGCATTCTTTTGATTTCTTCATAGGTATATTTACCTGAGAAGCAGAGTTCTGCCAACTGCAAGGCGGGAATTGTCCCGGCACGTTCGGGGGTAATGGGACCGTCTCCGTTCAAGGCATTGTTCACATCTATAACGCGGCCTTTGCGGTGGGCGCCTACCGATATGCCTCCGCCCAGGTGAACAACAATCAGGTTCAGATCTTCATAGGATTTTCCCAGGATACTTGCATGACGTTTGGCGATGGCTTTCTGGTTCAGGGCGTGGAAGATCGAAACCCGTTCAATTTGCGGTATTCCTGTGATCCGCGCCACATCCTGCAGCTCGTCCACCACTACCGGGTCCGATATGAGGGCCTTGCATCCGGGAATTTCCAAGGCGATGCTGTGGGCTAGCAAACCTCCCAGGTTGGAGGCGTGTTCTCCGCCAATACCCTGGGCCAGATGGTTAAGCATCAGTTCGTTCACGCGGTAAGTTCCCGAGGGAATGGGATGGACCAATCCACCCCGGCCGATAACTGCTGCAAATAGATCGATTTGAATATTATTATTCTTCAACTCGTTGAAAATGGTCGCTTTCCGGAATTCATACTGCTGGCAAATCCTGGGAAAGGGAGCCAGGTCCTGCGGGGTGTGGTAGATGGTTTTTCCAAACACCACTTTGCGGCCTTCAAAAACGGCAATTTTTGTTGATGTCGAACCGGGGTTAATGACCAGGATGTGTTCCGTCATATCTTTTATTTTGCAGTCACTGCAGCCAGGGCAATGGAGTTGAGTTTGG